>Ga0209863_10000095_pt1 | contig 52872 bp, 36 predicted proteins | sample OrgsoiDNA2013046_FD_185796 | JGI IMG/M metagenome (GOLD analysis project Ga0209863, IMG submission 185796) | Permafrost soil microbial communities from the Arctic, to analyse light accelerated degradation of dissolved organic matter (DOM) -... | ecosystem: Environmental > Terrestrial > Soil >...
AAAGAAATCCCCAAACCTATTCGCTGCCCACACCTTTGGCAGCGCCATCAACACCGGCGGCGTCAGCAACGCGCCAAACGCGACGATCGGCGCAATCCGGCTGAACTGAAACAAAGCCATCATTGCCGTAACCGCCAGGACCACAACGCACAACAGCGTATACAGCGCAAAAGCCACTGCTTTCTTATTGTCGGAATGGAGCACGTCACGCAGGAACACCTTCACCACGTGCGTACCATGCCAGCGCTGCTTGCGATAGAACGCTTTGAGGCTCTGCGCCGTTCCCAGATGGACCACGCCAATCTTCGGAAACGCCCTCACCGGCATCCCAGCTTTGCGTACACGATCGCAAAGTTCGTAGTCTTCGTTGGTCTGTATGCTTTCATCAAAGCCGCGAACGCGCAGAAAGTCTTCACGCCGCATTACCAGGTCGCCCGCCGGTACGTGTGAAACATCACCTGCCTTGGGCGCCTCCTGGTAAACATGCCATGTCCGTCCCACCCAGGTTGAATTTTCCGGCAGAACGTAATGAGCTCCCACTACGCCAAGACCATCGTGCCGCGCCAGCGCAAGAATGTCCGTCAGCCACGTTGCTGGAGGAATGCAGTCCGCGTCCAGGAACGCTATCACGGCTCCGCGCGCGCTCTTTGCGCCGAGGTTGCGCAAGGCAGAAATCTTCACACCATGTTTTTGCAGGATCGTCAGTTTGAGCCGGTCGCCAAAGCCCTCGGCAATCTGGACTGTGGTGTCGGCTGATCCGTTGTCCACCAGGATTACTTCAAACTGTTCGCGTGGAAAATCGAGTTGTGTCAGCGCGTCCAGGCACTTTCCAATGACTCGCGCTTCATTGAACGCGGGAATAACAATGGATACCCGTGTTTCCGCAACCATCTCTTCTGGCTCCCTGACGTCCGGTGATAACGTTTGTTGTTCCACCCTCATACACTCCCCGTTTTCACAAGAAACTCATTTACTTCCTGATCGGTAGGATTCTCATTGGCTAAGCTGCCTGTCTTTCCGGTCAACACCTTTTCATACATGCCTTGGTAATTGGCGGCCATCGCGTCCGACGTAAAGTTTTTCCGAACCCACTCATGGCCCTTGATCGCCAGGCGTCCGCACAATGCACGATCGCTCAGTAATAAATCCAGCGCGGACTTCAGTCCGGTAACGTCGCGGGGTTCCACCAGCAAACCGGTTTCGCCGTTTTTGATCACCGTGGGGATAGCTCCCACGTTCGAAGCCACAACAGGTCTCATCGCAGCCATCGCTTCCAGCACGGTCATCGGCAGGCCTTCATTGAGAGACGGTAGCACAAAGATGTCGCAGGAGGCGTACACGTTCGGCATGTCCCCACGCTCACCCGCAAGAACAATTCTTGAGTTCAGGTTGAGGCTTGCAATCAACGCCTCAATTGCCGCCTGGTCCGGCCCCTTACCCACAATCACCAGCCGCACGTCCGGATGAGCGCTCGTCAGTCCGGAAAACGCCTCCAGCAGATACTTGAATCCCTTTTGCAGGTCGAGGCGCGCAACTATGAGGATCGTCTTCACCGGTTCCCTGACGATCGCACCCAGCGTGACAGCTTGAGCGCCAAAGAACTTGGCGATATCGACCCCGTTGGCGATGGCGTGAATCTTGTTGTTTTCAATTCCTGCTTCCTGAAGCTGTTTTGCCACGGCTTCAGACACCGCCGCTACGCCGCTGAAATTTCGCAGCGCCATGCGGTCCAGCCGGTTGTAGATGCCCAGCGCCGCTGTACCGCCAACCCAGTTATGGCAGGTGGCGACGATCGGCTTGCTTTCCGTGCGTGCCGCAAGGTAGCCATAGAGATCTGCCTTGTAGCCATGCGTGTGGATCAGGTCAATCTTTTCGGTTCGGATGTATTCGCGTATCTCCTTGATGGCGCGCAAGTCAGCGCGTCCTTCGCAGCGAAGCATACGCACGTCCAGCCCAAGGCTCATCGCACGACGGTAAAGCTCCTCATTCGGCTGGTTCACGTTGTAAAACAACAGCAGACGCGGCTCACATAAGCCCATGCGCTTCTGGCTTGCTGCCAGATTTAAAAGCATGTTCTCCGCGCCGTAAAATCCGCCGCTGCTGATCAACTGTAAAACTCGCACCCTTTTGCTCCTGTTCACCACGTTTACGCGCCTTGATGCTGTCGCTCTTCTTCAAATTCGTTATAACCGGTAAGCCGGCACCATAGTCTGTGATACCGGTCATCGCCCACCAGGCTGACGATGCCATTCCTGATCTGCGACCGCATCTTCATCTTGCGCAATGTGGCTCGGTCCCTGCGTACGATTTTTTCCAGTTGCTCAAGCCTTGTGCCCTTGCGGACCATAAACCTGCCTATCACTTCGACGCCAAATATCTCCTGCACCAGCCACGGCTCAGAAACATATACTCGACGATAGCCGGCCTCCTCGCACGCACGCAGCACCCGCGCATCCCATCGTCCTCCGGGGATGGAGATTTCTTCCACTGCATGGCCCAATCGGTTCTCCAGTGCATGCTTTGACATTCTTAATTCGTAATCCAGTTCGGCTTCATTGCAGTTGGTAAGAAATTTGTGCGACCACCCGTGCGACTGCACAGAATGCCCCGCTGCACTCAGTTCTTTGAGTTCATCCCAGCCCAGAAATTTATGCGCTGTCCCTATCAGCCCCGGTGTAACAAAATAGGTAGCTGTGATTCCGTGCTCGGCAAGCAAAGGTCCGGCAACCTCTTTTTCTGATCGCTCTCCATCGTCAAAAGTCACGTGCGTTCTGAAGCTTGCAGCTTCACAATCCTTCAGCATTCGTAACTGCTCTCTGAATTGTTCTGACGGTACGCAATACGCATAGTCAGAGTCCGCCATCACCTCGTGATAAGCGAGAACGGCTTGGTTGTGACGCAGCTTACTCATCAGACGACCACCTCATCCCGTACATCTCCTGCCCCACGCTCGGCCTTCGCTGGCATACTTGGCAGTATGGTCACGGGATTGGCTGATTTTCCGTGTACGACATCTAAAGCTTCGTCTGCGGCCACCACATCACAGAAACGTTCGAAACGATGGCGCTCCAGCAGGCGGCCAACTTTACGGCTCATGTTCTTGAGCTGCGTGTAGTGCCGAAGCCGTGACTTCAATTTGCCTGCAATACGCGGCTGCTCCGGATCGATTTCCCATGGATGTAAATACACCACCACACGTTGCGAAGGCTCTTTCTCAAAGACGCGAAACGCCAGTTCGTTGTAGGCCGTCGGGAAAATCCTCAGATACCCTCCGCCCGCAACAGGCAGGTTCGTTCCCATAAACCGCAGTGTCGCCGGAGGATACTCGCGTAGTTTCATTCCGTTGTCCCAGGCAAACGTGTATGGAAATCTCCGCGCTCCGGGAACGCCATAAAGGTCGTGATGGATCGGATAGATGCTGGAATCGTAGGTAAAGCCTTCTTCCGCCAGTACCTGCAGTGCCCACATGCAATCTTTGGTGATGGACCAGCTCGGTGCCCGATATCCAGTTACAGCCACACCGGCGGCATTTTCAATTGCCAGTTTCGCCCGACGCGTATCCTCTCGAAACTCTTCCGGTGAAAGGCTGTAGATAGTCCGATGCCAGTAACTATGGCAGGCTAGCTCATGTCCGCGAGCCTGAATCTCACGCACCAGGGCGGGAAGTCTATCCGCCACCCAGCCCACAATAAAGAACGTACCTTTGGCATCATGCTCATCAAACAGATCCAGAACCCGGCGTGTGTTGGCGTCCACGCGGCGGGGAAAGCGCTCCCAATCAGCCCGGCTTACCTGGTCCGCAAAGGCTTCCACCTGAAAGTAGTCTTCTACATCCACGGTCAGGACGTGCGCTGGAGCGCTCTTGCTGTTTTCCACCTTATTCATTCCTGTAGCCGCGTTCCCATCGCCGCGTTGAACCGAACATCTGGATGATGCACGGTCCTTGCCGTTGTCTTTGCGCTATAAGCCATTCATTCCTAAAGCCTTGGCAGCGTATTCTCCCGAACTATCGGCGAGGAGTGCAAAAGAATGCACACTCTTGAGTAACTCATTGTTTCTGGCCGTCAACCTCGTACCCCAACCAGCCGCTGTTTCCGGCTGACAGGTCTCCTATATTGGTTCACACCTTAGAAAGGAAATTGCAGGTTCACAATGTGCAAACATTTGCGTAGCGCTTCCCGGATCATAGGGTGAGAGTCGGCTACGCCTTGTAAGTCATTGAACAAAAGAAGCTTCCACCCACATCGTTTGGAATCAGACTTGCCTTTAACACGGTGGAAGTTGTTCACTGACACTGTAAGGACAGGTATGTACTCGGCATTTTACGGATTACAGCAGGAACCGTTCAGACTCTCTCCTGACCCGCGCTTTCTCCATCTGGCTGAGCCCCATCGCAACACTTTGCGCTCCATGGTGGAAGGCATCGCCTCGCGCAAGGGCCTGCAAATATCTGTGGGACCAATCGGCACTGGCAAGACCACCTTGCTTTACTGCCTGCAACACCTGCTGGCGCATGAAGCCACACCGCAGCGTCCCATACGATCCGCTTTTATCGTGAACCCCACTCTCAGCGCGGACGAAATGTTTGAAATGCTCTTTGACGAATTGGAAATCAATGTCCAGGCGACATCCAAGCCGGCGCGTCTGCGTGCCCTGCATGAGCTACTGCTGGACACTCACAAGCGCAATGGCGCTGTTGTAGTGATCATTGATGAAGCTCACCTGCTTTCTCCGGCTCTGATCGAAGAGGTTCGGTTGCTTCTGAATCTGGACAACTACCCAATCAACGTTCTGCAAATCATTCTCTGCGGACAGCCTGAACTCCTTCCCTTGCTGATGAGGCCGGAACTGATGGCGCTGAAGCAACGTATCTCGGTGGTTTCCAGGCTGCGTGCTCTCACTTTGGTGGAAAGCCGCGCTTACATCGCGGAAAGACTTCATGTGGCAGGCCTGAACGGTGAAAGCATGTTCACCACGCTTGCTCTGGAAGAAATTCACCGCCGCACCAACGGAGTTCCGCGTCTGATCAATTCAATTTGTGACAAGGCACTCACTCTTGGCCAGCGCAGGCAATCGCGCAAAATTGGGGCGGATCTCATTATTGAAGCGTCTGACGAGTTCAGCTTAATGCAGTTCTCGCTGGATGTGGCGGAGACGTCTGGTAATGCTTCCCCGGCTTTCGCCACCGGGGCAACTTCAGGGCAAAAAATCTAGGCCCGAACAAGGGATCGGAACTGAAAACGATATGAGCAAATTTTTTAACGAAACACGCAGTCTTCAAGGCACCCATATTGCTCCGGCCACTGCTAACGTGGACATACAGGAACTGGTGGGATCTCTCAAGCAGAGCATGTCCGGCAATGGCAGCAGCACAGCGGTCCATGCTGAAACTGATCTCAAGCATCTACTCAAGCCGTTGAAGGATGCCCACGAAGGCTCCTCCCAGGTCATATCCGGCCGTCTGGACAAATGCCGTTCCATCCGCTTGCCCCGCACAGAAGAAAAGTCCTTTCTGGTCACCCAGTACAACACCGGCATGCAATCCGCTGTGGAAGCCTATCGGACTCTGCGCACCCGCCTGGTGAAACAGCAGACCAAGACCGGCGCGCGTTCATTGGTGGTGAGTAGCGCGGCTCAGGGTGAAGGCAAGACCCTTACCAGTTTTAATCTCGCTTTGTGCTACGCCAACATTCAGAACTGGCCGGTACTTTTGGTTGACGCTGACCTGCGTACGGGTGGTCTTTCTCTTCTTCTCGGTGAGCCCGAATCGCCCGGACTAGCCGGCGTTCTGGAAGGCACATCTTCTTATCAGGACTCAATTCTGCGCACTGATTGTCCCAGCCTTTACGTTCTCCCCAGCGGAGATACCACGTCATCCCCTCCGGAACTCTTCTCTGCCGCCAACTGGAAGGAATTCATTGGATGGGCTTCCGAGACCTTTCGCCTGGTCATCATCGATTCGCCTCCCATTATGAATCTGGCCGACTTCGAACTCATCAGCGCGCCCTGTGAAAGTGCCATGCTGGTGGTTCGTGCCCGCAAGACGGATCGCCGGTCGCTCACCCGTGTTCTTGCCCAGGTTGATCCGAAAAAACTCGCCGGCGTGGTTTTCAACGCCGCAGAGGATGAACAAAGCAAGGGCTACTACAAATACACAGCCAGCGCCCGCGCGAACGGATAACTGAAAATAGAATCTCCCCCAAGCGACGGGCGGCCTCAGGGTCGCCCGTTCTGCTTTAAAAAACTGCTCGCGTGGGTGCCACGATCGCTCAGTATCTATCCCAACTTCGAGGTTCCTCCACGCCTGGCGCCTCCATACCGCTGAAAACAAGCCACAAATTATTCAGCTACTCAATCCTTTCTCAGGACTAAAATAGATCTATTATGCGCAGGCTGGCTTCCATCGCTCTTCTTGGTTCGTTGGCTCTACTAACCTTTAATGCTCAGGCACAGATGCGTGGTGGTGGTGGTGGAATGCGTAGCAGCGGTAATAGTGGCGGTGTTCGCGGGTCGAACTCCGCCCCGCGCATGTCCTCCGGGCGCTCCATGTCGCCCTCTCCGGCGTCTCGTTTTTCTCCGGGTGCCCGTCCATCGTTTTCCCGGGGATCTTCCTTCGGTCCGTCCGGCGCGCCTGTTAACAACTTCCGCGGGCAACGCTTCACGGCGAACAACCGTGTCTTCTTCAGCGGACGTGACCGCCGCTTTCACTCCGGATTCTTCCGCAACCGTTTTGCATTCAATAATGGTTTTTTTGGCGCCAACTGTTTTGGCACCTTTGCTTTCGGCAATCCGTTCTGCGGCGGCTTTGCAGGTTCAGCTTTCTTGTTTGGTGACCCATTCTTTTCCCTCGGATATGGATACCCTAACAACAGTTACGGATACAATCCCGGATATACTTCCCCGTCGCCAGACTACTATCCACAGCAAAGCTCTACTTCTGATACCAGCAACGAACTCGTCCTCACCACTGAGATCCAGCGTCTGAGCGATGAGATTGACGACCTCCGTGATGATCGTCGCTCGAATCGTGATCAGCAGATTCAGGACCGTCCGACGCCCTCCACGGGATCCACCCTCTCCGCCGTACCTCCAGCAGCTTATACCGTGTTCATTCTCCGCGATGGCCGTCGCTTTACCGCGCAGAACTACGCCATTTCCGGGCAGACGCTGTGGATCCTGAATGAGCACAGCGCGCGCAAGACTCCTCTGGCTGACATTGATCGAGCAGCCACAGAAAAAGCCAACGCCGCCAATGGTCTTGAGATCCGTCTGCCTGAACCAAACTAGAACTAGCTTCAATATTTAAGGTAGATTCCCTACTCACTTTCGCGTGGTTTGTTGCTGCCAGGCAGCTACAAACCTGATAGCATATGCGGGCATTTGCCTGTCAGAACACTTTGCGCCGCCTGGTTGTTCCTAACCAGCGCTCACGTCTGCACGGCATTCGCAAAGCATCAAAATCTAAATTTGTTCCTGGGAACCTACCATGCGTGTGGCTATCCGAATCCTGATTCTGCTCTTCACTTTCAGTCTTGCTGCATCGCAGGCCCAACAGCCTGCGCCGGCTGCGTCGCCATCACCTTCGGCAGCAACCAGCCTTCCAACACTCAAAGTCACAACCCGGCTGGTAGTGGTGGACGTCGTGGCAGTCGATTCCAAGGGCCGTCCCATTCCAGATCTAAAAGCTGAAGACTTTTCCGTTCTTGAAGAGGGTTCCGCACAAAGCATAAAAGTATTTAACTTCCAGCAGCCTGTTTCTGCCGATCAGGCGCAACAATCGCCGGCCAAGACACCATCCAACCTGGTGACCAACGTCCCTTCTTACAAACCAAATCGCGCACTGAGCGTGCTCCTGCTGGACGGCCTCAACACTGACAATCTGTCACAAAAATATGCTCGCCAGGAGATGTTGAAGTACCTGGAAAAGCTTCCGGCTGGCCAGCCCGTGGCTATATATCTGCTGAGTAATAAGTTGCGCCTGCTTCAGGACTTCACCACGGATCCCGCCCTGCTGCAACAAGCGCTCGGCAAGATCAAAGACAAGAACTCAGTGCTGCTCAAGAGCGATCCGGCTCTTTCCTCTGCCGCCGCTCAAAGCTTGACGCAAATGGGCTTGCAAAGCATGGTTGCCCAGATTCAGGGATTCCAGCAGGAGGAAGTCGCCGCTCAGGTTGATCTCCGCGTCGACACCACGGTAAACGCCCTGATGTCTCTTGCCCGCACACTGGCCGGTTATCCCGGGCGCAAAAACCTGATATGGGTTTCCTCGTCTTTCCCGTCCAATTTGTTTGACCTGGCCGGCCTTAACTCCACAAGTTCCCGGAGACAGGTATCCGCCATTTCCGAAGCACGCAGCTACTCCAATCCGATTGAGCGCCTTTCAAGTGCCCTTAGCAACGCTCGTGTTGCCGTCTATCCAGTGGACACTAGAGGAGTGGGTGGTTTTGGGTCCGTCTCTAATCGTGATGGAAACGCCGCTTCAGGCGGCGCGGCAGACCGGCAGAGTGCGCACACCACCATGAACACCGTGGCTGAACGCACAGGCGGCAGGGCCTTCTATAACACCAACGATCTCGCTGATGCCATCAGAGAAGGCATTGAAGATGGCGCCACCTATTACACTCTGGGCTATTATCCCGAAAACAAAGACTGGAACGGAAAGTTCCGCAAGATCTTGGTCAAACTGAACCACCCCGGAGTGAAGCTGCATTATCGCGAAGGATATATAGCTACCGATCCGCGTGCCTATCTCAAAATGGACGCCAAACAACAGGCCATCGATTTCGGGCAGGCGCTTAATTTGGATACTCCCATCGCTACCGGCCTGCCTTTCAAATCCGCCATTATCATGCCTTCGGAAAAAACGGCGAACAAGCTTGTGGTCAACTTCGGCATTGACGCACATGCCTTAAGTTTCGAACTGCAGGATGACGGTTTGCAGCACACCAGCGTCGATTGTGCCGTACAGATTTTCAACAACAAGGGCACTGCCGTGCGCGCGCCTCTGGCCCAGAACTTCTCCGCCGCTTTGAACCCGGACCAATATCAAATGGTGTTACAGAAATTCTTCCCCTGTAATCAGGTCTTCGAACTCTCGCCTGGCGATTATCTGCTGCGCCTGGGCGTCCGCGACAACACCACCGGCCTCATCGGCACCGTCAACGCGCCAGTGACCATCGCCGCCAGCACCGCCGGCCCTGGAGCCCCGGCAAAGCCTTGAGTTTTCGAACTCATTTCATAAACTATTTTCCAAGGACATTTGGAGAAACTTAATCTCAACACAGAGATGTGGCGCGGAGCCGCGCCCAACAGCATTACGCATCTCCTGGCTGGCCGAATATTACGATCTGGTATTAAAACTTACGCTGGTTTCCTTACTAAAGTTCACATAGTTTGCTGCTGCTGGCCAGCTACAAACCTGATAGCATGAGCAAGCTCTGCTTTCTGGATAAAAATCATGCGCCTTGCCATACGAAATCTGGCTTTTGTCTTCGCGATCGGTGTTATCGTTTCACAGGCCCAGCAAACGGCGCCATCCCCCACCCCTTCGCCGCTGCCGACCCTCAAGGTCAGCACTCGGTTGGTTGTGGTGGATGTTGTTGCGGCTGATGGTAAAGGCCATCCCATCACGGATTTGAAGGCTGAAGATTTCACGCTGACAGAAGAAGGCTCAAACCAGCAGATCAAAGTATTCAACTTCCAGCAGCCCGCCTCCAGCGATCAGGCGCAACAATCGCCGCCGAAATTACCTCCGAATCTGGTGACCAACGTCCCCACCTACAAGCCGAACCGCACCATGAGCGTGCTTCTGCTGGATGGGCTGAACACTGACAACAACTCACAGAAATATGCCCGGCAGGAAATGCTGAAGTATCTGTCCAAGCTACCTGCCGGCCAGCCGGTTGCGGTCTTCTTGCTCGGCAACCGCCTGCGCATGATTCAGGATTTCACCACCGACCCCCAGATGCTCAGGGAAGCCGTCGCCAAGTTGAAAGACCAGAGTTCTCCCACGTTGCAGACCGATCCCGCTGTCTCGGCCGCTGCCTCAGCGAGTCTGCTCCAGATGGGCTTACCTGGAATGCTTGCACAAATGCAGTTGTTCGAGCGCGAAAACCAGACCGCACAAACTGACCTTCGCGTGAGTATGACCATGAATGCTCTCATGGCTCTGGCCCGCACTCTGGCCGGCTATCCCGGCCGCAAGAACCTCATCTGGGTTTCATCCGCCTTCCCTGCCCATCTCTTTGCGGACACCCAGGGCGCGCTTTCCGGCAATTCACGCCGGCAGGAGGCTGCGCTCTCTCAGCAAAATAGCTACTCTGATGCTATTGAGCGTCTTGCCAGCGCTCTGAGCAACGCCCGCGTGGCGGTTTATCCAGTGGACACTCGCGGAGTCACAAACTACGGCGTCTATTCCACCCTCAGCAATACTGACAGCAACGGCAATTATCTAGGCACCACCGCCAGCGGCAGATCAGGAGCGAATCCTCTGGAAGCCGGTTCTGCCATGGGATCAGAACTCGGCAAGACCACGGAAAGCCTGCAGGCGGCCCATTCGACCATGAACACGGTCGCGCAACGCACGGGCGGCCGCGCGTTCTATAACACCAACGATCTCACCGGCGCTATTAAAGACGGCATTGAAGATGGTTCCACCTACTACACACTGGGATACTATCCGGAAAACAAGAACTGGGACGGCAAGTTCCGCAAGATTGTAGTTAAGTTGAACCGTCCGGGCGTGCTGCATTATCGCGAAGGATACATGGCCAATGATCCGCGAGGCTATCTCAAGATGGACCCCAGGCAACAAGCCATGGACTTTGGCCAGGCGCTGAACCTGGATACTCCCATTGCCACGGCGTTGCCGTTCAAATCCGCGCTGATCATGCCATCAGACAAAACAGCGAATAAACTCGTGGTCAACTTTGGCGTGGACGCGCACGCGCTAAGTTTTGAATTGCAGGATGACGGCTTGCAACACACCAGCGTGGATTGTGCCGTTCAGGTATTCAACAACCAAGGTAACCCCGTACGCGCGGTGCAGGCACAAAACTTCTCAGCCGCGCTCAAGCCGGAACAGTATCAGCTGGTCATGCAGAAATTCTTCCCCTGTAACCAGACGCTTGCCCTGGACCCGGGAGACTACATTCTGCGCCTCGGCGTTCGCGACAATACCACCGGCCTCATCGGAACCGTCAATGCGCCAGTCACGATTGCGGCTGCGGCGCAGACGGCGAAGCCGTGAAGTAAGACGCATTGTCAATCGCAACGGTCGCCAAATTTTCAATTTTGGCACTTTTCGCATTCCCGGCGATTTTGGCAATTGCTCCCATGGTGTTATCCTCTGCGTTCTTCTTATTGCAGGGGTTCATGAGCAATCTTTTTCTGATCCGGCATGGCCAGGCATCATTTCTCGAAGAAAATTACGACAAGCTCTCAGCCCGGGGCGAAGCCCAGAGCCGCATGCTGGGAGAATACTGGGTTAAACACGGCATCACGTTTGACCAGGTTTTTTCAGGGCCACGCGTACGCCAGCGCGATACCGCACGCCTTGCCGGTGAGGCATTTCTCAAAGCAGGACTTCCCTGGCCTGAAGCCACAGTGGTGGAGGGCTTTGATGAGTTCAGCGCAGAGGCCGTGATTGAAAAAGCGCTTCCCCATTTGCTGGAAACCGATCATCACGTGAAGACGCTGCACGCGGAGTTTGAAAAAGCAGACAATCAGGCTGAACGCTTTAAGGCGTTTCAGCGCGTGTTTGAAGTGATCGTCGGCCGCTGGGCGGGTGGAGACCTTCCCCTCCCGGGGATTGAGCCGTGGTCGCACTTTTGTGATCGGGTGCAGGCTGCGCTTGCTCATGTGACCAGCACCACGTCCGGCAACATAGCAGTCTTCACCTCCGGAGGGCCGAATGGCGTGGCCATGCAGCGCGCCCTCAGCCTGGGCGTTGACGCAACGTTGCGCACGGCATGGATGACGGTGAACTCTGCTTACAGCCAGTACATTTTCTCCGGCGCGCGCTTTACGCTGGCCTCTTATAATGCGTATCCACATATCACTGACCGGGAGTTCTTCACCTACCGTTAATGATGGCAGACAGCTATGAGTGACTTTCAGGAAAAAGCTTCTATCACAAGTTCTTTCGAAGACAAATCGGCGGAAATACGCAGCGGCGAAGAACTGGACCTGACAAGTCTGGAGCCCTACCTGCGCAGCCATTTATCTGTCATCGATGGCAAGGCACCGGAAGGACAATTTGAGGTCAAGCAGTTTCCCAGCGGACACTCCAACCTCACCTATTCCGTCACGCTTGGCGATCAGGAGATGGTGTTGCGGCGTCCGCCCTTTGGCAGCAAGGTGAAGCACGCGCATGATATGGGTCGAGAATATAACGTGCTGAGCAAGCTGCACGCTGCGTATCCTTCGCCGCGGCCGCTGGTGTTCTGTGAAGATGAATCGATTATCGGCGCACCGTTTTATGTAATGCAGCGCGTACGCGGCGTGATCCTGCGTCGCAAGCTGCCGGCCGGCTTTGCCTTGCCTTCGGAGACGGCACGCAGGCTGAGCGAATCCTTTGTGGACAATCTGGCTGCGCTGCACCACTTGGATTACGCGGCGCTTGGCCTGGGCGAGCTCGGCAAACCCCAGGGCTATCTGGAGCGGCAGGTCAAGGGCTGGATTGAACGCTATCACGGATCAAAGACACATGAGCTGCCGGAAGTGGCAACGCTCTCCGCGTGGCTCACACAACATATGCCGGCGAAGAGTGACAGCACTCTGGTCCACAATGACTACAAGTATGACAACATTGTGCTGGCGGAAGACGACATCACGCATATCAAAGCGGTCTTGGATTGGGAGATGTGCACACTGGGCGATCCACTCACGGACCTGGGAACGGCCATTGCTTACTGGGTGAATGCCAACGATCCCCCGGAGATGCAGATGGTCCGCTGGGGGCCAACTACGCTGGAAGGCAGCCTGACACGCCAGGAGATTGTGGACCGCTATGCGCGGAAGACCGGACGCGACGTATCAGACATTCTTTTCTATTACGTGTTTGCACTGTTTAAGGTTGCGGTAATCATCCAGCAGATTTACTACCGCTACCATCACGGACTGACCAAAGACCAGCGATTTGCTATGCTGGGCGAGTTTGCGAAGATGCTGATGCAGACGGCATTGCGTGCCGCGGAGCGCGGGACGATCTAGCGGTAATACCGCACCAGCCATTCCGCCACGCAGGCCGGCTTTGCGCCGCCTTCCATTTCAATGGTCGCGTTATATTGTGCTTCCAGACCGTTGGGTTCCACGTCTTTGGCGGCTGCCAGAACAAAGCGCGCACGTATCCTTGATCCGACCTTTACCGGCGACACAAAGCGCACCTTATTCATGCCGTAATTCACCGCTAGGCTAAACTTCTGCTGGATGGTAACGGCCTCTTCCATGAAGTGGGCCAGCAGAGATAACGTAAGAAATCCGTGGGCGATGGGCGTCTTAAAGGGCGATTCGCGTTTGGCGCGTTCCACGTCCACGTGGATCCACTGGTGGTCGAGCGTGGCGTCAGCGAATTGCTGCACGCGATCCTGGGTCATGGTGAACCAGTCAGTGACGGCCACTTCCTGTCCGGCCAACTCCTTTAAAGCTTCGAGTGAGGTTAATACGCGTGGCGGCATAAGCACCTTTCTAAGCAGAATAGTTTACATGCTGCCAGAATCCGGTGCCCATCCATCCGGCTAAAGTAACTGCCGGCAAGTCATGGCAATGACTCCGTTCCATGCTAGAATCCAGCAACTCTAAACTAAACCCACAGTAGGAAGAATATCTGCCATGAACCAGCGGGCTCTGCTGCCGTTATCGCTCCTGTCACTCGCTTTCGCCTTATGTTTCGCACCATCGGCCCATGCCGGCTCTCCGCAATGGGTTGAAGTAAAGTCTCCGCACTTCTCCGTGGTTACGGATGCAGGCGAGAAAAAAGGCCGCGAGGTTGCCACGCGTTTTGAGCAGATGCGCGCTGTGTTCGGGAAGCTGTTTGCCCGCGCCTCCGTCAACGTCCCGGTACCGCTGCAGATTGTCGCCTTCCGCAACGGTAAGGAACTTTCCCAGATGGCTCCGCTGTATCATGGCAAGCCCACGGAAGTGGCAGGCCTGTTTCAGCCCGGCGAAGACAGAAGCTTTATCATGCTCGACATGTCAGTGGATAACCCGTTCAACGTTGTCTTTCACGAATATGCCCACCAGTTGATGAACGGCAATCTCAAGGACGAAGCAGCGCCCTGGTTTGATGAAGGCTTTGCGGAATACTTTGCCACCATTACCGTGGACGGAAAACAGGCCCGCGTGGGTAAAATTCCTGAGGATACCTTTCTGATTCTGCGCCATGCCGGGATGATGAAGGTCACCGATCTGATGCGCGTCCGGCATAACTCACAGGCTTACAACGAGAGCGGCGACCGCCGCAGCGTGTTCTATGCTGAGTCCGCCATGCTGGTCCACTATTTATATGACCACCAGCTTGTACAAAAACTTGCGATTTACTTTGACCTGGTCAACACCAGAAGACTACCCGTAGAAGATGCCATCCAGCAGACCTTCGGCATGACGGCAGCCGACTTTGAGAAGGCTTTCCGCGCGTACGTCCAGGATGGCCGGTACACCTACCAGGCAATGCCGACACCGGAGATTGAGATGGCGGGCTACTCTTCGTCGCCGTTTGCTTCATCCGACGTAGCGGCGCTGCTGGCCGATATCCATGGCCACTCGCCTGACTATCATGACAAGGCAATTGCGGAGTATCAGGAAATCCTGAAAACTGATCCTCAAAGCGCTACAGCCCTGCGTGGATTGGGCTACGCTTACTTTCAGGACAAAGACTATGACAAAGCGGGTGACTACTTTCAGCGCGCGGTAAAGCTGAACACCAAGGACGCGCGCGTGCACTACTACGTGGCCCTGCTCAAAAGTCGCGAACATGGAAATACCATCAACTTCACCAACTCGCCGGACCTGCCGCAAGTGATATCTGAGCTTGAAACCGCAATCTCTCTGGATCCCAGCTTCGCCGACCCTTATTCCATCGTGGCATTTGCCTATGCGGCGAATCAGGAGCGCGAAAAGGGACTGGCGAGCATGCAAAAGGCGCTCTCACTCAGCCCGCGAAATGAAGCTTATCAGTTCAACTATGCGCAAATGCTGATTACCAATCAACGGCTTGACGATGCTGAAAAGGTGCTCCACAGCCTGGAGAAGACTTCAGACCAACAGCTTGCATTCAACGTGCAGAATTCCATGCACACCATTCAATTGATGAGACAACACCCCGTCCATGTAAGTATGCAGACCGCAGCAAACGAGAATGACGACAATGACGAAGGCAGCGACAGCCATCCAATAAAACTCGCTCCTGGCTCAGGCGGCGCGCAGAGGGAGTCACACATTACCATCACGCTCAAGCCAGGCCAGAAACCGCCAAAGAATGCGGCGATACGCGGCAAGCTTGCATCCGTGGATTGCTCAAAGCCCAAAGCCGTCACCTTCACCGTGGTGTCTGACTCGCAGACTCTGAAGTTGCAGGTCCCGGATCCGAAGAACCTACTAGTGACTGGCGGGGGAACATTTTCCTGTTCGCTGGCCGATAAGAAGGTGGCCGTTAACTACCTCGACTTGGGCGATGGCGAAGGCATTGCCATGATCCTTCAGTTCCTGCACTGACGTCGCTGTTACATTCCGCCGGTAACCTCAAGCACTTGTCCGGAAACATAGTCAGAGAGCGACGATGCAAAAAACAATACAGCGCCCGCCGCTTCCTGCGTGGTGCCGGCGCGTCCCATGGGAATGAACTTTGACATCATGTTCAGCCGGTCCGCCGGGATACCAAGGTCAATCTCCACGCCTTCACGCTGGATCTTGACCTGCTCTTCTTTCGCATGGGTGAGTCGTGTATCAATCCAGCCAAAAGCCACGGCATTGGCCTGCACGTTGAACATGCCCCATTCCTTCGCCAGCGTGCGCATCATGCCGACTACGCCTGCCTTGCCCGCGGAGTAATTTACCTGCCCGGGATTACCTCGGGTGCCGGTGGTAGAGCTGATGCCGATGATCTTGCGGGCACGCGCCTTCCCGGTTTCAGCCTGCTCTTTTTTGGCCGACTCGCGGATGAAGTTTGCGGCGGCACGAATGATGCGGAACGGCGCCGTGAGATGGCAATCGATAATGGCCTGCCATTGTGCGTCAGTCATTTTATGGATCACGCCGTCCCAGGTGTAGCCGGCGTTGTTGACGATAATATCCAGCCCGCCGAGATTAACGAGTGTGGCTTTGATGAGCGCGTCTGGAAACGCGGGATCGGTAACGTCACCGGCGTGCGCATGGACTTTACCGCCTGCTTTGTCAATGGCGGCGGCTGCTTCCTTGAGCGGCGCCGGATCAATGTCTGACATCAATACACGCGCGCCGTGCTGGGCGAACAACTCGGCTGTGGCTTGACCGATTCCGCGTGCCGCGCCCGTAACGATGGCAACTTTGTTTTCCAGAAGCTTCATTTTTTTGTCGCTTTGCACCAAACTGCCTTGACGGCGAAATTGTGGTTGCTCCATGAAGGCAGCCTGTTGCATCGGGCTCGTCGCGTGTTCGGCCTCGCCCTTCTTTGCGAATTTCGTCGTCTACGTGGCGACGAATTAATCCCGCCAATCCGACGCTACCACCCGCAGCCGAGCACAGCAAATAGCCGGAATACCTATTTCTTCGTCGCCATTTCCGGTCGGATGCTCTCAGTGCCTGACCAGTATTTCTTGCGTAGCTCTTTTTTCAGGATCTTTCCCGTTCCGGTCTTGGGCAGCACGTCCATAAACTCAATCGACCGCGGGCACTTGTAATGAGACAGCCGGCTGCGAACAAACTCCAGAATCTCAGCCTCTGTAGCCTTAGCTCCTGGCTTCAGTGAAACCAGCGCCTTGGGCACCTCTCCCCAGCGCTCGTCAGGAATCGGAATCACCGCAACCTCGTAAATATCCGGATGCGCCAGCATGGCTTTCTCCACTTCCAGTGAGGAAATATTCTCGCCACCGCTCACAATAATGTCTTTCTTCCGATCGACAATCAGCAGGTACCCATTTTCATCCATGGTGGCCATGTCACCGGTGTGGAACCACCCGTTGCGCATCACCGCAGCCGTTGCTTCAGGCTGCTTCCAATAACCATCCATCACTCCATCGCTCTGAGCCACGATTTCGCCCACACTCACACCATCGTGAGGAACATCCTTGTCGTCGCCATCCACAATGCGGACTTCCACGCCCGGCAGCGCGTAACCTGTGCGTGCCTGGCCTTCATACCGGGCGGCGCCTTCGAGTTCCAGCCCAACCTTACTCTTGGCGGTGGTGAGCACCGGACAGGTCTCTGTAAGTCCGTAGCCTGAGAATGACTGGCACTTGAAGGTCTCTTCCAGCTCACGCACCAAGGTGGGCGACGCTGCGGCTCCGCCCAGCGTGATACGTGTAAGGCTGCTGAGGTCATATTTGGTGCGATCAGGACAGTTCACCAGCGCCGTGGCCATGGTGGGGACCAGACTGCATGCCTGAACTTTTTCTTTTTCAATGATGCGGAAGACCTCAGGCGGATCAAATTTGCCGATCATTACATGCTTGCCGCCTGTGAGCGTGAGCGAGTGCGCCACGCCCCATCCGTTGGCATGGAACAGCGGGATGGTATGCAGCTCAACCGAGTTTGCGTCACTACTGAAGTTGATGGCCACGTTCAAAGCGTGCAGGTAGATATTGCGATGTGTGAGCATTACGCCTTTTGGATTGGCGCTGGTGCCGCTGGTATAGAAAAGCTCAGCCAGTGCGTTTTCATCCACCTGCATGATGTCTGTGTGATATGGCTGGGCCGCGGCCAGAAGCTGCTCATAGTTCTGCTTGACCATCCAGGCGGCCTTCGGGGTGTGATCAAGGGCCACAAAAGACTTTACCGTCTCCAGTTGAGAACGGAAGCCTTCCACCATCGGCGTGAACATTTCCTGAAAAATGAGAACCGTAGCCCCGGAATCATTCAGGATGTAGGCTATCTCCGCCGGCGTGAGCCGGATATTCAACGGCAGCAGCACGCCGCCTGCTTCTACTACGCCGTAATAACCTTCCAGCAGGCGATGGCAATTCCCGCTCAAATACGCGATGCGGTCGCCCGGCTTAATGCCGAGTCCACGCAATGCTCCGGCCAGCCGCGCTGATCGATCGGCAAACTGCCTGTAGGTAATGTGCTCGTCACCGCAGGCAATGGCGACTTTGTTGGGAAACTGCTGGCTGGCATAACGCAAAAAACGAATTGGAGTAAGAGGAATGTTCATATGGATTGATTGATTTTTTTTAAGCTGATTGGCCGCCGTCCACCACAAGCACGTGACCGGTTACATAATCAGATGCAGCGGACGCGAGAAACACCGCCGCGCCTTTGAGATCATGGTCAGAGCCAAAGCGGTGTAGCGGAATGTGTGAGAGCAGATGGTCCTGCTTGTGTTCCAGCACCTTGCCAGACATGTGCGTTGGAAACCATCCCGGAGCCAGCGCATTCACCTGAATGTTATGCTGCGCCCATTTCCATGCCAGGTCTTTGGTAAATGAAATCACACCGCCTTTGCTGGCGTGATAACCGATGGCATTGACGGTATCCGGCGGCGCGCCGCGCAGTCCGGCCACGGAAGCTACATTGATAATCTTGCCGCCACCCTGCTTGATCATGACCTTGCCAGCCGCCTGTGAGCAAAGAAACGTTCCGGTGAGATTCGTATCAATGACCTTGTTCCATTCGTCCAGTGTCATGTTTTCCACCAGATTGCCCCAGGAGATGCCTGCATTGTTGATGAGGATATCAATGCGGCCAAACTGCGCCACGCTGTCATCCACCATCTTCTGAATATTGGCAGGATCCTTTACATCACAGCCAAGAGCAGCCGTGCGTACGCCAAGTTTGGCCAAATCATGCGCTGCCTCTTCACAGCGTTCCTTCTTGCGCGCGCAGAGAATTACGTCCGCGCCCATCTCCGCCAGGCCTTCCGCCATCTGGCGGCCCAGGCCAATGGAACCGCCGGTGATTACGGCAACCTTACCTGACAGATCAAACAGCTGCTTAACATTTGTGGATTGCGTTTGCTTCGTCATGTGTCTTTATTCTTTACCTTTTTGCGGAAATGCCAACGGGTCGCGGAATTGCGCCGGCTTCCCACGGTGCCTTCAATACAGTCTGCCATTCCAGCAAAGCCGGGCCTGGACTCTGGAGCCACGCAGGAACCGCCTGCTCCAGTTCGCCGAATGACCTGGCCCGCATCGCCTGAATACTGTGCGCATCCGCCAATTGGCAGAAATCCGGATTGCGCAGCGCAACTTCATGCGTCTGGCCGAAGAGTGACCGCTGTAGAAAACCAATCACGCCATAGGACTGGTCATTGACCAAGAGGATTTTTACCGGCAGCTGATACTGTGACAGCGTGGCCAGTTCATGCGCCGTGTATTGGAACCCTCCGTCGCCGGCGATGCAGATCACCTTGGCTTGTCCGCCAACCTGACGCAGGGCCGTGGCTGCGCCAATCGCTGAGGGCAATCCGTAACCCAGTGTGCCCGATCCGGAAGGATAAAGGAAGGTACGCGGCTGCATGACCGGAAAAAAAGCGGACGCCCAGTAGTTGAGGATGGACTGGTCATTCACCACCACGTCCTGACGATCGAGATTGCGGCGCAAAAGTTGCAGAGCCGCATAGGCCTCAGAGCCAATGGCTTCCATGCGCCGGCTCTCCTGGGCGCGGGCGGCGATGAGATTAAACCACGGGTTACGCTGCTTTGTAGCGGAAGCGATACTGCCGGCGATGGCGCTGATATCGCCGGCGATGAGTGTGGTGGGCCGTATGCGTGTACCAGGATATTTCTCATCATCCACGATCTGAAGATGTTGGGGTGGGAGGCGAAGACCAAAGCGTCCAGTATCAAATTCAGTGAAGCGCACGCCGCAGGAGATCAGCAGATCAGCCTGTTCCAGAACATCCTGCACTGGGCCAAGGCGCGAGATGCAACCGAATGAAAGCGGATGGTCCGCCGCCAGAATACCTTTGCCGGTGGTGGTGGTGACCACCGGCGACTGAAGCAGTGAAGCAAGTTTAATGACTTGGGATGCATCTCCGCGAATGCCGGAGCCAAGAACCATGACTGGACGCTGGCTCTGCGCGATGACGGCTGCACCTTCAGCGCTATCAGGGTGCGGCTTTGAGGGCGCACGGTTATCCGCAGCAGCCGCGGGAGAAGTATTTAAAGGCGCGGCCAGCAGGTCATGCGGAATTTCCAGAAATGCCGGACCGGGTGACGGGCCACGGAACATGGCGCAGATTTCCGTGATGGCGCAGGGAATCTCATCCGCACGGTTCACACGACGCGCAATGCGTGTGAGCGGACGAAATATTTCAATCTGGTGCGGCGTCTCATGCAACGCGCCTCCGGAGCCTGATTCCAGCGCTGTGGCGATGTTGGTACCAATCACCAGAACCGGCGTGTTCGTCTGGAAACTTTCCAGCAGGGGCACTACGGTAAAGAGATTGCCAGGACCGGTGGAGGCGAACACTACGGCAACGCGCCCGCTCTGCCGATAGTAACCATCCGCCGCATATCCTGCTGCCTGCTCGTGCCGCACAATCCAGTGATGAAATGGCTTGGCCTGGCGCAGGACTTCATAGATGGGAATGTTGTGGATGCTGGGGATACCGAAGCCGGTATCAATGCCGTTGCGCAGCAATGACTGCACAACTGCCTGTGCGCCGAGCACGGTTTGAGGATTGGGGGCTGAGAGAGAAGGCATCGCAAGTCGCAAAAACTAAGGGCACCACAACGAACGGCAGCTTGTATCAGTAAATAGAAAAAGGACGACGAAGCGAATGCCTCGTCGTCCTCTGGTTAGAGGTTTAGAACGTTGCGCGCAGGCCCAACTGAATCTGGCGTTTCGCCAATGCCGAGGTGAAGCCGAGAGGCTGCGTTGGTGACAAAGAGGCGCTGCCCTTGACGTTTGCCGTCAAATTGCCATCTCCGCCAACGGATTTCGCAACCAGGAAATTCGGATCCAGAGTGTTGTTTACACTGGAATAGTTGGTCCGGTTGGCCAGGTTGAAACCTTCTGCCATGAACTGAAGCTGGGCTCTCTCTCCCAATTTGATGGCGCGCGACAAGCGCATATCAAACGAGAAGAAATCAGGACCCAGTCCGGTGTTGCGAGCAACGCCAATGGGACGGTCATTCGTGGAATGCCGGTCGCCATTAACGTCAGCTCCTGCCAGCAGGTCAAAAGGATGGCCGCTGTTGTAGCGGAAGATCGGTGAGATCTGGAAGCCGGAGAACAGAGCGTGTCCACCGCCGTTGCCAGTATCAATGATTGACAGAAATACGACCTTGTGGCGCTGATCAAAGTCAGACAGCCCGCGTTCGCCGGACAAGTTGGTGTTGTCCTGCGGACCGAAGTCGCTGTTGAAGTCGGTAGTGGTGTCAAAGGCCTTGCTGAAGGTGTAATTGGCGAACAGCGAGAAGTGATGGCTGACGCGCTTCCTGATTTCCAGAATACCGCCTTCATAAAGAGCGGAACCCTTCGATGAATAAACGTTGTTCTGAAGGAGTAGCGGATTGGCGAAGCAGGTGACAATGCCCGCGCCCGCGCACGATGCACCGGCAAAGTTTCTGAACGAAGCCACGCTGCCATTTTGTAACGGAACGCTTGTGATTGGCGCCGTGGTTAGGTCATTCTGATCAATCGCCACGGGCAACCCAATGGTATGCACGTAGATGCCGCTTAGAGAGACGGAGAAACCAGCCCCTATCTCACGATCGATTCCGAATTCCGCTTGCTGCGAATAAGGAGCTTTGTAGTTAGGCTGGCCACTGAATACAACACTCAGCGGAGGGACGGGCCCCGTGTGCGTTACAGCAATACCGAACTGTGTGAGATCAGCAGGCGTAATGCAAGCAGCTTGACCAGGTGCTACGTTACAAGGCGAAATTTTTCCCTCTGCAAACAGGTTTCCGAACATGACTGCTGAAGTAAGAGCAGGATTGCCGGGAGATCCGGTGAGCGGAACGAATATCTGGGCAATCTGGCGCACTCCATTGACTACGCCCAAAGTCTGGGCGACGTCAGCTATCTGTCCGTAAATGGGTGAGTAGAAAATTCCGTAGCCTGCACGGATAACGGTTTTCTTGTCACTGAACGGGTCCCAGGCAAAACTCACACGCGGAGCGAAGTTGTTGTATGAGGTATGCAGCACGCTGGGTTGCTGGTCAATCTCATAGCGAACACCCAGATTCACCGTGAAGTTCTGCTTCAGAGACCAGTTGTCCTGGGCGTAGAAGGAAGTCAACGGACGCGTGTAGGTGTAAGTTGGATTGCCAAAACCCTGCTGATAGAACTGGGGAGCACCCAAAGAAGCGGACTGCAACGGGGTAATCTGAGTCGCTGGGGCCGTCAAAGCGCAGGCAGCCGGGAACTGCAAGCAAGGGCTAAGCACCGCGCCAGGGAGGTTGCCGAAGACAAAGCGTCCAGGAAAGAAGGTGTGAGACTCGGTGTGATTGCCACGCAACAATTCATAACCGCCGAACTTCAATGCGTGCTTGCCCTTGATCACGCTGAAGTTATCAGCAAATTCATAGCGACGCATGATGGTCAAGCTGGGAATGAAGATCTGATTACCCAGGTTCGCTGTTCCCGGAATGTCCAGGCCAACCTCGCCGGGAGCATTGGGGAGCACGTTAAAGTCATCATAGTCATACTGGACGCGGGCTTCGTTCAAAGTCTTGCCGCTGAACTGGTGGAACCATGAGGCCAGCAGCGTGTGGTCCAGGCTGTGTATTGAGCTGCCGCGGCTGAAACCGGTGAGCGACTGGACGTCTGGGCTTTCTTCACGGTCATGGCCGAAGCTGTAACGCAGGAACACCTGGTTCTTATCACTGAACTGGTGATCAAAGCGCGTCGAGGCCAGGTATTGACGGGTGTTGAAATTGAACAATCCGCCATTGGTTTCCAACTGGTTTACCAGGAAACCATTGAGGGCGATGTGCCCCGGACTCAAGAACGGGTTTGGAGCAGCAAACGGATTAACGGTAAGAATTGACGTCAAAGCAAAGGCACATGTGGGACCGGGCAGGAAGGTGGGCGGGGCGGTTGGATTCCCCGGAACGCTCAGGCATGGAACTGCCCCTGGATGTGCGGCCAACTGTCCAATCAGTGCCTGATCGGCTGCCGTCGTGTTAAAGATACTGGTGGAGGTCAGGATCGGCACAGCGTTCTGGGCATCCTGCATCAATCCTTCAAATGCGGCGAACAAAAATGTCTTGTCTTTTTTGATTGGAAAACCGATTGAGGCGCCGAACTGTTCGCGATTGAGCGAATCTTTAACGTGTGTTGCGTTAATCGGGACGGCAGGATTAAACACTTGACCCGGCGTAAGCGCCTGGTTGAGCGAAAACGGATTGGACGCGTCCAAGGCATCGTTACGGAAGAAGCCAAACAACGAACCATGAACGGCGTTGCTGCCTGATTTCGTCACGATGTTCACGGTTGCGCCGCTGGCGCCGCCCAGTTCCGCACCGTAATTGCTGCGGTTGATCTGGAACTCCTGCACGGCTTCCTGGCTCATGGTGGTGCGTACGCCGCCGGCATCGTCATTGGCTTCGCCGCCATCAATGGTTACGCTGTTTCCGCGGCCATTGCTGCCATAGAACGAGAGTCCGCTCTGCGGAGTCTGCTTCACGCGAAAGTCCTGGTCAGAAGCCAGATGCGTCGAATCCGACACGCCTGGCGCAAGCAACGTATAAGTCAGATAGTCGCGGCGGTTGATCGGTAGGTCTTCAATATATTGCTGGTTGATCACGTCAGACTGGCTGGTTCTTTCCGTCTCCACCACAGGCACTTCAGTGGTGACTTCCACTGATTCAGATACCTGCGAGAGCTTCATGTGGAAGTCCTGGACCACAGTCTGGCCCACGTTGACTACCAGTGATTTGGCTATTTCAGACTGGAAACCGGTTTTGCTGACGGTGACGCTGTAAGCTGAGGGCTGTAGACCGGGAATTTGAAATTCACCGTTAGAATCCGTGGATACAGTGCGTTTGGTGCCTTTCGCAACGTCAGTCGCGATGACTGTGGCGTTGGCTACGGTGGCTCCCGAGGGATCGGTCACCAATCCTTTAAGTCCGCCTGAGGCACCTACACCCTGAGCGTGAGCAAGGCCTGAAATCAGCAGACATACGAACAATACTTTAGCGAGATTGAACAACCTCATCGATCCTCCTATCCGAAGCGTGGACATCGCCACGGCAGTAAACCTTTGGACGGGCTGCCCTGACATTTGTCGTTTACATATGAATGAATACTCATTCATATGGTGCTTGTGCATAGCTGCATCTTCTATATATCCACGTCGTCGCTTCGTAATTCCGCAGCAGCATCCGTAGAAACTGTTAGGTCCGTGCAGGCATATGATCGGCGACGAATTATCTACCGTGCCGGGGATTTTGTCAAAGCATTGAATCCATTAGGAGTCAACCATGGGTGCCAGTCCAGATTCCCGGACCGCAAAACCCCCGTCTTCTCAGGAATTCCCGGCCCCAGCGGCCCGGTTTCCGGCGATCCGCTGCCTGCGCTTGGCCATATAATCCGCGAACATAGCCCCGGCCCTTGCCGGGAAGAACCGCGCCATCCAGTCCATGCGGTAGGCATCCTTGCCAATCAACACCCGGTCTTTATCCTTCAAGATTCCCTGCACAATCGTGTGGGACGCTTCTTGCGGGGTAATACTGGCTGCCTTGGAAAATATTTTCAGCGCCACGGCTTGATCTTCAGTGCTTGTGTGCTGACCGGCTCGCGCCTTTTCTGCAATCTTCGTCGCGATGCCGGCTGGATGCACGCATGTAACGCTGACTCCATCAGCACGCAGCTCTTCGCGCAAAGCTTCACTGAAACCACGGACGGCAAACTTGCTGGAGCTGTACGCCGTCTGGCCTGGAGGACCAATCAGTCCAAACACGCTGGATATGTTCACGATCCGCGCTGACGACGCGCTGCGCAGCAGCGGCAAAAAGAATTTGCAGCCGTGAATCACACCCCAGAAATTGATGTTCATCAGCCAGTCGAACTCAGCCAGCGTCAGGTCGGCAAAGTTTCCATGGAGAGCAACTCCGGCGTTGTTCACTAGAATTGACACTGAACCAAAGTCCTTCCCTACCTGGTCAGCGAATGCTTCCACGGCGGCGGCATCAGCCACGTCAACCTTGTAGGCCTTCGCTGTAGCCGATCCCAGAAATGACAACGTCTGTTGCAGCCCATTGTCGTTTACATCGGCCAGCGCCAGGCGTGCCCCCATTCGGGCGAGCTCAACCGCCAGCGCCTGCCCAATTCCGGAACCGGCGCCCGTAATCACTACCACCGCATCCTTCATATTCAGCATCTGTTCACGCTCACCCAACCGGCCCCGCAGCATACCGCAGTCGAAACAATGGACCAGCCATCCGTATTCTCTACGCGTTGCCAGCGGCATCAGCCAAAACGCAGGCAGTCTAGCACACACCTATGGAAAATGAATGGTGATTCATTCTTGACATCCAGCCCACGGACATAAAGAATGGCAGGCTATGGCTGACACCTACAGCAGCAGACTTGCAGAAATTACATTGCCGGACGTGGACCATCAACCAGTAAAACTGGGGTCGCTGTGGAGCGCCGTTCCGGCTGTTGTGGTGTTTCTGCGCCACTATGGTTGAATCTTCTGCGGAGAGCACGTCGCGCAGTTGCGCGATCATCAGGAAGAGTTTCGCAGGAAAGGCGCGTCACTGGCTGCCATTGGCCTTGGCGATTTCAAGTACGCCACATTCTTTCGCGATAAAACCCACATCGACTTTCCTTTACTTGTCGATGAAGACCGCAAGGCATACAGCAAACTTGAGCTGAAGAAAGCCAACATTTTTCATCTGTTGCGCGGCGACAACATGAAGTACCGCGCACGCGCCAAAGCCGCAGGACACAAGCAGCACAAGCTGGGTAAAGATCCGTTTCAACTGGGTGGGACTTTTATTTTTGCGCCAGGGAATAAAGACTTGTTCGTACACATCAGTGAAACCTTCGGCGATAACGCCCAGCCGGAACAATTGCTGTCCGCGCTTTAATTTTGTCGCTTCGCTCCAAACCGCTGAAGACCAAATCTTGTGGTGAATTCAAACAAGGCTCCTGTTTGCCGCGGGCTCGGCGCGCGTGGACGGCGCGAGCCCCTCTTATTGATTCGTCATCCCGAACCTCGTTAGTGAGGCAACGCTTTCTGCAGTTGCCGAACCGGGGTCCCCAACGCACGCTTCGTGCGTTGGGGTGGAAATAGAGGTGAGGGATCTTCTGTTTCGTCGCTGCCGGCAACGCGCAAGATCCCTCAGGCCGGCTAGCGAGCCGAAGAATACGCTTCGCGGCGCACCGGCCTTCGGGATGAAGAAACCATTATTTTCATTCGCGCAAATCCGCAGTAACTTTTTGCCTTTCTCCGTGCCTCCGTGTCTCCGTGTCTCCGTGGTGAGAAGCCCGTTTGCGACGAAATTCACATTTTCCGTGGTCGCAAAGCCATTAGAATAAAGACAGCAGATATCGCCTTGCTGCGAATTTGACTGGACTGGACCAACATCAATGACCAGAGAAGAAATCCTCAAGAAGCATAAGCAGTTCCTCTTCCCTTCCATCAGCAACTATTACTCTGATCCGCTGGTGACAGACCACGCGAGCATGCAGTATGTATGGGACACGGAAGGCAAGAAATACCTGGATTTCTTCGGCGGCATCGTCACGGTTTCTGTAGGTCACTGCAACCCGCGCATAACCTCCAAAATCAAGGCCCAGATTGACAAGCTCCAGCACGCTTCCACCATGTTTCCCAACGAAGGCATTGTGGCCCTGGCGGAGAAGCTGGCGGAGATTGCACCGGGCGAGATCAGCCAGAGCTTTATCAGCAACAGCGGCACCGAGGCCAATGAAATGGCCGTGCAACTGGCGCGGTTGTTCACACGCAACTTTGAGATTGTGGCGTTGCGCCACGGTTACAGCGGACGCTCCGCTATCGGCCAGACGCTTACCGCCCACAGCACATGGCGCAAGTCATTGCCCGTACCGGCTGCCGGATTCGTACATGCGCTCAATCCTTATTGTTACCGCTGCCCGCTGGGTAAGACTTATCCCAGTTGCGAAGTGGCCTGCGCCAAAGATGTAGAAGCTGTGATCCAGACATCGACTTCCGGGCAGATTGCCGCTTTCTTTGCCGAGCCCATTCAGGGCGTTGGCGGATTCATTACGCCGCCCATGGAATACTTTAAGATCGTCTATGACATTGTGAAGAAATACGGCGCGCTGTTTATTGCCGATGAAGTGCAGACCGCATGGGGACGCACCGGAAGACGCTGGTTCGGTATTGAACAGTGGGGCGTAACGCCGGACATCATCACCTCAGCCAAAGGTCTGGCGAACGGGGTGCCTGTGGGCGTTACCATGACGCGCCCTGAGATCGCCGCCAGCTTCCAGGGTTTGCAGATCTCGACATTTGGCGGAAACCCAGTCACCTCCGTCGCAGCAAAAGCAACGCTTGATCTGATTGAAGAAGATCATCTCGCCGACAACGCAGAGGTTGTGGGCCGCTACTATCGCGAAGGACTGGAGAGCCTGAAAGAAAAGTTTGAACCCGTGGGCGATGTCCGCGGCATGGGACTGCTACAGGCCATGGAATTCGTAAAAGATCGCGTGAGCAAAGAGCCCGACCCAGCCATGACCAACAAGTTCATGGAAGAATGCCGCAATCGTGGACTGCTGGTGGGCAAAGGCGGACTCAGCGGCAACGTCGTCCGAACCTCACCTCCGTTGAACATCAGCAAGAGCGATGTGGATGAGGCCATCAAGATCATGGATCAGGCTTTGACGGCGATTGCTCCAATCATGGCGGGAGCCTCGGCAAGATAACAATTCGGAGCGGCCTAGTGCACCATTTCCCGCTCAGCCGCTTCTGCCGCTCTCAACGCCAGTCCTTTAGCCACCGACGTAAACTCGCTGCCACCGATCAGTTTATCGGCGCCGAAGCGATGCGCGAATATCTCTCTCACCGCAGGTACAAAGGCCGATCCACCGGTGAGGAATACACGGTCGACCTCTTGGGTGGCCATACCGCACGATACGAACAACTCATCCACCGTCTTGGCAATCGCATCCAGATGCCGCTCAATCCATTTTTCAAATGACGCTCGCGCAACTTGCTTATCAATCTTGATGTCGCTCTGTTCAAAGGCAAACCGGGCTTTCTCTTCGCTCGAGAGCGCAACCTTCGTCGCCTGCACCGCACGATGGAGTTGATAACCCATATCCTCTTCCACCAGATGAATCAACGCCGCTATGCGATCATGCTCAACCGCCTGCGAGAGTAATGACTTCATCAAACGCATGGTGTCCGGGGCCTTCAAGAAGGACGCATAATGCCAACGCTCAAGATTGAGATAAATCCATGCCGGGATGGGGAGCAGCTTTTCCATTGAGCGATAGTCTGTACCGGCGCCAAGTTGGGGCGAGACCAGGTTGCGGACAATGGCGGCGTCAAAGGTATCTCCAGCCAGCGGAAGTCCGGCATTTCCGATGATGCGTTGCGCAGGCGTAAGTTCCACTCGTGAGCGCGGGCCCACGCGGACGAGAGAAAAGTCACTGGTACCACCGCCGAAGTCGGCCACCAGCACCACCTCTTCATGGTCCAGCGTGCTCTCATAAAAATAAGCAGCACCCACGGGCTCAAATTCAAATTCCACATGCTCAAGTCCGCAGGCATGCAGAGCAGCAGTCACACGCGCGATGCCAAAGGCCTCGTCTTCCGGCGTGTCTGCGCCGGCAAAGCGGACAGGGCGTCCGACGGTCACAGTATTGCCGAGCGATCCGAGTTCGGCTTCAGCTTCTGTCATCAACTCTTTCACGATAATGGCGACGAGATTTTCAAACGTATACGGGCGCCCGCCGATTACAGTTGAAGTAAACGTACGGTTCGCGGCAAACGACTTCACTGACTGGATGAGGCGGCCTTTGTGTTCGTCTTCCAGATAATGAGCAATGGCCGCAGGCCCGGCGTACGCGCGACGCGCCGACCGTGGCGCGCCTTTGATAGTGGGCGGGAAATAAAGGATGGAGCGGAAACTTTCCGTAGGGCCGAGCGGCGAGGCGAATTGCGCTACTTTGACCGTGGAATTGTCCACGATTGCCAGACTGCTGTTGGTGGTCCCGAAATCCAGCCCGATATGCCGTGCCAAAATTGCTCCTCTATGGATTCATTATAGTGACGTGGGGATGTTTCAGTTGTGTCGGTTCCCGTGAGGGCCTGCGGTTGCGTCGGGGCTCGGCGTTCTTATTGTTCGTCATCCCGAACCTCGTTTATGAGGCAACGCTTTCTTCAGTTGCGGAACCGGGGTCCCCAGCGCACGCTTCGTGCGTTGGGGTGGAGATAGAGGTGAGGGATCTTGTGTTTCGTCGTCGCGAACAAAGCGCAAGGTCCCTCACCCCTGCTCACGCGCTGGTGACTGCGCGCGTTCGCTGACGGGGATTCGGGATGACGAGGGTAGTTTTGTCTCGTGAGAACTCGCTGAATCTACTCCGCTTTCAGGGCCTCAATCAGGGCGCTTCGGACCTTTACCTGCTGTTCAGGAGCGAGCTTTACTCCGCGGGACGTTAGATAGAACACGTCAATCGCCATCTCACCTTCAGTATCAATGAGTGCGATTTCAATGTTGCAGCTCTGTTCCGACAGCAGCGAGCTGATTCGATAAAGCAGCCCCGGCCTGTCATGCGTAATCACCTGCATCACTGAGCTTTTGGACGAAGCAACGTCATGCCAGTCAACCAGCGTTTGGATCTTGATTTTCCGCACCGTGTCTTTGTTGCCTCGTAGCCTCTGCTGGAGAAGTTTCTCCAGATCGGCCGTGCCGGTCAGCACGTCCGCTACGCTCTTCTTGAACCGGTCCCATTCCGGCAGGTTGAGTTCAAGCGTGCGAAAGCGGTCAGTAAAGTGGAACGTATCCACCACTACGCCAGACGCGTTAGAGAAAGCATTTGCCTTCACAATGCTCATGCCCCACGCGGCCAGCACCCCGGTCATCCGCGCAAACAGCATCGGACGGTCCGTAGTCACCAGCGTCAAATCAAACCAGTGGCGTCCGCGTTCCAGATGGAGTTGCACCGGTTCGCTCTTGAGCCGGCCAGCCATTTCAAGATGCGCCATCACGTCGTTGGCAGAGTAAGTCGCCAGATATCGTCGCGGCAACCCTTCAAGAAAGGGTTTAAGTCTGCGTCCAGCTACCGGGGTGAGGGTGCGCACCATCTGGTCCGCTTCCGCCGAATCACCGTGCAGGCGGTTGTCCATGCTCAGGTTCAGATAGTTCGCCGTTTCGATGTAGAGCTGCCAGATATTTTCTGCCTTCCACGGCGTGAGCGCTTCAGGATTCACGGCCTTGATGTCGGCATAAGTCATCAGGCAGAGCATCTTAAGTCGCTCAGGCGACTGCATGAGTTCGGCGAACCCGCGCACCGTTTCCTGGTCAAAGATATCGCGACGCATCGCCGCTGACATCGCCAGGTGATTCAGCACCAGGAAGCGCACCGTGTCACAATCTTCGTCCTCCAGGTCCAGCCGCTCCAGCGCGCTTTCTACCAGCTCCATGCCCGCTGCAATGTGGTCTGAACCGCCGGCCCCTTTGCCCACATCATGCAACAACAACGCCAGATACAGCAGTTCCGGCTGCTCCAGTTCGGTCAACAACTCGGCGTAGCGCTGGTCCCATTCTGACGATGAATCCTGGAGCCGGTGCAGACTCTCAATGGCTAAAAAAGAATGCTCGTCCACCGTAAAGCGATGGTAGAAGTCACGCACCACCAGAGCATCAATCCCCCGGAGCTCGGGAAGGACCAGCGTGAGATAGCGTAGAGCGTGCATGGTTCGCAAGGCGTCAGCCGCATGCGTTTGTAAAAGTATTTCTTGAAGGTAGATCCAGAGTTCAGCGCCACGCGGAGGCGTCGCCGCCATCGCCGGCAGAACCTGCTCCACGCGCTGTTCCGTGGTGGTGCTCAGCTTGAGGCCATGCTCCGCCATAAAATGAAAAAGCCGAAGTAATACTTCAGGGTCCTGCACCGAGCCTGGCTGCGTGAGAAACACCATGCCATGTACCACTGAAAATTCATCGTTGGAGACCCGCGATCGCCAGCTTTGGAACTGCTTGTAGATGCTAGACCATGCCGCCGGTACTTCCTCCAGCAACCGCACGCATGTGCGATGCACCGACCGGGCATTACTGAAATACAGCCTCATCCATTCTGCGGATGTCAGAGTATTGGCGTCACGCGCGCCAATCTTCTTCGCCGCGGCTTCATCCTGCGCTGCCCAGCTCAATGCGTTGTCATCGCGTCCGTGGCGCAGATGCAGGAAGCAACGCACCGCGGTGATGAACTCCAAAGCATCGTCAACCTGTTTGCGTGACGCCGCAGGCAACAGATTGTTCCCTTCCGGCCAGGCATGCAGCTTTTCCATGGCGGAAATCAGCAGAAGCCAATGTGTGACATTGAAATCCCGCAGCCCACCGGGACAATCCTTTACGTTCGGCTCCAGATGAAAGACCGTATTACCGTGCTTGGCGTGGCGGCTGCGCGTAACCTCTACCAGTCGTTGCACCAGTGGTTGCGCCTCGCGCATCACCAGCTTGGGAATAATCTTGTCATGCAGACGAACGAACAGCTCGAGATCTCCCGCCAGAAACCGGCAATCAAGAAGAGAGATGGAAAACTCAACGTTGTTGGGATCAAACCTGTCACATTCTGACAGCACGCGGCTGGCCGGACTCAGCTTGAGGCCAAGGTCCCATAGCTCCTGAGAAAACGCGCGGATTGGATCTTTGAGGACTTCCTCTGACTCGCGCTCAGCGTGAAGCAAGAGCAGGTCAACGTCAGAGAAAGGAAACAGGTCTTTGCGACCATAACCGCCTATCGCCACGAGCGCGAAGTTTTCCGCCGCCGGATTCCCGGCAAGAAAGGCTTCCCACAGACGAAGAATGATACGATCCAGCAAAGCAGCGCGCTGGGCCACCAGTTTACGTCCATCACCGGTCTGATTGAATTGTTTGACAAAACGGGCGAACTCCGTGGCATAGAGTTCCCGTAACTCGCTGCTGAGGGTTGACGCCGCAGCATTCATCTTGCAGGTTCCTTATGGCTCCGGAAGGCGGAGCGGAAACAAGCGTCCAGAAACATGCGCCTCACAGCGCGCCTTCACCCCGTTCTTCATTGCGAATGCGAATTACGTCGTCCACCCGAGAGAGAAAGATTTTGCCATCACCAATTTTACCGGTCCGAGCAGCCACGGAAATAGCTTGCACGGCCTTTTCCACCATGACATCCGCCAGCACCAGTTCCACTTTAGTCTTGGGAATAAGATCCACCGTGTATTCCTGTCCGCGGTAAAACTCAGTGTGGCCTTTTTGCCGTCCATGTCCGCGGACTTCCAGCACAGTCATGCCTTCCACGCCAATCTCATGGAGAGCGTCTTTGACTGCATCGAGTTTGGACGTGCGAATCACGGCTTCAACTTTTGTCATCGTGACCTTCCTGAAATATATCAACCATCGCTTTAAGGTTTGCCGTGCATCCTGCTACGTGGACACTTCGTAATAGTAGCCTTCTTCGCCGTGCTGAGAAAGATCCAGGCCCTGAATTTCCTCTTCTTCGCTTACGCGCAACCCAATCGTCATATCCACCAGCTTGAGAATCACGATGGTGCCAACCGCGGCCAGCACCCAGGCAATCACCACGCCCACCAGTTGGTTCAACATCTGGTGAGCATTGCCTTCCAGCCATCCCGAAGCCATGGTATTCCCTTTTGCGTCCTTAAACATGGGATTAACCATACTGTTGGCGAACAGTCCGGTGAGCAAGGCACCGATGGTTCCACCCGCCCCGTGAACACCGAAAGCATCCAAAGTGTCGTCATAGCCGAAGCGTGCTTTGACTTTAGCCACCATGAAATAGCAGAACACACCTGCAATCAAGCCGATCGCCAGCGCAGACATGGGTCCAACAAAACCGGCCGCGGGTGTAATTGCCACCAGTCCGGCTACTGCGCCGGATATGGCGCCCAGGGCGCTGGGCTTTCCGTTGCGAAACCATTCCGCTGCTCCCCAGCCCAGTGCCGCAGTCGCAGCCGCAAAATGTGTTGCCACAAACGCGCTGGTGGCCAGACTGCCTGCACCTAACGCGCTCCCGGCATTGAACCCAAACCAGCCCACCCAGAGCAGGCAGGCGCCAATGAAGCTGAGAACCACGCTGTGCGGGGGCATGTTTTGTTTGGGATATCCCACTCTTTTGCCCATGTAGAGAGCACACACCAGCGCCGAAACTCCTGATGTGATGTGGACAACCGTGCCGCCGGCGAAATCAAGTGTAGGAAAGCGTCCGCCCAGAGAAGCATTGAGCAGTCCGTTCTTGCCCCAGACCATGTGGGCCATTGGGCTGTAAACCACAATTGACCACAACACCATGAACGCAGCCATGGCGCTGAACTTCATGCGTTCAGCAAACGCGCCTGTAATGAGAGCCGGAGTGATGATGGCAAACATCAACTGATAGACCATAAAGGTCTGTGCAGGAATGGTAGCCGCGTAAGCCGTATCAGGGGCTGCTCCCACGCCCTTCAAAAAAAGGTTGTGCAATCCGCCGATGAAACTACCTCCATCGCCGAAAGCCAGTGTGTAGCCAAAGATCGCCCATGTCGTGGTAACAATGGCCATCATGGCAAAGCTTTGCATCATGGTGGCCAGAACGTTTTTCTTCCGGACCAGTCCGCCATAGAAAAGAGCCAACCCGGGCCCGGTCATCATCAGGACCAGCGCGGAGCTGGTAAGCATCCAGGCATTGTCGGCGGAGCTCTTGGCGTCGGCAATCTGCTGTTCGATCTTCACCAGCCGGTCATTTTGGGGATCTGGTGTTTGCGTTCCGGCAGGTGCCGGGGTGGGACTGGCTGTTTGTGCCTGCGCAGTCTGCGTCATGCAGGCTACTGGCAAAACTAACCACAGGGCGGCAATCAGTACAAAAGTCCTGGACTTATTCATGAAGGGGCACCGCTCGGGCCAGCGTGCACAGCACAGAGCTCAAACACAATCTATCTTCTTGGCAGCCATGCTGGAAATCGAAAATATTTATGAGAGCTATAAGTGTTTGCATAAACTTCGCAGAATCAACCGCAACTCGGAGAGGCGGAAATACCCGCCACACGTTCGATCCCATACAAAAGCCAGAGTGAAAAATATCCTCCTAAATGCCGATGAAACTGAACAAGCGCTCGGTGCGGCTGCCGGAAGAGGCTGGCTGGCATGACCCTCATTGATAAGCAAATTTCCCCGCTAAACAAAAATATCGTTTAGTCGATAACCTGCTTAGTTCCAACCCTGTTGCACGTTGCAGGGCAAGGCCTTAGTAGAACATCCGAAAAGCGCGCGGCGGCTGCAATTGCGGTAAAGCCGGCGAACACAAGCAGCCTAAAGTGCTGTTCTCAGGCTGAAAGGACCATTACCTGATGCGAGCTCTAATCATCGACGATTCCAGTTCAATGCGTTCCATTCTGCGCCAGTACATGCGCGAGATGAAATATGACGTGGTGGAAGCCGGCAACGGCAAGGAAGCACTGCAGAAGTGCGAAGAGACCAAGGACTTCACCATAGCCCTGGTGGATTGGAATATGCCGGTCATGAATGGGCTTGACTTTGTTCGCGCGCTGCGGGCACGTCATGAGTTTGACAACGTGAAGCTCATGATGGTGACCACGGAAAATGACTCCGCCAGAATTACTGAGGCCCTGAGTGCCGGTGCCAATGAATTCATGATGAAGCCCTTTACCTACGATGCGCTCGAACAGAAGATTGCCCTGGTGGTCGAGGAATCGAATGTCTAACGGAAAGAAATTCCGGATCCTCATCGTAGACGATTCACCCGTCGTACGCAGGGTCCTGCAGGACGTCATTGCTTCCGATCCTGAACTGGAAGTTGCCGGTACGGCCTCCAACGGGAAGATCGGCCTGGAAAAAATGGAAGCGCTCAAGCCTGACCTGATTACTCTGGACATTGAAATGCCGGAGATGGATGGGCTGGCTACCCTGGCTGAGATCCGCAGACGCACGCGACGCCTGCCGGTGATTATGTTCAGTACTCTTACAGTGCGTGGCGCCGCATCAACGCTGGATGCCCTCAGTCTGGGTGCGGATGACTATGTCCCCAAGGAACGCAATACCCTGGGCCTGGCTGCTGCCATTGAGGACATCAAGCATGATCTTCTGCCGAAGATTCATGCGCTTTGCAGTCGCGATCTCCCCCGTCCGGCGCAAGCGCGCGTAGCGCTGCCAGTTTCCGCAGTTGCGAGACCAAAGCGTCCTGAAAAGAAAATCGATGCTGTGGTGATTGGCGTTTCCACTGGCGGCCCAGACGCACTGGCGAAGGTTTTTTCCAGCATTCCTTATCTTCCCGTGCCAGTGATGGTGGTGCAACACATGCCGCCAGTTTTCACCAAGCTGCTGGCAGAAAGACTCACCACCAAGTCACCCATGCCGGTGAAGGAAGCCGCAGGTGGAGAGGTTCTGGAACCGGGGACCATTTGGCTTGCGCCCGGTGGCTCTCATATGAAGGTCTCTCGCCGTACCAACTCGACATGTGGATTGCAACTGGACCAGTCGCCACCCAGGAATTTTTGCCGGCCTTCAGTGGATGTTTTATTCGAATCCGCAGTGGAAGTGTTCGGCAGCGGCTTGCTGGCTGTTGTGCTCACAGGCATGGGCAGTGATGGCCTGCAGGGTTGTGAGCAAGTGCGTCGCGTTGGCGGGCAGATTGTGATCCAGGATGAACCTACCAGTATCGTGTGGGGAATGCCTGGAGCTGTGGCCCGTGCGGGCTTAGCCGATGTCATTAAGCCGCTGAGCCAGATCGCCGACGAAATTGTCAACCGCGTTTTAAGAACACGATCAGCCAACCGGCCATTGATGCCGGTAGGTACCGTCAGGAGCGCATATGTCCACAAAAGCGAGTGAGTTTGCCTACCTTTGCGAACTTGTAAAGACCAACACGGCCATCGCCCTGGACGCGAAGCGCGAGTATTTGATGGACGCCCGGCTTTCCTCTGTGGCCAAGCATGAAGGCTTCGGCTCGGTTTCTGACCTGATCAATCGCGTCCGCAGCGGCGGCCAACAGGATTTACAGTGGAAGGTCATTGAAGCCATGACCACCAATGAGACCAGCTTCTTCCGTGACGTACGTCCTTTTGAAGCTCTCAAACAGGTGGTGTTCCCTGCTCTGATACTAGCCAGGCAGGCGGAACGCAGGCTCGGCATCTGGTGCGCTGCTTCCTCCAGCGGACAGGAACCTTACAGCATCTGCATGCTCCTGCGTGAGAGTTTCCCCGCGCTGCAAAGCTGGACGATTCAATTCATCTCCAGTGACATCTCCCAGGACATGCTGGACAAGGCAAAGTCCGGGCGCTACACACAACTGGAAGTCAACCGCGGATTGCCTGCCAACCTGCTGGTCAAGTACTTCCACAAGGAAGGCGTGGACTGGGTAATCAATGACGATATTCGCAAGATGGTGGATTATCGCCGCGTCAATCTTTCCGAACGCACCTTTCGCGTTCCCACGGTTGATCTGGTGATGCTGCGCAACGTCATGATCTATTTCCCAGTGGAGACTAAGAAACAGATCCTTCGCAATATGCGCCAGGTTCTGCGTCCGGATGGGTACCTGTTCCTTGGCACCGCCGAGACTACCATCAATCTGGATCCCAGCTATCAGTGTGAAACCTTCAAGAACGTCGGCTATTACAGACCGGACTGCCGTCAATAGCGGCAGCGACAGGAAAAGGCAGGCGCGCATCATAAATATTCAGGGACCGTACGCCGCATTTTGTTCGACAACCACGGCTTGAGCACCCGACGCAGCCAGCTCCGCCCCGGTTTGCTCCCATATTTCTTCTCAAGGTCAGATCAGACTTCACTAATCCTTACCCCTGTCACACTCCTGCGTCTCCAGCCTGCCTAATTGATTTCCATTACTTTCCGATGGAACAAGTACCTATGAGCGCCATAGGACACATCTTGCCTATAAAGAAAAAGTTGAGTACTCCGATGTTGAAATCGTGGATGACATTGTCAAAGAATTTCTGATAGAGAGCGCGGAAAACCTCGATCGTCTGGACAGCACTCTTGTTGAATTGGAGAAGTCCCCGAATAACCATGAGTTGTTGGCGGACATTTTCCGGAACATCCATTCGATCAAGGGCACCACGAGCTTTCTCGGTTTTCCTAGGCTCGAAGCCGTGGCCCACGCAGGTGAGAACCTTCTCTCCAAACTGCGCGACGGCGTCCTTCTGCTTAACCCACAGATTACCAGCGCCTTGCTCACCATGGTTGATGTCATCCGCGAAATGCTCGACCACATCGATCAGAATCGTAATGACGGTGAGAATGACTATCTGCCGCTGATCGCCAAGATTCAAAAGCTTCAGGAAGCTGAAGTAATTCCACCGTCGTTCGCGGGTGGACCTGTTGGAGAGAGCACCCAGGAAAAGGAACATGAAAGTTCTGCGATAACAGGCATCGCGGCGACAGCGCCTGACTCCGCGCTCGGCGGCATGTTTGCCACCGCACGAATTGTTCCCGCGCCATTAGAAGATCCAAAAACCGAACACAAACCGAGGCTTGGCGAATTGTTGAGCCAGAGCGGCGCTGTGGATGAAGCAGCCCTTCAATCCGCGCTGGAAAAACAGGCAAAAGGTGATACCCGCAAACTGGGCGAGATCCTGATTGATGCCGGCGCCGCCAAACCAGGTGACGTGCTGGATGCACTCATTACCCAGGGACAGAACAAAGACCAGTCTGGCGACCGCACCATTCGGGTTGGCGTGAACCTGCTGGAACGGCTCATGGACCTGGTAGGCGAGCTGGTGCTCACGCGCAACCAGATTGTCCAGTATGCATCCGTACAACGTGACAGCAACTTTCTTGCGGTGTCTCAGCGACTGAACCTTGTGACGAGTGATATGCGCGAAATCATCATGAAGACGCGCATGCAGCCCATGCAGAACGTGATGGGAAAATTTCCGCGCATGGTCCGTGACCTTGCCCTGTCTTGTGAAAAGCTTGTACGCGTGGAACTGCAAGGCCAGGACACAGAACTTGACCGCACGCTGCTGGAAGCCATTAAAGATCCGCTTACACACCTGGTGCGCAATGCTGTCGACCACGGAATTGAAAGGCCGGAAGCGCGCACCGCGGCGGGAAAATCCCAGGAAGGCTGCCTGATCTTACGTGCTTATCATGAAGGTGGGCAGGTCAACATTGAAGTGAGTGATGACGGCGCAGGCCTGAATAATCAACGGCTGCTACGCAAAGCGGTGGAAAAAGGCCTGATTTCGCAGGCGCAGGCTGATCGCATGAAGCCGCACGAGATTGCAAACCTGATCTTCCACGCGGGATTCTCCACGGCAGAAAAGATTACCAACGTCTCCGGTCGCGGGGTGGGCATGGACGTTGTAAAGACAAACATTGAACGCGTGGGCGGCACGGTTGACGTACAGAGCGTGCTGGGCAAAGGCACAACGCTTCGGATGAAGATTCCGCTTACGCTGGCGATCATCCCTGTCCTCATCGTGCGGACTGCTAACCGTCGCTTCGCCATTCCCCAGGTGAGTTTGCTTGAATTACTTCGTCTGGAAGCAGAGAAAGCTGAGCGAGCGATTGAGTTTGTGCATGGCGCGCCGGTTTATCGTCTGCGCGGTAGCCTGCTGCCACTTCTCTTCCTTGACAAGGAATTGCAACTGGATGGCACTGGACAAGTTTCCACGACGGCAACCCCTGAGCAGAGTAATAAGACGTTGAACATTGTTGTGCTTCAGGTGGAAGGCAATCAATTTGGTCTGGTGGTGGACGCGATTAACGACGCCGAAGAGATCGTTGTAAAACCGCTGGGCCAACACCTGAAAAACATAACCGCATTCGCCGGCGCTACCGTCATGGGTGATGGAGAAGTGGCGTTGATCCTGGACGTGATGGGGCTGGCACAGGGCGGACACCTTTTGAGCGAACCCAGGAAAGCCGCCAGCAAAGAAGTGGTGGAGGAAACCGCAGCCGTTGTGGACGATCAAAAGCAGGAGTTTCTGCTCTTCCGCACCGCCAACCGCCGCCGCACCGCGGTGCCTCTTGCCATTGTGGACCGGTTGGAAGAGTTCAAACCGGAACAGTTCGAAATGGCAGGCGGACAAGTGGTGGTGCAGTATCGAGGAGAACTTCTTCCGATTGCCAACATGTCAGATGTTCTCAACCTGGTCACGGACAACGCAGCGAATCCGGTCAGCAAAGCACTGGTATGCACTCATCGAGGACGCAGAATTGGAATCGTGGTGGATCAGATTCTTGACGTGGCGGAAGAAGCGGTGGAACTGGAGTCGCGCTGGAAAGACCAGCATTCCTCGGGTTCAGCCGTGGTACAGAAACATGTTACTGACTTCCTCGACCTGGAAGCGATCCTGGGACGCACCTTAGTAGAAACGGATGCCATGCCCGAGGAGGCAGTAACGCTATGAACGAAAAACAGTTTTGTACCTTTTTTGTGAACGACCTGCTCTTTGGAGTTGACGTGATGGACGTTGAAGAAATCATGTCCCAACACAAAGTGGAGCCCGTTCCACTCGCTCCGCAGACCGTGGCCGGACTGGTGAATCACCGCGGCCAGATTGTTACCGCCATCAACATGCGCCAGCGGCTGGGATTTCCCAATCGGGCGCAAGGCGAGCGCTGCATGATGTTGATTGCCCGCGCACGAGACGAAACCTTCGGCTTGCTGGTGGACAAAATCGGTGACGTCTGCTCGGTCAAGCAGGAAGATTTTGAACCAACACCGGAAACGGTAACACCCGAAGCGAAAGAACTCGTGCTCGGGGCCTATAAGATGCCAAACCATCTCTTAATGCCGCTAAGCCTTTCCAAGGTGGCTGAGATTGTTCGATAACGGTTTTTGCCTTGCGCTTGCGTAGATAAATTTTTCACTGATGCTTGAGGCGCCATTGAGCGACCTCAGTGACATTAGTTAGGGGAAACACATGCAGTGGTTTACTAACTTGAAGATCGCACGCAAGCTCACGTTGAGCTTTGGTTTTTTGACCGCCATGATGATCGGTCTAGGTGTTTTTGCCCTTGTGCAGACTGCGCGCATCGACACGCAAATGGAAAGCATGACTACCGTTGCCCAACCCAGCGTCCGTGACCTGGGAATGGTTCGCGACGGCCTGACCGGCATGCGCCGCTCAGAACTCGGCCAGCTTCTGGCGGAAACATCCGAAGAGCGCACTGCGCAAGCTGCTCTTTATGACAAGTCCATCGCCCTCTTGAATGACAACATGAAGGATTACGACAAGCTGATCGATGGTCCCGAGGAACGCAAGCTGGCTGACACGATCAAGAGTGATATTGCTGCCTATGAAGCAACGCGCAGGAAAGCCGTGGATTTGGTTGCCAAAAAGGACGAGAAAGGCGCCAAGGCAATCATGCTTGGCGAAAGCAAAGCCGCGCTTGATCAGGCCATTAAAGACGTGGGCCTTGATACAGACATGAATGCCAAGCAGGCCGAAGAGTCGTCCAAGGCCGGCACGGACGCTTATAACTCCGCGCGCTTTACCCTGCTTGGCGGACTATTCATCGCAACCTGTATCGCCATCTTCCTCACCATCGCCATCAGCCGCATGATCGCTAGTCCCTTGCAGACGATGCAGGAAGCTGCCGCCAAATTGGCGCTGGGTGATATGGACCATACGATCACTTTTAGTTCACAGGACGAAGTCGGCTCGCTGGCTGAATCATTCCGCGAAGTCATCAAGTACAACCAGACTTTTGCAGCTGCCTGTGAAGCACTGGGACGCGGCGACCTCACAGTTTCAGTGGAGCCTAAGTCAGACAAAGATCTTCTGGCAAAGAACTTCACCCACGCCGTTACTTCCATTCGCGAGACAGTCAGCAAGATGGCACAGAGCTCCTTCAGCATAGCCTCAGCATCCGAAGAGCTTTCTGCCACCGCCTCTCAGATGTCGAGCAATGCAGAAGAGACCGCGGCCCAGGCAGACGCGGTATCAACTGCGGCTGAACAGATTTCCTCCAACGTACAGACGGTAGTCAGCGGATCAGAAGAAATGACCGCGAGCATTCGGGAAATCTCGGGTAACGCCCACTCCGCTGCCAAGGTGGCCGGAGACGGCGTCAAGATCGCCAGTGAAGCCAATGAAAAGGTTGGGAAGTTGAGTGAGAGTAGCAAGGAAATTGGCCAGGTAGTGAAGGTCATTACATCCATCGCGGAGCAGACACACCTTTTGGCTCTGAACGCGACCATTGAGGCAGCCCGCGCAGGTGAGGCCGGCAAGGGATTCGCGGTAGTAGCCAATGAAGTGAAAGAACTGGCCAAGGAAACGGCCAAAGCAACTGAAGATATCAGCCGCAAGATTGAAGCGATCCAGTTGGACACCAAAGGAGCCATTGAGGGGATATCAGAGATCAGCAAGATCATTGCCCAGATCAATGACATTCAGGCCACGATCGCCACAGCGGTGGAAGAGCAGACTGCCACAACCAATGAGATTGCGCGCAACATTTCAGATGTCGCCAAGGGTAATGAGGAAATTACCCGCAACGTGACCGGAGTGGCACAGGCGGCAAAGAGTACGACTGAAGGCGCTGAATACACAAACAAAGCGGCCGGCGAACTCGCGGGCTTGGCGGCAACTCTCCAGAATCTAGTCAGCCAGTTCGAATTTGATCAAGACAACAAGCGTGTGGCAACAAAGACTGTGAATAAAGGAAGAAAGCCTCAGCCGAGCACCCAGGCGAAGTATGCCAAGGCCAGCTATGCGACATCCAGCTCCGTAACGGAACCGTCGCAACGGATCCAGTAGCAGTACGACCGGAGAACTGGCTGCACTGGCAGCAACGCTTCAAAGTCTGGTCACCCAGTTCGAATTTGAAGACGATGAGCCACCAGCAGAGGACGCATCAATCAACAGTGGAGATTCCCCGGCTGGCACTCAGAACTTCGATGTTTCAACGGCATACATCAGAAGCAAATCCGTGCCGACAGAAAGCGTAAACCCAAGGGCCCATTGATCCCCTGATTAGCGAACAATTCCCTTCCTCAAGAGGAGGAATACGGTGGCGCAGAGGATAAAGCGCCGCTGGTAAATCAATCGAGAAATATGCAGGGCCCAAAGAAACAGGCTGCCACGTTCGGTAAAACTCGTGTCAATGGGGCTGCCAAAAGCCGCTCAGACGTGGAAACGGACCCTGGTGCAGTAGTGAGTGGCGCTGGAAGTGGAGATTAAAGAACATGGGATTCGTTGAAAATCTGAAGATGCGTCACAAGCTGCTGCTTGTCCTGGGCTTTGTTCTGGCGTTGACAATTTCACAGGTAGTTTTCCTATACATCAATAACAGGCAGATCAAATTACTTAGTGATTCCACAGGTAGAGCAAAAGACTTTCAGTCGCTCATGTATGAAGCTGATGCGCGCTTTCGGGGAGAGCAGGGCAACGTGCGCGCCTTCTCATTGAGCGCCAACACTCGATACCGCAAGCAGTATCTTGACGGCAAGAACGATCTTGACGGCGTGCTCAAACGCATGGACCAGTATCGCGAAGGCAGCAGCGTATTTTCGGGGGCAGCAGACGGCGTAAAGAAAGTGCGTGATGACTGGGAACAAGTAGTAGGAGATCCAGAGCTGGTACTCACCGACGCCCTGGTGGAAAAGAAAGCGACGATCGAAGATATTTCCCAACTGCTGGAGCACGTCAGCCGCGTGGCTGCCAGCACCCAGGTCGGACCGATCTTCAAGGACCAGACGCTCATGGTCAACGCTGAGATCGGAAGAATTACCAAAGAGACTGACGCGGCGAGGCAACACTCAGTCACCATCATGTTGTGGACCACTATCTTTATCACGGTAGTCAGTAGCCTCCTGGTCTGGTTTTTTGCTTCCCTGATTTCACGACCGCTCGTAAGCCTTTCGCTCACGGCAAATGAGCTGGCCCGCGGCCACGTAGACCATGACATCACGCACTACTCGACAGATGAAATCGGTTCCCTGGCGCAATCTTTTCGTGAAGTAATCGCCTACAACCAAAACATTGCCGCAGCTTGTGAATCCCTTGGCCAAGGCGATCTAACGGTTGCGTTGCAGCCGAAATCCGACGGAGACATCATCTCCATATCGTTTACGGCAGCGGTGCGTTCCCTTCGGGAAACGATATGCCAACTGGCGGAATCATCCACCAGCCTTGCCTCCGCGTCAGAAGAGCTCTCAGCCACCTCTTCGCAAATGAGCAACAACGCGGAAGAAACGGCAGCTAAGGCCGGCGCTGTTTCTGCCGCGGCTGAAGAAATATCTGTGAACGTGCAGACTGTGGTCGATGGATCTGACCAGATGGCCGCCAGCATCAGGGATATTTCCAGCAGCGCCCATCAGGCCGCCAAAATCGCAAATGCTGGAGTGCAGACCGCGGCTGAAACAAATTCCAAAGTGGGCAAGCTCGGTGAAAGCAGCCGGCAGATCGGCGAGATAGTCAAGGTCATTACTTCCATTGCAGGACAGACGCACCTGCTGGCACTCAATGCCACCATTGAGGCCGCTCGGGCCGGAGCTGCGGGAAAAGGCTTTGCCGTGGTGGCGAATGAAGTGAAGGAACTGGCCAGAGAGACTGCCAAGGCTACGGAAGATATTCGCAGGAAGATTGAAGCTATTCAGTCTGATACCACTGACGCCATTCAGGGCATCACCGAAGTCAGCAACATTATCGCCCAAATCAATGAGATCCAGGCCGCGATTGCTGCAGCCGTGGAAGAACAATCGGCAACCACGGGCGAGATCGGCCGCAATATGGCAGATGTAGCCAAGGGCAATCTGGAAGTTGCGAACAACATTACCAGCGTGGCCACCGCGGCCAAAAGCACCACTGAAGGCGCGGCCTATACCAACAAGGCAGCAGGGGAACTGGCTGGACTGGCTGCAACCGTCCAGTCACTGGTCAGCCAGTTCGAGTATGACGATCAATCCGTCCACCGACCTGACCCTGTGCGCGCCAAAAACAAAACAACTTATGGTCATAACCATGTTCTCCCTTACAAGGCGGAGCAACATGAAACGGTGTAGGCGTCATGAAAATACGTACTAAGCTTCAGCTGTTTACGATGGGTTCCCTATTATTCGGCATGGCCTCTGCCGCGGTTGTGCTGTATGGCTCCGCGCAGGTCATCGCGAACTATGAGCGAATTCTCAATACTGAAGTGCGCCAGCAGGATCAAGCGCGCATAATCCAGGTTAACCTCAAAAAAGAAGTGCAGGAATGGAAGGACATACTGCTGCGTGGACATGATCCTGAAGCCCTGAACAAATACACCGACGGTTTTCACAAGCAACAGGGACTGGTCAATAGTGGCGCATCAAGCCTGTTGCGCGACTTGCAGAGACCGGAGATCTACGAAATGGTAGACCGGTTCCGGCAGGCACACCAGCAGATGGCCAATCGGTATGAACCGGCGCTGGACGGATTTGCCCAGTTAAAGGGAACATTGCCATTTGAAGCCGATGCTAAGGTAAAGGGTCAGGACCGTGCTCCCACTGACCTGATTGATCAGATCGTTACCCAACTGGGCGAGGAGATCCTGGCTCGCAAAACCGAAGGCGCACGGGAAATGACGCGCCTGAAATGGATTCTTGCCCTGGGCGCTCTCATTTTCGCGGCAGTATTTCTGGTTGCTGCCTGGAAACTTTCTGACTCCATTCTCCGCCCCTTGCTGGCACTGATCCGCCGCATGGAAGCAGCGGATCTTAATGACACTCAGCAGACTCTACGCAAGGATGAAATCGGCGATGTAGCCAACGCCTTCCACCATCTCCAGCGATATCTAAAAAGCATTGCGGATGCTGCCCTGGAGTTACGCAAGGGTAACCTTACCGTCCAGGTAAAACCGAAATCGGAAAGCGATTCTCTTGCAATGAACTTCAACGATTCTGTCGCAGCGATACGCGCGACAGTCGAGCAAATGGCCGAATCATCATCCAACCTGGCTGCCGCTTCAGAAGAGCTTGCGACAACGTCATCAGAGATGAGCAGCAACGCTGAAGAGACGTCCGCGCAGGCGGCAGTGGTTTCAGCTGCAGCTGAGCAAATTGCCGCCAACGTCCAGACCGTGGTGGCCGGCTCAGAGCAGATGAGTTTGAGCATCCGGGAGATTTCCACCAATGCGCATGAAGCAGCAGCAGTTGCCGGCAATGGGGTGAGGATCGCCGATGAAGCCAGCCGCAAGGTAGGCAAACTGGCGGAAAGCGGCCAACAGATTGGGCAGGTTATCAAGGTGATTACCGCCATCGCTGAGCAGACCCACCTGCTTGCGTTGAACGCAACTATTGAAGCAGCACGCGCCGGGGAAGCCGGCAAGGGCTTTGCTGTTGTTGCCAGCGAAGTAAAAGAGCTGGCCAGGCAAACTGCCAAGGCCACGGAAGACATCAGCCGCCAGATTGAGGCGATTCAATCGGACACCAAAGATGCCACGGAAGGCATCACTGAGGTCGGCAGGATCATCGCGCAGATCAGCAAGATCCAGACCACGATCGCGTCCGCCGTGGAAGAACAAACGGCCACCACCCATGAGATTGGCCGCAACATCGCGGACGTCGCCAAGGGCAACCAGGAGATCGCGCGGAACATTACCGGTGTAGCCGATGCAGCCAAAAGCACAACTGAAGGCGCCGAATACACGAACAAGGCAGCAGCAGAACTTGCCGGTCTGGCTTCCACGGTGCAGTCACTGGTGGGACAGTTTGAATACGGCCAGGCGGAAAGCAGTTTGGAAGAAGCTGCTTACGTGGTCACCGCTCCCTCAGCACATTCAAGGCGCGTGCAACACGCATAGTCCGGGCAATGCAACTTCACTTTCAAGGATCGGGATGCGCGATTGATTACTTTGTAGTTATCAACCTCAATGGAAACGAGCTCGCCACAAATGAATGACTGCCCCCGTCATTCATCCGATCCGATCCCAGTCATCCCAATTTGGCGTGGTTTTGCGCATTTAGAGCCTTCAACCATACTCGTGTGGAACAGCCGCCCTCGGCTGTTCGGTTTTCCTCTGTGTTCCTTCGTGTCCTCTGTGGTAAACGGTTTTGCTCCGCCCGATTGTCGGCGATCACCGCGATAGACGGGTGGTGCACCTGGCCTCCGCAGATTTTAGTTTTCGCAGATTTTTAGTTGTCAAAGACCGGCAGCGTTCAGCCCATGAGAGCTAGATTCACTATGGGCTATTTCTAGGACAAAAGCTACTAAACTTTAGTTTTCTGGCATCATCGCTTGAAGGCGCGCGCAAGTTCATCCTTTTCTGGCATTTTTTAGCAGCGTGATCCACTATTCTGGCTGCAACTTGCCGCCGTGCGCTGATCCGGGTACAGACGTCATCCTCAAATTTCCGTTTTGGCCCAGCAAACTGATTGCACCTTACCGGAGCGAGCTAAATATCCAGGGAATGTGGATGAAATCAAGGCCTTGTTTGGGCGACATCAGACACAGTTCAGCCTTCTTTTTGATATATCCCGCAGGCGATCTCGATCCGATAACGCGATCACTTGGTCCCTCTTGGCACGATAGAGTTGAATCTGTTCCAGGACCAGGATTGCCGCTGGCGATATCTGAGGAGATTGGGAATTTTCTTGCTGAGTCTGCATGGCCGCGAATAACCTCTGGCTGATTACCCCATCTGAATACATTTGTACTCACCTGGTTTCAGCCCAAATGTCGGAATCGGATTCCGGCGGCCAAACTCGTGTTTCGGCCACTCTGGTTATTCTTCGGAAAAGCTAAATAAAACTTCACAGAAAGATATATGAAAGAAATTCCATCCATAGCCGATAACCAGTACAGAAGCCAGCAAGAAAGGCAATGGGCCACCATGATCCAACTCACCCGCTTGAATCAGAAGCCAATCACGTTCAATTCTGATCTCATCAAGTTTGTAGAGAACGCACCCGATACGGTAATTACACTGATCAGCGGCGAGAAGTTCATTGTGCTGGAAAGCGTGGATACTATTGTGGGACGCGTGGTGGAATTTCGCCGCAGACTGCTGGATGGATTGGTGTTCAACGGGCTCAGTTCCACAACCCAACAGGTTTTACCGAGGCAGGAACGCCGCCACCGGCTGGATGGCCCTGAGCAGGAAGATTGAGGAGCTGACGCGTGGATAAGAGCACAGTTGGCGGAATTCTGCTTGCCATGGGTGGAATCATTGCCGGTTTGCTGCTGGAAGGCGGCAACCTGGGCCAGATCTTGCAGCCCACCGCTGCAATGATTGTTCTTGGAGGCACCCTTGGTGCCGTTCTGATTCAATTTCCCCTCTCAGTCGTCATTCTCAGCGCAAAAGACCTGAGCAAGGTATTTTTTGAAAAGAACAATGACGCCAAAGACCTCATTGAGCAACTCATCGGCTTTGCCAATAAGGCACGGAAAAACGGGATCGTGTCCCTGGACGCCGAAACCGAAACCATCAAGGAACCCTTCCTGCGCAAAGCACTCATGCTGGCAGTGGACGGAACCGAGCCAGAACAACTGCGCAAGATGATGGAAATGGAACTGGACAATCAGTCAGAGGAAGAAGAGAAAGTACCCCAGGTTTTTGAATCGGCCGGTGGCTTCTCCCCCACCATAGGAATTATTGGCGCCGTCATGGGCCTGATCCAGGTCATGCAGCACATGGACAAGATTGAAGAAGTAGGGCGCGGCATCGCGGTGGCTTTTGTGGCAACCATCTACGGAGTGGGCGCTGCCAATATCTTTTTTCTTCCCGCCGCGGGCAAGCTCAAGATCCGAGTACGCCGTGACCAGATTCTCAGGGAAATGACGCTGGAAGGCATCATCTCAATTCTCGAAGGCATGAACCCACGCATGCTGGAAATGAAATTGATGGGATTTCTTGCCGCCCAGGAACAGGAAGCAATTGCGGGAGCACGCAAGTGAGCCGCCGGCACCGTCATAAAGCTCATGTGAATCACGAACGCTGGCTTGTCTCCTATGCCGATTTCATCACACTTCTGTTCGCCGTTTTCGTAGTGATGTATTCCGCCTCCAAGGTGGACCACGCCAAGATGGGCAAGATGGCACATGCCATCCAGGCTGGATTCACTGATCTTGGTGTTTTTCAAGATTCGACCGGCTCCAAGCCGATGGATGGGAAAAACATGACGCCATCCACAGGTTCCGCTGATCAGCAGCCGTCCGCCTCCAAGACAGGCGATGAGCTGGACACGTCTGAGTTGCGCAAAGAACTGGGCAGATCTCTGGCTTCAGAAATCGAGAAAAAGCAGGTCAAGCTGTGGGAAGGCGCTGACGGTCTAGTCCTCAGTTTGCGCGAGGGCGGATTCTATGAGCAGGGCTCTGATGTCTTAAAAGAAACTTCGCACGACACATTGGACAAAATGGCGGCCGTTCTCCAGCCCAAACACTTCCGCATTCGCATTGAAGGCCACACCGACAACATTCCCATACACAACACACGCTTCGCTTCCAACTGGGAGCTTTCGGCAGCTCGCGCCACCGGGATGGTAAGAATTTTTCTGGAACGTTACTCGTTCACTCCTGAGCGCCTGGCAGCGGCCGGCTATGCGGAGTTTCATCCGGTGGACTCCAGTGACACGCCGGAAGGCCGGGCGCTGAATCGCCGCGTTGACATAGTGGTGCTTGGATCCGCGAAGAGTGCGTCACGCCAAACGGCCAAAAGAATGATGAAAGAGCCCCAGGTTCTGGGTGAGCTAAATGGGCCCAATGGCGAACCATCTCACGACACCAAGGCCCCGGACCAGGTTGGTCGTTAAATTGCTTAAAAATAATGCGGATAAGAAAAATGTTAATGACCTTCCTCAATGCAGATTGTTTTAGCTGCTGATAAGCCGGCGCCGGCAAAGTTTGCCGTCGCGTTGCGGCAAAAGGCGTGACAAACGGAAAAATATGCCCCAGAGAACCAAACAACAACGCGCGTATGAATTGATGGCAAAAGGCGAAGTCAAGGAAGCGGCGGATCTCCTTCATGAAGCGTTGAGGGAAAACGAGTCCTGCGATCTTTGGAATGACTGGGCCACTGTCTGCGTAGCCCTGGGCAGGGTTGATGATGCTCAGCGCGGCTATGAGCGAGCGCTTGAATTGGATCCGGATAACACGCAATGTCATTTCAACTTTGGTGTAGTCCTTGTCGGCACGGGCAGTACGGACCGCGGACTGAAATTATTGAGGCAGAGTTTTAATCACCTGACGTCGCCTGAGCAGTCAGCGGCCCTCATGCTGATTGATGAACACGCACACGGCAAAAGCTTTCTGATCATCAGTGATTCCCTGCCAACGCCTGGCCCTGGCGGTGAACGTCTTTTGCAAATCGCCCGCCGGTTGCGTGTGCTGGGATACCGCGTGACATTTATCGCGCGCAGTGAGGCAATTGGCGAGCCGTCCGCAGCCTCCTTGCGAAATATCGGCGTACAGGTCCTGGCCGGCGATCAAGAGCGTCTACCGTCCTTGGGCATAGACATCAAAGGTTCGTGGAAGCTGGATGATGTTCTCCAAAAAGGCAGTTTCGAGATCGCACTGATCGACCATAGTTTCCGCGGCGCCATTGCAGTAGCCGAGCAATATATAGATGAGATCAGGAAATTCTCTCCGCGCACAAAAATCGCTATCCTGGGCGGGGATCGCCACACAATTCGGGATTGGCAGGCAGCAGACGCTTCTGACGATTGTATTGCGCGCGAACGCGGCCTTGATTTCATGGTTCGCGAAGCTGAGTGTTACAGCGCCGCTGACCTCGTTCTCACCTCTACAGACGATGATTACGCTGCTTGGACGGAAGTTATCCCGGACCTCAATATCGAGCTGTTGCCTCTGGTTTTGCAGGCGACCAGCCGCTCTACAGGGTTTGACGATCGCCGTGATTTTCTCTTTCTGGCGGATTTTGACTGCGCAACAAACCGCAACGCCATGGTTTGGCTTCGCGATGAGATCTGGCCCAAAATTCAGAAGCAGCTGCCCTCAGCCAAATTGCACGTCGCCGGAAACATGGCGCTGTCCGAGTTTGCGGCCGCCGGAATAGAAATCCTGGAGCACGCACCAGATTCCCCACAACTCCTTGGGACCTATCGCGTATTTCTTTCACCGGTACCATCACATATCGGCCAGAAGACGGAAACAATTCTCGCTTTGGCAAACGGAACTCCGGTGGTGACCACATCTTTGGGTTCACAAAGCCTGGCTCTTACCGATGGCGAGAATGTGATGTTAGGGGATTCGGCCGGGGCTTTCGCCAACAAGGCCGTGGAACTTAATACCGGCCACCTGGTTTGGAACAATCTCTCCAAAGCTGGCTTGCGATACATCGAATATCAGTTCTCCGAGCAGCAGTTTCAATCACATCTGGATGTCTTCCTGGAACGTATTGATCGACTGGTCCCGTTAGACTGGGATCCGGAACACAGATTCTCCGTGCGTTTAATGGAGGAGTTGCACCCGGAGATACTTACCGGACGTCCAGCGAAATCACGAATGGAAGTTCGCGTCTTGAAATATGCGGATGCCGGAGAGCGCTTACTATCCATCGATCATCCTGCTGAGGCTTTGCAGCAACTGCGTCATATCTTCACTTTTCTTCGCGGGCAAACGCCGCCAACCATGTTCTTCGCACGCGTGTTCAGCCTCATGGAGCGCGGTTATAAGGAACTGGAAGATCACGCATCAGCGGTTCGCTGCGGACGGGCAGCAAAACTTTGTTTGCCTGAATTGAATCCGGCTCTTAGACTCATCACTGCGGATCGGAACCACCATCGGCCTCCGGCGGCGCCAGTGATTTCCGTAATCATTCCCACCTTGAACCACAAAGTCTCGCTGGAACAGTGCCTTGAGTCTCTTAACGCGCAGACCATGGCTGCCGACGAGTTCGAAGTCATCGTCGTCGACGGCGGATCAACGGACGGCACACAGGAATTTCTGCAACAGGAAAAGTCGAGCTTCCGGACGGTTTATCTGGCCCAAAGCGGACTCGGCAACGGAGCTGCGCGCCGGCTTGCAGCGGAGCACGCCAAAGGTGAATTTCTTTTGTCGATCGATGACCTGACTGTAGCCAGTCCAGGGCTGCTTCAGGAACACCTGGACGCACATAGATCGCATCCCGGAAGTGATGTGGCCGTCCTGGGAGCCTTTGAATATAACGCTATTGCTCGCAAGCGCGCTTTGACACATTTCCTTTCTATTGAGTCTTTTTTGTTTCCACAGTCTCGCGTGCAGGCCAGCAGCCTGGATGATTTCCCGCAATTCATCACGTGCAACCTGAGTGTTCGCCGCCAGGCTGCGCTGTCTGCCGGTTCATTTGACCCCAACTTTAAGTTCGGCGAGAACACGGACCTTGGACTCAGATTGGCCAGGCGAGGCTGCAAAGTGGTTTTTCACTCGCGCGCGCATGCCACACACAACCAGGAAATGAACATGGATGACCTTTTTGCACATGCAAGGTCGCATGCCAGGGCCGCGCTGGGATTGATGGCAAAGAATCCCCATCTCAAACTATTTGCCCAGTTCGTGGAACTCAACTCGCCGATTACCGGCTTTGACGTTGCACAGCTTCGGGAAATGCTGGAGCCTCATCGTGCCGCGGTGACTGCAGCAGCCAATGCCCTGCGCCAGTATGACGCGATTGATTTTCGGCCGTTCTTTGATGCTCGCCCCCAACAGGGGACCGCCGCCAATCACATCCTTGGCCTTTTCCGCCAAACCCTTCCGAATGTGTATTGGTTCACATTCCTGGAAAGTCTTTGTAATGAATGGGGCCAGTTCAACTCCCGCGTTCCGGGTCAACTTGAACTAGCAGGAGCAAGCCTGTGAAACCAACTCTCGCACTTTCGATGATCGTAAAGAATGAAGAGAAGGACCTGCCCGGTTGCCTGGAGAGCGTCCGCGGTATCGTTGATGAAATTGTGATCGCCGATACCGGTTCCACTGACGGTACTATCGCTGTGGCTGAGAGTTTCGGCGCCAAAGTGATCAGGATTCCGTGGAATGACGATTTTGCGGAAGCGCGTAATGCCTCCCTTCGTGAAGTCACCACAGACTGGGTGTTGTCGCTGGACGCCGACGAGCAGCTTGATAGCCTCGCCGCGCCCGAGATTGCATCCACGCTCTTGCGCCAGAACATCGTGGGCTATCTGGTTCCTATTCGCAACTACGTGCATGACGTAAACAAGACCCTATGGGACAAGACTTTCCGGCCCAATGATTCCCGCCTGCCCTCTGCATCGCAGTTTCCCGGCTTTCTGGAACATGAGAACTTTCGACTTTTTCGGAACCAGCCGGAAATATATTTTGAGCGGCGCGTACATGAAACGGCGGGTGACCGAGTGCAAGCCACCGGAATCATGGCCACCGCAAAGTTCGTGATCCACCACCTTGGCTTTGTAGTGTCTTACGAAGAGTGGCTGTACAAAAACGAATTCTACTTACAGTTGGGACAGCGCAAAGTAGAGGAACTGCCCAACAACGGCCAGGCCTTCTTCGAGTTGGGGTTGATGGAGTTTGATTATAAGTCCAATCCTGAAGCGGCCTTGCAGCTTTTTGTCAGGGCCTGTGAACTGAAACCCAGGCAGGGCGTGTTCTGGTTCTTTCAAGGTCAGGCACTTATCCGCTTACAGCGCCCTTTGGAAGCCATCCCGCTTCTTCAGCGCGCACGTCAACTTGGCGGC
>Ga0209863_10000096_pt1 | contig 52724 bp, 49 predicted proteins | sample OrgsoiDNA2013046_FD_185796 | JGI IMG/M metagenome (GOLD analysis project Ga0209863, IMG submission 185796) | Permafrost soil microbial communities from the Arctic, to analyse light accelerated degradation of dissolved organic matter (DOM) -... | ecosystem: Environmental > Terrestrial > Soil >...
TGGTTTCCCCGAGCGGCTGGAGGTGGTTTGAACGCTTTTGCGGCGCTCCGCGTGAATTGTGCTTGCCATTCAAACGATGTCGGTGCGGTCTCAATCCAACTGAAGTCGGGATACATCTAAAGAATTTCTTATGCGCTATTTACCTAAGTCTAATGCCGATCGCGAAGCCATGTTGAAGTCGATCGGCGCGCGTTCGATCGACGATCTGTTCGCGCCGATCCCGGCCGAATACCGCCTACAGCGCGATCTAAAAGTTCCGCGCCAGATGGCCGAGTCTGAAATCGTTGACTGGTTTCGCGAACGTTCCCGCGAAAATGGCGATGGACACGCTACGTTTCTGGGCGCCGGTGCCTACTATCACTACCGGCCGGTCATCATTGACTCGCTAATCTCGCGTGGCGAATTTCTGACTGCTTACACTCCGTATCAGGCAGAAGTTTCTCAAGGCACGCTGCAATCCATCTTCGAATTTCAGACGATGATCTGCGAGCTGACTGGCATGGAAGTCGCGAATGCGTCGATGTATGACGGTTCCACCGCCGCCGCCGAAAGATGTGTTCAGGGTGCGGTGAACGGACAAGCCGGGCGTAATCTGAATATTGACCCCTGTCCCTCCCTTTTTCCAGCTGCAGATCGGCCCACTGTTGGTTGGGGTATAGCAAACTGTCTGCCAGTCTTTGGAGCTGAGGTAAAGAGTGTTGCCAACCTTGATGGATCCACGCTGCGGAGACACAGGCACCAGCGGCGCGTGCAGCATTAAATTGCCGTTCATGAGATTGACGGTATCGAGTTTACTGCCGTCATATGACCCGTACGGTTTGAATCCATTTTCGAGATCGGGAGCGGTCTGGGCGAACCCCGAGACCTGGCAAAAGCAGGACAAAGAAGGACAGAAACGCCAGCAATGATAGCTTTTTCACGCGAGTATTCCCCTGACTGAAATTTTGGGCACTTATAGGCCCGATCCGGAAGGCAGGCATTGATAAGGGGGGTATGAGAAAGAAGCTATCAGAGCTGGATGGTTGTAGCAAGCTAACTTTAGTTTAAAGCTAGAACTATTTGTTTCCGAAATGGTATTCCGGGTAGGTTGACCTACCGTTTGTGCTGCACTCCTAAGACGCAGATGAGGCCACAGGTGTTCCACAATCTTCCAAAACCGTTTAAAAATGGTATTTTTCAGTGCTAAAGCGCCGTATGGGGAACCTTTACTACATCGGGCGACCGGACGGAAATGCATAGATGGTTCAACGCGTCCGCAGCCTGACGATCGGCGGACTTGCTCACCATGACAAGCTTCCAGGCAAACACCTACCACGGAGGCACAGAGACACGGAGAAGAGTTACTGCCACAAAACTCAGACGATTAAACCAAAGTTTAGTTGATATCTGGATGTGTCAATGGTATTTAGTAGTTGGGTCATAGAAAGCTAGCAGCGAGAGCAAGGCTCCTTTAGTTATTGCCATAGAGGTTGGGATGGATGGCTTGGGATGATCCCAAGCTAATCGCCGAGATCGGAAAAGCAATCTGACCACGGATCAACACGGATGACACTGATCAGAAAAGAGCTGGTTGGGGTGGAAGGCGCTGAAGTCTACGCCAAATTGGGATGAGTGGGATGTTGTGCGATGAAAGGCGGGGGGCGTGGCAATCGCCGAGATCGACGACATCGCACGACATCGCGCGAGATCGGAAAGACAACACCTTACCGCGGATTAACGCGGATGGACGCGGATCAGAAACAGATTTGGTAATTGAGTAATCTGGTAATCGGGTAATTGGAAAAGCAAAACCAAGGCTTACCACTGATCAACACGGATGACACTGATAGGAAAAGAGCTGGTTGGGTGGGGTGGAGGCGCTGAAGTCTACGCCAAATTGGGATGAGTGGGATCAGAGGGGGGGGTACCCCCTCCAGAGATTGGTAATTGAGTAATCTGGTAATCGGGTAATTGGAAAAGCAAACCCAAACCCGGGTAACCTCAGAGGACACGGAGGAAAACCGCGCAGCCGAGGGCGGCTGTTCCACAACGACAGGGTGCGACGTCAGGGTGCGAAGCCAGGGTGCGACATCAGGGTGCGACAAGGGCAATCGACACCGCGCCATTCCCTACTGGATATGCAGGCGGATTGAGCGGAGTAAGATTTCTATCGCTGCCGAAACTGAATGCGTCAATCTGGTTAGTCTTTGGATTCAGAGCGTAAGCAAACTTACCGGTGGCATCGGTCACGGCGTTCTGGCCCAGCAGTCCTGAAAGCGGACCTCTCGCAGGAGAAATCATGAGCGCCTTGTTTTGAATCGCAGTAGAGCTGCCAACGGTCTTTATGCCAACGATCTTTATGCCAACGATCTTTAATAGTCCCTTCACCAGACGATAGCTGGTGGTTTCTCCGTTGGCGGTGGAACGCAAGACCTCAGTAGCGGGATCGAGGACAACATCGGCGGAGGCGGCGACGACCGAATCAGTCTGGCGAAGCGCTCCGCTGACTTTATCGACTTGAAATACGATGATAGCGGCGGTACCGGCAACAATGAGCGAGTCGCCCGAGGAGATGATTTTGCGAGGAGTATCGCCGATAGCGAAAGGCGATCCAGTCACGGGGGAAAGAGCACCTTTGCCGTCGATCTGGAAAGCCTGTAGTGAGCCGGGGTTCTGGCTGGCTACAAAAAGAAACTCCGCCACCTGACCGGCATCAGGAACAGCAGCGGACATCACTGACGCTCCAGCGGCAGGCGTGGGTGTTGGCGTGGGAGTAGGTGTCACGGTGGGCGTGGGCGTTGGCGTTGGCGTATCTGTTGGTGTGGGTGTGGGCGTACCCTGGTTGTCCACGACGCGACGCGGCGAAATCACGCATCCGGTTGCGCTCAACAAGAGCACTGCCATGGCTAAGCTGGCGAAAACGGTCTTGATCAGAGTCTCTCTTTTGGGAATCACCCCTGAAATGATGCTCCAATCACCAGTGCTGTTGGCCGGTACTAAAAAAGGAGAGAACCTGGTTATGGCCCAGGTTACCTAAGTGAAAAGGTGGTTTGCACAGCTCATGTTGGGATGTGAAAATATGAATATGGCAAAAACAACCCTGACTTCCTGGATTTTAGCCCTGGCCCTGACTGCGACCGCAGGATTCGCGGCAGCGCAAGGCTCATCCACTCCGAAAACCAATCCTGCGCCAGGCGCAGCCAAGACCAGCGGTTCGCAGGCGACTCCTGCGGCTTCACCCACACCAGCCGCCAAGGAGGCCGCCACGCCGAATCCGAATTTCAAGTCTGACAAAGAACGCCAGAGCTACGCCGTTGGCATGAACATTGGTGAAAGTATTCACCGGCAGCCCGTGGAACTGGACGTGAACTTGCTGGTCCAGGGCCTGAAAGACTCGATCGCAGGCAGCAAAACGCTGCTGACTGACGATGAAGCCAAAGCAGCCCTGAGCGAACTGGGACAGCAGGTTAAGACCAAGCAGGAAGATAAAGCCAAGCAGGCTGCCGAGAGCAGCAAGAAGGAAGGCGAAACCTTTCTGGCAGCGAACAAGACCAAGCCCGGCGTTGTGACAACACCCAGCGGTCTGCAATACAAGATCCTGCAGCCAGGAACGGGCCCCAAGCCAACCGCCACGGATAAAGTGGTCTGCAACTACAAAGGCACATTGATCAACGGCACCGAGTTTGACAGCTCTTACAAACGCGGACAGCCGGCAACTTTCCCGGTGGGACAGGTGATCAAGGGATGGACTGAGGCATTGCAGTTGATGCCTGTTGGATCGAAGTGGCAGCTCTTTGTTCCAGCCGATCTTGCTTACGGCGATCGTGGAGCAGGAAATGACATACCTCCTGGCACAACACTGATCTTTGAAGTGGAGCTGCTTTCCATTGAAGCCACTGGCGCACCAGCGAAATAGCCATTCCATGAAGTCACGGGAAGAGGGCCGCTACCAGCGACCCTCTTTTCATCTACATTCCGCGCTCCTTGAAGTGGGGGCCAACGTATTGAACGCCCAGTAGTTTACAAATGAATCTTGAGACTTTTTGAATTCATCTAATGCTCAAACTATGGAACTAACCGTCTATTCAGCTCCCTGGTGCCGGGATTGCTATGTTGCCAAACGATGGCTCACCGAGCACAAGATCGACTTTAAGGAAGTAAACATTGAGGAAGTCCCGGGCGCCGCGGCCGAGGTCATCGCGAACACGGGCAAAAGGGCCATTCCACAATTTGTGCTGAATGGGAAATGGATCCAGCCCTATACGCCGGGCAGCGGCTTTAAGCACGAAGAAATGGCTGCGCTCTTCGGCGTGAATGGATGACAACTGAATGCGCTTGTTTCCGAACTAAGAGAGACTCCGGTGAATGCGGATTGAAATCCACCTGAAACCATTCCGTTACCGACAGAAAACTTGAGTTGTGGAAGAAGTTATACCCTGCGCCCTTGGCTATATACCTGCTCTTTTGCTGTTCGCCAGGCGTCCTTTGTTGTTTGTGACTGCTTTCGCCGGACGGTGATTCCCGGCGACTTTGAGCACGGAATCAACCAGCTGTGCGTTAATACTTCGTAGTTCGCTGCGGGCGGCGCTGCCCAGCTTTTTCAACAGGCCTTCGCCGTCACTGGTAATGGACAATGTGACCTGCCGGCGGTCACTTCCCGATCGAATCCGCCGAACCAGCCCGTTTTCCTCGCAACGATCAACCAGTTCCACCATGCTGTTGTGGTTGAGTTGCATGCGTTCGGCCAGGCAACTGATGGACGAAACCTCACCCTTAGGCAGCCCCTTGATTGCCAGCACAAGTTGATACTGCTGGGGATTGACCTGAAGTTGCCTCACCTCTTCTTCCATGTGACGCATGAATCTGCGCAACTGGAAGCGGAACTCAGCCAATGCCATGTATTCGGCCTCAGTAAGAGGCCGTGAACTCTTCGCCTTTGTCATTTTATCGTCTCACGATGTATTTGTCGCGTTCTACTGGGCCACAGACTTCCATCGGCGAAATTCACCGGCGAAAGTCCAATCTATTTCCTGTATGGCGTGCCGGCGCAGGTTGGACTCTTGGGGAATCCAAGAAATGACAATCCAGCAGCCCCCACTTCGTACTGATTGCGTTCAATTATGGTGCACAAGTGCAATTCTGCAAAGCCCTGATTGGCACTTGCGCGCCCCCACCAGTTATTATCGGTATTCTACTTTGCCTTTTACACGTTAAGGAGCGCCTTTGATTCCCCGTTATACCCGCCCAGCTATGGGCAAGATCTGGAGTGATGACAACAAATTCCGCTGCTGGTTGCAGGTGGAAATCGCAGCCAGCCTCACATTGGCGGAAGCCGGCATTGTGCCTCAGGAAGCCGCTCAGGCCATTGCCAATCGCGGTGATTTCGACCTGCAACGCATCCACGATGTGGAAGCAGAGGTAAAGCACGATGTGATCGCCTTCACCACGGCTGTCGCAGAAAAAGTGGGTCCGGAGGCCCGCTGGCTGCATTATGGTTTAACGTCAAACGACGTTGTGGACACAGCGCAGGCCCTGCAGATCAAGGAGGCGTCTTCCCTCATCCGGGCAGACCTGGAGCGATTGAAAGAGGTGCTCGCCCGGCGTGCCCATGAATTCAAGCACACCCCAACCATTGGACGCACCCACGGAATTCATGCGGAACCCACAACCTTTGGCCTTAAGCTGGCCAACTGGTATGCAGAAACGGTCAGGAACATTGCCCGGTTCGACCGCACGGCAGAAGAGATGCGGGTTGGCAAACTCTCTGGTGCGGTGGGAACCTTCGCCCACCTTGAACCGGAATTTGAAGAGAAAATCTGCAAGCGGCTGGGGCTGGAAGCCGCGCCAATTTCGTCACAAGTGATCCAGCGCGATCGCCATGCCTATTACGTAGCCACGCTGGCCACCATCGCCGCGACGCTGGATAAGATCGCCACAGAAATCCGCCATTTACAACGCACAGAAGTCCGTGAGGCCGAAGAATATTTCAGCGAAAAACAAAAAGGCTCGTCGGCCATGCCGCACAAGCGCAATCCGATCACCAGCGAACAAATCTGCGGCCTGGCACGCGTTGTCCGCTCCAACGCTCAGGCTGCATTTGAAAACGTTGCTCTGTGGCATGAACGGGACATTTCTCACTCGTCCGTGGAGCGTGTGATCCTGCCGGATTCAACCATCCTGGTGGATTACCTGCTGACCAAAACGACCAACCTGATCGACACGCTGATGGTATATCCCAATCGCATGATCAAGAACCTGGAAAGCACCGGCGGACTGGTCTTCAGCGGTCAATTGCTGCTGGATCTGGCGGAAAACGGGATGTCACGTGAAGACGCCTACCGACTGGTGCAGAAACACGCCATGCGCGCATGGAAAGAAGACCTGAATTTTCGCGAAGAGGTAATGAAAGACCCGGAAATCACATCGCGCGTGCCAGAAAAACAGATCGAACACGCCTTCAGCATCCAGCGACAATTGCGCAACGTGGATAAGATTTTCATTAGAGTATTTGGCGAACCATGAGTGACTGCGTATTCCCTCACGAAGGTAACTTTACCCTCTAACCTTGCACGCGGTAGAGTCGAGAAGTGAAAGATTCCAAGCCAGTGCGATTTGCGGTGCTGCTCGTGTTATTGGCAGGCTTTTTGGTATTCGCTACTCGCTCGGGTGCCCTGGAATCGGTATTGGAAATCCTGACCGGGCACAAACTATCGGCGCAGGGCGCGCCTGTCATGGCCACGCCTTCCCGGTTGTCAGAGCACGAAATCGAATACATTCAAGGGTTGGCGCCACAGCAACAAGCTGAGCAGTTGATTACGGCTGCGATCAATCATGATGACGGTGCTACAGCCATGATTATGACCAGGGTAGACAGCTGGCATGGTCACATCAAGCGGACAAAAAACTGGGAAACTCTGGAGCAGACAGCGTTATATTCCAATGATCTCCGTGTCCGCGCTGCCATGATTGAATCCGACTTGGCCAGCTATGACGTGGACAAAAGCTCAGAGTGGGCAGATCGATTGATTCAGAGCGGGCAGGAAACGCTGGGCAATCGTCCCTTTGATGCGTGGGTGCTCGGCATGCTGGCGAATCGCGGAGTGGAAACTGAGCGTATCCACCAGTTATTGCGAGACTGGATCCATGACTCTGACGAGCAAACACGATTTTGGGCCGTTGAGGGTCTGGCCCACATCGGGACTGACGATACGATTCCTGAATTCCTGGACGTTCTCCGCAATGATCCATCGCAGTCAGTGCGTGAGCGTGCGGGCTGCAGCCTTGCCAAATCCGGCATGTTGACACGCGAACAGCGCATGATTGCCATTCCCGGTTTGATCGAAATTGCCGCGGACCCATCTGTTGACTCCGTCACTCAAGGATGGGCTTTTCAGGCGTTGCGGGAAATTAGTGATGAGCCGGTCGGCAATGACGTTGCTGCGTGGAGAAACTGGTATGACCGCCACGGCAGGGAGCGTCGCGATCATTTCCGTAAAGACAGCACCGGCCGTGTGATTGGCAATACCTAAATTATCTGGATAGTCAGCAATCACACCGTGATCGTAAACGATGTTTCCGTCCTCACCACCGGACGATACATGGTGTCTCGTTCCACGGGATCGCGTCCGGCTTCACGGATAAGCCGTTCAAGGTCCACGCGACGCATGCCTTGCGGAGTGGTGGCTCCGGCATCATGATAGATTTTTTCCTCGATCACCGTGCCATCAATGTCATCGGCGCCAAAGCGCAGTGAAATCTGTGCGATCTTTGGTCCCAGCATCTGCCAGTACGCTTTGATGTGGGGGAAGTTATCCAACACCAACCGGCTCACCGCCATTTGCTTGATATCCAGCATGCCTGTGGTGGTGAACAGGTGTTCCAGAGGAGTGTTTGCGGGATGGAAAGCCAGCGGAATGAACGTTTGGAAGCCGTGGGTTTCGTCCTGTAAATTGCGCAGGCGAATCAGATGGTCGGCCCGGTCTTCTTCGTTTTCAATGTGACCGTACAGCATGGTCGCATTCGACTTCAACCCAACTTTGTGCGCTGTGCGCGCCGTATCCAGCCACTGGTCGCCATCTATTTTGTGATCGCAGATCACGCGGCGCACACGTTCATTGAAAATTTCGGCACCGCCTCCTGGTAGAGAATCCAACCCCGCAGCCTTCAGTTGCAGTAAGGTCTCTTCAATGGAAAGTTTGGCACGCTTGGCCAGGAAAGCAATTTCAACCATGGTGAGCGCTTTCAGGTGTACCTGCGGAAAACGCTGCTTTAATCCTGAGATCAGATCCAGGTAGTACTTGAAGGGCAAGTCCGGATGCAACCCGCCGACAATGTGAAACTCGGTGACTGCTTCTGAATATCCGGAAGCCGCGGTTTCATAGGCTTCTTCCAGCGCCATGGTGTAAGAGCCTTCAGAATCTTTTTTGCGGCCGAAAGCGCACAAGCGGCACGCAGCCACACAAACGTTCGTCGGATTGATGTGGCGGTTCACGTTGAAGTACGTGACATTGCCATGCATGCGTTCGCGAACATGGTTTGCCAGCCAGCCTACAGCCAGAATGTCCGGCGAGCGGTACAGCGTGACTCCGTCTTCGAAGGAGAGACGCTGCTGCGCAAAAACCTTTTCGGCAATCGGCTGCAGCCGATGGTCGTCAGTCTGAAAAGCGTGACGTTGTGAAGTCGCAATACTGGTGGCCATGTGTCTCTATGATATCGAAAATGAAGCGCGTTAGCGACCATGAGAACTCGTTTGCCTGCAACGCTTATCGTGTTCAAAAGATTTATCCAATCCTTTGTTCCGGCGGGCCAACCCGCAGAGAGTCTATGACCAGCGGCGGCCTTAGAGTCTCCAGAAGCAGCGGGCTGACGGCGCAAAGAACGATTTCGAAGCCCCTACGTTACCGGTCGGGGATTTGCCACGGTGTCTCCTGAAACTACGTTCTCAGGCGTGCGACCGGTTAGGTTTGTTCCGCAATAGGCACAGGCTTTCCATCCAGGTTCCACCGGACGTCGACATTGCGGGCAGGCAACGCTCAGTTCCGCTCCACACTGGTGGCAGAATGCAAATGTTGACTTGGTCGGCGTCGCGCATTTTGGGCAGCGCGCCAACAACGGCTCGCGCATCACGAAGTACAGGATGATCCCAACGCAATTTGGCACAAAAATGGCAATCAGCGTCCAGAGCGCCTGCCGCATGCCGCGGCGGGCAGCATCGCGTGAAACATAACCCACCAGCAGGACATACGCAGGGAGTACGGAGGCCGCAAGGATCGAAATGCCGACTCGGACTGGGAATGGCCCATTCCTGAGATCGGAATCACTGGGAAAAGCCAGTTGCCACATCAACACTTCGACAAAAACAAAAGACAGTCCGGCGATCACCCAGGCGACCCCTGGTATTACACGAAGCTCTTCCCTGAAACGGCTCATATCAATCTCCTCTCATTGCGGTGGCGGGTCGCCACCATGCCGGCAAACGCGATGGACGCGGTCGCGGAAAAAATCATGTACCAGATGAACGCAGTCATGCATGTATCCGGTGAAATCCTCAGCCATGCGGCAACATCAGCCACTAAAAACCGGCCAATCACAAACGTGAGCACCGTAACAAGCCAGGCAAACCCAATCACCACTGTCAGATATCTCTGCTGTTGCTGCCGCTCTTCCCTGGCCGCCATTTCAGCCATGATCCGCGTTCGCGTTCGCTGGGCCAACCCCCATGAAGGCTGCGGCGCTGGAATCAGCTTCAATCCGGACGCAATCGATTCCAGATTCGCCAATTCATCCCGGCAAAGCACGCACACCCGCACATGTTGGTGCACGCGTGCCTGCTCTTCGGGGCTGAGTGCATTGGCCGCTTGCAGGGCAAGCAAGCCGCAGATTTGATTGTGATCAGTCATATTTGGTTCCCTGTACTTGTTCCTGCAGTTTCATGCGCAGGCCATCCAGCCCGCGACGCAATCTGGATTTCACGGTTGAAAGTGGAATCTTTAACAGCCCTGCAATTTCTTCAAGCTTCATCTCTTCCTCAAAGCGCAAAGTCACGACCTCGCGAAAAATGATTGGTATTTCACACATCGCCTGGACCAGCAGCATCGCCCGCTCTTCTGCCAGCAAAGTCTCCATCGCACCCGCTGCTTCGTCACGGATCAGGTCTTCACGCGAATCACCTGAGGGCAGCGGATCATCCAGGCTCTCCGGTTGATAACGGCGGAGATGATCGAGCGAGAGATGACGGGCAATGGTAAATAGCCAGGGGGCAAAGTCCCGCGCCGGATCATAGCTCTTGATCTTTTCCATCACGCGCAACCACGTGACCTGAAACAGATCTTCGGCCAGCGCCTGGTCTTTCACCATGCGGACCAGATAACGCAAGAGCCGCGATTGATACTCGTCCATGACAAGCGCCAGAGCATCCAGATCACCCTTGCGCAGCCTGCCAAGGGCCTGCTTCGTATTCATGCTTTGCCGGGTTTCACCGGCGTCCCCGGACATGTGCGCCATCATAGCTTCTGCTCTGAGCATGACTCTTCTAATACGGATCAGGTTGGAAAAAAGACCCACCTCGCTCCAGGATTCCGAATCAGACCTTTCGTGGTGAACCTTAACCAGCTTCACGGACCTTACGCCTTAGTCACGTTAAAACAAGGGTCGCGAGACGATGAATCGCGACCCTTTTCCATTCCGTCCGGATTATTCCTCCCCGTAGTCAGCCTCTTTGAATCCGGGTTTTTTGATATTTCATATTACTTTCCTATGAAAATTAGAATTTAACCTCTCGCTGCATCCAGACGTGGTCAACGCAACCCAGATAAGGATAATATTTTCTTACACTTAGCCAGATTGATCCAGTCCTATGATCCCGGCCCACAAATTGCGATAAGAACCGTTAAGCAGTGGCGAATCTGTGTAAAGCAAAAAGAAGTCTTCTTTACTTTTCACCTTAGTTCAGCAGGTCCTTCTCCGTTTAGACCAATGGGTTTTGCTGGCTAAGCACTGCATTCGGCTTCGAAATGATCTGACCGCGCCTTTCCCCCAGTACTTCCGGGATTGAAGGATCGGATAGCACAGAACGTGATCGCGGCGACCGCGCGTCGCCGGCACATTTAGAGGAGGGAATTAAATGAGAGAGTTGAACCACAAGCAGCGACTAATTGCGCTTGCACTTGCTGGCTTCATGTTGTTGGGTTGCGCCAGTATGTGGGCGCAGGTCACCGCATCATCCAGTTTGCAGGGAACCATCACAGACAAAACACAGGCTGTTATCAAATCAGCAGAAGTAACCTTGACCAGCAAGGCCAACGGCTCTACCCGTACTGCGACGACGAACGACTCAGGCGAGTATCGTTTTGAGGGTATTGCAGCCGGCGTTTATACCATTCGCGCCAAAGCTTCTGGCTTCTCCACTGTGGAAGCGAAAGACCTGGAAGTTCAGATCGGCAGAACGGCCACGCAAAACTTTATGCTCGCGCCCGGAGGAGTCAGTGAAACGGTGGAAGTCACCGCTACCGCTCCTCTGGTTGACCGCGAAAAAACCGACGTCAGCACCAACATTACGCCGGAACAGATTACTGACCTGCCACTGATCGGTCGTGACATCGCCGACCTGGCGTACCTGTCCCCTGGCGTAAAAGCCGCGGACTCTTATGATCCCACCAAGAACCGCTACGCGATCCTGTCAGTCAACGGCGAAGGCGGCCGCAACGTAAACGTGACCGTTAACGGCGTCGACAACAAAGACAACACGGTCGGCGGACCCGTCATGCAGCTTCCCGCTGAAGCAGTGCAGGAATTCCAGATTTCAACGCAGCGCTTCTCGGCCGTGAATGGCCGTTCGTCAGGCGCAGCCATTAACGTGATTACGAAATCAGGCAGCAACGCATACCACGGCTCAGCTTTCGGTTTCTTCCGCGAGCAGAACTTCAACGCCGACCAGAAGCAGGCAGCCGGTGACGGCACCACCACCACGGCCAACCCTCCGTATGAACGGCAGTTCTTCGGCGGCTCCATTGGCGGGCCGATCAAGAAAGATAAATTGTTCGCCTTCTTCGCCATGGAGCGTCAGCGCGAGCAGACCTCGATAGCGGAATCTCCCCTCGCGTTCTCCGAACTGTCACTGGTGACCAATCTGGGCGCGCAGCCGATTTCAATCGTCCCGACGCCGTTTTTCGAGAACCGCATCAATGGCCGTCTTGACTACATCATCAATAGCAAGAATTCCGCCTACTTCTCCGTCTCCACTCAGGCCAACAACAGCCTGAATGACCAGAGTACCGCCTTCTTCGACGCGAGCGAAGGCAACTTCACCAAGAACCATCTTCAAGTCGCCAACCTGACCGTGAACTCTTCGTTGAGTCCTACGCTGGTCAACCAGTTCACCGCTGGTTTCCAGTATTGGAATAACCTGATTGACAGCACCACTCGCGCTCCACTGTTCACCTTCAACAATGCCCAGGTTCAGTTCGGCACCAACACCAACGTTCCGCAAAACTCGATCCAACGCAAGTTCCAATTCAAGGATGACATCAGCAAGACGATTGGCAATCACACGTTCAAGACCGGCGTTGACTACATCTTCACGCCGTTCATGGGCGGCTTCTTTGAGTTCAATCCCACCCTTGAAATCGACTACGCAGACTTGCCGAGCAAGATCCTGGGTACGCCTGGCGGATTCTCGAATCCCGGACTCGTCACCGGCATGACCGTCGCAGTGGGTGATCCTACTTTCATCATTAAAGACGCGAAACAACTCGGTCTGTATTTCCAGGATGACTGGAAATTCAGCCAGCGCCTCTCACTAAACCTTGGGCTGCGCTGGGACAAGGACTTCGACTTTATCGGCGGTTCAAAAATCGCCAATAGTCGCACCTTCCAGGAACTTCAGGCAATTGCCCCATTCAGCCCCTTGGCCGCCTCGCTGGTCGCCAAGCAAGCCACCGACTACAGCAAGGGCTTCAGCCCTCGCGTTGGCTTCGCCTACGATCTGACCGGTCACGGTAATCACGTGCTCCGCGGTGGCTTCGGCATGTACTATGACAACACCTTCCAGAACATTCCCTTGTTCATGGAACAACAGGCAAACGCAACCATTTTCCAGACGGCGTTTACCCTCGCCAACAACGACATTGTGCCCGGTACCGGCATTCCGCTTGATCAATGGCATATTGGCGATCCGCTGCCGACAATTCCAGCGCCGTCATCCCAACTGACACCAGGTTCAATCGGCCGCCTCATGGATCCGAACTATCGCACCCCGGTTACCGAAGAAATGAACGTCGGCTACACCTGGGCAATCAACTCAAAGTCTGCATTTGAAGTGGAGTACGTCCACGTTCTTAGCCTGCACGAAAACAAGACCATCAACCTGGATCCGAAAATTCCGGTCAATCCTGCGTTGATACAGACCACCAAAACCACCGAAGCCGCTAACGGCACAGGATCCTGCACTCCTCAATGTGGCTTCTTCCAGCCTCTGGACGCTGCATTCCTTGCGGCCGGCGTGACTCAGCTGGGCAGCTTGCGTGATGAACAATCCATTGGGCGTTCGCGTTACGATGGCATGAACGTGAGCTATCGTCAGCGCGCCTTCCACAAGACGGACCTCACCATGAACTACACGCTGGCGCGTGCGGTCGGCTACAATCAAGATGGCGGATCATTCCGCTATTATCCAACTGACCCGCAGCATCCGCTTGCGGCCAATGATTTCGGTCCCTCGTTCAACGACGAACGGCACCATCTCACGATCGCTGCGACCGCGCACCTGCCCTGGGGATTGGAGTTCTCTCCGATCGTTCAGGCAGGGTCGGCACGCCCGTACAATCCAATCTCGAGCGTTAACGAGCTGAATTTGGGCGGTGGCAGCGCCGCCGGTGCGCTTGTGGTTCCCAAGAACGATCAGACCAACCTGACTGCCTTCCTTGATCCAGTCACCGGAGCACCTAACAAGCTGGCCTCCTCGCAGTGCTACTATGCTGGCAACTGCGTGGTTGCGCCGTATAACTCCCTTCGTGGAGATCCATATTTCGATATGGATGCTCGCATCGCCAAAAACCTGAAATTCGGCGAAAAACGTAACCTCCAGCTCATGTTCCAGGCTTTCAACCTCACGAACCACGCCAATTACGGCAATAACTTCGGCACAACAGTGGATGATACGACGCACTTCAAGCAGCCGCAGGGTTTCATCAACCCGACCAGCAGCCTGCTGCCTCGCGCATTCACCGGCGAGTTTGGAGCACGTTTCAGCTTCTAACCTCAATGCACCACAAACAAAAAGGGCCGGTTCGCCGGCCCTTTTTTATTTGTCAAAAAATCTTGCAGTCAGTCTTAACCGACGGAGCCGCGCTCCAATTTCAGGCGAATGTTCACAAAGTTGTAAGGCGGCCAGGGACCGGTGTACCGGAAGTTCAGGCGTTCACCGAATTTCCGCGCCACGCGCGTCACTGCCGTGTCAAATTCGCTCTCGCGGTCCTTCTCAATCAAAAATGACGCGTTGAGAATCATCTTTTCGCCGATGGGCTTATTGTCCTTGGACGCCACGCACACGCTGCGCAGCCCGTCATAAATATCGCGCACGTAGTTGGCTGTACGCTCCGTCAGCGCCTTATCAATCATGCGGCCCAGTTGCATGCGCGCAAAGTACGTGGATTGAAGATGTTTACGGGTAAGCTCCTGGTGAAAGCGCCGGATTTCTTCATGCTCGTGCTTCAACTCTTCGATAATACGATCACGGTCCCAGGTGACCTTAAGCCCGAATTCCTGCTTGCCTGTCATCTGCCGCAGGACCTCTTTCAATGAAGAGTAAATGCTCTTGAGCACTTCCTTGATGTCATCTTCCGTCCGGAAGACCGTGCCAAACGCCATGGGCACCACGGTGTGGTTCTTCATCACGGCTTCCACCACATGTTCATGGGCCAGCGCGTTGTCGCGCGTGGGATCAAAGATAAAAACTGGCGTGCGGCTCACAATGGCGGCGACATCCCCGTAATGCACGGCAAAGACATCCTCATGGAATGATCCAATGCTGCTGCGCCCAAAGCTGCCGAAGGACGGCGTCTCAATCACGCCGTAAACATACAGGCCCTGATGTGAAGATGTGCTTGTGCTCTCCAGCCGTGCAGATGTCGTGTGCACTTCCAGGTCACTCACCGCGCCGTTGCCGCTCCTGGGCTTAGGTGCCGGTTTGTGTACCAGTGTTTTTTTGGCCGCTTTCTTGATCACACTCCTCCTCTCCCTTGAGCATGCTGGCAGTGGTCGCCAGAAACTCCTCGATCTCAATCGGCTTAAACATGATCACGATCTTGCGACTCGCGGCTTCATCCGCGGTTTCCCTGGTCGCATAGCCAGTTAACAAAGCTGCAGGTACGCAATCATCACGCTTTCTGGCTGCCGCAATCACTTCAAAGCCGGTGTGTTGTTCTTCCAGTGAGTAATCGCACAGCACCAGGTCATACTTGTCCTCTTCTTCCAGTGCGCGTATCGCCTCAGAAGACTTGCTGAAGGCACCCACGCTGTACCCTTGCTGCTCAAGGATCAGCCTGTAAGTGATGAGTACAGACGCTTCGTCATCCACCACCATGATCCGGCCTTTCGAGTTGGCGCTCATGATTTCACGACCGGCAAATCGATCTTAAACACCGTGCCCTTGCCAATTCTGCTCCTGACGGAAAGCTTCCCGGCATGGTTCTGGATGATCCCTTTGACGATCCAGAGCCCAAGCCCGGTCCCCTTTTCACCTTTGGTAGTTACAAAGGGCTCAAAGATGGCGCGGGTCATCTCAGGGGAAATACCGGTACCGGTGTCGGCAATCAGTACCTGCACGATGCCGCGAAGTTCGTCCTTCCCGTGAATGTGACGTGTGCGGATATGCAGACGTCCGCCGTTCGGCATGGCGTCCTTGGCGTTGATTATCAAGTTGGACAGTACCTGGCGGATCTGGTCGGCGGCAATAATGGCATCCGGAAGCGGACGCAGCCGCGTCAACAATTCAATGTTCGCTCTCTGGAGCTGCCGGCTCAGAATGAGCAGTGTGTCTTCAACAATGGTGTTGACGCTGACAGGTTTGACCTGTTCGGTGTTGCGATAGAGTCCCAGCATCTGGCGAACAATGCGAGCCACACGCTCTGTCTCAGACTTAAGAATGTTGTAAACGGGCGTTGCGCTCTCCGGAACTGAACCAGCCAGAAGATAGATGGCGTTCTTGATCGCTTCCATGGGGTTGTTGACCTCATGGGCGATGGTGGCCGCCAAACGTCCTGTCGCGGCGAACTTTTCTATCTCCAGCATGCGACGTTCCACTTTGAGCTGCTCCACTTTGCGTAGCGCCGTAAGATCACGCAAGACCGTGACGGTGTAGGAAACCTGGCCACGTTCATCAAATATTTTTCCCGAGCGCGCATCGTATTCGATCGTCTGTTTCACTGCGGGGTTGTAAATACGGAGTGGGGCAGTTTCACGTTCGGCAAATGAAAAAGTAAACGAGCTGATGTAGTTGGTGAAATCACTCTGGTTCCTGACCAGAAGAGCGTCACGCGGGACTTCTGGCGAAGAAGACCCGAACAGTTCCTGGGCCAGCGGATCGGTCAGGACGATTTTAGCCGCACTATTGCAAACGACAATGGGATCGCCTACGTTTTCAATGATTAGATTCAGGCGATCACGATCTTGACGGACCATTTCCTCGGCTTCACGGAGCTTATCGTAGTTAAGCCATAGTTCCTGGTCAGCGCGGCGCAGGTCGGTTACATCACGCATTACGGTAACTGTACCAATCTGGTTTCCGTCGGGCCCGTAGGTTGGGCCTGACACCGCCTCAAAAAGCATTTCTTCACCTTCAATAGCGTCCACCAGCGTCAAATCGCGATGAGCGTCATTGCCCATTACCAGCATGGAAGAAAGGGCGGCGGAGAACAGCATATTGTTCAACTCTACGGCGCGGATCAGGCCCTCAGACATTTCGTCCGGCACTTTGAAAAAGCGCTCAGCCGCGCAGTTCTGCATCATCACGCGATTCTGTGTATCAGTAAGGATCACCGGATCAGCCATGCTTTGCATAACGGTCCCCATCTGGGCGATGGTGATCTCCATGTCACGCATGCGGTTGTAGTAATGCTCAACTTTGAAAATGCGTGAGAGGCAGCGATTGGCGAGCTCAATGATTTGGGAAAGTTCCGCCAGAGCAGCTTCAGTGTTGTTCTTTCCCAGTTCCACCACAATGATGGAAGCATAGGCACGCATCTCACAGGTTGCGCACGTCTGCTCTTCCAGGCGAACCCGTTTCTCTCGCCGCGCGTTCTGAACGGCCAGGCAGTTGGCTGAACGCACTCGTTCGGCTTCCCAGCACACGGCATTGTTGGAGTAGAAAATGGGATGAACATACAACGGGCGGTTATGAAGGCTGGTTTTTGGAAAAGCTGCTGGATGCGCAGAGTTCAACACGCCTGCGATTGGATTGTCCGGAGACCAGATCTGGGTTGAGAATTTGCCGATCTGCGGGCGCGGCCACTTCAACGCCGCCGAGGGCGCGATCTCGCCGGTGTCAAAATCAACGTCAAGAACCATGGCCCGCGGATGCCCCAGGGCCACAATCTCTTCCAGCAGGATTGGAAAAATCGCTTCTGAGCGTTCTGCTTCCAGAAGTCGCATGGCCGCAGGGGTGCGGCGTTGCACGGGACGCCTTCCGTTGGGCTGAAATTTCAATTCTGCTGTCGCCACTCGCTCCCCCAAAACGACCCGGACCTACCGCCGCCTGCGAGCCGGACGGGGCTTGATGGCAACAACATCATTTCCAGAATTTCCCTCAACCATTGATGGATACGATACCTCGCCCGAAAACCCGCCGGCATCAGCATAACGCAAGTGGGTTTCACTGGAAGCCACAACCACGCGGGCCTGTTCATTGATCAAGTCAATGCCCACCAGAGAAATACGGGCCCAGGCATCAATAACAATGCCCTTGTCTAAAACCCGATCCAGCACGTCGATGAGACTTGACCCACCGGAAACACGCTCAATGGCCATGGAAGGTCTCCCTCATCCCGCACGCCAGCCCTGTTGCCCAAGCAAACCTTGTCAATCGCATACATGAATACGATGGTCGAAAGCCGTTCCGCGAAGCCATTTCCAAACTCGATTTCAGAAAGTTTAATCAGCGTACCTTTTGCTGGACGAGCTGTCATTTGCGAGAAGCAACTCGAAGATCAGACTCTCACGAGCAAATCCGATCCCCACACACCCTTCTTAAAAGCCGCATCTCAAGAACCAACCCATCGCGTCCAGCAGTTCGCGGCTCCGCAGACAGTCAATATTTTTGCATGTACTTGGAAAGGTTAAATGAGTGGATCGTGCCCGTATTGATCCGCAACGCATCCTAAATAGACCCGCCAAACGCTGTCAATCCCAACTGGTTCAAGCAATTACAAGAACTTCTTGTCTTTATCCGCTCCAAAGCGGCAACAACTATAAGATGCAGGAAGCAGAGCTGCAGGTTGGCAGGAACGACCACCATTTCAATCCCAGGGACAGGGCTAAGTGGATACGGGACTTTGATCCCGTCTAAGGTCCAAGCTACTTGCTTTCCAGCCGGAAACCGGCCACCAGGGGCAGATGATCAGATGCCATTAATGCCTTCCGGCTGCGATGCAGCACAAATTCTTCCAAGGCAAGCTGCCGGTCAAAATACATATGATCCAGGTGCATAAACGGCAGGACGCCCGGATAGGTACGGCGGCGATTCAGGTGCATCTGTATGTCGACGCTTTCAAAGCGCTGCCGCAGCATGCGAGAGACCAGGCCTTTGGTCCACTCATTGAAGTCACCCACCACCAGGCGGGGATGTTTCAACTTCGGCGATAGGAGGATTTCCCTGCTCACCAGCATGTGGGCCTGCTTGCGGCGCTCCAGATACCCAGTCCCAAGATGAACGTTGAAAATGTGGACAATTCTCCCGGGAGCCACCTCAACGTCACAACGTATACAGCCGCGGGCTTCCCGGCGTGAGGCCGTGAGGTCGTACACTTCCATGTCCTTTACCGGCAGACGACTCAGGAGAACATTGCCATAAGCGGCACCGCGGAGTTTGCGGGTCTCACCAATACGGAACTCAAAGCCGACTGAGTCCGCCAGATACTGGGCCTGATTCTGTTCACGCTTTCCGCCACTCAGGCTTACCACTTCCTGCAGGGCAACAATATCAGTGTCCAGCTCACGCAGGACCTGGGCAATGCGAATGGGACGAATGCGACCATCCATCCCACGACCTTTGTGCGTGTTATACGTCGTGATCCTGAAAATCGGCGTTTCTTTCATTTGCCCCGAGCACTTGCTCCGCGAATTTCAACCATTTCCATCTGCCTGATTTTGCTTAACCAGTCAATTCGATGCTGTTTTACGCTCCCTTCGCCTGCTTTTTAGACGACCAGACCTGCGCACTTATCATCCAGTAAAATAAAGGGTGGCCACAGAAACCAAACAACGCACTTTAAAGACCAGACGCCCAGCTACAGCCAAGCCGTCTGGATCATCACGCCAAGCGTTGAAGCCTATCCTGGCCCCTTCCCTCAAACGGCTCCCCTGGCTTTTTCACGGCTTCAGTACCCGCAACGGCGGCGCCAGTAGCTGCTACGGCGGTCATAGCCTGAACCTGGGCTTCACCCAACATGATAAACGGGCAAACGTGGAACAAAATCGCCAGCGATTGCTGGCCGAGCTGGCTACAAATCAAGATAAAGGCAGAAAAGCAGGAAAATCCGGCGCAAAGCCATACCAGATGGTTACGCTTCGCCAGATACACTCTGACCTCATCCATGTAATTACAAAGCCTGCCGCAAAGACACTTGCCGGCGATGGCATGATAACAAACGTTCCCGGAATCGCTCTGGGAGTGCAGACTGCAGACTGCTTCCCGGTGCTGCTGGTTGATACCAAAAGCAAGGCAGTTGGCGCGTTTCACGCTGGCTGGCGCGGCACAGTGGCACGCATCGCAGTAAAAGGTCTTGGACTGATGCGTCATGAGTTCGGCACTCTGCCGCAGGATGTGATTGCTGCCATTGGCCCTGGCATCCAGGAATGCTGTTATGAAGTGGGCGAAGAACTGAAGGCAAATTTTGAGTCGCAGTTTGAGTACGCCAGTGAGCTCTTCCGCAACTCGCAGGAATCAGATGTCGTCCGCGAAAGATATCCCATGCTCTTTATGAATCAACGAGCTCCCGGCCACGGTGACATGTGCCTGAAACTTTTCCTTGACCTGCGCGAAGCGAATCGCCGGCAACTGATTGCCGCGGGAGTGCCGGAAGAAAACATTACCGCATTAAAAGATTGCACTTCTTGTGACCCGAAGCGGTTCTTCTCGTACCGCGCTGAGCGGGGCACTACAGGCCGCATGCTGGCTGTGGTGGGAATCCGCCATGTGGAAGCTCGCAAAAAGTCTTCCTGACGCTCCCCTTTCCACGTGACTTATTTTTAGCAATGAGCAGCATTCCCATCATTGGCCCGATGGCAGCCCGGCAGGTTGGTGGTCCTTCTGAAATCGTTGCTTAACGGGCTCTGGACGATGGCTTACCACAAACTAGGATTGAGGCTGCGCAGGCGGTTCTGTTGGAGCTGGCGCAGCCGCCGTCGCGGTGGCGTTATCGTGGTTGATAACGTCCTTCAATTCCTTGCTGGGCTTGAAATAAGGGATCTTCTTGGCCGGTACGTCCACACGGGCGCCGGTCTTCGGATTGCGTCCCACGCGAGGCTTGCGCTGGCGCGTACGGAAGCTGCCAAAACCGCGGATCTCAATCTTGTCACCCGATCGCAGAGACTTCACCACACTGTCAAAAATCGTTTCCACGATGATTTCGCTATCTTTGCGCGTAAGCTCTGCCAGGCGTGAGACTTCTTCGATTAGATCGGCTTTGGTCATGGCCTTATTCCACCCGAAATAGGGTTCCACGTCAAGAAACCTTTTTAGGTCAAGGATTTGAGGGGTCTGGAAGGGGAGAATGCCGCAAGCTTTGACTAGGTTGGGCTCCGGGGGTAGCACCGCGATGGATGATAAAACGAGATCGCGGGAAATTGCGCTTAGATCGAGTACTCATTTGTGCGGGAAAGGTTGTGGAGCGCAGCCGCCCTCGGCTGCGCTGTAAATTCATCGTGGGTGTAAACGCGCAGGCGAAGGCGCCTGCGTTCCACAAATCAGATAACCCTTATACGTCTGTGCTGGGCGGATGAATCACTTCAATACAATCCGCTTGATCCGTCGTCCTACCTGCAAGTTGAACTCATTGGTTGCGAAGATACTGGCTTCCAACCGCGCGTTGGATTCACTCATTACCTTGCCATTCACGCGGACCGCGTTCTGTTTGATTTTGCGGGCCGCATCGGAGGTCGAATCGGCTAGCCCTGCATCAGCCACGATCTTGTTCAAACGGACCATTGTGCCGTCACGCTGGAAATCACTCATCACCATGGCTGGAGACATCAGATATTGTTCCAGTTTGATTTCGTGAGTTTCCACATCCTCCGGCACCTGGTCCTTCTGGAACTGCTTCGCCCAGTTCTCTCCGGCCGCTGCGGCCGCCTCTTCCCCATGAAAATCCTGCACAATGCGGCGCGCAAGCTGCTTCTTCAATTCCATGGGATGTTGCTTCCCGGAAGCCGCATCGGCTTTCATCTCCTCGATCTGCTCAGCTTTCACATCGGTCAGCAGTTCGTAGTAACGCCACATCAGCGTGTCTGATATTGACATCACTTTCCCGTAGATTTCCGGCGGCGGCTCATTGATGCCGATGTAATTCCCATAACTCTTCGACATCTTCTGCACGCCGTCAGTGCCTTCCAGCAGCGGCATGGTAAGAACGATCTGCGAAGGCTGGCCGTAATCGCGCTGCAGGTTGCGGCCCATCAGCAGGTTAAATTTCTGGTCAGTGCCGCCAAGTTCCACGTCAGCCTCAAGCGCCACCGAGTCATACGCCTGGCAAATGGAATACATCAGCTCGTGCATATGGACAGGCTTTTCTTCCTGGAACCGCTTGTGAAATTCTTCCCGCTCCAACATCTGCGAAAGCGTGAACTTGGCGCAAAGGCGCAGGAAATCTTCCACCGTCATCTTTGAGAACCAGCGCGAGTTAAAGTCAATGACCGTCTTCTCGCGGTCAAGAATCTTGAAGACCTGCGTCTTATAGGTTTCGGCGTTGCGATCAACATCCGCACGCGTCAGTGGAGGACGTGTGACGGAGCGGCCCGTGGGGTCGCCGATCATGGCAGTGAAGTCGCCGATCAGGAAGATCACCGTGTGTCCAAGGTCCTGAAAGTGCTTCAGCTTACGCATGAGCACTGTGTGGCCCACATGGAGGTCCGGAGCGGTGGGGTCAAAGCCCGCTTTCACGCGCAGGGGCTTGCCCGTTTTCAGAGAGTTCTCAAGGCGCTCACGCAGGTCGGATTCACGTATGATCTCCGCCGCGCCCTTCTTGATGTATGCCAGTTGTTCGTCAACAGGTGCGAAGTTTGCCATCACGGATGATTATAAAGTGCCGCTACTCTCGAAATTCCGAAGAGTCCGGAATTAACCTCTCGCGAACCCAGTCATCCCAGTTGGCAAAAAAATGTGTTGTGGGCCAGCGGGCATCTAACTGGGCCTTCTGGCTCCAGGTGAGGTGAACCACTGCCAGCGGATGTACATGGTCGATTAATTCAAATAACACATCGTCACGATTAATGGCCATGGCAACCGCCCTGGTCTTCACAGCGACTAGAACGTGTCCAGAGGGGAGTTCTCGCTGCAGTTGGCTGTTGAGCATAGGAGCTTGATCTGCTGGCACCATTTGCCACGGTTGTTCCAGCCGAACGTGAGGCGGAATGGGCATGTCGCGTTTCGTTGGTCCCTCTAAGCCTAAGTATATGGCTAACCCCGGTTGCGAATTGAATTTAAGACGGATTTTCCGATTTGGCAGCAGCAATCAGCTTTCGGATTTCCGCTGCGCCTTTTTTGATGTAGGCCAGGTGTTCGTCAACGGGCGGAAAGCTTGGCATCAGGTGTGACTATATATTGAAAGTACCTGGTAGGGTTGGTCGTCAGGTGCCCGTAGCCGCCTTGCTACTATTGGCGCCGTTGCCCAAAATATGCGACGCAAGAATAAGGGTACTCTCGTTCCCCGGCTATGTTCGCCAAACCATTAGCGCGGTTTATATGTATGTGTCTAGCGGCATCCGTCTTCTTGTCCGCCCAAACGAATCAGAACTCCGCCCCAAGTGGAATCGAGGGCACAGTTCTTATTGGTCCGCTTCGCGGTGGCCCGGTTCCAACTGATAGACCCTCTGAAGGCCCCTTGGAGACTGTGCTGGTTATCAAGCGATTGCCTGGCAGCGAAGTTGCAGTAAGAGTCAGGACCGATGAGAAAGGGTACTTTCATGTGGAATTGGCTCCCGGACGCTATTGTGTCATCAACGAACCGGATAAACCTGATCCAACGGGACGTCGAATGCAAGGCGCCGAAGTAATTGTCCGTCCACACCGATTTTCCGTATTGCGACTTCGAATTGATACCGGGCTACGTTGAAACAATAGTGGCCAGGCTACCTTCCACTCGACCCGAAACCGCCGGCCTTACGCTTGGATTCGGCAAGGTCGTCGACGATCTGTACTTCGCCGGTCAGCACAGGGTACGGGATAAGATTCGCAATCTTATCGCCCGCCTTGATAACCGCATGTTCGTCGCCCAGGTTTTCCATCAGGACTTTGATTTCGCCCCGATATCCGGCATCGATTACGCCACCGGTAATGGCCAGCCGCCTGGATGCCACTGACGATTTGTCCCGCAGCAAAGCGCCCATGGGTTCGCCGCCGGGCGAGGTGATCTCCACAGCAATGCCCGTGGCTACAATCGCCTGGCCATGGGGCGGAAATTCTACAAGTTCAACCGCGTAAATGTCATATCCCAGGTCTTCGCCGGGATGCGCCACTGTGGGAGCTTTGGCTTGCGGTGAGAGCAGTTTCACTTTCAGCATAAGAGGAGTTCCGCCTACTGTTTATCGGGAAGGAATCGCCCGACGAATTACCTTGCCATTCTTAATTTCCACTTCACCTGAAAGCACCAGTCCAATCGCTTCAGAATAAGCCATGTGTTCCTGCTGGAGAATATGCGCCGAGAGCGATCCCTCGTCATCGCCATCCAGTACCGGAACAATCTTTTGCAGAATGATGGGACCGTGGTCAAGATGCTCGTCAACGAAGTGCACGGTACATCCGGTAACCTTTACGCCGTAATCCAGCGCCTGCTTTTGCGCGTCAAGGCCGGGGAACGCCGGAAGGAGTGAAGGATGAATGTTCAGAATTCGATCGGGAAATGCACGCACAAATTCCGGGGATAGCAGCCGCATATAGCCGGCGAGACATATCAGGTCTACATTCGCTCCTTTGAGTGCAGCAATCACTTCCGCGTCGTGCTCTTCGCGAATGCGGCCTTTCGAGGGGATCAACTGTGCTTTCAGGCCGCGACGTTTGGCAGAATCAAGTCCCTTGGCGTCGGCCCGATTGGAAATGACGATGGCGATTTCGGCTTTGAGAAGCCCTGCATCAATCGAATCGGCGATGGCTTCAAAGTTCGAGCCGCGCCCGGACAGCAGAATTCCAAGTTTTTTGAGCGCTGCCATTTCAGGCGTAGAGGACCTTGCGGTCACCTTTTACGATCCGTCCGATCAGGAATGCTTTTTCGCCAGCCTTCTCGATGATGGCCTGCACACGCTTGTATTTTTTCGCAGGCACCACCAGCACCATGCCGATGCCCATGTTGAACGTGCGCATCATGTCATCCTGCGGTACATTGCCGATCTTCTGCATGTGGCTGAAGACAGGCAAAATTGGCCATGTGCCCATTTCAACAATGGCAGCCATGCCCTTGGGCAGAACACGGGGCAGATTGTCCGTAATGCCGCCACCAGTGATGTGTGCCATGGCGCGAACCAGTTCAGCGCCGATCAGCTTGCGCACGACCGGCCAGTAGCTCTTGTGCGTCTTCAGCAGTTCTGCTCCCGCCTTGCCACGAAGGTCATTGATGTAAGTGTCAGGAGTGTATTTGGCTACATCAAAGAAAAGTTTGCGCGCCAGCGAGTAGCCGTTGGTGTGAAGCCCGTTGGAAGGGATCCCAACAAGAACGTCCCCGGGCACAACATCTTTGCCGGTGATGATCTTGCTCTTGTCTGCCATCCCAACAATGAAGCCTGCCAGATCGTATTCGCCTTTGGGATAAAAACCTGGCATCTCCGCCGTCTCACCGCCGATGAGTGCGCAACCGTTATGCCTGCATGCGTCGGCAATGCCTTCCACTACTTTTTCCGCGATCTCCGGCTCCAGTGTGCCCGTAGCCAGGTAGTCCATGAAGAACAATGGCGTCGCACCCTGCACTGCGATGTCATTTACGCAGTGGTTCACCAGATCACCGCCCACCGTGTGATGAATGTTCATCATGAAGGCCAGCTTCAGCTTGGTGCCCACCCCATCCACGCTGGAAACCATCACGGGCTCGCGGAACTTCTTTTTATCCACGGCAAACATGCCGCCGAAGCCGCCGATTTCACTGACCACGCCCTTGGTGAAGGTGCGGTGGGCGAGGTATTTGATGCGCTGTTTGGCGCGGTCGGCGCGGTCAATATCTACACCGCTATCTGCGTAGGTAATCGGTTTCTTGGTCAATTCACGGTCCGTATTAATCGAATGTGGAGCAGGTTTCTTCAGAAGGAACAGGAAGTCATTTTAGCATTGATGCAGCATGGTTTTTACGTGATCGTGTCCTGCACCAGGGCTCAACACTCCACTCTTGTTTCCACGCCCTCCAGGCTATTTCGTCAGCTCTTTTCCCACCGAATCCAGCACTCCATTGATGAACGTGACTGACTCAGGCGCGGAAAATTTGCGTGCTATTTCCAGGGCCTCGTTGATCACCACTGGGTGAGGCGTGGCGCGAGAGCTCAGAAATTCAGCAACCCCCGTCCGCAATACGTTACGGTCCACCGCCGCCATGCGTTCCATTTTCCAGTGTTGCGCGTGTTTCTGGATCAGTTCGTCAATCTGCGCTTGCCTGTCCACTGCAACGTTAAACAGGTCGTCGGCGAACCCACGCGTGTCAGTATCCACCTCATCGCGTTCGGCCCAGAAGGTTTTGCGAACGTGTTCCGGCGTCTGCTTGCCCATGTCCCACTGAAAAAGCATCTGCAGACAGAGCTCGCGTGATTTGCGGCGTGTACCCATAATTTTATTTTGACCTAGTCTTGCGTGCGGAAGTCTTGCGCTTGAGACTGACCATCTCAATGGCTGATATGGCGGCTTCAAATCCCTTGTTGCCGGCTTTCAATCCCGCTCGATCGAGGGCCTGCTCAAGGTTCTCACAGGTCAGCACGCCGTAGGTGTGAGGAACTCCGGTTTCCTGGGCTGACTGCCCGATCCCGCGTGTGACCTCGGTAGAAATATGCTCATAATGCGTGGTTTCACCGCGAATCAGGCAGCCGAGGGTGATGATGGCGTCGTAGTCGCCGGTTTCGGCCAGCGTGCGCGCCTGCGAAGGAATCTCAAACGAGCCCGGCACTCTTACAACTTTGATATCTGTTGACGCGCAACCGCTGCGACGCAGCGCGTCGATGGAGCCCTGAAGCAGTCGTTCAGTAATGAAGGAATTCCAGCGCGCGACGACAATGGCAAAGCGCATGCCTTCAGCGTTTAAGTCGCCTTCAATCGCATGCTCGGACTGAATGTACTTCTGCCAGAAAGCGACCTTGAGTCCCTTAATTGGCTCGGCGATGAACGCGCGCGCACCCCAATCAGTCTCAAAAGGATAGGGAGTTGTTTTTACTTTATGTTTTGCGAGGGTATTCTGAATTGTGTCGAGATCGGTAACTTCCACCCACAGGTCGGTGTGGTGAGCCGCCTTGCCATAGACCAACTCAAGATTGCCAACGGGCGCCAAAAACGCCGCACCTTCGCTGCGCGCATCTTTCCAGCCCTTGCCGGGTTCAAAGCCCAGGGACGAAAAAAGCTCTGACAACGCCGCATAATCTTTCGCGCTGCCAATCTTACGGACTGTGGTAATGCCCTTGATCATGAAATCAAACCCATGGTGCTTGCCATCTATTCCCGCAATCCTGGCACTTCCAGGACTTTCTGGGAATTGGAAATGGAACAGCAAAAACCCATAAGGCGGCCAATGCTACTCCTCTGTTCATGGTCTCAAAATTTATGTCCAGAGATTCGCACTTTGGACAGGCAGGCTGAAGATATTCTTCTCCAACTTCTTCGGCGGTAAAACTTGCCGGGATCTCCTGGGCCAGCACTTCCAAAGCAGACTCGCCGTCATCCTCTCGCACGCGCAACCGCACGCCGCCCACTGCATTAGATAAGAACCAGCTGAGACGAACGATGTTATCGTCGGCGAGAAAACAGTCAAATCCCTCAGCATCCAATTTGCTGTGGGCAATTAACGCCTCCGGCAAATCGCGATACCGCCGCAACGTAATGAGATCGCGAGACATTGCGTTTGATTATACGAACGCCATGCTCATTTACCCTGAAAATTCGGTTTGCGCTTTTCCAGAAACGCCTTGGTGCCTTCGTTCTTGTCTTCCGAAGAGCAGCAGACCGCGAAAAGCGTCGCTTCCAGGAACAGCCCTTCCTGCAAAGTCATGTTCATGCCTTCATTCACGGCTTCCATGCAGTACTGAATGGCCAGCGGAGACATTCCAATGATCTTGCCGGCAATCTCTTCGGCCCGAGCGATGAGTTTGTCGGCCGGAACAACTTCATTCACCAGCCCAATGCGATGCGCTTCCTGCGCAGAGATCATCTCGCCAGTAAGCACCAATTGCATGGCAAGCCCTTTGCCAACCAGTCGAGGAAGGCGTTGCGTGCCGCCATAACCGGGAATGATGCCGAGCTTTACTTCCGGCTGGCCGAACTTGGCGGCTTCGCTGGCCAGACGCACGGTGCAGGCCATGGCAATCTCACAGCCGCCGCCCAGTGCGAAGCCGTTTACGCAGGCGATCACAGGCTTGCCGAGGTTCTCAATAAGATCGAGCACGGCCTGGCCGCGATGCGTATAAGCTTTGGCTTCTACGGCATTGTTCTTTGACAGCTCGTTGATGTCAGCCCCGGCGACAAACGCCTTTTCTCCGCCTCCGGTAAGGATGACCACTCGGATATCGCGATCGGCGGCAAGGTCAGTGAATACTTCCTCCAGCTCACCCATAGTGGCCATGTTGAGGGCGTTGAGCACCTTGGGACGATCAATGGTGACATAGGCAATTTGGTTTTTCTTTTCCAGTTTGACGTTTTCCATGCTCTTCTTTCCGGAAATTTCTCTACCACTGATTTTCACTGATGACACCGATTTAAAATCTGTGTTGATCTGTGTAGATCAGCGGTCAAAATCTGTTTTCAACCGGGTTATTCGGATCAGCGTAATCGTAAAAGCCTTTGCCGGACTTACGTCCATACCAGCCGGCCATCACCATGCGTTTCAAGAGCGAGGGCGAAGCGAAGCGGCGTTCGCGGAACTCGTCGAACATCACGTGAGTGATGTAGTACGTAGTATCGAGTCCGACGAAATCCAGAAGCGTGAACGGACCCATCGGATAGCCGCAGCCCAGCTTCATCGCGTTGTCGATATCGGGAATGGAGCCAACGCCTTCTTCGTAGGCGCGGATGGCGTCCAGCAGATACGGTACAAGCAGGCGGTTCACAATGAAGCCGGTCTTGTCGCTCGTGCGCACCGGCACTTTGCCGAGGCTCTTGCCGAATTCATATGCGGCGTCAAAGGCGACATTGCTGGTAGCGATGGTGCGCACAACTTCCACCAGCTTCATCAGCGGAACAGGATTGAAAAAGTGCAGGCCTACGAATTTGTCAGGCCGCTTGGTGGCGGCGGCGACTTCGGTGATCGAGATAGAAGAAGTATTGCTGGAGAAGATGGCGTCCTTCTTTACGATGGCATCGAGCGCCGCAAACGTCTTCTTCTTCTCTTCCACGTTCTCAATGATGGCTTCAATGATGATGTCGCAATCGGCAAGGTCCTGCTGGCTTGTAGAGCCCTTGATGCGCGCGCGGGATTCCTTCGCCTTTTCCGGAGTGATGCCAGTCTTGTCCGGCTTCTCAGCAAACTTGTTGAGAGATTTCTCGATGCCGGCAAAACCTTTGTCGAGAAACTTCTGGTCCTGTTCCAGGACAACAACGTCATAGCCGGCAACAGCACTGACCTGAGCAATGCCTGAACCCATCAGGCCACAACCGAGTACACCTACTTTTTTGATAGTCATTTATTCCTCTTGTTTAACCACAAAGGGCACGAAGGATCACGAAGGTTGAACCACAGAGGACACAGAGGAGCACTTAGTATTGCCCTTCAGAAATTTCAATTTGCCGATCCGCCCGTGAGGCAAAGAAGCCTGGATGCCTTACGACGAGATCGGTGGAGTATTTGTCCTCGGTATCCGCCTTCGTGTTACTTCGTGTCCTTTGTGGTTACGGTTTTCCTCTGTGTCCTCAGTGGTAAAGGGTTATCTCTGTAAATTCTCCACAATCATCGCAATACCCTGGCCGCCACCAATACATGCTGTTGCCAGACCATACTGGGCTTTGCGGCGACGGAGTTCATACAGCAGCGTAATGACCAGTCGCGTGCCAGTCGCACCCAGGGGATGGCCAAGGGCAATAGCACCGCCGTTCACGTTCACCTTAGTGCGATCGAGTCCCAGTTCTTTTTCCACGGCGAGATATTGTCCGGCAAAGGCTTCATTGACTTCGACCAGGTCGATCTCTTCCAGCTTGAGCCCGGCTTTCTTAAGTGCCGCGCGAGTGGCTGGCACCGGGCCGCTGCCCATGATTTTGGGATCGACGCCCGCGATGCCCCAGCTCACGATGCGTCCCATGGGCTTGAGGTTCTTCTTCGCCGCCTGCTCCAACGGCATCATCACCACAGCTGCACCGCCGTCAACGATTCCGCTGGCGTTGCCGGCGGTCACAGTACCGTTCTTGCCGAAAGCAGGTTTCAGCTTGGCGAGAATATCCATGGTTGTTTCAGGACGGAGATGATCGTCCTTTTCGAACTTCTCGCCAGTCGGCTCACCTTTGCGGTTCTTGAGCGCCACGGGCGTGATCTCATCGGAAAGACGGCAGGCCTGCTGAGCTGCGCCGGCCTTGTGCTGGGATTGCAGCGAGAACTCGTCCATCTTCTCGCGGGTAATTCCCTCCTGCTCCGCGTAGAGTTCAGCGGTGTTCGCCATGTAGAGGCCGCAATAGGTATCCAGCAGTGCGACCATGAGCGAGTCTTCCATCTTGCCTTCACCCAAACCGAGTCCCCAGCGCGCGCCACGAATGACATGCGGGGCCTGTGACATGGATTCCATGCCTCCGGCCAAAACTGTGGTGGCTTCGCCAAGCTGAATCATCTGCGCGGCGTTCACCAGAGACTGCATTCCTGATCCGCACAGGCGATTCACGGTCAATGCGGGCGTCTCAATCGGCAGCCCGGCTTTCAGGGCCACGTGACGTGCCCCGTAGAGTGCGTCACCTGACGTCTGCTGGGCGTTGCCGAACACTGCATGATCGAACTCTTTGGGATCGACGCCAGCGCGGCGGATAGCTTCCTGGCTGGCAATGGCCGCCAGGTCCATCGCGGTGAAATCACGCAATTTGCCGCAATAACGGCCCATGGGCGTGCGTGCGCCACTTACGATTGCAATATCTGTACCTTGTGCCATGAGAGAACCTTCTATGAGAGTCTGATCGAGCAGGGGCAAACCCTTAAGTGTACCAACGGCAGGAAAGGCGGGCAAATGGGTGGGTCCGCGCAAATAAGTTAACCTCCTGTTAACAATTCAGCGGATTCTTGGAGCTAAAATCACGGCCATGACGGATGGAATCCTTACCATTGAAGACCTGCCCGGCTCGGGGGAAGGCCAGCGAATCCTGCGGCTGAATGGGCCGCTGGTGTTAACAAACTTTTTTGAATTTCAGCGGATGGTCCGCGAAGACAAATCAACAGCGCTCATTCTGGATTTTTCCGGCGTACCGTACGTGGATTCCGCAGGCATTGGAGCGCTGATGGGCGCATACGTGAACCGGGACAAAGATGGACGCAAACTGCTGCTGGTGGGTGTAAGCAGTCGCGTCCGTACGGCATTGAAAGTAACCAAGGTGGAACAGTTCTTCACGTTCGCGGAAACCGCAGCTGCAGCTTCGTAGACGAGCTACTCACTCCTCAACGCAACCATAGGATCAACTCGCGTTGCCCGGCGCGCAGGCAGATAGCACGCGACCACAGCAAAGCCCATAATCAAGGCTGAAACACCAACGTAGGTTGTTGTGTCATACCGGCTCACACCAAACAACAGATTTGCCACAAGACGCGTCAGCCAGAAAGACATCGTGAGTCCTATCACCAGGCCCGCGGAAGCAAGCCATAAACCTTTTTTCAACACCAGCCATAAAACGCCGGATCGCTGCGCGCCGAGAGCCATTCTGATTCCAAATTCCCGCGTCCTGCGGGCAGTGTTGTACGCGATCAACCCGAAGACGCCTGCCGCGGCAAGAAGCAAAGCAACCAGTGAGAACGCCTGAAGCAGCCGGGCCATGAAATTTTCCATGGCAAAGACCACATTGACCTGTTCTCTCAAAGTGCGCACACGGAAGACAGGTAAAGCCGAGTCAACACTGGCAACCGCCCTGCGAATCGCGCTGATCGTCTGGTCTGAATCTCCGCGCCCTCGAGCGAGCATGGTGACGTCAGGCTGCCATGGAAACATCATGTAGCTCTGGTCGAGCGGGAAATAGACCACTCCGGGAATTTCCCTGCGTGCGACGGCTCCAGCAGTGTTGGCCACCACGCCAATTACTTCAAACGTCTGATCATGAATGCCCACGCCCAAAAGATGTTTGCCGATGGGATTTTCATTCGGCCAAATCTTACGGGCAAAGGACTCATTCACCAGCGCCACTCCCGCGGCGCTCGCTGAATCAGAAAGCTTAAAGTCTCGTCCGCTCAAAATGGGAATGCCTACGGTCTTAAAATAACCTGGACTCACTCGCGATAACTCAATGCGGATGCGCTTACCGTCAGTCAATGCGCGCCTTTCGATGGAAGCGCTGGACACCATGTTGAACTGCATGGGAGGCGCGCCAAGGGCCGCGGCTTCCACACCAGGTTGCCCGCGTAGAGAGTCGAGCAGCGGATCAAGCATGAGAGCCGCTTCGTTCTTGTCATAGCCTTGCCGGATCAGGTCAGTCGAGGCAGAAACCGTGTGGTCAGGATCAAATCCAAGATGAATCTGCGAAGCCTGCCACAGCGTGCGCGTCAGCAGTCCAGCGCCGACTAACAGAAGCACTGACGCGGCCACCTGCATGATCACCAGCCCTGACTGCAGGGAGAACCTGCGGCCGGCGGTGCTTTCGGTGGCCAAATCGCCGCGGATTCCCCGCGTGGTATCGATGCGGGAATATTTCAACGCGGGAGCAAGCGAGCTGACCATGGCAGCGACGAACGCCACTGCGGCGGTAAAGATCAGAACTCGCCAATTGAGGATGGAAGACGCACGTTCTAAAGGCAGATCAATGGTTGCCGGAGCCATGCTAATCAGCAGGTGACTGCCCCATGCAGCTAGAAAACAACCAAGGGTCGCGCCTGCAAGGGAGATCAGAATTGCATCAGCCAGGTGCAGCAGGATGATTCGATAACGCTGCCCGCCAAGAGCCAGGCGCACCGCAATCTCTTTTTGCCTGGCTTGTGAGCGGGCCAGCATGAGACCAGCCACGTCAGCGCAGGCAATCAGCAGGACCAGTATCACAATCCCGAGAAGGAGAAACGCAACCGACGCGTGGCTTTGCCTGGCGGCATCAACCAGAGAAATCACAACCGGCCACGGCAGAATGTAGTTGTCTTCGGCCGCAATGGGTTTGCCCGCACCGCGCTGCGCTGCCAGGGTTTCAAGCTGTGCCTGTGCCTGCTGCTGAGAGATGCCGGGCTTGAGCCGGCCAACCACCCCGAACGGAGCAAAGGACTCTTTACCCTGCGGAATCTGTGTTTTAAGAAGTGGATCAAGGCGCAACGCATGCGTCATTGGCAGCCAGATGACCGGCAGATTCTCGAAGGCCACACCGCCGAACCCCGCCGGCACGACGCCGACGATCGTGAACCACTGGCCGTCAATCAGCATCTGTGAACCAACAGCAGTGGCTCCGGCTGGAAAATGTCTACGCCAGAAATCGTGCCCCAGCATGGCGACAGGCGGCGAATCCGGCTTGTCGTCATCCGCGAGTATGGTTCTCCCCATAGCGGCGGGAATACCAAGGACCTGAAAGTAATTGCCGGTGACGATACCTGCGTCCACGCGCTCAGACCCGAATTTGCCGACCGATGCATTCACCGGAAAGCGGTCAATGTATGCTGCGAGCCCAGAAAATACTGTGTTTCCATCGCGGTACGCCTGAAAGGTGGGGTGGGAAATAAATCCTTCCTGGGCGTTGCCTCTGGTCTCCCCCTGGTAGATGCGCACAAGCTGCTCTTGTTTTTGGACTGGAAGCGGGCGAAACAGCAAGACATCCACGATGCTGAAAATGGCTGTATTCGCGCCGATTCCAAGGGCAAGAACAACCACGGCGATCACGGTGAAAGCCGGATTCTTTCTTAAAGCGCGCGTGCTATATCGCAGGTCTTGAAGGATATTCCTCAGCATTGTCGCCACAGTCCTCACGAATCAGAGACAGAACGTTAAAACGAAAGACATTTGCACAAAAAGAGAAGCCGCCCCAAAAAGGACGGCTTCTTACGGTTCGGAAAGCTCGTTTATTTCAGGAAGCTGTCAGCCTGCGCCAGGCGCTTGTTGACTTCGTCCCAGTTGACCACGTTCCACCAGGCCTTGAGATAGTCAGGCCGGCGATTCTGATATTTCAGGTAATAGGCGTGCTCCCAGACGTCATTGCCAAGCAGCGGGAACTCACCGTTGCTGATGGGATTGTCCTGGTTGGGTGTTGAGGTGATTTTGAATTCACCGGACTTGGTCTTGACCAGCCAGGCCCAGCCGCTGCCAAACTGGTTGACCCCGGCGGCTTCAAACTTTTCCTTGAACGCATCAAAGCTGCCAAAGGTCTTGGTGATGGCGTCGCCGATGGCGCCCGTGGGATTGCCGACCTTTGCGGGTCCCATAATCTGCCAGAACATGGTGTGATTCACGTGTCCGCCGCCGTTGTTGCGGATAACACCGCGGACATCTTCTGGCAGCGAGTTCAAATTGCGGATCAGCTCTTCCGGGCTCTTGCCGCCCAGTTCAGGATGTTTCTCAATTGCACCGTTCAACTTGGTGACGTAAGCAGCATGGTGCTTGTCATGGTGCAGGTGCATGGTTTGATCGTCAATGTGGGGTTCCAGAGCGTTATACGCGTACGGCAACGCGGGGACTTCATGGGCCGTTACGGTTTGTGCCATTTTTAAATCACCTTTCCTCGAAAGTTATGATGACCGGTATGAAAAAGGCGTCGCAAACATTTTAGCAATTAAGCGGCGAGAGCGGGTTGCCACACAGGGAAAGAGTGCTGGTGGGAGGCAAAAAAAAGAGAGACGTAGCAAGCTACGTCTCTACGTCGAGATCACATCTGGGATAAAGAAATCAGAACGCTTTGAACGCCAACTCCAGCAGCGTCTTCTGCTCCATTTCATGCGCCGTGTGCGATCCTGTGGATGGGCTGGATGAAGCCGAGCGCTTGACGGAACGCAATGGCAGACCGCGTGTGAGCCGCTCCAGCTGTGGCGCCAGGAAATTGAGCGCGCCCATATTGGCCGGCTCTTCCTGTACCCACAGAAATTCATGTGCGCTGGCATGCTGTGCAATCGCAGCTTCCAGTTCCGCTTCAGGAACTGGATAGAGCTGTTCCAGAAACAGAATCGCCGTTTTGGTGTCATTGCGGCGTTTGCGTTCACGAATCAGCTCATGTCCGATCTTGCCGCAGCACAGAATCACGCGCTCAGCGTTGGTAACCTGCCTATCCTGAATCACGGTCTGGAAGCGGCCGGTGCTCAGTTCGCTTAACGGGCTGGCTGCATCCGGATGGCGCAACATTCCCTTGGGCGTGAAAACGATTAACGGTTTGCGCCAGTTGCGCAGCGCCTGACGCCGTAACATATGGAAATACTGCGCCGCAGTGGACGGCTGGCAGACCTGTATGTTGTCCTTGGCGGCGAGTTGGAGGTAACGCTCGATGCGTCCGCTGGAGTGCTCCGGTCCCTGCCCTTCATAGCCGTGCGGCAGGAGCATCACCAGGCCTGACAGCAATCCCCACTTATCTTCTCCTGCGACCAGGAACTGATCGATGATCACCTGGGCGCCATTAGCGAAGTCACCAAACTGTGCTTCCCATAGTGCGAGACCAGCCGGATAATCGCGGCTGAAACCATACTCGAAACCGAGTACTGCGGCTTCAGAGAGAATTGAATTGTAGGCCTCAAACCAGGCCTGATCCGGCGCGATGTTGGAAAGCGGCACGAACTCCTGTTCGTTCTCCGTATCAATCAGCACGGAGTGGCGGTGGTTAAACGTGCCACGGCGAACATCCTGTCCGGAAATACGGATGGGAATGCCTTCCACCAGCAGTGAGCCAAACGCCAGGGCCTCCGCCATACCGAAATCAAGATTCAGTGAGCCAGCGCCCATCTTCTCACGCTGCTCCAGCAGCTTCTTGATCTTGGGATGGATGGCAAAACCCTTTGGATAAGACGTGAGTTTGCCGGCAATGTGCTTGAGCTGTTCTTCCGCGACGTTGGTGGGAACTTCAAAGTCAGGGTTATAGCGTCCGCCAACGTATTTGTCCCAGTATTTGGGGAGCACGCGCAGCGTCGGGGATTTCTGCATGCCGGCAGCTTTGTCGTACGCCGTGTCAATGCGTTCACGGAATTGCTTTGACATTTCACTGGTATCGATCTTGTTCTTCTTCGCGTAAATCTCATACAGCGGCGCGTGCTCGTTGATTTTCTTGTAAAGCAGCGGTTGGGTGATGGTGGGATCATCCACTTCACTGTGGCCGTGGCGGCGATAGCCGATCATGTCAATCACAACATCAGTTCCAAAACGGTAGCGGTATTCAACCGCCATCTTGCCTACGCGCAGCACCGCTTCCGGATCCTCGGCATTCACGTGGAAGATGGGAATCGGCTGGCGCTTGGCCAGGTCAGAGGAGAAGCGCGAGGTGTGCAGCTCTTTGGGGCTGGTCGTGAAGCCAATCAGGTTGTTCACGATTATCTGAATCGCCCCGCCAACATTGAAGCCTTTTAGTCCGGCAAAGTTGAGCGTTTCAGCCCAGATGCCCTGACCTGCGAAGGCGGCATCACCGTGCATGATGATGGGCAGGACTTTTTTCACGCCGTCAGGGCCCGCATGGCGCTGCTTGGCAAAAGTACGGCCCAGGGCAACGGGATCGACTGCTTCCAGATGACTGGGATTGGATACCAGATGCATGCGCAAAGTCTTGCCATTGCGCGTGGCATATTCACCGGTTGCGCCTTTGTGATATTTCACGTCGCCGCCGCCGAGAACGCTGCGGGGATTAACATCTTCAAATCCGGCCAAAACGTTTTCCGCGGGAATACCCACGGTGAGGTTCATTACGGTAAGCCGACCACGATGGCTCATGGCCATCACGGAGGTATGTGCGCCCAGATCAGCGCCGGTTTCCAGAACAATGTCCAACAAAGGAATCTGCGCAGTCGCGCCTTCGCCAGAATATCGTTTAGTGCCAAGATAGCGCGTCTGCAGAATCTGTTCAAAGAGATCAGCCTGCATCAGGCGATCAGCCAGCCAGCGGCGGTCGATAGACTGTTTCTCCGGCTTCTCCATCTGCTCCTGGATCCACTCGCGGCGATCACGCTGCGGCAGATGTGAGAACTCAGCGCCTATGGTGCCGCAATATGCCTTGCGGGCCTCCTCGATACCTTCTCCATCCGTGGGAAGATCAGGATAACCTCCGCCAACCGGGCCTCCGAAGGGGTTGAGATTGGCGTTGAGATATCCCCAGCGACGAAACGCGTCAAAGAGACGCTCACGGTCAAAAGCCTGCTGCTCTGTTCTGGTCATTTCTGCGCTTGTACTCATTTTGGTTAATCCCGGAATAAGCCTGTCGGAAGAAAGCACCGGCACGCTCAAGTCTTTCTTTATTGAGGATACCACCGGCGAGGCCTCTCTTATCAGGCAGCAGAGACAGCTCTGGCGGACGCCAAAGTCAGTGTTGGTTCCGCGAAATTCTTAACCCGTCGTTAACCTAAATGAGGTACAACGGTATAGTTTGCTGGAGGTAGGTATGCCAGAGACGTCAGATCCTTCCCGCCAGAGCGGCAACAAGCTGCCGGTCAAGTCCAACGAGATCCAGATTTCTTTGCGGCTGAACTGGAATACAGCCATAGCCACGGTGTCTATTTTGATTGCTTTGGCTTCAGCCTATGCCGTCATCAATGCTCGCCGGGCCGAGGCACTAGCCATAGCGCTGGCTGAACAAGCACAGAAAGATGCGGAGCGGAACAACCGCGCTAAGGTATCCGAAGACTGGTTTTTTCCGACGGCACAAACTGCGGTGCAGACTAAGGCATCTGAGCTGAAAAAAAACGAGGACACAGAGCCTGACATCGACAGCCAACCTGCTCCTTCAGCTAAAAAAGCCGTAACCCAGCCGCCAGTCATTCGCCAGGCACCGCCTGCTCAGTACGGGGAACGCTGGAACATCACCCCGCATGAATTGGTGGTTAGCGCCGCAGAGCCTGCGTCGGTTGCCGAGACGTATGAACCGGCGCCACCGCCAGTCAACGAGCCTGCGCCGCATTCGCGTCGGGGAAGGATGGTGAAGCTTCTGGGCGCCGGATCAACTTATGCCAATCCCATCATGCAGAAATGGGCTGGTGATTTTCACGCTCTGGATCCGGAACTGGAAGTGAATTACCAAGCGATTGGCAGCAGCGCGGGTTTCAAGCAGTTAGCTGCGGGAACGGTCGATTTCGGCGCTATCGATGCGCCTTTGAATGATGAAGAGATGCGACGTGCTGGCAAAAACATTGTTCACGTGCCGGCCATGCTCAATGCGGTTGTTCCTGTCTACAACCTGCCAACCATGGTGGATCAAGTCCGATTCAGCCCGGAAATGCTCGCCGGCATCTTCCTGGGAAAAATTACCAGCTGGACCGATCCGGTGATTGCAGCGGCCAATCCTGGAGTTCGGTTTCCGGAACTCGATATTCACGTTGTGTATCGAACCGATGCCTGCCCTGAAACATTCATGCTCACCCATTACCTTTCCCTTGTCAGTCCTAGCTGGGCGAATATGGTAGGAACCTCAGTCACTTGGCCGTTCGGCCTGGGTGGCAAAGGTAATTCTGGCGTAGCGGGATTGGTTAAACAGGAACTGGGCGCCGTTGGATATGTGAACTGGCAAGAGGCGGCCAGCCAGCATCTTTCCTCCGGCAGCGTACGGAATGCGGCGGGACAGTACGTCCCGGCAGACACATCATCAATCACGCAGGCGGCAGCAAGCGTAATTGATGTCCCGGCTGATTTGCGATTCACCGTGTCCAACGCTCCGGGATTGAAGTCCTATCCGATTACCGGTATCACGTTTCTTCTGGCAAGAACAAGCATGGTGGGGATAGATATTCATCCAATGGCAAGAGAAGCCTCAGAAATGACGCCGCAGGAACAGATACTCCGGCAACGCGAATTCTTTGAATTTGTTAACTGGATGCTGGATCGCGGACAAGCGGACATGAAGCAACTTAACTATGCGCCCTTGCCGAGCAACCTGGCGATGAAAATCCGGAAAAGGCTGTTTCGACAGGCGTAGGCCGCTCACTGATGGCCCAAAAAATGGCCCCAAAAAAGTAAGCGTCCTGCGAAGTGAATCGCAGGACGCCAGGCAGCCCTCCCCCAGAACTGCCTTACCACCGAGAAGGAGAATAGCTCTGCACTGGCACCTCGTCCACGTCACTTTGGTAACCTCATTCAAGCTTTCCTGACCCTGCTCAACGCCGGGCGAGCTGCGCCGATTATCCCTTTCAGAACCAATGGTTTAGTGAATCTTGCACCCTGTTGTGCTCAGATACATCTAATCATTTGTTACGATAGGTGGAGCGAATAACACCTAAAATCTTCAAAGTTTACGAACACTTTAAAAGGCAGGGCTGAATGGCGAGCGAGAGCGTTTTGGAAATAACTGATGGCAATTTTGATCAGGTAGTACTCAAGAGCGACCAACCGATATTGATCGACTTCTGGGCCGCATGGTGTGGTCCTTGCAAGGCGCTGGCGCCAGTGGTTGACGAAATTGCAGCAGCTTATCAAGGTAGAGTTCGCGTCGGGAAAATGGACGTGGATAAGAGCCCTGTGACTCCGCAGCGTTACGGCGTTCGCGGTATTCCCACACTCCTGATCTTCAAAGATGGCCAGGTCCAGGAGCAGATTGTTGGCTACGTAGGACGTGACGTGATTGAGAAAGCACTCAACAAACAGGTAAACGTGGTTGAGATGCCGAAGACGGCAAGTGTTGAAAAGACCAACGTCCGTTAAGAAACGATTCGGTAAGAGCAGATTTACGTTCGGAAAGGCCCGAACCTTCGGGCCTTTTGTATTTTAGCGATTAATACTTCCGCAATACGCCAATGACCCTGCCTTGTATCTGCACCGATCTGGCTGGAACGATAATTGGTTTCATAGCCTCGTTGGATGGCTGGAGACGAATGTTGACGCCTTCCCGATAGAACCGTTTCAACGTAGCATCAGTTCCATCCACCAGGGCGACGATGATTTCGCCATCGCGCGACGTATTGGTCTTCTCCACCAGAACATAATCGCCATCCACAATATGCTCGTCCTTCATACTTTCGCCCTTTACCTGTAAGACAAAGACGTCTTTGGACCGCGTAATGTCGCCAAGGGAGATGGTTTCTGCGTTTTCAATTGCCTCAATGGGCTGGCCTGCGGCGATACGGCCTAGCAGCGGCAAGGCAAGCTCAGTGGGAGCCTTTTGCACCTGCCGCTTGAACAGGCCACGCACAGGGAGAACATCAATGGAGCGGCTGCGATTGTAGTCACGCTTGATCAGCCCTTTTTTCTCCAGGTTTGAAATATGCTTGTGCACGGTGGCCAGGGAGCTCAGGCCCAAACCGTTGCCAATCTCCTCAAACGACGGAGAATAGCCGTTCTTCTGCACAAAGCCATGGATAAAGTCGTAAACCTGTCGTTGCCTTTTCGTAATAGCCATCAGGCGAAGTATTCACGAATAAAAGGCGAACTGTCAAGAACTATCTGCAAGATTTTTGGTGCACAGTAACGAGTCTGGTTCGGATTTGGGAATCAGCCATCTCTATGACCATCTCCCGCGCACCTGCTGGTTTCACTTCCCTGCCTGCACGCTCATGCTGCTCAGAATCTCATCCACCGTCCCAATCGCCCGGTCGATTTCCTCCATGGTGTTGTAGAAATGAGGTGAGAAGCGCACCCCGGCTTTCGGCCGGAAGTCCACCAGCACATCCCGCCGCAACAGTTCCGCACATACCTCTTTCGCGTTTGGCATGTCGATGGCTACGGTCCCGCCACGTTGTTCCGGATCACGCGGCGCATTCACCCTCCAGCCGCGCTGGTCTGCCAGTTCAATCAGCCGTGACGTCATCTTCTTTGACTTGGCGCGGATTCGTTCTACTCCGGCTTCAAGAATGATCTTCAACCCTGGCATCGCCGTATAAAAACCGGGTACGTTCGACGTGCCCTGCATGAACTTGAATGGCGGTTCCGCGTAGCGGGTTGGGCCAATCTCAAACTCGAACGGATTTTCGTGTGCGAACCAGCCCGTGATGGCCGGCTCAAGCTTCTTTCCCAGGTCAGGCCGGACATATAAGTACGACGTTCCAGCGCCGCCGCAAAGCCACTTCAGCACGCCGCCAACCGCAAAATCCACGTTGAATGCCTGCACGTCCACGGGAACGCTGCCCAGGGACTGAAACGTATCCATCACCACCAGTGCGCCCACCTTATGTGCCTTCTCGGTAATGGCCTTCACATCCTTGATGTAGGAACTGCGAAAAACCACATGCGAAATCGGCACCAGCAGCGTCTCTTCATCAATCGCATCAATAATGCGTTCCACCGGCACGTGGATTCCATCATCGGTCTTCACCATCTGAACGCGCGCGCCGCGGGCCCGTTGAGCTTCCCAGAAATACATCACAGATGGGAAATTCATGTCGCTGTAGACCACTTTGTTCCGCTTGCCGCTGAAATCAAAGCAACTGGCAATCACTGACTGGCAACTGGTCACGTTGAGATGAAGACTCACAGACCCTGACGGCGCATTCATGATGTCGCCAATGGTGTCTCCCACTTCGCGTGCCTGCATCCACCATTGTTCTTCCCAGGCGCGAACGCCGCGGCTGCCCCAGATATCGCAGTACGAACGTACTGAGTCATACACCCCGCGGGGCATCGCGCCAAGTGAGTTGCTGATCATGTAAGTGGAGCGTTCCAGAATGGGAAATTCCGGGCGAAAACGCAATAAATCGTCGATCATATATCACCAATTTTGCCTGAAAGATTCAGGTTTGCCTACCGTTTGCCGATTACTTCTATGAAAACCCCTGGAGGCCGCTTGTCCGATCTAAAAACCGCCGCTCTGGTCCTGTGCCAGCACCCAGAATCCCTGGGCGTTATTGACCAGGTTTTTGGCCAGCACAACATCGATACCGTCACTGCTACAACCAGTTGGGCTGCTCGCAAGCTCATGCATGAAAAAACGCTGGACTTGCTGTTGGCGGATTTCGACGAACCCGAAGCCGCCGAAACCGTGGACGCATGGTGCGCCCGCGGCCCTAACTCCTCCAAAGTAGTAATCGCTCTTGGAACCAGTTCTGAAACGCTGCACCGTGCCCGGCAGAAACATTCCCACTTCGTCATGCAGAAGCCGCTCAATGGACTTGTCATGGTTCGTACGCTCAAAATCTGCCTGTCCGCGCTGATGAAGAAACGCCGTGCCGAAACGCGCATGGTCGCCAACCTGCCGGCGCTGGCCATCTTACGGCAGGAAAACGGCAAAACCAAAGATTTCCCGCTCACGCTTATCGACATCAGCCAGGGAGGCGCTTGCGTGAAATCAGTGGCGCCCCTTCCGCTGCAGAAACCGCTCGACCTGGCTTTTCGCCTTGACACGCCGGGTCCGCTGCTACAACTTACCGGTAAAATCATGTGGACCGAATCCAATGGTTTTTTCGGGATGCGCTTCACCCAGGTGCCACCCAATGTAGCTAGGTCATTGGCTGCCTGGATGACAGCCATAGACGCGAACGATCCTTCAGTGGATAAAGTAGTGGAAGTGGTTGCCACTCAGGAGCAATTGCAATCCCAGGGACATGGCCGGTATCTCCACCGCATTTAGGACTAAAGTGTCCAACTTGCCCGCCGATACATTTGTCAGGTTGGAAATTCAACCTGGAACTAACTTATGCAAACATCCCTGAAAGCCCTGCTCTTAAGTGATGACCCCCAGGCGTTAACGGTCATTGATCGCGTGCTGGAAGATTTTGGCATCTCCACTTATGTCTATCTTGGCGGGGCACCCATTGAGAGCTCGGCTGGCCAACGCAAGTTCGACATGCTATTGCTCGACTTCGATCAGCCCGGCGCCATGGCCCTCCTGGACTTTCATTCCCGCGAAATCTGGCGTAATCCCAGTGTCGTCATCGGTATGTCTGAACAGGCTGACGTTCTGACCCGCGTTCTCAGCAAGCGTGTTCATTTCATATTGCAAAAGCCGTTCACTGAAGATCTGCTGGAACGCACCATCCGCGCCAGCTACAGCATGATCGCCAGCGAGAAGCGCGTTGCTTTCCGGCACTCAGTCCAAATCATCGCTGATGCAAGTTTTCTGGAAGATGGTCCGGGACGCCCGCTGGAAAAATCCACCATTGGCGATCTCAGCTATACCGGTCTTCTCCTTTCTTCCCCCACGCCCAAGCAACCCGGCGATATTCTTTCCGTCGACTTCTCCCTGCCGGAAAGCCGCGAACGCATCAACGCCGTGGGCAAAATTGCCTGGATTGATACTGATGGCCGCTGTGGCATTGAGTTCTGTTACATTCCGCCCGATGAGCAGGCCCAGCTTCGCCGCTGGCTTACCGCCAACTGCCCGTGGGACCAGGAACTGGAACGCCGCGCACTGAGCCGTCTGATCACCACACAGCTTTCCACCGCTCCTTTGCGAATTCAGTAACACCTTCTTCTCCAATTTTCAGGCGGTCCTCACCGGGGCCGCTTTTCTTTTCTTTTCCTTATCGACAACCTGCTTAAAAATTTCGTCGAATCATCCCTTGCGTCACCGTCAACAGATGCTATATTCCGCATCACGACAATGCAGAAAACTCAGGTTGGTTCACGCCGTAAGCTGAGCTTGCTCTCACTGGCTGCGGCGACCTACTTCATGGTCTCAGGCGGCCCTTACGGGGTTGAGGAACTGGTCCAGGATTCCGGCTACAAACTCGCTCTCCTTGTTCTCTTTATCATTCCTGTTTTCTGGGCCTTGCCCACCGGCCTCATGGTCGGCGAACTTTCTGCGGCCATGCCGCTGGAAGGCGGGTTTTACGTCTGGGTCCGTCGCGCCATGGGGCCCTTCTGGGGCTTTCAGGAAGCGTGGCTCTCTCTGGTCGCCAGCATCTTTGATATGGCCATTTATCCCAGCCTCTTTGTTGCCTATCTGGGCAAGCTTTTCCCCGCCGCGACCGCAGGCGGACGTGGAATCGCCATTGCCGCCGGTCTCATCATGCTCTGCCTAATCTGGAACATGCTCGGAGCCAAAGCCGTCGGCGATAGCTCCGTCGTCACCGGCATCCTGCTGCTTAGTCCGTTTGCGGTCATTACCATCATTGCTCTGCTCCGTCACATCACGCCGGCTGCGTCCACCACAACGTCAGACGGCAATTTTCTCACCGGCGTCCTCGTCGCCATGTGGAATTACATGGGATGGGACAACGCCGCAACCATCGCCAATGAAGTTGAAAATCCGCAGAAGACTTACCCTCGCGTGATGATGCTTACTTTACTCGCGATCGTGCTCTCGTATGTGATCCCGGTCGCCGCCGTTTGGCACACGCACATTCCGCAGGACGTTTGGAACAACGGAAGCTGGGCCAGCATCGCGACTCTCGTCGTGGGACCGTGGCTTGGCGTCGTGCTGGTGTGCGGCGCCATGATGACCGAGTTCAGCTCCTTTAACTCGCTCGTCATGTCGTACTCACACATTCCTGTAGCGATGGCCCATGACGGTCATCTGCCGAAAATTTTTACACGCAAACTGAACAACGGCGCCCCCTGGGTGGCGATCCTGGTTCTCGGCTCCGCGTGGGCCCTTTCGCTCGGCCTGAAGTTTGATCGTCTGGTCATGCTCGATATCCTTCTCTATGGCGCCAGCCTCTTGCTGGAATTTGCCGCGCTGGTCATCCTGCGTCTGCGCGAACCTGACTTGCCGCGTCCGTTTCGCGTGCCCGGCGGAACCGCGGGTGCGATTCTCTGCGGCGTAGGTCCGGCGGTCCTGCTGGTGTTCGCCCTCATCCGCAATCGTTCTGAACAGATCGAACTCGGCCGCTTCGGCACCATCAGCACTCTCACCTTCGGCCTCGGACTGATGGCGCTCGGCGTCGTCTATTACGCTGTAGCCGGACGTCCGAAGCCCTTGCGGCCGGAAGCGGTGAGTGAGGATTAGGATTTTGGTTGTTGGTTATTGGTTCTTGGTATTTGGTATTCATTCCATTATCAACCGCCAGAACTCCAGGTTGATTCCATCTCCGCTGGCTGTCCGTATCATGTCCAGGATGCGGTCACGTTCTTCGTCAGGCAAAGGATTATTCTCCAACGCAACCGGGTATTCACGGCCCGTGGAGGCTCTCTTAATCTCCTTAAGGCGACGGCGAAAGCTTGGAGTGATTTTGCAATCGCATAGGGCTCCCATGATCCCTCGCCGTGCATGGCATCCATGATTTGTCCATTCGATGTATCCAGGATGATCGGATCGCCAAGTGAAGTATCGTAGCCAATGGCGATCCATTCAGCCTTCCATGATCCGGGTTTGCCGTCACAGAGCGATTCACCCTCTTCGGACAACGAATAGCCTGCCTGACCTTCTTCGAGTTCGTCAGGGGACAGAAGCTTCAACCCGGCATAGCCAAAGGCTATTTCGTCAAAACCAAGTGATTCAAACCAAGCCGTGTATTCGAAGGGAATGATCATTCGCGTTCATTCGCGGCTAAATCGCATTTGCTCTCGCATCTTCAAAGCTTGTAGGGATCCCTCGCTCCGCTTCGGGATGTAAACACCAACCCTCGCTCCACTCGGGATAAAGAACAAATCAATCGTCCGCACTAACTTCTTCGCTCGCCACGCCCAGTTCCTGGTCCTTATACTGCAACTGGTAAAGCTTCCAGTAAATTCCGCGTTCTGCCAGCAGTTCCTGGTGCGTCCCGGTTTCACGCACACTGCCCTTGTGCATCACAATGATCTTGTCTGCTCTCTGGATCGTCGATAGCCTGTGCGCAATCATCACTGATGTGCGGCCTTCCACCATTCGACCCAGCGCCTCGCGCACACGAATTTCCGTTTCGGTATCCACGCTTGAAGTAGCTTCATCCAGGACCAGAATCCGCGGATTATGCGCCAGCGCCCGCGCAAATGAGATGAGTTGTTTCTGGCCCGTGCTCAGCGTGCTTCCGCGCTCCAGCACGGGTTCCTTGAATCCCTGCGGCAATGTGCGGATAAAGTCGGCCACATTCACGTTCGCCGCCGCCGCTTCCACCTGTTCGTCGGTAATCCAGCTCGATCCCAGGCGTATGTTGTTCTCGATGGTCCCGCTGAACAGGAATGGGTCCTGCAACACTACGCCATAACGCCGGCGCAGTTCGGTCAGATTCATCTGGCGTATATCGACGCCATCAATCCGGATTGCACCTTTCTGTATGTCGTAAAAACGCATGAGCAAGGAGATGATGGTTGTCTTTCCGGCTCCGGTATGGCCGACAATCGCCACACTCTCGCCCGGCTCGATGGTGAAAGACACGTCGCGCAGGATCCAGTCATAGCCTGAGCCGTCGTCAATCACCTCGCGCTCCTCAACCATGTCCGGCGTGTGGCCGTTGCTAGACAACGACACCTGCACAACCTTCTTCTCTGCCAACTCTTCCGGATCCAGTTTGCGATATGCAAACCAGACATGGTCAAACTCCACACGGCCTTTGCCTTCGGCCTTCACCGGATGTGCGGGTGAAACAATCTCGGGAGGTGTATCCAGCAGCTTGAACACGCGCTCACTGGAAGCCATCGCCGATTGCAGGATGTTGTACTTTTCGCTCAGGTCCTGGATAGGACGAAAGAACCTCTGTGCGTATTGCATGAACGCCGTCACCGTACCCAGCGACACCACGCCGATCACCACCTTCAGGCCGCCAAACCACAGCGCCGACGCAATCGCAAACGTGGAAAGTACTTCCACCACCGGGTAATAGACCGCATAGGCCATAATGGCGTCTTTGAACGCCTCCATGTGCTGCCAGTTGATATCGGCAAATTGTTTGTAAGCCCGCTTTTCGCGATTGAAAAGCTGCAGCACCACCATGCCGCTCACATGTTCCTGGAGATAGGAATTAATTCTCGCAATGGCCACGCGTATGCGCCGGTAGGATTCGCGCACCGACTTGCGGAAAATCATCGTCACCCAGAAGATCAAAGGCAGCACGGCAAACGTGATCAGCGCCAGCCACCAATTCATCCGCAGCATCACAAAAACAATGCCGCCCAGAATGAAGATATCTTCAAAGATCGAGACCACGCCTGCGGTAAACATTTCATTCAACGCGTCCACGTCGGTCGTAACGCGCGTTACCAGCCGGCCCACCGGATTCTTGTCATAGAACCCGACGTGCATTCCCTGCAGGTGGCGGAAGATTTGGCTGCGCAGGTCGAACATCACTTTTTGTCCGGTCCACTGCATCAGGTAGGTCTGCACAAACTCGAGCACAAAGTTAAAAAGCAGCGAGGTGAAATATATGAGAGCAATCTGGCCGATTCCGATCAGAGGGTTGGGGTTTAGCCAGCGGCTCAGGATGCTGTGATTCGTGCCGTGAGCGAACGTAAGATACCGGTCGATCACCGTCGCCGTAAGAAACGGTCCAATCACGTCCGGGCCCAGCACCACCTTGAGCAAAATGGAGAGCAGCGCAATCGCGGTCTGCCACCAGTAAGGACGCAAATACACCAGCAGCCGTTTCATCAACCGGCTGTCATATGCTTTGCCTAATACTTCTTCTTCCTGCGCCATGAATAGACTTCCATTTTATCGTGACTTGGTGGGGCGGAACGTCGGCATCCGGGTTTGGGCAATAATATAGTTGACGCACCTGACGGGATATCGCGGGCAAAGGCGGGTTTTGGCGGGCGGGTGCGTCAACTGCCTAAAAAATGCCCCTTGACCACCATGCAAAAATATTTTCATGGCGACCATGCTAAGCACTCGAACTAAATCTGAACTGAACGCAGCAGCTGCCCAAATCATTGAAGGATGGGACGGAGAAACGAGTCTCACGGTACGGGGAGATAAGGGTAGCGCTGGATTGCGTTTAGTCTCGTTCACTTCGGGCGATGAGCCCGATGCATCAGCTACTTAAACCATTTGTGATTAGCTAGATGGTGAGCAGCCCTGACCAAAACAAAGCGAGGGTGATGGCCGCAGTGATTACACGGCGGGAACGGCTCGCCAATCACGCAGGTTACCTCGTGCTCTACGGTTGTGTGTTTTGGATCGTGCGTTACTTTATAAATCCCGGATTTTGGGGACTTCTTCGCCCGGTTCAAAGACTTCGGCCATTGCTAGCTCACATTTCTAAAGGGGGTAGGGTGGATTATACGCCTAGGCGGTATGGGCCATTAGTTAGTTCATCCTCATCGATTCTCTTTACCCATTTTTGAACCTGTTCTTCTGTGAAGAATCCAAGATCCATTTCTTGATCTTCGCGTAGCACTCTAAAACCGTGGTGTAGCACGTCCAGAGTGTCATGCCCAAGCGGCCAAATTTTTCGCATATGGTTGTTCATTTGCCACGCGAGAATATCAGCAGCTTGAAGAGGCTTAAAGTGCTCGTGATGCTGAAAAGAAACCCCTTCAGGTTCAATGCCAAATCTCTCCTGCCAAGAAGGGTGCATATTCTCCCAAATGCTCTCGATCTCTTTTCGCTTGCGGCCCATCTCCCAAGAAAAAATGTATTGTATTGGCAGGGTTATACCGCACTTATAGCGCCACTCCGCTATACGCAAGAGACACATTCTTACCGCGAAAGTGTAATGCTCGTGGCCGTGGTAGTTGCGGATGCGCTCCGGGACTGCATCATAAGACTTCTTCGGAACCGCAATTGCAATTCCTATACGCTTGTTCTCGTTAACGATCTTCGCCAGTCTGCTGTAAACGTGGTCTTTCTTGGTATTGTCCCAATCGCAAAATGGTTTATGCCCATGCTCTTTTGGTGCAAGGAAATGCGCCATGTGGAATGCTTCAAATCCCTCTTCCCACCTTGCGTTGTCCCACTCTTTTGTGAATTCATCCCAAAGCCTCTTGGTGGACACATAGCAGGCAGCAATTGCGATCTCGGAGCCGGGATGAGTCCCGCTATCATCAAAATAGACTTCAAACATTGCAATCAGCCAATCAGTTCCAGTGCGTTCAAGCATGGAAGAAAAATGTCGATAAGGGCAGTATTGACTTTCAGGGCACACCATTGCATGACCTCCTTACGGAGACCTTCTGAATGGCACACCCGAAACCTTCCGCCAAGAATGCAGCGGGTGAAATATCCGATTCTGAGAGATTCACGCGCTTCGTGCGCGGAATCATTAATGTCCCTGGTGCCGAAGTCCGGCAGAAAATCGAAACTGAAAAGGAAACCCACGCAAACAAACGGCGGGCTAAGACTTCGTCCGCCTCCCGCGCTTCAAACGCAAAGGATTAGAAGGGCGTTTCCTGCACCTTGCCAGTGACCTCCGCGAAGGTCAGCCGCTTTCCTACGATTTGTGAAGCTAATGCGGTAAATCTCTCGGCGTCAGTCAATTTGTTACCGTCATCATCTTTCCGATTATTGAAACGGAACGCCTGTTCATCGACGTAGCGGAATAGATGGAACGGCTCGACTGCAATGTAAGTGCCGCCTAGATCGCGGGCGATTTCATACGAGCTAACACCGTTGCGGCAATTACAAATCAGCCACATTGCGGTGAGCCATTTGTCCAAAGGAATCGGGGAATCTTCCATGATGGTTCCGACCTTGGCTGAGAACTGGCTCGCGCCGGGCCCGCGCCGAGCCCGCCGCAACAGGGCTCGAAAGAGAACCCACGAGAAATGCTCTCAAAGCGGTTTGGAGCGAAGCGACAAGATTGAGGGCGAGGCCGACCACGAGCCGAGCCCGCTGCAACAGGAGCCTTTACGTTCTCCTCCGCATTCAAACTGTCCAGCGGTTTGGAGCGAAGCGACAAGATTAAAGCCTCCGCAACACCAGCGCCGAGTTCTTCGACCCAAATGCAATGCAATTGCAAATAGCATGCTCAATCTCAACCTGCCGCCCGATATCAGGCGTGTAATCCAGGTCGCAATCCGGATCTGGCTTTTCCAGGTTGATCGTGGGAGGAATCTGCTTATGCTCCATGGCAATCAACGTTGCCGCCACGCCTGCCGCTCCGCACGCTCCCTGGGGATGGCCGATCTGCGATTTCAACGCTGACATCGGTACCTTGTACGCATGCTCGCCCAGCGCCAGTTTGAGTGCACGCGTTTCAATGCGATCGTTTAAGTCCGTCGACGTGCCGTGCAGGTTCGCATACTGCACGTTCTGGGCGTTGATGCCGGCTTCTTTCATCGCCAGGCCAATCGCACGTGCCGGCTCTTCGCCACACTCCTGCAACCGCACACGATGGAACGCCTCGCAGGTAGAACCATAACCGGCCACTTCGGCATAGATCCGCGCACCGCGAGCTACGGCATGATCGTAATCTTCCAGCACGAAAATCCAGGCGCCCTCGGCCACCACAAAACCAGAACGGTCGGCATTAAACGGACGCGACGCGCGCTCTGGCTCCGCGTTCCACTTCTCCGTCATGATCTTCATCAGCGTGAAGCCCTTCAGAATGCCCCATGACAGCGGGGTATCCACGCCTCCCACTATCATCATGGGCTGCACGCCCAGTTGAATCTGTCGCATCGCATAGGCTATGGCGTCAGTGGATGAAGTGCAGCCGGTGGTGATTACATGGCTGAGCCCGCGTAGTCCGTAGCGCATGCTCACTTCGCTGGCCATGGTTCCCATTGTCGAACTGGGAATGGTAAAGATGCTTACCTGTTTGATCTTGCCGCTGAAATAGAGCTGGTACTGCTGGTCAGTAAAATCGTTGGCGCCGCCACCTGAGCCAAGCACCACGCCAATCTCACGCTGCTGATCAAGCGAGAGCTTGCTGTAATCGATACCCGAATCTTTCAACGCTTCACTGGCCGCGGCAATCGCCATGGGCACTGCGCGCGAAACATGCTTGCGCTCTTTGGCTTCAATCCAATCCAGTTCGTTGAAGTCCTGTATCTCGCCGGCAATCTTTACCGGGAGGTCAGAGGTATCAAAGCGAGTGATGGTTTTAACGCCGCTCTTGCCGTCTAGAATTGCCCGGCAGAACGCCGTTTTGCCGATTCCATTCGGGCTGACCACGCCCATTCCTGTGATAACAGCCCGTTTTAGCATAGTGTTGATTCTATAATTGATGCAGGATTTTGATCGAGAGCAGCAGGGTTTCACGTAAAAATTGCCTTTGCGCATGGAACTCTAGTCGCTGGACGTGTTTAGCTCAAGTTGGGAAGTGTAAAGCGACTATGCCCTCGAGACGGAAATGTCGGTGCGACCTGTATACGCCGCCCTTTCCTGAGATCAAAGGTTTTTAAGGTAGACTGGATCGATACTTGTCATGATTCCAGCCTCATGAGCAATCCGGAATGATTTTTCGATATGGTCGACTGTTTCGAGATATCACCTTGAGCTTTAAACGACTTGGTGCAGTTGTCACTGCGCTGAGTGCGGGTATCATGGCTTTCTTTACTGGAGTTGCGGTTCCGGTAACTATTTGGGAAAAGCTCACTGATCCCGCACGGCGCGCACCATCTGCTGACGCTCCGGTTATCGCGTTCGGTCTTATTCTAGGTGCTGTAATGGCCATTGCCGCATTCATTGGCTCAGTCTGGTGGCTTTGGCCCCGAACTCCCATGGGTATGAACGGCTAAAGCTGGAATGCCTCTTGGCCTCTACATCTCGGTTCCCTTCTGCCGGACAAAGTGTTCCTACTGCAATTTCGCCTCGGGCGTTTTTTCCGCCTCGCAAATGGCGCAATACGTCGATCGTTTATCTGCCGATGTCCAGGCCATTCGCGACTTCGCCCGCCAGCACGACGCTGAGATCGCCGAACCTGTTGACACAATCTATCTCGGTGGCGGCACGCCCAGCCTTCTTCCACCCGAAGAGTTCAAAAAGATCATCTTCACCCTGCGCCAGCAGTTCAAGATGCTTCCCAAAGTTGAACTCACCGTGGAATGCGCCCCCGGCACGCTAACCGACGAGATGATCCAGGCCATGGTCACGCGCGGCGTAAACCGCGTGAGCCTTGGCGTACAGTCGTTCATCGATAAAGAAGCGGCCTCCGTCGGCCGCCTCCATACTCGCGAGAAAATACTTGGCGACATCGAACGCCTGCGCAAAGCCGGCATCGCCAACATCAATGTTGATCTGATCGCCGGCTTACCCCACCAGACACGCGAGAGCTGGGAATATTCAGTCGCCGAGGCAATCGCCAGCGGCGCGCCGCACGTCAGCACTTACATGCTCGAAGTGGATGAAGATTCGCGCTTGGGTCGCGAACTGATGGCAGGGGGCACGAAATACCACGCCCACCACGTCCCCAACGACGATCTTACCGCCGAGTTTTACGAAACCGCATGCGCCAGACTCAACGCCGCCGGCATTCAGCAATATGAGATCTCCAACTTCGCGCGCGCCGGTTTCGAATCCAGGCATAACAATAAATACTGGACGCGCCAGCCCTATCTCGGCTTCGGCGTCGACGCCCATTCCATGCTCCCTTCAGCAGCGGACTCACGCGCACGTGAAACCGGAACGGACAGCATTCGATTCTCGTCCATCGATGTTTACGACCGCTTTCTAGCCGCGCCCGAAATCGGGATCACGCCCGTATCTACTGCGCAGGCGCTCGAAGAGAGCTTCTTCCTCGGACTGCGTTTGAATCGCGGCATTGACCTGGCGGCGCTGCAATTGCAGTTCGGCGAAAGCCTCGCTGCCAACACGCCCGTAATCAACGAACTAGTCAACGAAGGATTGCTCGCTCGCACAGGCGATAATCTTCAGTTGACGCCGCGCGGACGATTACTATCGAATGAGGTGTTTGAGAGATTCATCTCTGATCAGCAGATCGTGGCAAGAATCTGATTAGACCGCCGGCGATCTCCACCACCGTTGCGCGGGTAGAAAATCAAAACGCCGAAGGCGCGACACAGCGGTAGGGCAGGGTTTCAACCCTGCCTGAGCGAAGCGAAACCCAGGCCGTGAGAGGCTGTTACGAAACTCTTGAGTCTGGCGTGAACTGAATGTGCAAAAGTGAAAGAGTCACTTGGCTTGTCATCGCAGATGCGATCGAAACGAG
>Ga0209863_10000097_pt1 | contig 52425 bp, 49 predicted proteins | sample OrgsoiDNA2013046_FD_185796 | JGI IMG/M metagenome (GOLD analysis project Ga0209863, IMG submission 185796) | Permafrost soil microbial communities from the Arctic, to analyse light accelerated degradation of dissolved organic matter (DOM) -... | ecosystem: Environmental > Terrestrial > Soil >...
AAATGGTCTTTTCTATTTGACTTCACAAAAGCAGTCAATTTTCTCATAAGCAGTTAGTTTTGGTTACGGCCCCTGTTTCCACAGGGGCTTACTTTTTTTAAGAAAATTTATTGTAGCATAATCTTCAGGATGTTCTGAACCAGGAAACCGTCAAACGCACGGTGACATAACCTGCGACTGCCCCCGCGACATCCGATGCAATATCATAGATATCAAAATCACGATTAGGAATAAAATATTTCTGTACATATTCCATGGCGGTTCCATACAAACAGGCGATAATCATAATAAGCAGGAAGCGTTTACCGGAATGGGTTTTTTTCTCCTGCCTGGTTGCATAATAAATGGACCATAAAAAAACAAAGCTCCCGAAAAGAATAATATGAACATATTTGTCGAGGTTGGGTACCTCCAGATGTTCCTCACTGGGAAGCATATTTCCCGGCAACGCAAGTAAAATAAAAATAATAATGGTCCATAGCAGGGCTGGAAAGCGATTGGAAAGGAGTTGGAGAATTCGACGGCGCATATAAGAAGCGAAGATAAGATCTAACCGGTAACCTTACCCATCACATACATGGCTTCCATAGTAGGTGTGGTGCTGCCTCCTTTTTTCTCGAGCGTAATCGCAAACGCATCGGCTTTTGGAATTGTTTTGAGTTTTACGAATGAAGGTCCTTCATCCAAATCAAAAATGCCTGCATCAACCGGTTTGCCGTCTACAATGGCCCATAACTGATATTGTTTATCAGCAACTGGTTTGGGAAGGTGGGTTACCAATAGGTAAACGTCTTTGGATTCAGAATTCCAGTAAACCGTTGCCATGCTGGATGGGGAGGGGCTGGTGGGCAAGCCTGGCATCATTACTTTTACCATCTGCGGATTATTCATCAGGCTCATCGCGTTTTCGTAACTCCCCAGTTTAGTTTGCAGGCTCTGATTGGCGCTGGCTACCTGGCTTTGGCTGGCAACCAGGTCTTTATATTGGGCGATGGACTTTTTATACTGATTCAGTAAATACAAATTGAGCAATACACTGCCACCCAGCAGGATCAATGATGCGGCAGCTACATATCTGGCAAAACCGACCCGGGGAACCAGGGCCGGAGTGCGCAAAGAAATCCTCGGAGGCTGATTATTCTTTTCCATTCCGATTTCAGAAAAAATCCGTGATTTCAATTCGCGGGGGGGCTCCAGTTTTTCCCGCAAAAGATTTTCTTCTAATTCTAATTCAAATGCGTTCCTGGCCGCCCGTATTTCTCCATGGGCCGCGCACATACGATCAAACTCAGCGCTATCCTCCGGGGAAGCAAGGCCCAGTACGTAACTTTCAATAATTCCACTTAATATGTATTCCTGTACGTCCACTTATTTTAAAAATTCTCTTAATTGCAATAGTGCATTTCGTATTCGTGTTTTTACCGTTCCCAATGGAATATCTTTAATTTGCGCGATTTCATCATGCGTATAACCCTTAAAATAGGCAAGTTCTATTAAAACGCGTTGCTCGGGTCGAAGTTTTACCAGGAACTTGGTCAGTCCGATACTGTCAATATGGGTATGCGTCACCTGGTCATTACCATATACGGTATCGGTAATTTCCTGGTTTTTTTGATTGTTTTGATAATTTTTCGACCTCAGCATGTCAATAGAGGCATTCCGGCTAATATTCAGCATCCAGGTGAATAAACGCCCCTTTACAGGATCGTAGGATTCTATTTTGCGCCAGATGTTTATAAATACTTCCTGTAAAACATCACTCGCTGTTTCGGGTCTTTTTACAATCTGAAGAATGATACTGTAAAGGGAACCGCTGTAATGGTCATATAAAAAAGAAAAAGCCTGATCGTCTCTTGCCTTTAGAGAAGCGATCAATTCCTGTTCATTATATGACCCGGTTAATCCCAAGGATTAAAAGTTTTGAATTATACTCCTGCGTTAAGCATTAAGCTTTGTGCTTTCAGCCTACGAGGGATTCATAGGCAGCCGCATCCAGCAGATTCGCTACCTGATTTTGATCTTTTGCCGTCAGCTTGATCATCCATCCTTTTCCATAAGGATCTGTATTGACCAGATCCGGGGCGCCCGCCAACTCAGGATTTAATTCGGTAATTGTGCCTGACACGGGAAGAAAAAGATCAGAGACTGTTTTCACAGCTTCTACCGTTCCAAAGATTTCACCTGCTTCCATGGTTTTACCAATGGTTTCCACTTCAACATATACGATGTCTCCTAACTCACGCTGGGCATAGTCGGTAATTCCGACTATCAACTCATTTCCTTCCTGTCTGATCCACTCATGTTCTTTTGTGTAACGGAGATTGTTTGGAAAACTCATTTGTAATTTATTTAATTATCTTGTTGGCGGCAGCTGCAAATATAGAAGGATTTGAATATTCCCTTGCCGGATTTGTTATTCGTTTATTTCCTGATTTTCGAAGTACAGCAAAATATGATCCTTCATGAAGTTTTCCTGTTCAATGATATTAAAGACCGGAAGTGGTTTTAATTGACGGTAGTGCGGCCATCCTTCTTCGTCAACTCTTTCCAGTTCGTAATACCCGCTGGGTGAAAGCAGGTTGCATACGGCCACATGCATCAGGTCCTGTTTCTGTTCCTTGGTAAATTTTGTGCTGAAGTCACCCACTTCCTGTATACCAATCAGGAAAAGAATAGCCTCCATATCCGGCTTCTTTTCAAAACGCCTCATTAATTTTTCTTCCAGCGCCCACCACCTGCTCTGGATATCATCTTGCACGTTCATCCTGCAAAGATAACCCACTAAGGAATCTATCCCCGCATCTGTTACCTTTGCGAAAATTTAAGTCATGTTAGAGTTAGGGATGATCCGGCAGCAGCCAGAATTTGTAAAAAAGCGATTGCTCGTGAAAAATTTCGACGCAACGGCTGCCATCAATTCGATCCTGTTACTGGATGAAAAAAGAAAAAAACTGCAATTGGAACTTGAATCAGGCCAGGCCGGACTGAATACGATTTCAAAAGAAATCGGACAATTGATGGCAAAGGGTGAAAAGACGGCTGCTGAAGAAAAAAAACAGGAAGTTGCTTTGATCAAATCCCGGCTCAGTCCATTGCAGGAAGCTCTGGACGCCGCAGACGCGCAGCTGCAAGAGATTTTAGTGAGCCTGCCCAATCTTCCGTCAGCAGACGTGCCTCCCGGCAAATCCCCGGAGGATAATGTCGTTGTCAGGGAAGGTGGGGAAAAGCCGGTGTTACCAGAGAATGCCCAGGCCCATTGGGAGTTGGCTAAGAAATATAACCTGGTTGATTTTGAACTTGGAAATAAAATAACGGGCAGCGGATTTCCTGTTTATATCAATAAAGGAGCCCGGTTGCAAAGAGCCCTGATCCAGTATTTCCTGGATTATAACACTGCAGCCGGATTCGTTGAGTACCAGCCCCCATTGGTTGTAAACGAAGCCAGCGCATTTGGAACCGGTCAGCTTCCGGACAAGGAAGGACAGATGTATTTTGTGAATGAAGATGAATTGTACCTGATCCCCACTTCCGAAGTACCCCTTACCAATATTTTTCGGGATACAATTGTAAAAGAAAAAGAACTGCCGGTTAAAATGACGGCCTATACTCCCTGTTTCAGAAGGGAAGCCGGCAGTTATGGAAAAGATGTTCGTGGCCTGAACCGCCTGCATCAGTTTGATAAGGTCGAGATCGTACAGATTGTACATCCGGAAAAAAGCTATGCTGTTCTTGAAGAAATGGTACTCCACGTAGAGAAACTCCTCTTATCCCTGGATCTTCCCTATCGTATTCTGCGGTTATGCGGCGGGGATATGTCTTTTACCTCTGCAATTACCTATGATTTTGAAGTCTATAGCGCAGCGCAGCAAAAATGGCTGGAAGTGAGCTCCGTAAGTAATTTCGAAACTTTTCAGACTAACCGGATGAAAATACGTTTTAAGGATGATCAGGGTAAAACACGGCTTTTGCATTCCCTCAATGGAAGTTCACTCGCCCTTCCCCGGATTCTGGCCTGCCTGCTTGAAAATAACCAGGGACCCGATTTTATTTCTCTCCCTGCAGTAATACATCCCTATTTCAAGGCGGAAAGTCTCAGAAATATATAAAATAGTCATAACCGGGGTGCACGGCTGCCTGCCGGCAAGGACGATCATATCCGGAATATCTGTCCATTAAACCTTTTGACAAAAATTCAATCTTAATGGGATATATGATCGGTAATCAGCAAAAAAATCAGCACTTATGGTGGCGGGCAGGATTTGGCCCTCCGGCAGATCAGGTGCATGAACTTTCGAAACTGAAACCGGAGTCTTTATTTCATTCCATTTTGAAGGCCTCCGAAAAAAAACCGGCGTTATTTGATGTAGCCGATCCGGAATTAAAGGAACGGGTCATGGGCAACGGCCAAATGGCTGCCGGAAAAATGCTCGCACTTAAACCGGAAGAAAGGCAGATGATCCGGAAACAATCCGTTCAGGATATTGCGAAACTGAACGTCCGGTGGCTACAGGAAATGACAACAAGTCCGGCCCAACTGCGGGAAAAAATGTCTTTATTCTGGCACGGACATTTTGCTTCTAAAACGATCAATATTTTATACGACGAAGCCCTGCTGAATATTATCCGGGAGAACGCTCTTGACAATTTCAGAGATTTGCTTTTTAATGTGAGCAAATCGGCCTCGATGATCCAGTTTCTGAACAACAACCAGAATAAAAAGGGTCACCCGAATGAAAATTTCGCGCGGGAACTCATGGAACTTTTTACCATTGGCCGTGGTCATTATACAGAAACAGATGTCAAAGAATCTGCGCGCGCTTTTACCGGCTGGGGCGCCAATCTGCAGGGAGAATATGATTTTCGTCCCAGACAGCATGACGATGGCATCAAAACTTTTTTTGGAAAAACAGGCAACCTTTCCGGAGAGGATGTTCTGGAGATATTGCTTGCCCAAAAACAAACCGCGCTTTTTATAACAGGAAAAATATACCGCTATTTTGTCAATGAGACGGTGGATGAAGAAAGGGTGAATTCCCTGGCATCCCGATTTTACGATAGTGGTTATGACATCCGCGCGCTGATGATCAGTATTTTCACGGCTTCCTGGTTTTTTGATCAGAAAAATATCGGGAGCCAGATCAAATCGCCGGTCCTATGGATGGTGGGTTTGCGCCGGCAACTTCCCATGGAGATTCAAAATCCGGCGGTCCAGTTGATAATAGAACGGCTGCTGGGGCAGGTTTTATTTTCTCCACCGAATGTTGCTGGCTGGCCGGGAGGTAAACACTGGATCGACAGTTCCAGTCTCATGCTGCGTTTGCAGATCCCGGCTTTGATTTATAAGTCGGATGTCATTTTATCCCGCCCCAAGGATGACGACGATGTGATGATGGGCACGCGGGATCAGGTTTTCGCCAGAAATGGGAGGAAATCAATGAATGCCGGCGCACAGTTATTTCAGGCTAAAATCTTTTGGAATGAATATATAAAAGATTTCGACAAAATAAAAGATTCTGAAATATATGCGGCTATTCGCGACCTGCTATTGCAAAGGGTATTGCCCATGAATGAAAACGAAATGATCAAATATATTGACGAGTCAAATCGTGAAGCAAGGATACAATCCATCACCATCCGGCTCATGGGTACACCGGAATACCAGTTGTGTTAATATAAAAAAGAAGTACTATGCTGATCAACCGGAGAAAATTTTTACACCTCGGATCCCTGGCTACTGGTACGCTGATGCTTCCGAAATTCCTGAAAGCATTTGATTCTCCGGCTTATGGAATCAGTGGAAATAAGGTGCTGGTGGTGCTTCAGCTGAGCGGCGGGAATGACGGTCTGAACACCGTAATCCCGATTCGCAATGATATTTATTACCGCGAACGGCCCGGGTTGGCGATCACAAAAGACAAAGCGCTTTCCCTTGATACGGAAGCTGGTCTACATCCCTCTCTTTCCAATATAAAAGCACTCTATGATGAAGGAAATCTGGCTATTCTGAACAACGTAGGATATCCCAATCCCGACCGGTCTCATTTTCGTAGTATGGATATTTGGCAGTCCGCCAGCAGCAGTGATGAATATCTGAATTCCGGCTGGCTTGGCCGGTATCTCGACGCTCAATGCCCTGGATGTTCCAAACCCACACAGGTACTTGAAATGGATGATATGTTAAGCCTGGCGTTAAGCGGGGAGCAAATGAAAGGCATAGCGCTGCGTGACCCGAAGCGATTATATGAAACCAGCCAGGATCCTTTTTTCAAAGACTCGCTTCTGGCCGGTATGCGCGAACAGGCGGAAGACCCTACATCCTATTTGTATAAAGTGATGGCGGAGACCCTTTCCGGGGCCGATTATATTTTTCAGCAAAGTAAACTAAGGCCCAGTGTTACAGTTTATCCCAACTCGGAAATTGGTAAAAATCTGAAGACGATTGCATCGCTGATTTCATCAGACATCAATACCCGTGTGTACTATGTTTCACTAGGCAGTTTTGATACGCATGTAGGTCAGCAGGCAAAACAGGAGAAACTGTTCATTGATCTGAATGATGCCATAAAACCATTCACTGATGATCTGAAATCAAACCACCGGTTTGAAGATGTTTTAATGATGAGCTTCTCAGAATTTGGAAGAAGGGTGGGCGAGAACAGCAGTGGTGGAACCGATCATGGGACCGCCAATAATATGTTTCTGATTAGCGGCGGCCTGAAAAATAAGGGTTTGTTGAACGGGATGCCCGATCTCTCCAATCTGACGGAAGGCGATCTGAACCAGCAACTGGATTTCAAAAGGGTCTATGCGACCGTTTTGAACAAATGGCTACAGGCCGACGATTATAAAATTCTCGGAAAAAAATACGAGTACCTGAATTTTATTTAGCCGATAGAAGCTGTTGGATTACCAGCTCTGTTTTGCGACCCCCGCTTTTATAGCTGCCAATGCTTTTTCTTCCCCCAGTAAAGTGGTGAGTTTATTTCCTTTACCGTCATGGCCCTGGGCCATATATGCACCCTTTGCAGTCTTGCTGATCACAGCATCCATGATTGGAACATTTTTTTCTTTCGTCTTGACATTATATGCTGTAAGTACTACCGTGGACATGTATTTAATTTTAAAAGGTTCTGAATACTCTAACCGGCTAAGCCGATTAAAGGTAGATAAATATTCTTAAACGGGTTTTCCGTTACATTAAACATCGAGGCGGGCATATTTTGCGTGGGATTCAATAAATTCCCTGCGGGGTGCCACTTCATCGCCCATCAACATACTAAAAATGCGGTCCGCCTCCGCGGCGCTTTCAATGGTAACCTGTTTTAGGGTCCTGGTTCCCGGATTCATGGTCGTTTCCCAAAGCTGGCTGGCATTCATTTCGCCTAAACCTTTGTATCGCTGAACACTCACGCTGTCTTCCTTGCCGCCCCCCAGTCTTTCGATTTGTAAACGCCGTTGATCCTCGGTCCAGGCATAAGCATTTTCCTTTCCTTTTTTTACCTGGTAAAGCGGGGGCTGGGCAATGTAGATATGTCCCTGTTCGACCAGTGCTGCCATGTACCGGTAGATAAAAGTAAGGATCAGAGTGGCAATATGACTGCCATCTACGTCGGCATCCGTCATGATGATTACTTTGTGGTATCTGAGTTTGGCCAGGTTTAAAGCCTTGGGATCTTCAATAGTGCCTACGGTTACGCCCAGGGCAGTATACATATTCCGGATTTCTTCATTTTCATAGATCCGGTGCTCCATGGCTTTTTCCACATTCAGGATCTTACCCCTGAGCGGCAGGATGGCCTGGAAACTCCGGTCGCGACCCTGTTTGGCAGTTCCGCCGGCGGAATCCCCTTCCACCAGATAAAGTTCACAACGTTCTGGATTTCTTTCTGAACAATCGGCCAGTTTTCCCGGCAATCCGCCACCACTGAGTACACTCTTACGCTGGACCAACTCCCTGGCCTTACGGGCTGCTGCCCGCGCCTGGGCTGCCAGGATTACTTTCTGGATGATATTTTTAGCCTCCCGGGGATTTTCTTCCAGGTAGGCCTCTAAGATTTTGGAAACCGTGGAATCCACAATTCCGCTGACTTCATTGTTGCCAAGTTTGGTTTTTGTCTGCCCTTCAAACTGGGGTTCCGGTACTTTAACAGAAATAATAGCGCTTAGCCCCTCACGATAATCATCACCCTCGATTTCGACTTTCGCTTTTTCAAAATGATTCTGTTTGTCTCCGTAACTTTTAAACACCCGGGTCAGGGCCCTGCGGAATCCGGCGACATGGGTTCCCCCTTCAATGGTATTGATATTGTTGACATAGGAATAGATATGTTCGCTATAGCTGTCGTTATAGGTTAAGGAAACTTCTACGGCCACATTGGTGGCCGCATCCAGTACGTTCGCATAGATGGGTTTAGGGATCAATGGATTCCGCGCTGCATTGCTGTCCAGCATTTCTAAAAATTCAGTGATACCCCCCTGGCTATAAAATGTTTTGGTATAAACCTTTCCTTCATCATCCAGCTCCCTCAGATCGTTGATCACAATGTTTACGCCCTTGTTTAAAAATGCCAGTTCCCGGAGGCGGCTTTCGAGAATGTCCCGGTTATAAACCAGGGTAATGAAAATGGATGGATCGGGATGAAAATGTACCCGGGTTCCCGTTTTTTCACTGAGTCCGATTTCGCGCACAGGATATTGGGGTATCCCTATTTTATATGCCTGCTCGAATATTTTGCCTTCCCGTTGCACGGTTACGTGGAGATCACTGCTTAATGCGTTCACACAACTCACACCCACACCGTGGAGACCACCGGAAACCTTGTAAGTATTTTTGTCGAATTTCCCACCCGCATGCAGGATGGTCATCACCAATTCCAATGCGCTCTTCTTTTCCTTGGTATTCATGCCCGTTGGTATACCGCGGCCATCATCTTCGACGCTGATCGAATTATCGGGATAGATCTCTACGGTGATATTGCTGCAATATCCCGCAAGGGCCTCATCAATGGAATTATCCACTACTTCATAAACGAGATGGTGCAATCCTTTTACGCCCACATCACCAATGTACATTGCGGGCCTTTTTCTGACCGCTTCCAAACCCTCAAGAACCTGGATACTATCTGCTCCGTAACCATTGACTGCAGGGGCAGTTACCTGTTGTAGACTATCACTCATATTTAATTGAAAAACCGGTTATTAGATGTAAAATAACAGGGTTTGCAAATTTACTAAAATCAGGGCTAAGAACAGGGTTGAATCCCGTCTTTTTTAAACATTTTTTTTGGGTCATTTTATGTTGAAAAAAGGGTGGTTACAGCGGTATATCATAATACAGGCAACTATATTCCGTTCATTTGAAATTTCGGGGTTAAATTTGCCGGATATTTATGCATCAGCCCCCCGATATACTTACACTTGCGTATAAACAGCCCTTCATGCAGGGGCAATTGCAGCTTTTGGATGAAAAAGAGCGGCAGATTCCCGGATCAGTCCAGTATATGATCCGCAGGTACGAAAAGAACCCGCAATGGAGCCTGGATGATACCGGAATGATGGTCTATCATTATCAGCGTGAAAAACCCCAGGAAAATTATTTTGAACTGCGTTTTTGTATTAGCGGCAATGCATACTGTAAACAAAAAGAAAGGGAATGTGATACCTGCCGTTTGCATACTTCCAGATTATGTCCGGACCGGACCGAAACCGTTGATGTCCTGAATTTCCGGTTTTCGTCTGTTCATCTTTCGCAGTTTGTGAAACCCCAACAGCAGGCAGGCAGTTTATCAGATAATGTGCTTCATTTCAAACACCCTTCTTCATTTTCAAAAATATTATCACTTTGCAGCCGGACGCGTATGGTGCTGGAAGGAATGCTGAATCATAATTATACTGACAGCCTCGAGAATATTTTCATCAATGCCCAAACGCAGATGTTACTACTTTACAGTCTGGAATGTATGCTGGGTGAAAAAGATGTCGAAGCTTTCCAGTGTAAATTCCTTGCCAACGGAGCAGACAGAGAAAAAATAAATCTTGCGAGGGAAATCCTACTGGAACATATTGGTGAACCACTCACGATCCGCGAGCTCAGCCGCAAAGTAGCGATAAACGAGTGTTACCTGAAAAAAGGATTCAAGGAACTTTTCGGAACAACCATTTTTGATTTCTATCAGAGCCAGCGCATGGAACACGCGCGTTATCTTTTATACGAAAAAGGATTAAGCGTAACGGATGTATCGGTTATGCTTGGCTATTCTTCCATCTCTCATTTTTCCACCGCTTTTAAAAAGCACACGGGGCTTAAGCCCTGTGAATTACTCTTTAAAGCCTAACAACGCGTAACGCTCTTTTAATTATTAATTATTAATTATTAATGATTAATTATTAACTATGGACGTTAAATAATTTTCAATTAATCCTTAATCATTAATAGTTAATAATTTGTAGCGTATATCGAATTTTGGATTCGCGATACACGACAAAGGCGTTACGCGTTTGGCGTTAAGCGTTAAGCGTTAAGCCTGACACAGCGTCAATCGTTTCATCGAGATCCCGGGAGGAGAGTGCATTGTTCAGGAACCAACTTTCAAAAGCGGAAGGAGGCAGATAAATTCCCTGCTCCAGCATGCCATGAAAAAACTGATTGAATCTTTCCAGGTTGGAGTGGGAGGAGGATTCAAAATCGGTTACCGGATGATCCGAAAAATGCACGCTGATCATCGAACCAAAGCGGTTGATGACGAATGGGATATTTTTTTTCTTTAATGAATCATCAAGACCCTTGTGCAGGTAACTGGTTTTTTCTTCGAGGTCGGTATAGATGGAAGGATTTTCTTTTAAAATTTTTAAGGTGGTGATACCGGCAATCATCGCCAGGGGATTGCCACTTAACGTGCCCGCCTGGTATACTTTACCCAACGGAGCAATATGTTCCATGATCTCCCGGCGGCCTCCGAAAGCGCCCACGGGCATACCGCCGCCAATTACTTTTCCATACGTGACCAGGTCGGCGCGGATGCCCAGTTTTTCCTGGGCCCCGCCGGGAGCGAGGCGAAATCCCGTCATCACTTCATCAAAAATCAACACGATATTTTCTTTATCGCACAGTAATCTCAAAGATTCCAAAAACCCCTTTTCCGGTGGAACGCATCCCATATTGCCTGCAACGGGTTCAACAATGATGGCCGCAATTTCTCCCGGATATTTATTTGCGAGTTCTTCCACAGCCGGGAAATTATTAAATGGGGCCGTTAAAGTATCCTGCGCCACACCAGCTGTAATGCCGGGAACGTTTTGTATTTGCAGGGTGGCCACACCGCTTCCCGCTTTTACAAGAAATGAATCCGCGTGACCATGATAATGACCCTCAAATTTCAGGATTTTATTTTTCCCGGTAAATCCACGCGCCAGCCTCACTGCACTCATACAGGCTTCTGTGCCACTGTTCACCATCCGTACCAGGTCTACATTCGGAACCATTCCCGTAATCAATTCTGCCATTTCAATTTCCAGTTCTGTGGGCGCACCATAGGAAGTAGAGAGGGCGGCTCTTTCCTGGATGGCTTTTACTACGGGTTCAAACGCGTGCCCGAGAATCATGGGTCCCCAGGAAGCGATATAGTCTATATATTTATTTCCATCGGCATCATAGAGATAACTGCCCCTGGCTTTGCGAATGAAAAGAGGAGTACCCCCCACGCTGCGGAATGCCCGCACTGGCGAATTCACGCCTCCGGGGATGGTTTTCTGGGCCCGCTGAAAAAGTTCCCTGCTTTTTTTTATTTCCATCTTTAAAGCTTAAAGCGTAAAGCCTAAGGCCTAAAACTAATTTTCGAATTATATGAATTAATTCCCATACTCCCATACTTCCATACTTCCACACTTTCCTTAGTCTTGCAACAACCTCATTGCGTCCTTTGCAAAATAGGTCGCGATCAGATCCGCGCCAGCCCGTTTGATGGCTGTCAGGGTTTCCAGAATGGCTTTGTTTTCATCGATCCATCCCATTTTCGCTGCCGCTTTTATCATGGCATATTCTCCACTGATATTATACGCACTAACGGGTACGCGCACAGCATTTTTTACATCGCGGATGATATCCAGATAGGCGAGGGCAGGCTTAACCATAATGATATCGGCGCCTTCTTCCACGTCCTGTAAGGCTTCCCTGACGGCTTCTGTCCGGTTGGCATAGTCCATCTGGTATGTTTTTTTATCGCCAAATCCAGGCGCAGAATCCAGCGCATCCCGAAAGGGTCCGTAAAAGCAGGAAGCATATTTAGCGCTATATGCCATTATACCGGTTTTGGTGAATCCATTTTTTTCAAAGGCAGCCCGGATGGCGCCGATGCGGCCATCCATCATGTCACTGGGCGCCACAAAATCGGCACCGGCATCCGCGTGACTCAAACTCATATTCACCAGAGCCTCTACCGTTTCGTCATTTACGATTTCACCGTCTTTCACAATACCGTCATGTCCAAAGGAAGAATATGGATCCAGCGCAACGTCTGTCATTAACAGCATATCAGGTACGGCTTCCCTGATGGCACGTATGCTGCGCTGCATAAGCCCGTCGGGGTTCCAGGATTCTTTCCCCGTATTGTCTTTCAGATCGTCTTTACATTTGATAAAGAGCAGCACGGATTTCAGACCCATTGCCTGGAGCTCCTTCACTTCTTTCACCGTTATATCCAGGCTATTCCTGAAATATCCCGGCATGGAGGCTATCTCCTGGTGAATCCCTTTTCCTTCATCGATAAAAAGCGGCGCAATAAAATCATCAGCATGCAAACGAGTCTCTGCCACGAGGCTGCGGATAGCAGGGTTTGATCGTAATATTCTGTTTCTTTTTTGGAGATTCATGGTCAGTTTAATTAAATATTATCAGTTGCTACTCACGATATGGAAAATGTGAAATTGTACATATTTCCACATTGTTGATTACTCTATACCCATTCTTTCGGATGAAGACATGCCTGTAACAATTCGTCTTCCGGACTGCCTGCAGCAGGTTTATAATCATACATCCACCTTGCCCGCGGCGGAAGACTCATCAAAATACTCTCCGTTCTTCCGTTTGTTTTTAATCCGAATAGCGTGCCCCGGTCATGGATCAGGTTGAATTCAACGTATCGCCCGCGGCGGATTTCCTGCCATTTGATTTCATTTTCACCAAATGGAATCCCTTTTCGTTTTTCCACTATGGGCAGATAGGATTTTAAAAAGGCGTTTCCATTCGCTTCCTGGAAAGCAAATAATTGTTTTGCTTCCGCTTCGCCATCAGGACGCAGGTAGTCATAAAAAATTCCACCAATGCCGCGCATTTCCTCGTTTCGGTGGTGGTTGCAAAAATATAAATCGCAGGCTGTTTTGTAACGGGGATACAGATCCTTTCCGAATGGGTCCAGGGTCTGTTTTAGTGACTGATGGAAATGGTTAGCATCCTCCTGGAAAAGATAATAGGGTGTGAGATCGGTTCCGCCTCCAAACCAACGGTCAACCAGCTCGTGGGATTCATTGTACAATTCAAAATAACGCCAGTTCGCATGCACGGTGGGTACAAAAGGATTCAGCGGATGAATGACCAGTGATAATCCGCAGGCAAACCATTTTGAACCTTCAATATTTAATTGCGTTTTCATGGCATCCGATACATTGCCGGAAACAACGGAGATATTCACGCCCCCTTTTTCAAACACATTTCCATTTTCTATTATCCTGGTTTCACCACCTCCGCCATTTTCTGCTCTTTCCCAGGAGTCTTTTTTAAATCGCGCCCGGCCATCCATTTCTTCCAGCGCATCGCAAATGGTTTCCTGAAGACCTTGTATATAATGAATCCAGCTTTCGCGGAAACCGACAGATTGCGCTTTATGTGTGCTGATTTCATCCATGATCATAACGAGGAAAACACTTGTTTTTCCCGGATTTGGTAGACATGATTTTTGACCGCCTCAACAAATGCCCTGGCATGATCTACCGGAATATGGGGAAGCATGCCATGACCCAGGTTTGCAATATATCTGCCGGGCCCAAAACCATTTAACATTTTTGTCACTTCTTTTTTCAACTCCGGTATGGGACTTAATAAACGGGCGGGATCCAGATTACCCTGAAGCGTAATCCCATTGCCCGCCATTTTTCGCGCGGTTTCCGGACGGATCGTCCAATCCAGCCCGATACCGGCCGCACCGGTGCCAACGATTTCAGTAATGGAGCCCCAGGCGCCTTTTGCAAATAAAATGGCGGGCACCTCATTTTTTAAGGATTGAATAATCTGGCGCAAATACCGCAGGGAGAAAATTTCAAAATCATCCGGGCTCAGTAAACCGCCCCAGGAATCAAACAACTGGATAATGTCAGCCCCCGCTTTCACCTGTTGTTTCAGGTATGCAATAGTCGTATCGGTTAACATTTGGAGCAGACGATGGGCAAGCACGGGCTGTGTATAACAGAAAGATTTTGTTATGTCGAAAGTTTTGGAACCCCTTCCTTCCACCATATAACAAAGAAGGGTCCATGGAGATCCGGCAAAACCGATGAGTGGAACCCGGTTATTCAATTCCTGTTTCGTCAGCCGGATCGCATCGAATACATATCCCAGGGATTCTTCAACATCAGGAATGAAAATGCGGGAAAGATCTGCTTCGGTCCTTACGGGTTCCGGTAAAAGCGGGCCCTTATTTTCGATGAGTTGCACCTCCAGCCCCATGGCCTGAAGTACCACGAGTATATCAGAAAATAGGATGGCCGCGTCAACTCCGATCTGATCCACGGGTTGTAGGGTAATTTCCGCTGCCAGTGCCGGCGTCTGCACACGAGTGAAAAAATCATATTTATCGCGGAGTGCGCGATAGTCAGGCAGATAACGACCGGCCTGCCGCATCATCCAGACGGGTGTTCGCTCCGTGGGTTCTCCCCGCAGCGTTTTTATCAGTAAATCATTCCTGAGTTTATTCATATTATGGGATGTGACATGGCATATTCCAAAGCCAGATTTAAAACAAAGGCCTTGTCGGATTCGGATGAAATAATAATGGGAAGCGCGGTATATTGTTCCAATGCGGCCGCCGTTATTTTTCCCATGGCAAATACCCTGGTATCGGGTGATAATTCATTCATTGAAAAAAAACTCCTGACGGCCGTCGGGCTAAAAAATAAGATGGCGTTCGGTTGCTCTTCCAGACGAACCGGCGTGAGCCTGGTTTCATACACAATAAATTCTGTCAGCCGGACACCGTGGTTTTTTAAATTTTCGGGAAGAATATCCAGGCGCTGATCGCCGCAAAAAAACAGGGCGTCTTTTATTCCGTCGGCAATCATACAGGCGGATAAGGACATCGCGTTACTCGCATATTTAACGATGGATTCGCTCCCAAACCAGTTTATGACGGCGATGCGCGTTTCATTTCGGATGCAATATATTTTCCAATCCGGCTTATATTTCAGGCATTCACTTACCAACTTCACCGCATGCGCACTCGTGAACACGACTATTTGCTTTTCTGCAGCAAATTCAGCAATAAGAGGTTTCAGTTCCACACTGGGGCGCGGAATTATTTTTATAAAAGGCACAACACTGATTTCGATCGTTTCCGGAACAGCTTCGATCCGTTCAAATGGCAGGGAGGTTGTAGATAATATGGTATATCGACGATCAGGCATGTTGTTTCTTTTCCAGTATTTCGTTTCCTCCGTTCCTAAGTAATTCGTGGGCGGCAGATATTCCAAAGCTGGCTGCCAGTTCCGTGGAAATTCTTTTTTCAATGGAAAACATTTTTTCACCGGCTGAATCCAAAAGATTTCCACGGAAAAAAATTTCTTCTCCCTCTCTTTCTGCTAGTGCTCCGATGGGTGTTGAACACCCGCCCAGCAGGGCAGATAAAAAATCCCGTTCTATTTTTACACAGAATGCCGTTGATTCATGATTTAGATTTTGACACAAGTCCATCAGACCCTCCTCTTTTTCCCTGCAGATAACCAGAATAGCGCCCTGCGCGGGGGCCGGAATCATCCAGTCCAACTCAATTGCATTTGCTGGACGCAGACCAATGCGCTCCAGGCCGGCCGCTGCAAAAATGGCTCCCCACCAGTTGCTGGCATTCAGTTTTTTTAAACGGGAATTCACGTTGCCCCTGATGGGCTCTATTTGATCCGCCGGGAAACGATAAAGCCATTGGGCTTTTCTTCTCAGACTGCTGGAGGCAATCGTAGCAGGGCCATGATCGATGAGATTCATATTTGCGTGGGTCGGATGAGGCACCCATAAATCGAAAGGGCTATCTCTTTCCAGCACGGCGGCTTCAGTTAAGCCCCTGGGAAGCTGAACCGGCACGTCTTTCATGGAATGTACGGCCAGGTCAATTTGATGATTCAACAGGGCCTGATCCAGGCTTTTTGTAAAGATTCCCTGGACACCCATCGCGTAAAGAGGCGTTGCCAGATCCAGATCGCCGTCAGTTTTTATATGGACCAGTTCGGCATCAGCCCCATACTGTTTAAGTAAACTTTTAACGCGGTTGGCCTGCCAAACAGCGAGTTGGCTTTCACGCGTTCCGATCCTGAGTTTTTTTGACATGATAAAGCGTTTATCAACCAGCGATAAACTCGTTGATCGCCTCTATATAAAAACAGCCACGCTGGTTTTCGCGACGCATTTTAGAAGCCATCCCGTTAAGCACCCGCTGTATTTTCTGATCCCTGCTGATCGGAGAAGGCTTCTCTGGTATAGGTTGATCAAATAATGGAGAACCGTGGATTTCCTGGAGTTTTATTTTCACCTGCCTGAGAACCGGTACGTGCCTGCGCATATCATGCCATTCCATTAATTCCCTGAGGTGATTTTGAATGATGCTTCGTGCTTTCGGAATTTCAGCCGCACGGCGCAGCAACGTTTCATCTTTTAATTTTGAAAGTCCGTCTACATCAATCAGGGTAACGTTTTGGCAATTCGCCACTTTCTTTTCCACATTGCAGGGAATAGAAAGGTCGATGATAAGTTTTTCACCCGTAACATTTTCCAGATCGGCATAAAATATCACCGGTTCCGCTGCATTTGTCGCTACGAGTATGATATCTGAATTTTTAATTTCTTCCCCGAGTGTTTCTATGGCCGCTGTTCGCAAATCAAAAGTTAACGCAAGAGACTCTGCCTTTTCTGGCGTCCTGTTCATCAGGGTGATACGGCTTGCGCCGAGATAGTCAACCAGGTTCTTGCAGGTGCTGGTTCCGATTTTCCCGGTCCCCAATAAAAGAATCTGTTTATCTTTTAAGGAATCAATGTTTTCGCGGATATATTGTATGGCTGCAAAAGCGACGGAAACTGTGCCATCGCTCAGGGCTGTATTATTTTTAATTTCTTTTGAAGACTGAAGCACCTGGTTTAGCGTCCTTTCGAGAAATGTATGGATGAATCCCCTTTCTTTGGCAAATTTGATAGCCTGACGCAGCTGACCTACAATTTCATAGTCGCCCAAGATCTGCGAATCCAGGCCTGCTCCCACATCAAACAAATGCCTGATCGCCCCGAGCCCGTTTTTCCGGTAGGCCAGTTCGTTATAGAGTTCGATGGTGCCTTGCGTCTGGGAACAAAAAAGGTCAATAAGCTGTTCGGGATTTTCAGCAATACCATATATTTCTGAACGGTTACAGGTAGATAAGACGAACAGATCGCGTACTCCATACTGAGCAGCCAGCATCAGCATGTTATGGTATTGATCCGGTCCAATGGCAAAAGAACCCCGGATTTCAGTATCGGTTTTCTTATAATTAATTCCGGCAACGAAGAAATTTGATAACTCTGCAGTTGGGTTTCTACTCATCCTGATAATAGTACGCCAAAATTAAACCGCGAGATCCCTACTGCCTCATTTTTGTGTCATAGTAATGTCATTTATCCGTATTATATGACATTTGCCTCCCTGATCCGAAGCTTACATTCTTAATTACATTTGCACATGGCAAATTTGAGAAGAGGTATTATTTTAATGAACCTGGGTTCTCCGGATTCAACAGGGGTGCAGGATCTGAGAAAATACCTGAATGAATTTTTAACTGATAAGAGAGTGATCGATAAGTCCTGGCTTTTCAGAAAACTCATTGTACAGGGAGTAATTGTTCCGGCCAGAGCTCCCAAATCCGCAGAAGCCTATCAAACGATCTGGACAAAAAACGGATCCCCCCTGGTTCAATTCACCAGGGAACTTGCCGACAAATTAGAGGTCTTGATTCCCGAGCCGGTAAGCATTGGTATGAGATATGGCAACCCCGGAATGGAAGCGGCCTTTGAGTCGCTGGTAAAAAAAGTTTCCGGCCTGGAAGAAGTCATCGCCATTCCTTTGTATCCGCACTATGCGATGTCTTCCTACGAAACGGCCGTGGAGCATGCAAAAGAAATTCACCGGGAAAAAAAATATGGATTCAAATTGAAATTCATACCTCCTTTTTATCAGGACCCGCGGTATATTCATGCCATGGCCGAAAATATGCGACCCTATCTGCAAAAAGAATTTGACCATCTGCTATTCAGTTTTCATGGTATACCCGAAAGGCATCTGGTAAAAACAGATCCGACACACCGGCACTGCCTGCAATCCACCGATTGTTGTGCGCTCGCATCCGTGGCACACGCTACCTGTTATCGGCACCAATGTCTTCAAACGATGATGATGGTTTCGTCGGAACTTGGTCTCCCGCAAAATAAATTTAGTTTTTCTTTTCAATCCCGTCTCGGCCGACAACCCTGGTTAAAGCCATACACGGATTTCAGATTTCAGGAAATGCCAGGCGAAGGAATAAAAAAACTGCTGGTGGTTTGTCCGGCTTTTGTAAGTGATTGCCTGGAAACACTGGAAGAAATAGAGATCCGCGGAAAAGAAAGTTTTCTGGCGGCGGGTGGTGCTGAATATGGAATGATACCCTGTTTAAATACCCATCCGCTCTGGGTTCAGACCCTGGCGGCCTGGGTGCGCGATTAAATAAACTATGTACTTATATATAAAGGCCCTCCACATCATTTTTATCGTGACCTGGTTCAGCGGGATGTTTTATATTGTCAGACTCTTTATATATAATACAGAGGCGTCTGAAAAAACCGGGGCGGAACGGGAAATTTTGCTAGCCCAGTTTCGCATAATGATAAAACGCTTATGGCTGGGCATCACCTGGCCGTCGGCTATTCTTACGCTGATATTCGGACCCTGGATCTGGATTATGATGGGCAACACACCAAGCTGGCTGCTGGTTAAGCTTGTATTTGTGGTCCTGCTCTACGTATATCATTTCTCCCTGCACATTTTATATCGCGAACAACAAAAGGGAATATTCCGGTTCAGTTCTCAAAAACTCAGGATTTGGAATGAATTGGCAACACTGTTTCTATTTGTCATTGTATTTCTGGCGAGTGCAAAACAAGCGATGAGTTGGGTTTTCGGTCTCGCAAGCACTATTTCGCTGGCAGTTGTGCTGATGCTGGCGATCAGGATTTATAAGAAACTTCGGAAATAGAGATTTCCGTGTATCGTTTATCGTAAACCGTTTGTCGATATACGATACACGATAAACGATGTAATGCAGTCAACAAAAAACCTCCCGAAGGAGGTTTTAAATAAGGGGCAAAAAAGGTGGTCTTTCAGAAACTGGCTTGACTGGTGATTCAGGAATTGGCAAAAAATTAAATAACTAGCATTGGTTTTTTCAAATGCGATAAAAGGAATTAAAAACGGGAAGGTGCGGATTAATAAAAAAAACGTCTAGTATAAAAGGAAGGGGAGTAGGAATACCCCCCTTTTTAACCCCTAAACCCTAAACCGTAGAAAAAAATTTTTCAGAACCGGAGAGTTGTCTAAATATATAGATACAATCTCATTGATTTTGTAAAGGATCGGACTCCCTTTTTTCAAACATAAATTATGCCAAAGGATTTCATTGTGGATAATTGTATATGCTTAACCGCTTGATTCTGCTCAACTTCTGCGTAACAATACTTTGGGCAATCGTACACAAACGATTTGTTTCCGGTGATTTATACGGGTAAGAAAATCTCCAAATTCGTTAGCTTTGCACCCATTTTAAATTGTTAATATTTACCTATTTACCATAATTATTTCGTAACCTGTTCATTATTAACGAATCAGTATGGCCGGGCAATACAAAGAGTATGATAAACTGAACCTTCCGGAGATCGGCCGGGAAGTCTTGAATCAATGGAAGTCTACTCATGCATTTCAAAAAAGCATCGATCTGAGGGAGGGGAAAGCCCCTTTTGTTTTTTATGAAGGTCCTCCCAGTGCGAATGGTTTACCTGGCATTCACCATGTTATCAGCCGTACCCTCAAGGACCTGGTCTGCCGTTACAAGACCATGCGGGGATTCCAGGTAGAGCGTAAAGGGGGCTGGGATACCCATGGATTACCGGTTGAACTGGGTGTGGAAAAAGAACTGGGTATTACGAAAGAAGACATCGGCAAGAAAATTTCTGTCGAGGAATACAATCTGAAATGCCGGGAAGCCGTGCTCCGGTACAAGGACAAATGGGACCAACTGACCGAGAGAATGGGCTATTGGGTGGACCTTGAACATCCCTATATTACGTATGAAATCAAATACATTGAAACCCTCTGGTGGATACTTAACGAGTTGTACAAGAAGGGCTTACTTTTTGAAAGTGTAAGCATCCAGCCCTATTCCCCGGCTGCCGGAACCGGTCTGAGTTCCCACGAACTGAATCAACCCGGGACCTATAAGGAAGTCAAGGACACCAGCTGTGTTGCCATGTTTAAAGCGATAAAGAATAAAGAGTCTGAATTCCTTTTCAATCTGTTACCGGATTCAGAGAAAGATGAAGTTTTCTTCCTGGCCTGGACCACCACTCCCTGGACCCTGCCTTCCAACCTCGGTTTGACCGTCGGCCCTGCAATAGAATATGTTCTGGTGCATAGTTTCAATCCGTATACCCACCTGCCGGTATACCTGGTGCTGGCAAAATCCCTGCTGGGAAAATATTTTAAGCCGGAAGACGAAAATGCAGATTTGGGAGATTACCAGCCCGCATCCAAAATTCTGCCCTGGAAGATATTAATTTCTTTTCAAGGGACTCAGCTCGAAAACTGCCGGTATGAACAGCTGATATCCAGTGAATCCGGCAGCCTGGAAAAAATTCGAAACGGCACGCCAGGGGCGGATCCCTTCCGGGTAGTTACCGGTGATTTTGTTACTACGGAAGACGGGACTGGAATCGTTCATACAGCTCCCGCTTTTGGAGCAGACGATTTTAAGATCGGAAAGAAAAATAATCTCGGGATCCTTATACTCGTCGATAAGCAGGGAAAATTTATAGAAGGTGTGGATGAATTCAGCGGAAGATTTGTAAAAAATTACAAGGATGATCCGAAATATGTTGACGTAAACGTGGATATCTGCGTAAAATTGAAAAAGGAAAACCGTGCATTCAAAATAGAAAAATACGAACATACCTATCCTCACTGCTGGAGAACCGATAAACCCATTTTATATTATCCATTGGATGCCTGGTTCATCAAAACGACCGCTTTCAAAGACAGGATGGTGGAACTCAATAAGACCATTCAATGGAAACCCATTTCTACCGGCGAAGGCAGGTTTGGCAACTGGCTGGAGAATATGGTGGACTGGAACCTGAGCCGCAGCCGCTTTTGGGGAACGCCGCTGCCAATCTGGAGAACGGAGGATGGTGAAGAAGAAAAATGCATCGGCTCCATCCGGGAATTACTGGACGAAATCGATCAGGCGAAAAGGGTATTCGGTGGCGATGTTAATGAAGGGATCGATGCTGTTTCGCTCGACCTGCACAAGCCTTTTGTGGATGGGATTGTCCTGGCGAGCAGTCAGGGAAAGAAAATGAACAGGATAAGCGATCTGGTGGACGTATGGTTTGATTCCGGGTCCATGCCCTATGCCCAATGGCATTATCCATTTGAAAATAAGGACAAGTTCTTAAACAACTTCCCCGCGGATTTTATTGCCGAAGGAGTTGATCAGACCCGGGGCTGGTTTTATACCCTTCACGCACTGGCCGTCATGCTGTTCGATCAAATTGCTTATAAAACCGTCGTGTCCCATGGGCTGGTGCTGGATAAGAATGGCAATAAAATGAGCAAGCGGTTGGGCAACGTAGTAGATCCGTTTACAACCATTGACCAGTTCGGTGCGGATGCAACGCGCTGGTATTTAATTACGAATGCTTCTCCCTGGGATAGTATGAAATTCGATACCGAGGGGATTCGTGAAGTGCAGAGAAAATTCTTTGGCACATTATATAATACATACCAGTTTTTTGCCCTGTACGCCAATGTGGATGGTTTTGCTTTTAAAGAAGAATACATTCCGTTGGGTGAACGGCCTGAAATCGATAAATGGATCTCATCAGTCCTGAACAGCCTGGTCAAAAAAGTAATTTATTATCTGGATGACTACGAGCCTACTGTTGCCGGCAGACTGATCGAAGATTTTGTGGATGAAGAACTTAGCAACTGGTATGTGCGGCTCAGCCGGCGCCGGTTCTGGAAAGGGGAATATGGACAGGACAAACGAAGTGCCTATCAGACATTATATGAGTGCCTGGAAACCCTGAGCAAACTTATGGCGCCCGTGTCACCGTTTTTTGCGGACTGGCTCTTTCAGAACCTGAACAATGTTACGGGCAGATCAGCATTTCAATCTGTTCATTTTACAGATTTTCCGGATGTAAAAAACGCAGCTATTGATAAGGATCTGGAAGAAAGAATGAAACTTGCGCAGGACGCCTCTTCCCTGATTCTCTCCATTCGTAAGAAGATCAATATCAAGGTCAGGCAGCCTCTTAAAAAGGCCCTGATCCCGGTCTTGAATCCCTCTATGAAAATTCAGCTTGGAAAAGTGGAAGAACTGATCCGGACGGAGGTAAATATCAAAGAAATCGAGTACCTGGAAGCAAACAATGAGTTTATTCATAAAAAGATCAAACCGAATTACGTTTTACTTGGTAAAAAACTGGGTGCAAAAATGAAGGGAGTTAGCCAGGCATTGGCTAAATTCACCCAGCAGGATATTGGAAAACTGGAAAAGGAAGGCAAGATTCAGGTGGTTGCTGACGGGGATCCTGTGGAAATCGCCCTGGAAGAGGTGGAAATCACCAGTGAAGACGTTCCGGGATGGATGGTTGCCACTAAGGGGCCGCTAACCGTTGCCTTGGATGTGACGGTTACACCGGAATTGGAAAGGGAAGGTAACGCCAGGGAACTCGTGAACCGGATCCAGAAGATCAGAAAAGACAAGGAATTTGAGCTGACAGACCGGATCAGCGTACAAATCGGAGGTGCTCAAACATTGGAAGAGACGATAAGAGAATTTAATTATTATATTTGCGCGGAAATTTTGGCAGACAAACTCGATTTGGTTGCCGAAATAACGAATGGCACCCAAATTGAAGTTAATGACGTCCCTTTAACAGTGTTTGTCACAAAAAAAGCCTAACCATATGGCAATCAAGAAAAAACCGGTCAAAGCCGTTAAAAAAGTGCAACCCAAAAAGGCCGCTAAACCAGCAGCTAAAAAAGCTGTTGCCAAAAAGCCTGCACCGGCAAAACCTGTAAAAAAGGACAGTCCTAAAAAACACACACCCGTGGTAAAGAAACATGCAGCGTCATCGAGCAAATCAGTCCATACCAAAACATCCGTTACGACAAAAAAAACAGCCAGTGCCCCGGTCGCTAAAAAGCCAGCACCTGTTGTTCATGTACAAGTGAAAAAACCGGTAAACCAGTCACAACCGGTAAAGCCATCTCACGCCGCTCCGGTTGCCCATTCAACGGTCGCGGTAAAACCCGCCCCGCCGGTAGTGGCAAAAGCAGCAAACAAGGCCGAAGATAAAAAGCCGGTTTTCAAACAACAAGTGAAAAACACCAGTCCTGTCACCGTGAAACCAGAGGTAAAAAAACCGGCTGCCCCACCTGTGAAGGCGGTCAAAGTAGTTATGCCTGAAATTAAAACGAAAACGGTTCGGAAATACGAGCCGGAATTTACAAAATCTGTTCTGGACATTCACCAGCAGGAACAAACCGGACCCACCATGAGATATAGTGATACAGAATTATCTGAATTCAGGGATCTGATTACCAAAAAATTGGACTCAGCGAAAAAGGAACTGGCTTACCTCCAGGGCCTGATAACAAGACGTGATGAAATGGGAGGAGATGAAACGGACAACCGTTACATGACAATGGAAGATGGAAGCATGAGTATGGAACGTGAGCAACTGAGCCAGATGGCCAGTCGTCAGATCACTTTCATCGATCACCTGGAAAAAGCCATGATGCGGATTGAAAACAAGACGTATGGCATTTGCCGGGTTACCGGAAAGCTGATCGACAAGGCGAGATTGAAAGCCGTGCCGCATGCCACGCTTAGTATCGAAGCCAAACAAACAATGAACAAATAGCTTGTAAAGCTTGAGGCCTAAAGCTCAAAGCCTAAAGCATTTTTGATTGGAATGCATCCTTCGTTTGTCAACTCTCTTTAAAAGAAATATGCAAACCCGCCTTTTATTTATGGCGATGGCGCTTGCTTTGGGTGCCGTGCTCCCGATGCAGGCTGCAATAAATGCCCGGCTGGCTAAAACCGCGGGCAGCCCGGTGATGGCGGCCTTTGTTTCATTTGCCGTGGGCACGATAGCGCTGATGTTGTTTTTGATCATTGCCGGGAAATTTCAATTCCGTTTTATTTCATCCCAATCCCCCTGGTGGATCTGGACTGGCGGTTTACTCGGTACATTTTTTGTTGCCGGCATCGTGATACTGCTTCCCAGGCTGGGGGTAGTTTTATCTTTTAGTCTTGTCCTTGCCGGACAAATGTTCGCAGCTATTTTATTCGATCAGTTTGGCTGGCTGGGGGTAGCCGTCAAAGAAATTTCTGCAGGCAAAATCATTGGATCCATTCTTCTTATCATCGGCGTGATCCTGATTCGTAAGTACTAGATGACCGATGACCGTTACGAAACCCCCAACTAATAATTAATAATTGATAATTAATAATTGTAATGGTAGATCCGCAAGTGAACAATCCGAAGAGCCCGAAATTTGCCGTCAGGCGTTATCTAACCAGTATTAAAGAAGAACTCAGGGGGAAAACCGTGTTGGATCTGCCCGCGGGAAATGGTGTTACCAGTGAAATACTTCTTGCATTGGGCAGTAAAGTGGAGGCATTTGATTTATTCCCGGAATATTTTTTACTAAAAGATATTGAATGTAAAAAAGCGGATATCAACCAGGGACTACCCGTTGAAAATAATCATGCTGATTTTATCATTTGCCAGGAAGGCATAGAGCATTTTAATGACCAGCTTAAAATGTTTTCAGAATTTAACCGCGTGTTAAAACCCGGGGGCAAATTGATTATCACGACGCCAAGTATTTCCAACCTGGCCGCCAAACTGAGTTACACATTATTTGAATCGGAATATTTTCACAAACTGATGCCGCCAAATGAAATTGATTCAGTTTGGTTCGGAGATAAAAAGAATAAAAAAATTTATTACGGACATATTTTCCTGATTGGTATGCAGAAAATGCGGGTTATCGGCAGGGTTTCCGGTTTTAAAATCAGTAAGATCAATTTCATGAGAATCAACAAAACGGCCCTGTTTCTTTTTCCGTTTTGGTACCCGTTTATTTTTTTGTCGTCCTATTATACTTATTTCAAGGCCCTGCGGAGAAATAAATCGATTGATTATGGTGCCAGGAAGAAAGTATATCAGGAACAACTGCAAATAAATCTAAGCCCCAGGGTATTGTTGGACCGGCACACGTTTGTAGTTTTCGAAAAAGAATTTGAAGCGGAAAACGTATATGATCACCTGCTTTCTATTCAGAAACCGCTTACTGAGATCCTATAGATGACGGATGACGGATGACAGATGACCGATGACGGATGACAGATGATGGATTATTAATTATGGATTATTGATTATGAATTATGGGTTATGAGTTATGGATGATGCTTATATTTTCAAATTTTCTTACTATATAATTGTTTTCGGCTTTACGCTTTGAGCTTTAGGCTTAGAAGGGCTTTAGGCTTAGAAAGGCTTTTATCGTATTTCCTGCATATCCACCAGTTTTTTGTAAAAGCCATTTTGCGATACCAGTTCTTCGTGGGTTCCTCTTTCGACGATGGCACCTTTTTGCAATACGATGATTTCGTCTGCATGGCGGATGGTACTGAGGCGATGGGCAATTACGACGCAGGTTCTGTTTTGCATCATGTTATTGATGGCATCCTGAACAAGTCTTTCACTTTCAGTATCGAGGGAAGAAGTCGCTTCATCCAAAATCAGAATCGGTGGATTCTTCAATAGTGCGCGGGCAATGGTAAGTCTCTGTCTTTCACCTCCGCTCAGCTTTGAACCTCGGTCCCCGATATTCGTCTGATAACCGTTGTCTTTCAAGCTGATAAACTGATGGGCATTCGCAACACGTGCGGCCTGTTCAATTTCCTGCATCGAGGCTTCCGGTGATCCGAGTGCAATATTCGCGGCGATGGTATCATTGAATAAAACCGGTTCCTGAGTTACAATACTCATCTGTCCCCGTAGAGCGTGCAGTGAATAATTCTTTATGTTGATCCCGTCTACCTTCAATTCACCGTTGCTTACATCATGAAAACGCGGAATGAGGTCGGCCAGTGTTGATTTACCAGCGCCGGACGAACCAACAAGCGCAACCGTTTTCCCTTTGTTTATTTTGAGATTGATATGGTGCAAAACTTCTATTCCTTCATAGGCAAAACTTACATTGTCGAATTCAATGGAATCTTTGAATGAACGGATTGGTTGGGGATTTTCGGGCTCCTTGATCACAATATCGGCGTGTAAAATTTCTTCTACTCTTTTAATGGCCGCGGAACCCCGCTGGGCATTGTAAAACGCGGTGGATAAAGATTTAGCGGGATTGATGATTTGCGTAAATATCGCAATGTAGGCGATAAAGCCCTCCGGTTGCAACGCATATTTATTACTGAGGATCATTTGACCCCCGAGATATAAAATGCAGCAAAGAACAATCACGCCGAGTAATTCAGACATGGGCGAAGCCATGTCCCTGCGGAACATGATTTTATTTCTTAAATGGTTTAGAAAATTGTTCGTCTTAAAAAATTTAGACTGTAACAGGTTTTCTGCATTGAATGCTTTGATCACCCGCAGACCACCCAGGGTTTCATCCAGGATGGACAGCAATACACCCGATTGCTCCTGTGCGTCATTGGAATTTTTTTTCAGGGACCGGCTGACCCGCCCTATAATAAAACCGGTTAGTGGGAGAAGCACAAACAATATCAGCGACAAAGGCGGACTCAGAAAAACCAGCGTTGCGAGAATGATCAGTATGGTCAGGGGTTCGCGGAATACGCCTTCAAGGGTACTCATTACGCTCCATTCAATTTCATTTACGTCATTACTCATGCGGCTCATCAAATCCCCTTTTCGTTGTTCGGTAAAAAATCCGAGGGGCAGGACAAGAATTTTCGAATACAGATCTGCCCGTATTCTGGTAAGTACCCCGTTGCGCATGGGGGCGAGAACACGATAACCCAGGTAGAAAAATAAATTTTTAAAAAGGATGGAAACGATTATGATCACGCAAATGGCACCCAGCGCATAGGAAGGCCCATGCTGGTCGATGAGCAAACCAAGGATGTATTTTATATAGTCCAGCAGGCTGGAAGCAGAAAAAGCCAGGTGCGGCATCGTTACCACTCTTTTTTCCTTTCCGAACAACAGCTGCAGAAAAGGAACCAGCATGGTGAGGGAGACAAGGGAAAATAAAACGGAAAGCAGGTTGAAAACGAAATACAAGGCTATTTTACCTTTCTGATCACTCAGGTATTTTAGAATCGTCGAAAATCTTTTCATTATTACCGGATGGAGCGTAAACCCGTAAATTTACACTGAAATTGGCAATGATATGAAAGAAGGTAAACGACAGAAGCAGGTCAGTGCTTTATTATTGGAAGAGGTTAACAAAATTTTTCAAAAACTGGGACTGAGTATGATCCAGGGTGGGATGGTCTCCATTTCATCGGTAAAAATAACGCCCGACCTTTTTGAGGCACGCATATACCTGAGTTTTTACCAGGTGGTGAACCCCAAAGACGCTTTGAAACTGATTGAGGACAGGGCATGGGAAATAAAGCGGGACCTGGTGAGCTCGATCCGCAACCAGTTAAGAAGTATGCCCCAGCTCACATTTTATATTGACGATTCGCTGGATTATGTAGACAAAATGGAAACACTGTTTCGTGAGATAAATGAAAGCAAACCCGATACAGGAAACGAGTCCTGATTTAATTTTACTGCATTGAAGTTCCTTTTCGCCTGGCGTTATTTTAAGGCAAAAAAATCAACGAATGCCATTAACATCATTTCATGGGTTAGTGTCAGCGCCATTATCCTGGGAACCGCTTCCCTGATTGTTTTGCTGAGCGTATTTAACGGGTTGGAAGACCTCGTCAGGTCACTGTATTCTTCATTTTACACAGACATAAAAATAACTCCAGCCTCCGGAAAATTTATCCGGGTGCCTTATGCCAGTCTGCTTAAACTGAAACAGGCCGACGGCGTTATCGGATATTCATTAACGTTAGAAGACCAGGCGTTACTGCGCTATAACAGCCTGCAGCCTGTGATGCTAAAAGGAGTGGATGATAATTATAAGAGTATAAATGGGTTGTCCAAGAATATTTTAAAGGGAGGATATCAAACGGGCACACCCGATCACCCCGCGGCCATCCTGGGATCCGGCATCGAATATTCACTGGATATCGAATCGGACCGTGCCGTTGCACCGATGATTGTATATCTTTTTCGTAGCGGAGGAATCAACCCTTCAGATCCTGAATCTTCCGTACGTTCCGAGGCCATCACTTCTTCCGGTTCATTCAAAATACAGGAGGATTTTGATAACCATTATGTGATTACGAATCTGGGATTCATGCAACGCATGCTGGGCCTTGATTCCAATCAGTACGGGGCAATTGAAATTGCTGTCCGCGGCGGTAATGCAAATAAGGAATTAAAATCAAAATTGCAGGCTTTATTTGGTCCTGCCTTCCTGGTGCGAACCCGTGACGAGCAGAATCAGACTCTATTTGGGACGATGAGGATGGAGAAATGGGTGATCTATATTATTCTTACCCTGATACTGATTGTTGCCGCGTTTAATATCGTGGGTGCATTGACCATGCTGGTTCTTGAAAAAAAGAAAGATATCCAGGTCCTGAAAGCAATGGGTGCCGATAACCGGTTCATCCGGCAGATTTTTTTAAATGAAGGAATTCTGCTTGGCATTTTGGGTGGAGGACTTGGATTCGGGCTGGCCATACTTCTTTGCTGGATGCAGGTTAATTGGAAGCTGGTGCCTCTGCAGGGAAATTTCCTTATTGATTATTATCCGGTGAAATTGATTCCGGGAGATTTCATTCTTGTCGGAAGCACGATCCTGATCGTAGTCCTGCTTGCTTCCTGGATCCCTGCCCGGAAAGCGGCTTTGCAGCCGTTTGAACTAAAAACCTGAGAACAAGTATGGTAAGTATGGGAGTATGGGAATGAGGAGTATTGTAAATTTCTTGTGATTTGTATGGCAATTATTTTCCCGGGCATTGATATGGAATGTAATTCCCATACTCCCATACTTGCCATACTTGCCTCAATAGTCCCCCAAAGTTTCGGGAAGCTGGGCAAGGGCCTTTTTCAACTGTTCGTCACTGGGAGCGATACCGTGCCAGCCATGGTCATTCTCCATAAAGTCCACCCCCTTACCCATAATAGTATGCATGAGGATGGCTACGGGCTGTGATTTACCGGTCAGGGATTTGGCTTCATTCAGGGTTGCCAGCAGTTCTTCCATATTATTTCCATTGGTTTCCAGTGTTTTCCATCCAAAAGCGTCGAATTTTTGCCGGATATTTCCCAGGTTCATCACCTTGTCCGTCGTGCCATCAATTTGCTGATGATTCCAGTCAACCGTTGAAATCAGGTTATCCACTTTATGGTGGGCGGCAAACATCAGGGCTTCCCAATTCTGGCCTTCGTCTAATTCACCATCCCCATGAAGGGAAAATACAATATTTGATTCCTTATTGAGTTTTTTAGTAAGGGCCGCACCGATAGCAGCGCTCATGCCCTGGCCCAGGGATCCGCTGGCAATGCGAATACCTGGCAGGTGTTCGTGGGTGGCCGGATGTCCCTGTAAACGGGAGTTCAGTTTTCGAAATGTGGCAAGTTCTTTTAAATCAAAATAGCCTGACCGGGCGAGGGTAGAATAAAATACGGGCGAAATATGACCGTTGCTGAGGAAAAAGATGTCCTCATTTTTGCCATCCATTGAAAATTTCGGATTGTGTTTCATGATCTCAAAATAAAGGGCGGCAAAAAAATCCGCACATCCCAGTGAACCCCCGGGATGACCACTCGAAGCTCCATGAACCATCCTGAGAATATCCCTGCGGATCTGTGAAGCAATAGCCTTTAAATCAGCCATATAAAATGAATATTTTTGAAGTGCGCAAAGCTAGTGGAATTTATTTACCCATGTCCCGGAACATATTGAACTTTTGTTCTAACTTGCTTGCTCATGCGCTCAGTAACATTATAACATTGCTGGTCTGAACATCTTGAATATCAATACTCTAACATGATTGTGCGCAAAATGGGGTAAGGCTTGATTTTAGCAATGAAGAAATTATTTAATGTAAACCGAGGTTCATGTTTGATGTTTTACTTTCCCTCTCCATTTCATTTACCATAACTTTCTTGGCCATTCCCGTTATTATCAATGTAGCGGAAATGAAAAAACTATTTGATATGCCTGATGCGCGCAAAATCCATCAGGTTGCCATTACCCCGCTGGGTGGGATTGGAATTTTTGCAGGCTTTGTTTTTGGCTGTTTGCTGACGATCAATTTTAAATATTCTTCCGAATTCCAATATTTTATTGCTTCCACGATGGTCATTTTCTTTCTGGGGTTGAAAGATGATATCCTGGTGCTTTCTCCCATAAAAAAATTCATCGGTCAGGTCCTGGCCGCTTTCCTGATCATATATTATGGGAGGATACAGATCCGCAGTATGCATGGATTTTTTGGAATCCATGAGTTACCCGAAATGTTCAGCCTGCTGATTTCTTATTTTTCCGTTATCGTGATCATTAATTCATTTAATCTTATTGACGGAGTGGACGGACTGGCGGGCACGCTGGGTTTAATGTCGTCTGCGCTTTTCGGGATCTATTTTTTGTACGCCAACATGGAACCGTATTATGTGCTGGCATTTTCGCTGTGTGGAAGTCTGCTTGCATTTCTGATATTTAATTTTCAACCCGCAAAAATATTTATGGGTGATACGGGGTCTCTCCTGATCGGAGTTGTAAATGCAATCCTGGTACTGAAGTTTATTGATCCGGGAGACGGTCTCGCATCGTTGAATCCATTGATCTCATCGCCGGCCATCGGGTTTACCATACTTATGATTCCTTTGCTGGACACACTCCGCGTTTTCGCAATCCGCATTTTCAAGCGCCGTTCGCCGTTCAGTCCCGACAGGAACCATATTCACCATCTTCTCCTGGACCGTGGTCTTTCGCATCGCACGATTACCCTTTTGCTGGTTGCTTTCAATGCCGGTATGGTTGTATTTGTTTATATGGCAAGAACCCTTGGATGCACCATCCTGATATTATCTGTCATCGCGCTGTTCTTCTCTTTTATAGCAATCGCTTATTATTCCGGGCCCCGTCATTCATTAACCTGGGCGACAGATGGGAATGATAAAAATGAGAAGGTAAAGGAATCGAAATTGGTTACCTTTATTCGCGAAAGTATGCTGGAACAAAAAAACTAACGACAGCATCCATTCAAAAAAATCCGAATTAGAATTACGTCTATGTCTGATGAATTAGACTTTATTGTGGAAGTTGCAAAAGATTCCATGATCAAAGCCATCAATCACCTGGAAAATGAACTGGTCAAAATCCGCGCTGGAAAAGCGAATCCACAAATGCTGGATGGAGTAAACGTGGATTACTACGGGGTGCCCACCGTAATCAATCAGATGGCAAACGTTTCCGTTATGGACGCCAGGACGCTGACCATTCAACCCTGGGAAAAGAACATGCTTCAACCCATCGAAAGAGCCATCATCAATGCCAACCTGGGTGTTACCCCACAAAATGACGGACATATTATCCGTCTTTTCATGCCGCCGCTTACGGAGGAAAGAAGAAAAGAGTTTGTAAAGCGGGCATTCTCCGAAGGAGAACAAACCCGCGTTGCGGTCAGGAATATCCGCAGGGAATCCATCGAGCAAATAAAAAAACTACAAAAGGACGGCCTGAGTGAGGACCTGACCAAGGACGCGGAAAAACAGATGCAGGATATTACGGATCAGCATATTTCTCTGGTAGAAAAACACCTGTCCTCCAAAGAAAAAGAAATCATGTCTGTTTGATTGGATGAGTTGAATCATTTAATTCTTAACCATTAAAAAATACATGTATGGGAATCTTAAAGGAATTCAGAGATTTCGCATTACGCGGCAACGTAGTTGACCTGGCCGTTGCGGTTATTATTGGAACCGCATTTGGAGCCATTGTTTCCTCGCTGGTGGACAATGTAATCACTCCCCTTTTACTGACACCCGCATTAAAAGCGGCAAACGCACAGGATCTGGACAAACTATCGTATGGTGCCGTTAAATACGGGTTGTTTTTATCGGCCGTCATAAAATTCGTCATCATTGCATTCATACTCTTCCTGATCGTCAAAGGAATGAAGAGTATCGAAAAGAAAAAAGTTCCGCCTGCACAGGAAGCCTCCGCTACTGAAAAACTGCTGATGGAAATCAGGGATGAACTGAAAAAACCATAATCTGGTCCAATTTTAGATTGTTTTATTTTCTGCCGTATCATTTTAACTGCATGTATTAATTCAGGAATTCTGTTTTTATGAAAAAGATTGTATTCAGTGTTTTGTCCCTGCTATATGTTTTTGACGGGATTGCGCAGGACAAGACCGTGCAACAGATGCGCGACGAAGCCAACAGGACGATAAAGAAAGACGCAAATGACACCATTCCAAAAATCTGGAAAGTGGGCGCTGTTCTGCGGTTTACGCTAACGCAAGGAGCACAGAGTAACTGGGCCGCTGGGGGGGACAAAAACACCCTTGGGCTGAGTAGTTTTTTCAGCGGTTATGCCTTTTATAAAAAAGATAAAAATGCCTGGGACAATACCCTGGATCTTGCCTATGGGTTTTTAAATACAACCAGTCTGGGTTCGCGCAAATCTGATGACCGGATCGACGTCCTTTCAAAATACGGATATGATATCGGGAAAAACTGGTATATCAGCGGGCTTGTGAATTTCCGGACCCAATTCGCCCCGGGTTATGCTTATCCAACCGACGGCGGGCGGGTACTTACATCAGACTTTATGGCGCCGGCCTACCTGATCATTTCACCAGGTATGAATTATAAACCCAATGATCAGTTTTCCTTTTTTATATCTCCAGCTACACTCAGGTGGACTTTTGTAGAGAATGATTCTCTTTCCGCAAAAGGATCATTCGGTGTGGATACGGGCAAATCAGTCAAGCTCGAATTCGGCGCTTATTCCACGATTTCGTACAGCCATAAGATCAATGACAATGTTGTCTATAGCGGAAGGGTGGATCTGTTTTCAAATTATCAGCATGACCCGCAGGATGTCGACATAAACATGACCAATACGCTGTCGGTAAAAGTGACCGGCATCATTACCATGTCAGTTGCGTTCAATCTGATTTATGACAACGATGTAAAGACCGTCAAGGCCGACGGGAGCTCGGGGGGAGCTGCTGCCCAACTCCAGGAATTACTCGGCATTGGTGTGTCACTAAAACTTTAATAAGCTTAAGTCTAAAGCTGAAAGCCCAAAACTTTGTTTAACCATCTTGCATTTTACACTGTAATTAATTGTAAGCCCGATCATTTGTGATGTAATTGTCAACAAAAATTTTAGGCTTTGGGCTTTAGGCTTTGAGCTTTTTCAGTATCCTTGTACTAAAAAAAGAGTATGCTCAATTCAGCATCTTATCAGATCAGGATATCTCAGTTTGAAGGTCCTTTCGATCTGCTTCTTTTTTTTATAGAAAGGGATGAACTGGATATTTATAATATCCCGATCCATAAACTGATCAAGGATTTTCTTGATTTTATTCATAAGGAAGAAAAGCTAAATATTGAGTTGTCCAGCGAATTCATCCTCTTTGTATCTACCCTGATGCGCATCAAGGCTAAAATGTTATTACCGAGGAAAGAGCTGGATGAACAGGGTAATGAAATCGATCCTCGTCAGGAACTGGTGAATAAAGTACTTGAATACAAACGGTTTAAAGAGGCCGCCGGCCGTCTGGCAGAAATGGAAGAAGACAGGATGAAATTAATCCGGCGCGGAAACCTGCACCGTGAACTTCTGCAGATCGGCGAAGATTCCGGTGAGGGAACGGAAATACAGTCCATCAGTTTATTTAAACTGATGAAGACCTTCGAAAAAGTCATGCTACGGTTGCAGGATCGCAATAATCAGCCCCGGCATACCGTAGTTCAATATAATTATACGATCGAAGATAGCCGCCAGCAAATGATTGATTGGGTTAGCCGGGAAGGAACCGTACCCTTTATTAATATTATTGAGGCCTGTGAAAACCGCATTCACGCGATCTTTCTTTTCCTTTCAGTCCTGGAACTCGTTCAGCTGCGATATATGAATATCCTGATCGGGGAGGGGAAAAATAATTTTATTCTGGAATATAATGAAGAAGGCCCTTCAGAAGCCTAAAGCTTAAAGCGTAAAGCCTAAAGCTATTCTTATCGTGTTTCCAGTTTTGTCAATTTTCTGGTATAACTGTCAGTTTTATTGGTGAATTCCTGACACAATAGTTTTCGGCTTTGCGCTTTGGGCTTTAAGCGTAAAACGGCATTCTATTTGATATTAATGTTTAAACATTAAATAACACAATCATGAAAACAGCATTATATCCCGCCAAAGACAGGGGACATGTTAGCCTGGGCTGGCTTGACTCCTATCATTCCTTCAGTTTTGGAGAGTACAACGATCCGAAAAAAGTTCATTTTGGAGCTTTGCGTGTCGTAAATGACGACAGCATCGCCGGAGGTGGCGGATTTGGTACCCATCCGCACGACAATATGGAAATCGTAACCATTCCCCTGGAAGGCAAACTGGCTCATAAAGACAGTACGGGAAATGAAGGTATTATCAGCAAGGGAGATGTACAGATCATGAGTGCGGGAACCGGTATACGACATTCTGAATATAATGCCTCTGCCTCCGAAAATGCTAAACTCCTCCAGATCTGGGTTTTCCCAAAACTGAAAAACATAAAACCAGTTTATGGACAGAAAACTTTCGATATAAAGGACCGGAAAAATAAATGGCAGGTCGTTGTAAGTCCTGACGCGGCCGATCAGGCATTGGGCATTAACCAGGATGCAAGATTTTCCCTCGCTCAGCTGGATAAAGGGGAAACTGTTTCTTATGAAACCAAATTCAAAGGATCAGGCGTGTATTTATTTGTGATCGATGGTGAAGTAAAGATCGGTGACCAGGAACTTAAAAAAAGAGATGCGATCGGATTATCCGATACAGATCATCTCGAAATCAAAGCATCAACAAATTCTGAGATTCTCGCGATCGAAGTGCCCATGCTTTTCTAACCTGATAAATGAAAAAAACCTGAGACATCAGATTCTCAGGTCTTTTTTTATATGGATTATACAGATTTCTTTTTAAATCGTCGACCGGATGCACGCCAATAAAAGAAGGATTATACTGGTACCCGATTATTGGGATAACAATTTGTTTCTAAAACTTTCTTTCAGCATTCTCCGTGCACAATTTGCGATGGCCTCGGCATCAAAACCAGCTTCCTGCTGAAGTTGCTTCGGCGTACCGTGCTCGATCACCTGGTCTGGAATTCCTAAAAGGGTGATCTGCGCAGAATAATGATGCGCTGCCATGAATTCGAGAATGGCACTTCCAAAGCCTCCGGTAACGGTGCCGTCTTCGACTGTGATGATCTTATTAAATTTTTTAAATACTTCGTGAAGTAAATCCTCATCCAGCGGTTTTGCAAAGCGAAGATCATAGTGCGCCAGGTCAAGGTCTTCCGTACGAAGTTGCCGGATTGCCGTTGTGGCAAAGTTGCCGGGATGGCCGAATGACAAGATCGCCAGGTCCTTGCCGTCTTTTATTTTTCTTCCCTTGCCGATTTCAATTTCCTGGAAAGGGGTTTTCCATTCGGGCAAAACGCCTTCTCCGCGTGGATAACGGATCACAAACGGGTGTTGATTTTTATCCAATTGCGCGGTATACATCAGGTTCCGTAATTCAGATTCATTCATGGGCGCGCTCACGATCAGGTTGGGAATGCAACGCATGTAAGCGATATCGTAGGCCCCGTGATGCGTTGGCCCGTCTTCGCCCACCAGCCCGGCACGATCCAGGCAGAATACGACCGGCAGATCCTGGATGGCCACGTCGTGGATCACCTGGTCATAGGCCCTTTGCATAAAGGTGGAATAAATATTACAGAATACCCGTATGCCCTGGGTTGCCATGCCGGCACTTAAAGTAACCGCGTGCTGTTCACAAATGCCTACGTCAAATGCACGGTCAGGCATTTTTTCCATCATGAATTTCAGGGAACTACCACTGGGCATAGCCGGAGTGATCGCAAAGATATTCGGATTTTTTTCGGCTAGCTCAATGATGGAATAACCGAATACGTCCTGGTATTTCGGTGGTTGAACCGAATCAAATTTCTTCTTATAAATTTCTCCCGTAATCTTGTCAAATAAACCAGGCGCGTGCCATTTGGTCTGATCGTTCTCAGCCAAAGAATAACCCTTACCCTTAACGGTAATGATGTGCAGCAGTTTGGGTCCCGGAATATTTTTCAGATCCTGCAGGGTGTCGACGAGTTTATTGAGGTTATGCCCGTCAATAGGACCAAAATAACGCAATTTCAAAGCTTCGAAGAGGTTGCTGCTCTTGCTCACGAAACTCTTGATGCTGTGTTCGATTTTGCTTGCCATCTCCCGGCTGAAATGCCCGCCGACAGGCAGTTTGCCCAGAGCCTTCCAGATATCGTCCTTGAATTTATTATATGTTTGTGATGTAGTGATGTCTGTCAGATATTCTTTCAGGGCACCGACATTGGGGTCAATGCTCATGCAATTGTCATTGAGAATAATCAACAGGTCCGAGTCCGCGACCCCCGCATGGTTCATACCTTCAAAAGCCAATCCCGCTGTCAGGGCTCCGTCCCCGATCACGGCTACAACCTTTCTGTCTTTCTCGCCCTTGTACTTGGCTGCCATGGACATACCCAGGGCCGCGCTGATCGAAGTGGAAGAATGGCCCACGCCGAAAGTATCATATGGGCTCTCGTCCCGGTTGGGGAAACCACTCAGACCCTTATATTTTCTGTTGGACGAAAAACTATCGCGGCGGCCGGTAAGGATTTTATGCCCGTAAGCCTGATGGCCCACGTCCCAAACCAGCTGATCATAGGGGGTATTGAAAACATGATGCAGGGCAACGGTGAGTTCTACAACTCCCAGGCTAGCCGCAAAATGCCCTCCGTGCAAGCTTACCACATCAATGATATACTGGCGCAATTCTTCAGCGAGTTGCTGAAGTTGTTCCCTGTTCAACTTTTTAAGATTCTCAGGAGAGTCAACAGTTTGTAAAAGGGGTCCAGGTACAAGGTCCATCTGGTTCATTTAAACAGGTAAAAATAACATTTTCATCCCATATAGCCAGTGGTCAGGGCCGGAACTCCCTTCCCGGAGACGGGTGACCGCCAAAAGGGGGAATTATCCATTAATACTTAAAATATGAAAAAGGAGGATTTATCCTATAGTTTTGTCCCTGCCGAACGCATGCAAAAGACTAGTAAATATTATTGGTGGCTCCAGGTCGGGGGCTGGGGTATCCTTGCCCTGATCATCATATTGATAAATGTTATTTCAGGCCACCGGGTGGACGAGCAATATTTGATTCCGCTGCTGATCAAAATGCTCATTGGGATCTTTGTAACTCATTTATTCAGGATCTACATACACCGCACGGACTTACTGTTATTACCTGTTGAAAGGGCCCTGCCCCGCCTGGCACTGGGTGTTTTAATTGTTTGTTCACTGGATACCCTCCTCCGGATTTCCATTATAAGCTGGTTGGATTTCTCCAGTAACAATATGATGGTTTTCTCAAAGCGGTTTCTACTGCTAACCCTGGAGAATGGTCTGTATATTATTCCCTGGACCCTGATTTATTATTTCTTCCATTATATTGAAAAGAGCCGGAAACAACAACTGGATACTCTCAAGTTAGAGGCACTCGTAAAAGAACTGGAGCTGAAAACCATAAAGAGTCATATCAATCCCCATTTTATTTTTAACGCGCTCAACAGTATACGAGCGCTGATAGATGAAAATCCGCTAAGGGCCAGAACGGCAATAACCGAACTGAGCAATATTTTACGAAGCAGTATGCAAACGGAAAAACAGGAAACTGTATTTTTAGAAAAGGAACTGAATATTGTAAAAGATTACCTGGCCCTGGAACATATCCGTTTTGAAGACCGGCTGAACGTTCAGTATGAGATAGCCGAGAATACGTTAACACAACCGATTCCACCCATGATGCTGCAGACCCTGGTAGAGAATGCCATCAAACACGGGATCAGCAAACAGGTTAGCGGCGGAACAGTAACCATTGTTTCTAAAATGAAGGAACGTTATCATCAACTGGTGATTCGAAATACGGGACGCTTAAACAAATCCCCTGACGAAGACGGGTTTGGACTGATCAGTACGCGAAACCGTTTGCATCTTTTGTTTGGTGAAGAGGCAAATTTTAATATCCGGGAAATAAACGGAAATATGGTAGAAGCCGAATTACACATTCCATTGACATAAAATATTTTTATGATTCGAGCAGTAATAATAGATGACGAAAGACTGGCTCGCAACGAATTAAAAAAGTTGCTGCAGGAATTTCCGGAGATAGAAGTAATTGCCGAAGCGGCGAATGCTAACGAAGGCATAGAAAAAATCGACAGTTTGAATCCTGATTTGATTTTCCTGGATATACAAATGCCCGGCAAAACAGGTTTTGATATGCTTGCAGAGCTGGACAAGGCACCCGACGTGATTTTTACTACGGCCTATGACGATTATGCCCTGAAGGCTTTCGAAGTGAATGCTCTTGACTACCTGCTAAAACCAGTTGAACCACGCAGACTCGCCGACGCTTTGCACAAACTTCATCTGGAAGAAAGCCGGGACCGTGAAACGGCTACCGACGAGGAAATTGCGGTGAACAGAAGCCTTCTCCATGAAAACGACCAGGTGTTTGTAAAAGATGGCGAAAGATGCTGGTTTGTAAAACTGGGCGATATCCGTCTGTTCGAAAGCGTAGGCAATTATGCAAAGATTTATTTCGGATCAAACAAACCGCTCATTTTAAAATCATTGAACGCATTGGAAGAACGCCTGGATGAAAAAGTATTTTTTCGCGCAAACCGGAAACATATTGTAAACCTGCGACTCATAGAAAAAATTGAGCCCTATTTTAACGGGGGACTCCTGCTTGAACTCAAGGGTGGAGAAAAAATTGAAGTCAGCAGGCGACAAACGGTCAAGTTCAAGGAAATGATGAGTTTATAATGCGGAACACTTTTAGAAACTCCATCATCATTACCGGTATCCTGGTTATTTGCACCCGTATTTATGCACAGGATCTTTCTTCCATTACCATTTCAGACGTAAGCCGCATAGAAAAAATACTGGCAGACGATGACATGCAGGGCAGGAAGATATTCACAACCGGTATTAAAAAAGCAGCCGGTTTTATTGCAAAAGAATTTGCCGAAGCCGGATTAAAACCACTTCCTGGCTGTACGGATTATTATCAAAGCTTTTCGATGACCGGTACCGGATCCGCGAAGACACTGGACAATATAGTGGGCATGATCCCAGGAAAAATAAAACCGGATCAATGTGTGATTTTCTCTGCGCATTATGATCACCTGGGAACCGGCAAACCGGATGCCCATGGCGACAGCATTTATAATGGGGCAAATGATGACGCTTCGGGCACGACGGCTGTGATCACGCTCGCTAAATATTTCGGCAGACTGAACAATAATCAACGCACGGTAATCTTTGTTGCATTTACAGCGGAAGAAAGTGGTCATTGGGGATCTTCTTATTTATCAGAAAGGATAAATCCGGATGAGATCATGGCCATGTTCAATATCGAGATGATCGGAACGGAAAGCAAATGGGGAAAAAACTCCGCCTACGTTACGGGATATGATAAGTCCGATATTGGATCCATTCTTCAAAAAAATATTAAGAACAGCCTGTTCAGATTTTATCCCGATCCTTATCCCGGAGAAGAATTATTCCTTCGTTCTGATAATACTCCTTTTGCACAAAAGGGCGTTCCGGCACATACCATTTCAACTGCGAAAATGGGCTCAGATCCATACTATCATAAACCGGGTGATGAAATTGAAACGCTTGACCTGAATAATATGACCGGGATCATCCGCGCAATCGCCCTGGGCGCCAGTTCAATTATTGCCGGAGAGGATGAGCCTGTCCGCTTAAAGCGGAATAACTATCTTTCCCTGAAGGCATCAATAGTCCCATAAAATGAAATTAACTGTCTGGTATTGCTGGTCACCTGTAAGGTGCAGTATCCGGAAGGACTTACGTGCATGGTCATCTTGCTCGCCTTGGTTTGATTTTTTGGAATAATCGTAATATCCCATCCGCCTTTTTTTGCCGAGTCAGCCTGGTAGCTGAACTGACCTGTATTAAACTGGATACCCAAATCAGTTCCGGGATAGTCACTCGTATAGGACCGGCCAAAATACGGCAAATCGACCATGAGACTATCGTTATTCAATCTAAAACCATATTCAGTGGTAAGCTGAATGGTCTTGCCTTTCATGGTCGTCGCAGACAAGGCATGAAAATAATATTTTTTTGAATTGAGCAAACTCTTCATTTGTGCATATTGATCCTGTTTCTTCTGATCAGCGCTGGTTTGAGCAATACCGCGCAAACCAATAACCATCAGGAGTGGCAACAGAAGCCGGCTAACATGGAGCTGAGGCATAATTTTTTTATTAAAATTAAGAAATCTGAAAACCGCGTTGAATGAATTAATTATCGTTTCATCAGAATTTTGTTAAAACCTTTTCCATTTCGGACCTGATCTCCGGAAGGTTTAAATTACCCAGACTTCCTTCATGACTGTGGTTCAAGGGTTTTGCCTGGTCGAACGAGAAATGTCCGCTTTGGATCTGATTGCCAACCGTTTTATAAGCTTCCCGGAAAGAAATGCCCTGGTTAACCAGTTCGTTGACGGCTTCTACACTAAAGAGATATTTATATTTTTCATCCTTCAGTATGTCTTTTTTTATCCGGATATGAGAGAGCATGAGTCTGGTCATGCCGATGCAGGATTTTAAATCTTCAAGGGCAGGAAATAATATTTCTTTTGTGAGTTGCATATCCCGGTGATATCCGGATGGCAGGTTATTTATCAGCAGACTGAGTTCATTGGGAATGGACTGAATCCGGTTGCTGCGGGCCCTGACCAATTCAAAAACATCCGGATTTTTTTTATGCGGCATGATACTGCTGCCAGTAGTGAGTTCATCCGGGAAGGAAATAAAACCGAAATTCTGATTCATGTACAAGCAGCAATCCATGGCCAGACGGGAGAGTGTTGCTGCAATGGATGCCAAACCAAAGGAAACCAACTTTTCAGTTTTTCCCCGGCTCATCTGCGCATACACCACATTATAATGGAGACCGTTAAATCCGAGCAGTTCGGTCGTCATTTTCCGATTCAGCGGGAAAGAAGAACCATAACCGGCGCCGCTTCCCAGGGGGTTTTTATTTACGACCTGGTAGGCGGCCGCCAGCATTTCGAGGTCGTCTGTCAGGCTTTCAGCATAAGCGCCAAACCAGAGCCCGAATGAAGAGGGCATGGCAATTTGTAAATGCGTATAACCTGGCAGTAAATCATCCTTATATTGTTCGCTCAGTGAGACCAATAAATCAAACAAGTCCTTTACTTCGGATTTCAACCCGCTGATTTCTTTCCGGAGATATAATTTAATATCCACGGCCACCTGATCGTTCCGGCTTCTCCCGCTGTGAATCTTTTTACCGGCTTCTCCAATTTTCCTGGTAATGTTCAACTCGATCTGGGAGTGAACGTCTTCTACTCCGGCTTCAATACAAAATGATCCCTTCTCAATTTCACTTTTTATGTTTTCGAGTTCTTTCCGGATGGCGCTGCTTTCTTCCGCAGTTAACATATTAACGGATTCCAGCATTTTTACATGCGCCATGGATCCCTGCACGTCATAGATAGCCAGGACCATATCAAATTCCGGATCACGGCCCACAGTGAATTTCTCTATCTGCGTATTTAAATCAGACCCCTTTTTTTCCCAAAGTTTCATCTTTTAAGCTTAACGCCAAAAGCTTAAAGCTTAAGGCTAATGTGATAGTATGTAATCGTATTAATTAAATGGATTAAGTCAATAATATTTAATTTATTATATCATTGTGACACTTTCTGGATTTGACTTTTTCAAACTATTTAGAAGTTTTAGGCTTTAAGCTTTCCGCTTTCGGCTTTAAATGAACTCGTCAAGAAGTTTAATATACGTCTCGATCCCTTCTTTGATTTCATCAATATAAATATACTCATCCGCCGTGTGACTTCTGGCAGAATCACCCGGACCCATTTTTAAGGCAGGGAATGGCATCAGGGCCTTATCGGATGTTGTAGGCGAGCCATAATAGCCTTTTCCCAGGCGGATACCGGATTTTATCAGTGGATGATCGAGGGGAATGGATGTCGATTTCATGCGGGTCGTCCGCGGCTTAAAACTGCTCTTCAGGTTTTCCCTCAGCGCCTCCAGGATTTCCTCAAAACTATAAAGTTCATTCACCCGTACGTCTATGACATACTTACACTGGGCGGGAACTACGTTGTGCTGTTTGTTTTCAGTGTCTATAACAGTCACACTCATGCGCGTTTCGCCCAGCAGGTCGCTTTTTTTCTCGAAGCGGTTATGGCGTATCCAGTTGATATCATCAATGGCTTTGTATAAAGCGTTTTCACCTTCATTACGGGCAGCATGTCCCGGCCGACCCGATGCCACACAATCAATCACCATGAGACCCCGTTCGGCAACGGCCATTTCCAGTCTGGTGGGTTCACCCACAATGCCGAAATCAATCTGGCCGAGGTAGGGCAGTACCAGCTCGATGCCGTTGACACCGCTGATTTCCTCTTCGGCGCTGGCGGCAAAAACAATATTATGTTCCGGATCTTCCTGGTTATAATAATAAAGGAAAACGGCAGCCAGGCTTACCAGGCATCCACCGGCATCGTTACTTCCCAGTCCATACAGTTTTCCTTCTTTCACCGTCGGTGTAAAAGGATCCATGCTGTATTGTTTATTTGGCTTCACCGTATCGTGGTGGGAATTCAATAAGATGCTCTTGCGGGAACTGTGGTAGTTCTTGTTCCGGGCATAAATGTTATTTCCCACGCGGGCAAAAGGAATTTCGTGCCGGGTAAAAAAAGCACAGAGCAGGTCAGCCGTATCATTTTCTTCTTTGGAAAAAGAAGGCGTGGAAATAAGTTCTTTTAACAGTGCGATGGCTTCAGACTGTAAAGTTTCTATAGAAGGGTTATTCATGACTGATGGTTGTACCGGACTTTCCGGTTATGAGCTGATCCAGTTCCTCACCTTTTCCAATAATGACTTTTTTTACTCCCTGCCGGATAGCCGCAAACGCATTATCCAGTTTTGGGATCATACCGGCAAAAATTTTCTTCGCTTCCTTTAATTCTCCATAAAAATCCAGGCGCAAATTTTTAATCACTGAATCCTCATTTTCCATGTCAAGTAAAACGCCCGGTTTTTCGAAACCAAACACAAGCGTTGTATCAAAAAAAGAGGCCATGGCCCTGGCAATTTCCTGTGCGATCGTATCGGCATTGGTATTCAACAGTTGGTTTTTACCATCGTGCGTGATGGGCGCCACAACCAGGGCGAGGCCATTGTCAAGTAGCTGATTCAGCCAGGTGGAATTCACTTCGTCGATATCACCCGCAAAACCATAATCAATACCTGCTATTTCTCTCTTATGGCAACGTATGCTATTCCCGTCGGCCCCGGAGATACCGGCAGCATTACAATTCAAGGATTGCAACTGCGCCACGATATGTTTATTGATATAGCCGGCATATACCATGATAACGATTTTCAGAGTTTCTGTATCCGTAATTCTCCGTCCGTCGACCATTTGCTGGGGAATGCCGAGTTTTTCCGCCATCCGGGTTGCCAGTTTGCCACCACCGTGCACCAGGATTTTTTTTGATTTTATAGCGGCGAATTTTTTCAGGAATGACGTGAGCAAATGTTCGTCGTCGATGATATTCCCTCCGATCTTGATCACGTAGAGATTTTCCATATTCAGGATTTGAGAATTTCACTGAGCACGGACTGGGCAGCCCAAACCCGGTTTCCTGCCTGCTGTGTAACGATACTATGCGGGCCGTCCAGCACTTCATCACTCAGTTCCACGTTTCGTCTGACGGGCAGACAGTGCATCACTTTTGCCTGATTGGTCTGCAATAATTTTTCATTGGAGAGCATCCATTCGGGATCATTCGTATACATTTTACCGTAATCATTGTAAGTGCTCCAGTTTTTGACATACACGAAATCGGCGTCTTTAAGCGCTGCTTCCTGATAATGAAGTATGCGCGCCCCATTTGTAAAACGCGTATCCAAATCATAATCTTCCGGATGCGTGATCACAAAATCGGCCTTTCCCCAGGCATTGATCCATTGCGCAAAACTGTTGGCCACGCATTGCGGAAGGGGTTTTACATGAGGTGCCCAGGTGAGTACTATTTTCGGTTTCGATTTCTGCACAGTGCTTTGCAAGCATTCCGTGATTGTAATAATGTCAGTCAGGCTCTGCAGGGGATGCAGCGTGGCGCTTTCCAGACTCACGACCGGTATGCCTGCATATTTTACAAACTGGGAAATATATAATTCGCTGTAATCGTCTTCCCGGTTTTTTAAAGAAGGGAAAGTGCGTATACAAAGGATATCAAAATATTTTCCAAGCACGGGAGCTGCATCTTTAATGTGTTCCACGCTATTACCGCTCATAATGGCTTCCTCTTCAAATTCCAATGTCCAACCTTCTTTATCCACATTAAAAACGAGGGGTTCCAATCCGAGGTTCAAAGCGGCAATCTGGGTGCTGAAACGGGTACGCAGACTGGGATTCAGAAACAACAGGCCGATTTTTTTCCCCTGACCCAGCAATTTGTCCTCAAGTGGATTTTTTTTATACTTAAGCGCCTGTGCGATCAGGTGGTCCAGATTCGTAACATCTGCTATGGAAATAAAATTTCTCATGACTGATTAACCATATTGGGAGATGAAACCATATGCTGTATTTCTTCCTCGAGTGATTCCAGGAATTCTTCCGCTTCCTTTTTCCTTAAAGCCAGCGAAGGAAGGAGGCGAATCGTGTTGGGTTTCGCTTCACCCGTAAATACCTGTTGATTGTACAAAAGATTTTTACGAAGATCTTTGAGATCGCCATCCACATCAAATCCAATCATCAGCCCTCTGCCGCGCACATTTCTAAGTCCCCTGATCTTTTTCAGGCGGCTGATTAGAAATTCCCCGGTCGATTTTGCATTTTCCATGAGCCTGTCTTCTTCAATCACTTCTAAAACTGCAAGCGCTGCAGCACAGGCGAGGTGATTGCCACCAAAAGTGGTTCCCAGCAGGCCATGTTTGGCTTTTAGAAAGGGGGCGATCAGAATGCCTGCTACAGGGAAGCCATTTCCCATACCCTTGGCCATGCTGTAAATATCTGCCTTCACACCGGATAAATCATGAGAAAAAAATTCACCGGTTCTGCCATACCCGCACTGGACACCGTCTGCAATAAAAATGGCATTGTAATCCGTGCACTGGGTTCTTATATTTTGCAGAAAGGAATCATCGGCGATATTAATTCCGCCAACACCCTGTATTCCTTCGATAATCACTGCGGCCACTTCATGACCATGTTCATCGAAATAGGCCGTGAGTGCGGTTCCGTCATTGAAAGGAAGGAATACAACGTTTTCAGTCTGGTTTACAGGCGCTATGATGGACGGATTATCCGTAACAGCAACGGCCAGCGACGTTCTGCCGTGAAATGATTTGGTAAATGCAACAATTTTTTTTCTTCCGGTATGAAAGGAAGCAAGCTTCATGGCGTTTTCATTTGCCTCCGCTCCGGAATTGCAAAGAAAAAGCTGGTAATCCTCTTTCCCGGAAACCTTTCCCAGTTTATCGGCGAGTTGTTGTTGCAAAGGAATCCGTATCGAGTTGGAATAAAACGCCACCTGGTTCAGCTGATGCGTGATCCGGGAAACAAAATGCGGGTGAGTATGACCGATAGAAATCACGGCATGGCCGCCATACATGTCGAGGTATTGCCGGCCCCCGTCGTCCCAGAGATAAGATCCCTTGGCGCGTGTGATCGTGATATCGTTTATCGGATATACGTCGAAGAGTTTCATAATTTTTATTTTCGAAAAGTTCAGGCTTAAAGCCCAAAGCGTAAAGCCTAAAACTTTTGGTGATTTGTAATTTGAGAATGAAAACTGTCGCTAATTTATTTATTGTTAATTAAATTCTTTAAACTATCAGGGTCAGGTTTTAAGCTTTTGGCTTTAAGCGTTAAAAGTAGTTGGCTTTAAATTTTAATCCCGTTGTTTCATCCAATCCAAACATAAGATTCATATTCTGTACGGCCTGCCCGCTGGCGCCTTTCAGCAGGTTGTCGATCACGGAATGCACAACCAGCACATCTTCCTGTTTTTCCAACTGAATGATGCATTTATTGGTGTTGACAACCTGTTTTAAAAAAACCGGCGTTTCACTGACGACGGTAAAAGGATGACCAGCATAATAATCTTTATATAATTTGATTAAGTTCGGCAGTTCCTGTTTGGTTTTCATTTGTGAACTGACAAAAATACCGCGCGTGAAATCGCCCCGCCAGGGTACAAAATGAAGATTGTGATCACCAAAACCTTTCTGATATTGATTCAATGACTGGTTTACTTCCGCCAGGTGTTGATGGATAAGTGTTTTATAAGCCTGGATATTATTGGCACGCCAGGAAAAATGCGAAGTGGCATTCAGGCCCTGTCCGGCGCCCGTTGATCCTGTAATGCCCGTGCAATAGACTTCGTTTAACCATGCCCGTTGTGCAAGCGGAAGGAGGCCGAGTTCAATGGCCGACGCAAAGCAGCCGGGGTTGGCAATATTTTGCGCCTTCTTAATTTCATCCCGGTTTAATTCGGGCAATCCATAAACAAACGTTCTGGCGGATAAAGGCAAACGATTGTTTGATTCCAGCCTGAAGTCCTGGGATAAATCGATCAGGCGGATTTCCGGGTTCACGGTGTTTTCTTCAAGGAATTTTCTGGTTTCGCCGTGTCCGGTGCAAAGAAAAAGGGCATCAATTTCCTGCGAAAGGTCTTCAGTAAAAAGAAGGTCCGTGTCGCCGGCCAGGTCCTGATGGACAGCGGTCAGTGATTGCCCGGAATGGCTCCTGCTCTGCACAAAAACGATCTCTGCGTGTGGATGATGCGCCAGAATGCGGATCAATTCCCCACCGGTATATCCGGCCCCTCCCGTTATGCCAATCCTGATTTTTTTCATTTTCCGCTTTTGCCGTCTTCGTTGATCTTATGGAATATGGCGGTTTGATTACCGAAAATTTTGGCAAAACCTTTCACGTCATCGCCCGTCCAGCCACTATTCATTTCGCCATACGCACCAAACCGGCTGCTCATTAAGTCGTGCTCGCTTTCAATTCCCGTTACGGTGAATCGATAAGGCTCCAGGGTAACAAATACTTTCCCTGAAACGGTTGACTGAGAGTCTTCCAGGAATTTTTCGATATTGCGCATGGTAGGATCCAGCATTTGACCTTCGTGCAGCCAGTTACCATACCATCCGCCAAGCTGTTCTTTCCAGTATAGTTGCCATTTGGTAAGTGTATGTTTTTCCAACAGGTGATGCGCTTTAATGATGATCAGGGGTGCAGCAGCTTCAAAACCAACCCGGCCCTTGATCCCGATAATCGTATCTCCCACATGGATATCCCTTCCAATGGCAAAGGGCTGGGCGATGGATTGCAGGTATTGGATGGCCCTGACCGGATGATCGAAAGTTTTCTCATTGACGGCTCTCAGTTCGCCTTTTTGAAACTGCAACGTGATTTTCTTAACCTCCCTTTCAGATAATGGCGTTGGCCACGCATCTTCAGGTAAATAGTCTTTTGAATTCAGGGTTTCCCTGCCGCCGACCGATGTTCCCCAAAGTCCTTTATTGATGCTGTACCTGGCTTTTTCAAAATTCATCTCCACGCCGTTTTCTTTCAGGAAATGAATTTCCTGTTCCCGGCTGAGTTTCAGATCCCGGATGGGTGTCAGAATCGTAACATCCGGCACCATACCATTAAAAACCATGTCAAAGCGAACCTGGTCATTTCCCGCACCTGTACTTCCGTGAGCCACAAAGGCCGCGCCGGTTTCTTCCACATATTTTGCTACGGCGATGGCCTGCACCATTCTTTCAGCGCTCACACTTAGCGGATAAGTTGCATTCTTCAGCACATTACCAAAAATCAAGAACCGGATGCACGAATGGTAATAATCTTCCGTAACATCTACCGATTTAAAAGAGGCAACTCCCAGGGTCTTCGCTCTTTTTTCAATGGATTCCAATTCTTCCTTACTGAATCCACCGGTATTCACTGTAAAGGCGTGCACTTCCAGTCCCATTATCTTTTTGAGATAGATCGCACAATAGGTCGTGTCAAGTCCCCCGCTATATGCTAAAACAACTTTTTTATTTTCGATGTTCATCGATCCTTCGATTGTATTATTTTGCCAGTTTTGCTTTTTTGAATTTAACGATCTTAAACAGGCCAAGCTCGGCAAGAATGGCGTCCACTTTTTCCTTGCGCAAAAGTGTTTTCAGCAGGCCCCACTGCTTGAACTTCATAAAACGCTCATAGAGTTTGCTGCGTTTCACAAAGTCCTGGGAAGTATCCTTTGGTTTTTGATCTTTTGGATCATAGAGCATGGCGGTACACATACAGTTTTTTCTTTCTTTGCTCACGAGGATTTCATAATTCACGCAGCTTTTACAGCCTGCCCAGAAAGCTTCGTCCTGCGTAAGTTCCGAGTAGGTAACGGGCTCGTAGCCCAGGTCTGAATTGATCTTCATGACGGCGAGGCCGGTAGTGAGTCCAAATAGTTTTGCTCCAGGATATAATTTCTGGCTCAGGTTAAAAATCTTTTTCTTGATATTTTTTGCCAGGCCGCTTTTTCGGAAAGGCGGCGCTACAATCAATCCTGAATTGGCTACATATTCGCCATGGCTCCAGGTTTCAATATAACAGAAGCCCGCCCAGAAACCTTCTTCGGTAAAAGCGATCACTGCTTTTCCTTCGCGCATTTTTTCCTTGATATAATCGGGACTTCTTTTTGCAATTCCGGTTCCGCGGGCTTTGGCGGAGGCTTCCATTTCATCACAGATGATCTGCGCAAAGTCCTGGTGCGAGGCATTTGCGATCTGTATCGTGAACTTTTGTTCTTGTTCCATTGATTGAATACGTGAGATAAATGAATGCCAATGACGGGGTCATTGAATTTAGAGGCCGGCTGGATACGGGCATAGGTCCTGACGGAATACTATGGATAGGAAATATCAACGTCGTACCCAAAAGGGAATGGGACGAACAGAAAAAATAACGCACACTGGCGCTACAAAAAACCCACGCTTATTGAAGGCGTGCAATACCATCCCGGTTAGGATTGATATGGGTGAGTTTTTTTTCATTTCATGAAAAATGTGATGACTAGAGTTGTTAACTGTACAAAGTAACAGCTTTTCTGGAATTTTCTGGATTATTTTTAATAGAAGGACGTTAAAATTCGAGAATCCGGGAATTCGGGAATTGAATTTTCAAATTCCCGAATTCCCGAACTAGCTTTCCTGTACCGATAGGGAATGAAGCGCACTGACCATTTCGGTTAGCAATGAAGCGTCTTTCTCAATCGCATTTCCCACCACGATCAGGTCGGCGCCGGCGCGCCCATTCAGATATACTTTTTCGGGATCCTGGATGCCGCCCCCGATGAGCAGGGGTATTTCGATGCTGGCAGAAACCCGCTCGATCATCTCGGTCGAAATAGCTCTCCTGGCGCCACTGCCGGCGTCCATATAGATCAGTTTCATGCCGAGCATCTCTCCCGCCATAGCTGTGCAGAGGGCAATTTCATTTTTATCTGCCGGAATGGGAAGAGCATTGCTGATATAGGAAACCGTGGTTGGCGCACCGCCGTCAATGACCATATAACCGGTGGAAATGATTTCCAGTCCGCTTTTTCGAACGGCCGGGGCCGAGATAACGTGCTGACCAATTAATAATTCGGGATTTCTGCCCGAGATCAGGGATAAATAAAGAAGTGCATCGGCAAACGGAGATACCTGGGATGGGGTTCCGGGAAAAAGGATAACAGGAATTTTACAATTGGCCTTGATCTGTTGGACCACCTGGTCCAGGTGATCGGAAACAACCAGGCTACCTCCTACAAACAGGTAGTCCACCCTGGCCCTTACCGCAAGTCCTATCAGGGAATCTGTTTTAGCAGGGTCTACTTTGTCGGGGTCGATGAGCAGGGCGAAGGATTTGCGTCGCGTTCTTTTTTTGAGCAGTAAGGAAGAATAGATCCCGTCCTTCATGTGGTTGATTACCTTACAAATGTGCGAAAACTTTCCCGCTTTCCGAAACGTTGTAACTAGGCATGCAGGTAAACGATTATTTGTGTTTCACCAAAACTTTTATTGTGAACAAGGGCAAAAATTTTGTGCATAAATCAATTCAATGAATACAGGACTGCGGTTCATGATTTATCAACCGGTTTTTTCCACAGGTGTGGAAAAGGAACAGGAGGAAAATTGGAAATGAAAAAATACTTTCGGTTCCTGCTTAACGATTTGTTAATAAGCTAACGATTACCTAACCACATAAAGTTGTTCCATAATATGGCCACTCACACGCAATCTGCGAACGGTTTGCATTTCAGCCGGCGTTATACCCGCGACGATATCCCTGTATTTGATCAGTTCGAATATGATTACCGTAGTTCAGTGATTCGCAATCCTTCCGGAGAGATTGTTTTTGAGATGACCAATTGCGAAGTTCCCAGGGGATGGAGCCAGATCGCAACAGATATCCTGGCCCAAAAATATTTTCGTAAAGCCGGTGTGCCACTGGCCGATAACACGCTTGGCCGCGAAACCTCGGTAAAGCAGGTGGCCCACAGAATGGCGAATTGCTGGAAAGTATGGGGCGTGAAATACGGATACTTCGCCACCGAAAAAGACGCGACTATTTTTTATGAGGAGCTGGTCTTTTCCATACTCAATCAGGCCTGCGTTCCCAATAGCCCGCAGTGGTTTAATACCGGTTTATATGAAAGTTATGGCATCACCGGAAAACCGCAGGGACATTACTATGTTGACCAGGCCGATGGACATTTAAAGAAATCGACGTCTGCTTACGAACGTCCCCAACCCCACGCCTGTTTTATTCTAAGCGTGGAAGATGATCTGGTGAATGACGGCGGTATCATGGACCTGTGGGTGCGCGAGGCCCGCATTTTCAAATACGGATCCGGTGTGGGAACGAATTTTTCAAACGTTCGGGGAGAAGGAGAAAAACTCAGTGGGGGAGGTACTTCCAGCGGGTTAATGAGTTTTCTGAAAATCGGTGACCGCGCAGCGGGGGCCATCAAATCCGGAGGAACCACACGCAGGGCAGCCAAAATGGTATGCCTCGACCTGGATCACCCGGAAATCATGGATTTCATCAACTGGAAGCAGGAGGAAGAAAAGAAAGTAGCGGCATTAATTTCTGCAGGATATGCCAGCGACTATGAAGGAGAAGCCTATAAAACAGTCAGTGGACAGAATTCAAATAATTCAGTCAGGATCCCGAATTCATTTTTTGAAAAGCTGCAGAACGATGAGGATTGGGAGTTGAAAGCAAGAAGTGATGGAAGGGTTATGAAAAAGATTCCTGCCAAGGAAGTTTGGAACCAGATTTCGTACGCTGCATGGCGTTGTGCTGACCCGGGTACCCAATAC
>Ga0209863_10000098_pt1 | contig 52305 bp, 50 predicted proteins | sample OrgsoiDNA2013046_FD_185796 | JGI IMG/M metagenome (GOLD analysis project Ga0209863, IMG submission 185796) | Permafrost soil microbial communities from the Arctic, to analyse light accelerated degradation of dissolved organic matter (DOM) -... | ecosystem: Environmental > Terrestrial > Soil >...
GAGTCAGTCGGGCCGAGACCGAACGACGGGCAGAGCGCCGCCAGCCCGCACGCACCGCAGGCGGGCTTACGGGCGTGGCACACCCGGCGTCCGTGCCAGATCACCCGATGCGACAACAACGTCCACTCCTTGCGCGGGATCAGCGCCGCGACGTCCGCCTCGACCTTCACCGGATCATCGGACGTCGTCCAGCCGAAGCGGTTGGATAGGCGCAGCAGGTGCGTGTCGACGGTGAGGCCGGGGATGTCGAAGGCGTTGCCAAGCACCACGTTCGCGGTCTTGCGACCGACGCCGGGCAGGGTCACGAGGTCTTTTAACCGGTCAGGCACCTCGCCACCGAAGCGGTCGCAGACGCCCTGCGCCATGCCGAGGATCGAGGTCGTCTTTGCGCGGAAGAACCCCGTCGACATGATGACCTTCTCGACCTCGGCGCGATCGGCGGCGGCGTATTCCGCGGCCGTGCGGTACCTCGCGAACAGGGTGGGCGTGACGAGGTTGACCCGCTTGTCGGTGCACTGCGCCGACAAGATCGTGGCGACGAGCAACTCGAGCGGGTTGGTGAAGTCGAGCTCGCAATGGGCATCGGGGTAGAGCTGCGCCAGCACCCGGTTGATCTTGCGCGCCCGCCGGAGGAGCGCAGTCGGGGTCTCATCATCGAATGCCCGCCTCGCCACCCGCCCGAGCCTAGACGCGCCGGGTGACAGTGAATGCCATTGCCCTGTCTGGGTGACATGGGGTGGCCTAGCCTCAAGGCCCACCGCACACCCGCCGATGCGCCCTGAGTAGCACTACATCCAGCGAGGAGGGGGTCGCCTTGAGCGGCGGTAGCGCCGACACCGGCAACCGAGCCTCTCCTCGCCGCACGCCCGAGCGAAACTCAGACTTCGACCACCTCTCGATTGGCGACCTCCGCACCTACCGCACGGCGCTGGCCGAGGAAGAAAATCGGGTCTCGTACTGGCGGCGGATCATCCAGGCGCGACTCGATGTCGTGCGCGCGGGTGAGGCAGGCACCGGCCGGGTCGACAACCTGCGCACCGTGCTCGCCGACGCGCGGCTCACCAGCGGACGGCGTGGGCTCATCACCGTCCTCCCGATCGAAGACATCCCGCCGCTCCCCGACCTCGCCGAGCTCTGGGATCGCGAGCCAGTGCCCGCGGACCCGGCGCACAACGACTCGCTGATCAAAGATCTGAGCTCGGCCGAGATCCAGCTGTCGGCCTACCGAGCCGCTTTGCACCGCCGAATCAGCGGATCGACCGATGAACTCATTGCGCGCTACCGCGAGGATCCCGGCTTGTGCCTGGTGGCGTTGCCGGCGGATCAAAAAGCAGCCGCCCGCCGCCGTGCCCTGGACGCGCGCGCTTAACGCTTCCGTGCGGTGGCCGCCCGTAGGTCGTTCCGCTGACCCTCCGCGCGCCTCGCGATTCCTCACAAAAGCAGCTCCTACGGCGCCGCCGGCAACCCACTCCTCACAAAAGCAGCTCCTACGGCGCCGCCGGCAACCCACTCCTCACAAAAGCAGCTAATCCCGCGCCGCCGGCAACCCACTCCTCACAAAAGCAGCTAATCCCGCGCCCAAAACCTGCGTCCCTGAGGAGCGAACCTGATTCTGTGAGGAGTCGCCGACGACATTGTGTGAGCAACGCACCCGAGGGACTACCGGATCGGCCGCGTCTGAGCGACCAAAGGTGTGAGAATCACGCACGTGGATGACGTGCTGAGCGGGCTGCCGTTGTTCGCGGCGCTCGACGACGACGCGGGGGCGGCGCTCCGCATCGCGATGCGCCGCGAGCAGTTCGCGCGCGGCGACGTCATCTTCGACGAGGGCGACCAGGGCGACAAGCTGTACGCCGTCATCGAAGGCAAGGTGAAGCTGGCGCGCACCGCACCCGATGGCCGCGAGAACTTGCAGTCGGTACTCGGGCCGGGCGAGATGTTCGGCGAGCTGTCACTGTTCGATCCCAAGCCCCGCACCGCCGGCGCCGTTGCGCTGACCGACAGCGTGCTCGCCTCACTTGCCCACGAAGAGTTGCGGCCATGGATCACTGGGCGGCCTGATGTCGCCGTCCAACTCTTGCAAGCTCTTGCCCAACGGTTGCGGCGCACGAACGACGTGCTGGCCGACCTCGTGTTCAGCGATGTGCCGTCACGGGTGGCGAAGGCGCTGCTCGGACTCGCCGACCGGTTCGGACAGCCGACTGCTGAAGGCATTCACGTCGCGCACGACCTCACCCAAGAAGAACTCGCGCAGCTGGTCGGTGCATCGCGAGAAACGGTGAACAAGGCGCTTGCCGATTTCAGTGCACGCGGCTGGTTGCGCATCGAATCGCGCGCCGTGGTGATCCTCGACGCCGAGGGACTTAGTCGGCGAGCTCGCTAGGAACAGCCACACCTTCAGCGCGCAGGTAATCGAGTTGCGCGAGCAGCGACCAGCGGGCCGCAAACTGCAACGCTGGCTCGACGTCGCCATAGACCGCTTGCAGAACGTCGTCGACCGTCGCCTTACCGACAGCAGCAGCCCGCACTTGTGCGAGCCGCTCGTCGCGATGCGTGATGTAGGCGTCGAGTAACGCGGCGGGGTCGTTAACGACAGGTCCATGCCCAGGCAGGACGACGCGGAGCTGGCGTTCATCGACGAGCGCACGCAGTTTGCTCAACGTCAACAGGTAGTCGCCGAGCCGCCCATCGGGCCATGCGACAACCGTGCTGCCCTTACCGAGAATCGTGTCGCCGGTGAGGAGCGCAGCATCGGCGGTGCTGACGAAGCAGACCGAATCGGCGGTGTGTCCTGGTGTGCTCACAACCTCAAGCTGCAACCCGCCGACACTCAGATGACCCTCGATGAGGGGCTCATCGTCTCGGCACAACTCAGGGTCAACTGCGCGCACGGGTGCTGACGTCAACTCGGCGAAGGCGGGGGCACCTTCGGCGTGATCGGCGTGGCCATGCGTCAACAGGATGAGCGCGACCGCGTCTGCACCGGCCGCGTTGACGGTCGCCATGATCGCGGTGCGGTGCGCCGCGTCGTCCGGGCCTGGATCGATGACGACCGCACGCCGCTCGCCCGGTTCAACCAGCACCCACGTGTTGGTGCCCTCGAGCGTCATCGGCGACAGGTTGTTCGCGCGGATCAACCAGGCCCTCGCGGTCACGTGCGCACCCAACGCGGCGGCTCGACGTCGAGGTCGATCGTGAACAGCAGCGGTTCGAGGTCGCGGTCAACGGCCACCGCAAGAACGTCGGACGCCGATTCGTAATGAGTAAGCTCGCGCAGTGTTGCCTCGGTCGGCGGCATGAGGAACCGTTCGCGGCGGTGTTGCGAAGCGAGTGCGTCGCGAGGCGATATCCAGTCGCCGGCATCGGCTTCGTCTTCGACGTGGCGGGCAACTTGGTCGGCTGGCGCGAGCACGACGAAGAAGATGGTGTCGTACCGGCGCGGTTCGAAGTTTGGCGTGATCCAGCGCGACCACGGTCGCAGCGACTCGGCCTGCACCAGCACCCCGGTCTCCTCAAGCGTCTCACGCACAGCGGCATGTGCAAGAACGCGAGCAGCGTCGCCGGCGGCCTGATCGGCGTCGTCGACAACACCGCCGGGAAACACGTGCGCACCCGCGCCGAACGCCATGGTCGTCAGTCGTCGCAGCATGAAGACCTCAAGCCCGCTAAGGGCGTCACGCAGTAGCACCACGGTGGCCGACGGCTTGGCGGCCGCGATCGGGGCGCCCGAGCCGCGGAAAGCTCGCGCCCGCGCCACCAGATCGGTGCTTGGGGGCGGCACCAGCTCCTCGTCGTCCGGCATAGCCGTGAGCGTAGGTGCCAGACTGCGCAGATGTCGTTCACCCTCGACGAGCTGGCCTACGCGACCGAGCTGGTGGGGCGTTGGGTGCCGCCGACTCCGCAGTACGCCTGGCCGTTGCTGGGCGAGGCCGTCGGGGCCGAGGTGTGGGTCAAGCACGAGAACCACACGCCAACCGGCTCATTCAAAGTGCGCGGAGGTCTGGTTTACGCCGATCGGCTGCGGTCGCGCCGACCCGACGTCGCCGGCATCGTGTCGGCGACTCGCGGCAATCATGGGCAGAGCCTCGCGTTCGCCGGCCGCGCACGCGATCTGCCGGTGACGATCGTGGTGCCGTTCGGCAACAGTCCCGACAAGAACGCCGCGATGCGAGGATTCGACGCCGAGGTCATCGAACACGGTCACGACTACCAGGCAGCCCGCGAGTACTCGGTCGAGCTTGGTCGCGACCGTGGCCTCGAAGCCGTGCCACCGTTTCACAACGATCTGGTGTTGGGTGTCGCGACGTACGCGCGCGAACTTTTCGGGGCCGCGGGTGCTCTTGACGCGGTGTATGTCGGCGTCGGCATGGGGTCAGGCATCGGTGGACTTATTCGCGTTCGCGATCTGCTCGGGCTGTCGACCGAGATCGTCGGCGTTGTATCGTCGATGGCGCCCGCAACTGCGCTCTCGTTCGCGGCGGGCACAGTCGTGACGACCGAAACAGCAAACACTTTCGTGGACGGCGTGGCATGCCGAGTCCCTGTTGCGGCGGCCATTTCGGCGATGGTGGCGGGAGCAGCTCGGGTGGTACAGGTCAGCGAAGACGCGACGGCTTCTGCCGTTCGACTCCTGCTCGCGACCACGCACAACGTCGCCGAACCCGCGGGTGCGATTGCGCTGGCGGGCTTGGTGGCAGAGCGCGAGGTGATGCGGGGTCGTCGGGTCGCCGTCATTCAGAGCGGCGGCAACATCGACAGCGCGATGCTCGCCGAGATCTTGGCCGGCCACACGCCCGTTGCGTAAGCGCTGCCGGCGCCCAGGTCCCCGACTCCTCACAGAAGCAGCTCATCCCGCGCCCAAAACCTGAATGTGTGAGGAGCGAACCTGCTTCTGTGAGGAGCGAACCTGCTTCTGTGAGGAGTTTGGGGGTGCTCTAGGTCGCGCAGGTGGAAAAGGCGCTGACCTTGATCACCGATGGTGGCGCACTGGACGTCGGAAGCGCACCGTTGCGAAAATGCGTGCACCCCGTCGTCACGCCGCCGTGCGCGAAGGTGACATCCGTGGCGCCGCCGCCGACTGAGGTGCGCCATGAACTCCCAGATGGCAGCAGGTGCCCATCACCACAGTGGGCGCAACCAACCACACTAACCGCAGTCGCGGTGTCGTTCACGAACTGCACCGGGTAGGGCAACGCGCCGGAGTGGCCGCCACACGCGCTCGCGGCGAACAGCAACACCAGACCAAGCGCTGATTTCACAAGCATGTGACGGACTCGAGGCGACACCGGTTCCCCTCATCGAGGGCTCTTCCCCGCAGCGGCATCGAGGCGAGCGGTCAAGGCGTCGCGAACTGCCGGCCATTCTTCGGCCAGGATCGAGAACATCACGGTGTCGCGCATGGTGTCGTCTGATCGGCGCTGATAGCGGCGCAGCACACCTTCGTAATGCGCGCCGAGCCTCGCGATTGCCTGCTGCGATCGCACATTGCGCACATCGGTCTTGAGCTGAACCCGACCAGCACCGAGCACCTCAAACGCATGTCCCAGCAAGAGCAGCTTCGTCTCGGGGTTCACGACGCCGGCCCACGTCGCGGGTGTGTAAGCAGTGAAGCCGATCTCGAGCCGGGCATCGGACGCCGAGATGTCGAGGTACGACGAGGTGCCCACCACTGCGCCCATAGAATGCCCTGCGGTATCAGCCGTTAGACGAACGATCCACGGCAACCGGCCAGCCGCATAACCATCCTCGAGCAACCGTGCATAACCGGCTGCGTCGGTCGGCCGGCCCGCAAGGTGTTGCCAGACAGCGTCGTGGTCGAGGGCCGCGAAAAGCTCCGCACCATCGCGTTCGGCATCGGCCTGGCTCAGCTCGACAAACTGGCCACGCAACCGCACATCAGGAGCCGGCGGCCACGGCATCCGCGGCCAAACGACGTCGGCCGGCCGCGAATCGATGCGTGGCGTGAACCGTGGAAACGTCATTGTTCGGCGCACTCTTTCGGTCGCTGGTCCAGTCGCCTCACGCTATCGGCGTCCGCAATTGCATTTCAGTCGTGCGGCAGTTGGCGTTCGGCCAGCTCGCGGAAGGCGTCGGGCGCGTGGCCGACCTGGCTGAACATCACGCCGGCGTATCCGATGGCGTCGCGGCCGAAGCGGGTTCGGATCAAATCGACCGACCGGTCAGCGACCCACCGAGCGGCACCCGCCGCCGTCCCGGCACGGTGCGGGTCGTCAAGACCAAGCGGCAGCTCCAACTGCAACACGCTCTGGTCGATCAGCTGAGACACCGAGATCGCCAGCAACGTGATGCAGTCTTCGGCCGGATGGTCAGCGAGCGCCGCGCGAGCGAGCTCGACCGCGACGTCGGTCAGCGTCATCGTCGCGCTGATGCCGCCCGCAATCGTGACCGAGCGAGTCACTGCGCGCAGGTCACGGAACCGCACCCGAACAGTGATCGTGCGCCCGGCCCGGCCCGCCGCGCGCAGCCGCCCACCCACCCGGTCGGCGAGATAACCCAACGTGGTGCGCACCAGATCCGGCGTGATGGCCTGCATCCCGAGCGCGGCCTGGGCACCGACGGACGATGCGGTGCGGCCAGGCTCGATGCGGCGCGGGTCGATGTTGGTCGCAAGAGACGCGAGCTTCTCGCCCGCGGCCTCACCCAAAAGATGGCGGAGGTAGGGGCTCGGAGTTACGGCGAGTTCACCGATCGTGCGGATACCGACATCGGCGAGCCGGGCGCGGGCAACTGGGCCGACACCCCAGATGAGTCCGACCGGAAGCGGCTCGAGAAACGCCCGCTCCCGCCCGATCGGGACGACGACCATGCCATCGGGCTTGGCCACTTGCGAGGCGATCTTGGCGAGGTGCTTCGTGCCGGCGAGACCGATCGAGATCGGTAAGCCGACCTCGTCGCGAACCCGACGCCGGATCGTCGCGGCGATACCGATCGGCGTCCCGAACAGTCTGATGGCACCAGCGACGTCGAGGAACGCTTCGTCAATCGAGATGCGCTCGACCAGTGGCGTGAAGTCGCGGAACACCTTGATGACCTGATCGCCGAGCCGCTGGTAGTCGTTGAAGTGACCGCCGACGAACTGCAACGCGGGGCACAGTTGGCGGGCTCGCCGTCCGGACATACCGCCGCTCACCCCGAACGCGCGCGCCTCATAGGACGCCGCGAGCACGACGCCCCCACCGACCGCGATCGGCTTGCCGCGAAGCGACGGATCGAGCAGCTGCTCGACTGAGGCGTAGAACGCGTCGAGGTCAGCGTGCAGGATCGTCGGCTGCGCGCCCGTCTCCATGTCGCGAGCTTAGTCGAACACCTGTTCGAGCGAGCAGAAGGCGACTACGCGACCTCGACGATCAGTTCGATCTCGACCGGCACATCAAGAGGCAGGACGGCGACCCCGACCGCGCTGCGCGCGTGGGCGCCGACCTCGGGGCCGAAAACCGAACCCAGCAACTCCGAAGCACCGTTCACCACACCCGGCTGCCCACTGAAGTCGGGCGCGCTGGCCACGTACCCGACCACCTTGACCACCCGCACGACCGCCGACAACTCCCCGACCACGCTGCGCACCGCAGCCAGCGCGTTCAAAGCGCACACCCGCGCCGCCGCCGCGCCGTCCGCGGGCGACACCGCACCACCGACCTTGCCGACAAACGCCGGCATTCCCTCAACCGTCGGGAGTTGCCCCGACGTGTAGACGTAAGAACCCGACCGCACCGCCGGCACATAGGCCGCCAACGGCTTCGCTACCGCGGGCAGCACCAAGCCGAGCGACGCAAGTCGGTCCTCCGGCGTCGTCACGCCTTCGGACGCTTCATGTACGCCACGAGTTGTTCGGCGTTCGCACCGGGGACGACCGCGACGAGTTCCCAGCCGTCGTCGCCCCAGTTGTCGAGGATCTGCTTGGTGGCATGAACGAGCAACGGCACCGTCACGTACTCCCACTTGGTCATGGGCGCGAGCCTAGCCCGCACTACGCGAAACCCCCGAGCGGCCTAGGCTCAGGTGGTGAGCCCCCGACACGTCGATCGCGACTGGGACGGCGTGCGCCTTCACGTCGTCACCGGCAAGGGCGGCACCGGCAAAACGACTGTCGCCGGCGCGCTCGCGCTCGCGCTCGCAACGGGCGGCAAGCGAACGTTGCTCGTCGAGTGCGAAGGCCGCCAGGGGTTGGCCAGGCTCTTCGACAGCGCGCCACTCCCCTACGCCGAACGCCGAGTAGCGGCCGCACCCGATGGCGGCATCGTCTACGCGCTCGCCATCGACCCCGAAGAGGCGCTGCTCGAATATCTCGAGATGTACTACCACCTCGGCCGCGCGGGTCGCGCATTGAGACGGCTCGGCGCCATCGACTTCGCCACCACGATCGCGCCGGGCGTGCGTGACGTTCTGTTGACCGGCAAGGTCTACGAAGCAACGCGCCGTCGCACAACACACAAATCCGTTCGGACGACGCCGAGCGGCCATGCACCCGCTGCGCCCGACGATTTTGTGTACGACGCGGTCGTGATGGACGCACCGCCGACCGGGCGCATCGCGCGCTTTCTCAACGTGAACAGTGAAGTCGCCAGCCTCGCTCGTGTCGGACCAGTCAACCGGCAAGCGGAATCGATCATGCGCCTCATCAGATCGCCGCAAACCGTCGTCCATCTCGTCACGATGCTCGAGGAGATGCCGGTACAGGAAACCCTCGACGGCATCGCGGAACTGCGCGCTTTCGAGCTACCGGTCGGCGGCATCTTCGTGAATCGCGTACACGAACCGCTGTTGCCCACCGCGGGCCTGAAGTCGGCCGGCAACGGAACGATTGACGTTACCGCGATCGCGCGCGGCCTAAAGCGTGCCGGCCTACCCGCCAGCGATGCCATCACCGCCGGCCTGTCGCTTGAAGCAAGCGAACACGCGCAGCAACTGGCTATCGAACGCAAGCTCCGCTCCCGGTTGCGCTCTGTCGACCGGCCGACGTATCAGCTGCACGACCTCGACTCCACCGATGTCGGCCGGATCTATGCCCTGGCGGCCGAACTCGTCGAGCAGGGCGCGACGTGAAATATCTCGACATCGAGACGCTGCTTGCCGATCCAGAGACAAAGATCATCGTGTGCTGCGGCTCGGGTGGGGTCGGTAAGACCACCCTCGCGGCTGCCCTCGGCGTCCGCGCTGCTGAGAACGGACGGAAGGTCGTCACGCTGACCATCGATCCGGCGCGGCGTCTCGCCCAGTCGCTCGGGCTGCAGGAACTCGACAACGTGCCGCGCAAGGTCGCCGGCGTCGGTGCATCGAACCGGACGACGAGTAGCACCGACCGCGGCGAGCTGCACGCGATGATGCTCGACATGAAGCGCACGTTCGACGAGATCGTCGAAGCGCACGCATCGCCTACGAAGGCAGCGCAAATCTTGGCGAACCCGTTTTATCAATCGCTGTCGTCGAGTTTCGCCGGTACCCAGGAGTATATGGCGATGGAGAAGCTTGGTCAGCTGCGTGCATCGGGGCAATGGGATCTGATCGTTGTCGACACCCCACCTGCACGCTCAGCACTTGATTTCCTTGACGCGCCCGCCCGTCTTGGCCGGTTTCTGGACGGTCGATTCATCCGCATGTTGCTGGTGCCCGCGAAGGTCGGCGGCCGCGGTTACGCGAAGGTCATGCAGGTTGGCCTTGGTTTGGTCACCGGCACGATGACGAAGCTGCTCGGCACGCAGCTGCTGACCGACGTCCAGACGTTTGTCGCTGCCATGGACACCATGTTCGGCGGATTGCGACAACGCGCCGACGCCACCGCGAAGCTGTTGCGGGCGCCTGGCACGGTGTTCCTCGTGGTGGCAGCGCCTGAGCCTGATGCGTTACGTGAGGCGTCGTACTTCGTCGATCGACTCGTCGAGGAGGAAATGCCTCTCGCCGGCGTCGTGGTGAATCGCGTTCACCGCACCACCGTGCCGCAGATCACGTTGACTCACGCGCTCGCGGCGGCCGATGCACTCGAGGTCGCGGGTGATCGCGACGATGCGCTGACCGCTGGAGTTCTCCGAGTGCATGCCGAACGGGTCAGCCTTGAGACGTCCGAACAGAAACTGGTCGATGGGTTTGCCCTTGCACATCCGAATGTGCGGCTCACATCGGTGCGCTCGTTCGCTCAAGACGTGCACGATCTCGCCGGTCTGCGCGAACTTGCTACCGCGTTCGGCGAATCGACTCAGCCGACGGCGGAGTAAGTCTCGGCGACGTCGCGCTCGAAGTCGGTCATCGCGGTGCTCAGCAGCCGCTGCCACGAGCTCACATTGGGCCGCCGGCGCAGCAGGGCGCGACGCTCGCGCTCGGTCAGGCCACCCCAGACGCCGAACTCGACGCGGTTGTCGAGAGCGTCGGCCAGGCACTCGGCCCGCACGGGGCAGCCGAAGCAGACGGCCTTTGCGCGGTTCTGAGCCGCACCTTGCACAAACAACGCGTCGGGATCAGACCCCCGACAAGCTGAGCGAGTAGTCCAGTCGGTAGTCCAAGCCATGGTGCGCCCCGTCCCTTAGCTGAGTACGTCCCCACGTGCTCTCGGCCTCGATCTGCCGACCTTTAGCCGGTACTCGATCTCCCTCGACGGTACGGATACGAGCGCAGGCCTCACTAGCCTCCGTTCGGACGATTCGACGTCGTCCGCGCGGCCCATGGGCGAGGCATCCGGGTCAATGCGGCCTAGCCCTGCCGCCCGGCGGCCTGTGCACATCAGGCCATGCCCACGCTCGGCAGCCGGACCGGGAACCGCGGCGCATCGGCCGCAGCGGTTACCCTGCAGGAATGTCAGAAGGGCGGCTCGGCATCGGCGGGCGGCTGACACGGGTCTTGATGCTGGGCGTGTTGTCGGGGCTAGCCGGCCTCTTGGTGGCCGGTTTGGCGTTCCCCGCGGTCGGCGGCCTGGGCGTTGCCACCCGCAACGCAATTGGCACCATCACCTTCTCTGATCTGCCGGCATCACTGCAGGCGCCGCCGTTGTCGCAGCGCTCCGTGATCAGGGCCAGCGACGGCACCACCCTCGCGACCTTCTACTACGAGAACCGTCAGTCGGTAAGCTTGAGTGACGTCGCGCCAACCATGCGACAGGCGATCGTGGCCATCGAAGACGCGCGTTTCTACGAACATCACGGGATCGACCCGAAGGGCATTCTGCGCGCGCTGGTGAAAGACACCTCATCAGGTGATTCAGTGCAGGGTGCGTCGACAATCACGCAGCAATACGTGCGACAAGCACTGGTCGAGACAAACGCGCAGAACAACGACACGGCCGCCGCGGCTGCCGCGAGCGCGAAGAACCTCTCGCGCAAGCTGCGCGAGGCGCGCTACGCGCTCGCGCTTGAGCAGAAGCTGACGAAAGACCAAATCCTCGAGGACTACCTGAACACCGTGTATTTCGGCAGTGGCGCGTACGGCATTTCGGCCGCCGCACAGCACTACTTCAGCGAGCCGGTCACGGCATTGACGCTGCCACAAGCCGCGCTTCTCGCGGGTGTGATCAACAACCCCAGCACGTTCGACCCCACGCTGAATCCGATCAACGCGACCGACCGACGCAACGTCGTGCTCGATCGCATGCTCGCCACCTACCCCGACAGCTACACGGCAGCCCAGATCGCCGCTGCGAAGGCGGCGCCCCTCGGGCTCACGGTGTCGAGCATTCCGAACGGCTGCGCCACCGCGACCGCGCCGTTCTTCTGCGACTACGTCGTGCACGACATTTTGAACGGTGCCGAATTCGGCGCCACGGTTACCGATCGCGCAAACCTGCTCCGCCGGGGCGGTCTGGTCGTCTCGACCACCCTTGACCCGGCGATGCAAGTCGCGGCCCAGACCGCGGTCAATACCGTGGTGCCGAAGGATCCGGCCAAGAACGCCGGTCTAGCAGCCGCGATCGACATGATCGATCCGAAAACCGGCGCCATCAAGGCGATGGCCATCGACCGAGATTACGGATCAGGCCTGGGCCAAACCGAGGTCAACTTGGCGGCCGACAACGTATTGCACGGCGGCTCGACAGGACGCAACGCTGGCTCGACCTTCAAGGTGTTCGTGCTCGCGGCGGCACTCGAGCAACACATCACGACCGGCCTGACCATCAAGTCGCCACCGAAGGTCGACATCAAGGCGGGCAGCACGCAGACCTGTGATGGGCTACCGACCAGCGACTGGCAACCCCAGAATGCGGAGGCCGCCGAGGGTGGCACCTTCAACATGGTGCAGGCCACCGCACAGTCGGTGAACACGTACTTCGCCCAACTCGAGGTGAAGACCGGATTGTGTGACCCGATCACGATCGCCCAGGATCTCGGCGTCCACAAGGCCACCGGCGGCGACCTCGATCAGGTGCCGTCGTTCGTGCTTGGCGCCGAACCGGTCGATCCGCTGAGCGTCGCCGGCGCATTCGCCGCATTCGCCAACCAGGGCACGTATTGCGCGCCGCAGTCGATTACCAAGGTCACCTGGCAGGTCGGCGGCGTCACGACCAATCGCACCGTGCCGCCACCGAGCTGCACGAAAGTGCTTGAGCCTGGCATCGCCAACGGCGTCACCACCTTGCTCCAGGGCGTGCTCCAGCCCGGCGGCACTGGCGCGGGTCTTGGCATCGGCCGGCCGGCCGCTGCTAAGACCGGCACCGACGACAACTACAAGAACGCGTGGTTCAGCGGCTACACCCCCAACCTCGCGGCGTCCGTCTGGGTTGGCAATCCCGACTCCACCGTCCCGATGCGGGCCATCACGGTAAACGGCAAGAGCTACGTCCACGTATTCGGTGCCACCTTGCCGGGGCCGATCTGGCAGCTCGCGATGAAGGGGGCGCTGCTGAATCAGCCGATCCTGCCCTTCCAAAGCGCGCCGGACGCCGTGTTGCGCGGGCCGCCGCTGACGATCCCGCTGTTGGCGGGTCAAGATCCGAAGGCTGCGGTGGCGACCTTAACCGCCATGGGGCTCTACCCCGCGCTGGTTCCGGTCACGGTGCAATCGTCCGAACCGCTCGGCACGGTCGACAGCACCGACCCGCCGGCGGGCACCACGGTGTACGCCGGTCAGGTCGTGAAGATCACCGTCAGCAACGGCATCCCGATTCCGGTGTCGTCACCGCCGGTGTCCGCCCCGCCCGGCTCGCTACCACCTGGCTCGCAGCCACCAAATTCGCCGGCACCGAGCAACACTGCGTCGCCGGGGACGACACCCACGCCAGGGGCTACCCCGACCGCACACTAACCAGCAGCGCCCTAACCCACAGCGCCCTAGCTACCCACCGCCCCTAGCCAGCGAGCTGGCGCCTGACCTCGGCGGCCACCCGGCCGCCTTCGGCCTGCCCGGCGACGAGCGGGTTGGCGACCTTCATGACCGCGCCCATCGCCTGCGGCCCGCTGGCACCCGACTGGGCGATGGCGGTGGTCACGAGTTCGGCCAACGCTTCGTCGGTGAGCTGGGCAGGCAGGTATTCGTCGATGATGCCGCCCTCGGCGCGCTCGCGATCGGCCAACTCGCCTCGATTACCGGCCGCGAAAGCCTCGGCCGCCTCGCGCCGCTTCTTACCTTCGCGGGCCAGCACTTTGAGCACCTCGTCGTCAGAGAGCTGGCGGGCAACCGAACCAGACACCTCTTCGTTGGTGATCGCCGAGAGCACCATGCGAAGCGTGGCCGTGCGTAGTTCGTCGCGCGCCTTGATGGACGTCGTGAGGTCGGCGTGCAGCCGAGTCTTCAGGCTGCCAGCGGTCGGGGAGGTAGACATGCCCGCAGTCTCTCACCGTAGGGTCTGCGAAACTTCTCCTTATGCGCCGACTCACCGCCGTCCCGCTTAGCGTTTTCGCCCTAGGCACCACGGCGGTTGCGTACGGCGCCGCGGTCGAACGGCGCTCGCCCCGGCTACGGCGGTTCGAGGTCCCGGCACTGCCGGCCGGGTCGAGCCCGCTTCGGGTTTTGCACATTTCCGACGCGCACCTGACGCCTGGCCAGACCTGGAAGCGCGACTGGATCAGGGGATTGGCCGAGCTCGAGCCCGACCTGGTGATCAACACCGGTGACAGCATCGCGCATGTCGACGCGGTGCCGGTGTTCCTCGACGCGATCGCGCCACTGCTCGACAGGCCGGGCGCATTCGTGTTTGGTTCCAACGATTTCGCAGCGCCGGTGTTCAAGAATCCGGCGCGCTACCTGTTTCCTGACGACGGAGCGCGCCCGCACGGAGGCGAGTTGCCGTGGCGAGATTTGCGCGATGGGATGGCGGACGGCGGGTGGCTCAACCTCACAAATGCGCGCGGGTATTTGAAGGCCGACGGACGCCAACTCGAGCTGGTCGGCGTCGATGATCCGCACGTCGGACAGGACAGGTACGACGACGTGGCAGGGATGGCCGACCCCGACATGCTTCTGACGATCGGCGTCACCCACTCACCGGAGCCACGGGTGTTGTCGCGCATGGCGGCCGACGGCTGCGGGCTCATCCTCGCCGGGCACACTCACGGCGGCCAGCTGCGGGTGCCGTTCTATGGGGCGCTGGTGACGAACTGTGGGTTGGATCGGGCCCGAGCGCGGGGGTTGTCGCGGTATGACGGCGCGTGGCTCAACGTCTCGGCGGGGCTCGGCACGTCCCCGTTCGCGCCCGTGCGGTTCGCCTGCCCGCCGGAGGCGACCCTGCTCACGCTGGTCGCCGTCCACTGAGGTCGGGCTCGGCGGCGGGGTCGAGTGGTCAGCTAGACTTTGGCCGTTCCATCGGGGTGTAGCGCAGCTTGGCAGCGCGCTGCGTTCGGGACGCAGAGGCCGTGGGTTCAAATCCCGCCACCCCGACCACACATGATCAAGGCCTTCGGACTCATGCCCCGCGGCGCGCACCACTACTGCGGGTGTTCCAAGATTGGCCAGCCAACAAGCCGCCACCTGCGCTGATCAGTTCGGGGACCTCGACCTGTGAGAACTCGCCGACGTATCGGTCATCGAGCACGATCTGGAAGAGACGGGGCGGCTCGCGAGCGCCAACCAGCGCCCGTTTCGTCACGACTTCCTGACGCCCTTCCGCACCGGACCGCGACGCGCCGAGGGTGCCCTTTGATCACGGACTGACAACGATATCTGGTGGTCCGCGCGGGCCTTTTTTGTTCGATCATGATTCGGGTTGACAGGGGCGGGCGCGGAGCTAACAATCTCCACCTGACAACGTTGTCAGGTGTCCATCATGCGTCCGTTTTCATGACTGTCGATCGGAGATCTCGTGCCAAGCCCGCAGTTGGAAGCGCGCGGCATCGTCAAGCACTACGGCCACGTTCGAGCGCTCCGCGGTGCTGACTTCACCGTATTTCCTGGTGAGGTCGTGGCACTAATCGGCGACAACGGGGCCGGCAAGAGCACGCTTGTGAAGCTGCTGTCCGGCGCGGGTCATCCTGACGCCGGCGAAATCCTGCTCGAAGGCTCGCCCGTTGTGCTCAGCACGCCGCTCGAGGCGCAACGACTCGGTGTCGAGACTGTGTATCAGGACCTTGCCCTGGCACCTGATCTCGACGGATCCGCAAATCTCTACCTCGGCCGCGAGATTCTTCGGCCCGGGCTGCTGGGCAAACTCGGGGCTCTCGACAAGAAGGCGATGCGTCGGGGCGCACGCGATGCATTTGCCGAGCTCGGGGTGGATTTACAGAATGCGCTGACAGCCGTCGCCAACCTTTCGGGCGGTCAGCGGCAGAGCGTTGCCGTCGCTCGATCGGTAGCGTGGGCGAGCAAAATCGTGTTCCTTGACGAACCGACAGCCGCACTCGGCGTGGTGCAAACCGCGCGTGTACTCGATGTCGTGCGTCGCATCCGTGACCGCGGCATATCTGTCGTGCTGATCAGCCACAACATGCCCCAGGTGCTCGAGGTTGCCGACCGCGTCGAGGTACTTCGGCTCGGCCGGCGAGTCGCCAGGTTCAACGCCGCACACACCAGCGTCGAAGAGCTCGTCGGTGCAATGACCGGCGCGCTCGGCGACCAAGAAAGTGTCGCGTGAATACCGCGGAAGAGCCACTGGTCGCCGATGCCACGGACTCATCCCAAACCACCTCGATGGCACCACCTCCAGAAGGCGTTTTGCGGCGGCTGGGTTCCACGAACACCGCATGGATATTTCTCGTGCTCGTCGGAATCTGTCTGGCTTTCAGCATCATGAAACCCCACGCATTTGCGACGGCGTTCGAAGCCCGCACGGTCGCGACGAACGCCTCGGTACTGATCGTGGTGTCGGTCGGAATGACGTTCGTCATCATCACGGGGGGCATCGATCTGTCGGTCGGCTCTGTTCTCGTTTTTGCTGGCGTGGCGGCGGCCGAAGCGATGCATGCCGGATCAGATCGAAGCATCCATGCGGGCTGGGGCACGATCTGGCTGGGGCTTGTGGTTGCTCTCGTGTCGGGCCTCTGCTGGGGAGTGATCAACGGATTCCTGGTCGCCGTAGCGCGGGTTCCTGCTCTCATCGTCACCCTGGGCACCCTCGGTGCTGCCTACGGCTTGTCGCAGATCGTCACGCACGGCCAAGACCTACGTGGCGTCCCAGCCAAACTCGCCAGTGACGTTGGCCTGGGCCGTCTCGTCGGCGGCATCCCGTGGATGGTGGCCATCGCGACCGTGGTCACCGCGGTGGGCGCTGCGGTTCTGTACGGCACGAGGTTTGGTCGCTACACGTTGGCAATCGGCTCCAACGCGGAAGCGGCGAGACGCGCAGGAATCAACGTTCGCCGGCATCTCATCAAGGTGTACGCACTGCAGGGAACCCTCGCTGGGCTGGCCGGATTCCTCGCGCTCGCGTATTTCGACACAACAACGATCTCCGGCCACTCGTCGGACAATCTTGCCGCCATCACCGCCGTCGTCATCGGTGGCACCAGCCTCTTCGGCGGGCGTGGAACGGTTATCGGCTCCGCGATCGGCGTCTTCATTCCCGCAGTTCTCGCGAGCGGATTCGTCATCATCGGCGTACAGAGCTACTGGCAGAACGTAGCGCTGGGCGTCGTCCTTGTCGCGGCCGTGTACATCGATCAGATGCGGCGCCAGGCACGGAGCCGTCAGTGAGTCCCCGACGCGAGATCGAACCCGAGATTTCCCCGCCAGCTTGATGAGACGGGAAGCCGCACCATCACGACGTGCACGTGGTCGCTTCGTGAGTCATCGCCATCACAACAACGAAAGGTGATTACAACCCATGCAATCTCGAATCACAGTGCCATCCCGACTCACCGTGTCCACTATTGCGTTAGTCGCGGTGGCCGTCGCCGGATGTAGTTCGTCGAAGCACACTGCGGCCACCGCCGCGACCTCAGCGCCAGCCGCAGCGCCATCGACAAGTGCCGCGGCCGCAGCATCGCCGGCAACAGCCGGTGTGCCCACAAAGCCGAGCAAGAGCTACAAAATCACGCTCATCAAGGGTGTCAACGGCGATCCGTTCTACGCCACAATGGCGTGCGGCGTGCAGGCGGAAGCAGCCAAACTCGGAGCTACCGTCAATGTCGTCGGGGGCGACAAGTGGGGTGCCGACGTGCAGACGCCTGTCGTCAACTCCGTTACTGCGCAGCACCCGGACGCCGTGCTGATTGCGCCGAACGACACCAAGGCGATGCTCGCACCACTCCAGCAGCTCACCGCCGCCGGTATCAAGCTCGTCATCGTTGACACCGGGCTCGACGACGAATCCGGTGCCGTCGCCGTCATCAGTTCAGACAACGCGGGTGGCGGAAAGCTCGCCGCTGACGAACTCGGCGACGAGGTCGGAGGCAAGGGGTCGGTATTCGTCATGAACGTGCAGGCGGGTATTTCTACGACTGACGCCAGGGCAAAGGGATTCATCGACGAGATCAAGGCGAAGTATCCGAGCATCACCGTCCTCGACACTCAGTACAACGACGACGACCCGGCCAAGGCTGCGTCGATTACCACCTCCGTGCTGTCCGCACACCCCGACCTGGCGGGCGTATTCGCGACGAACGTGCAGGGCGCCGAAGGTACCGCCACCGGGCTAAAGCAGGCCAGTAAGCAGGGAGTTGTCAAGGTCATCGGCTACGACGCTGGCCCGCAGCAGGTTCAAGACCTCCAGAGCGGAATCGTTCAAGGCCTCATCGCGCAAGACCCCTACACCGAGGGTGTCGACAGCGTCGAACAGGCAGTGGCTGCGTTGTCTGGTCAAACCGTGACACGAACGATCCAGACCACGCTGGCGGCTCTGACAACGAGCAACCTGACGGCGAAGGCGCAATACGTCTACAAGAACTCCTGCTCCTAGGCGCGCGCGTTAAGGACGGCTGGGGTCGGTACTCAACCGACCCCAGCCTCACCTGAGCAGCACCCCCTGATGTCTGGACTCAGACACGAACGGCGACCGTCTTCCGGACGACCTGAAAGGAGCACCTCGTGTCGCACGCAGTTCCTTCCCTCAGGTGGGGAATCATCGGCACCGGCGGGATCGCTTCTGCGTTCGCCACGGACTTAGCACTCCTTCCGACCGCCGACATCGTGGCCGTCGGTTCGCGCACGCAACAGACTGCGGACTCGTTCGGCGAGCGCTTTGCGATCGCGCATCGCTACGCGAGTTACGAGGCGCTAGCCAATGACCCTGAAATCGACGCCGTCTATGTTGCGACCCCGCACCCCGCCCACTTCGCCTGCACGCTGCTCGCGATCCGCGCAGGCAAGGCCGTGCTCGTCGAAAAACCCTTCACCCTCAACGGCGGAGAAGCACGGACTCTCGTGGCGGAGGCCCGAGCGCACGGCACCTTCCTCATGGAGGCCATGTGGACTCGATTTCTTCCGCACGTTGTGCGAATTCGGCAGATCATCGCCGAGAACCGCCTCGGAGAAGTTCGCTCGTTCACTGCTGACTTTGGCGAGCACTTTGTCGAGGACGCGACACACCGGTCCTTCGCACCAGCCCTCGGCGGGGGCGCGCTCCTCGACCTCGGCGTCTACCCCCTGTCGTTTGCCTCGATGCTGTTCGGACCACCGGACAAGATCACCGCACGAAGCCACCCTGCATTCACTGGCGTCGATTCCCAAACGTCGGTGATCTTGGAGTACGTGGGCGGCCGCCAGGCCGTACTTTTCACGACGCTCGAGGGGCATACATCCAACCGGGCCAGCATCAACGGTCGCGACGCGCGCATCGAGATCGCCGGTGATTTCTTCGCGCCTACAACCTTCCGGTTGATCGAACGCAACGGTGTCTTGGAAATCCACAACATCGCCCACGTTGGCCGAGGCTTGCGGCACCAGGCAGCCGAAGTCGCGCGATGCGTTGACGCCGGCCTCACGGAAAGTCCGTGGATGCCGCTGGACGAAACGCTCACCATCATGGACACCCTTGACGAGATTCGCTGCCAAATCGGGCTGCAGTACCCGGCCGAGTCGTCGCAGATTTACACACACGCGATGACAGAAAGATGACATGCGCTCCGGGCCGTTCACCGAAGTCCGTTGGCCTGCGGCGCGCGGCTACGCTCGCCTGCTAGTGCCGCGTTGATGGTCGTTCTGTCGTGCCGAACTCGTCTCGCCGATCACCTCACGAGGCGCCGAGGCACGAAATTGCCCTACTGAGCGGGGACGACTGGAGCGACGTCGCCACGCGGTCGGACTACAACGGGCAGCCGACTATCGCTACGGCGCCGCCCGAGCGCATTCCCGGTCTTTCGCGGGTTGGCTCGGATTTGAGGGTGAGCTGATCCTGCGTGCGCTTTCAGGTAGGCCGGGAGGTCGGTGGCCATCATCGGCTCGCCAAACACGCGACCTTGTGCCGCATCGCAAGCCATGTCGCGCAAACCATCCACCTGGGTCATTCGCTCGACGCCTTGGGCCACGACCTGAAGGTCGAGCGCATGGCCCATGCCGACAAGCGCGCTGACGATCGCGACGTCAACGCTGTCGACGTCGACCTCGGACACGAACGATACGTCAAGCTTCACGGTATTTGCCCGCAGGTCGCGCAGGTATGTAAGCGATGAGTGACCGGTGCCAAAATCGTCAATCCCCAGTTTGACGCCGGAAGCTTGGATTCGGCCAAGGTTGGCGCGCATCGTGGTCCGCCCGGAGGTCAGAATGCGTTCCGACAGTTCGATGGTCAGACGGGTCGCCTCAAGACCTGTTTCGGCGAGTGCATCCGCGATCGCGTCGGCGACCTCCTCATGCTGGAGGTCGCGGGCAGAAAGTTTCACAGTCAGGGACAACGTGCGGTTTACCCACGAAGCGGCCTCGCGGCAAGCCGTCACGACTGCCCAGGCGTGAATCGCGGTGACGAGAGCCGACTCCTCGGCGATGGGAATGAACTCGGCGGCATCGACAAACCCTTGACCTGGCCGGTTCCAACTAACAACGGCTTCGAATGCGACGGGAGCACCGTCGGATAGTCGAATGATTGGCTCGTAGCGCAACACAAGTTCCTCTTGCGCCAATGCTCGCCTGAGGGCGGCTTCGGTCACCAACCTGTCGTCGACTCGCGACCTCAGTACGTCGTCGTAGACCGCGTACTGAGCCTTGCCGAGGGCCTTAGCCTCGTACATAGCGACGTCCGCCTGCCGCAGCAGTTCGGTTGAGGTCGACTCCGAATCCGAAACTGCGATACCGATACTGGCACTTACAACGACCTCGCGATCTCCCACTCGGAACGGCGCAGCGAGGTCCCGAGCAATCCGGCTGGCCACGTCCGTCGCGATGCGTGCGGTTTCGAGGTCACCGCAGATGACGACGAACTCGTCACCACCCATCCTGGCGACAACGTCATCCTCGCGCACTGAGCTGCAAATACGGTCGGCAGCGAGGACAAGGAGTTCGTCGCCCGCTGAGTGACCCCAACTGTCGTTGATCACCTTGAATCCGTCGAGGTCGACGAAGAGCAAGGCGCTCTTGCCTTTGTAACGGCGAGTCATGAGCTCTAGGTCGAGGAGTTCAGTGAGTGCGGCACGATTCAGCAGGCCGGTCAAAGAGTCGTGTCTGGCTTGCCTGCTAAGTGCGGTATGCAAAGCCTGAAGGTTGCCGATCGACGCGTTCAACGAGGTCGCCATCTGGCCAAGCTCGTCTCTTGTGTCGACCTTCGCCGTTCCGGTGAGATCGTTTTTCGCGACTGCATCGAGGACATCGCGGATACGCCGCAATGGCCGCACGATTGCGCCGGCCACGCTGAGGCCCATCCCAATGGCGAGCACGAGTCCGATGGTCAACAGCCCTGCGATCACGTCTCGCGCGACGGTCCGGGCATGGGTGGCCGTCGTGAGATGGCTGACCGCGATCGCGTCTGCCTGTGTACTCAGGTCGTTCAGTGACCCCAGAATTACAGCGACAAGAGGGATCAGCTCGGTCGTGCGGTAGTGCTCGTAGAGCACCTTGTTGCCAGCAACCAGTGCAGGCGTCATCTCGTTGTCACGAACATTCTTGTAGCTCAGCCAGGCTTGGTTGAATACCTGGAGCGACTTCTGCTGAGACTGGTTCAAGGGCTCGGAGGCGTAAGACGCCCCAACCGTGGCGATCTTCAGGTCATCTGCTTTTAGACCCGCATCGGCCAATGCGTAGGCGCTCGGGTTGACCGCGTTGGCTCGCGACAGTACGTCGAAACGCGCCTGCACGACAGCTTCCCGCAGATCGGCGAGCTGCTGATTGGGAAGGAGCGCCGAAGTGTAGATCGACTCGCCCTGCGCCGCGACGTCGGCGGTCTCAGTCAGCGCAACCACACCAACCGCCGCCGCAACGAATATTGCAATCAGAACTGCGCTCAAGATCTTGGTACGCACCGAGAAGGTTCCGACGGCTCGAGAAACCCGACCTCGTACCTGCATGTTCACAGCACCCTCACTGATCTGGCCCGCACAGAACGGGACAGCTGCCTCATCGGCTCACCGCCGGCCCATATGAAAACAATTCAGCGGTCAGTCGGGGCCGTCGGGCGTGATGGCCCCGATCGCCTCGTCTCTCCCTAAGGACACCGAGTTATCTGCAAGAGCCGGGCCCCGTGACTCGCAACGTCGACGGACAGCGATCGGGTGACGGCCCCGAGGCTCGCGTGGTCCCACAGGTCATGCACTACCGCGGTCTCGGGCAGGCCCGCGGCCCCGAGCTGCACCGTGTAGCACCGGTCGGTAAACCCGGTGTTGAAGACGGCCATATAGCTGACCGTGTCATCACGGGCCGCGACCCAGACGATGAGATGTCCGCGGCGGAACAACTGCCGCGCGCCATGCGACGAGCGAACCACCTGGAGCACGTCGTCGTTGGTGAGGAGAGCAAGCGTCCACTCATCGAGTGTCGGTAAGTAGCTCCCAATCATCAACGGCGAACGAAAGATGCACCACAGGGTGATCATCGTGCGCTGCTCGTCGTGCGAGAGTCGTGTCCAACGCCGCCCGATACCGTGTTCCTTCGAGCGGAGCGCAACCTCACCAAGGGGCAGCATGTCGGCGTCCGGCCAATGACCTTCGCCTCCATGGTGAGTCCATTTGTCGCAGAACTCGAACATGCCGAACAGGTCCTCCCAGGTATCCCAGAAGTCACCTGACATACGCCACATTTCAGCGTGGGCACGCACATGCGGCGCATCAGCCATGTCCATAGGTCCACATGACAAGCTAAGGACGATGTCTCGTTGGCATCGATCGATGGAGTCGCGGATGAGTTCTATCTCGCCCGCGGCGTACGGAAAGAGTGCGTCATCAACCTTCACGAAGTCGACGTCCCACGATGCGTACAGGTCGAAAAGAGAGTCGTAGTACTGCTGGGCCCCGGGCGCGTTCGGATCGACACCGTACATGTCGGTATTCCACGCGCAGGTCGAATCGGTTGCGGCGACCTCGCGCGCGCGAACATCAGTGCCGAGGATGGCCGTGTTCTGGTGCACGGCCTGTCGCGGGATTCCGCGCATGACATGAATGCCGAACTTGAGCCCGAGAGCGTGGATCTTTGCCGCGAGCGGTGCGAATCCAGCGCCGTTCGCCGCCGAGGGAAATCGGTTGACTGCTGGAGTCAATCGCGAAAAGTCATCCATCGTCAGTGGAACAAACGGGTGATACGACGACGAGGTAGCCGACGGCTCGTACCACTGAATGTCCACGACGACGTACTCCCAGCCGCTGCTCAACATATGAGTGGCGAGGTAGGTCGCGTTGAGGAGCACCTCTTCCTCGGTAACACTCGCGCCATAGACATCCCAGCTGTTCCAGCCCATCGGCGGGGCCGGCGCCTTACTCGGTCGATCGGTCACGGCGCCTTCCCACTCAGTTCTTCGAGATCCTCGTCACTAAGCGCGACGTCAACCGCCGCCGCACAGTCGACGACGTTTTCCGGCCTGCTGCATCCCGGAATCGGAATGACGTGCGAACCAAGGGTTAGTTCCCATGCCAGCGCAATCTGCTGTGAGGAGACATCGTGCTTCTGAGCCAGGCGTTCGAATTCTGGGTGCAGTCGGCCAAGGCGTGCTCCTCCACCGATTCCGCCGAGCGGGCTGTAGAGCAAGAAGGCAATGCCCAGATCCTTGCAGAGGTTAAGTTCGGCACGGTTCTGTCTCATCCGCGGCGAAAACTCGTTCTGAACACTCGCAAGACCGCCGGGACCTAACACCGTCAGTGCGACTTGTATCTGATTGACGTTCGCGTTGCTGATGCCGACGAGACGAATCTTGCCGGCGTCCCGAAGATCTCGCAGCGCCTCGATCGACGCTTCGTACGGCACCTTGGGATCGGGGCGATGATGTTGGTAGAGGCCGATCTGGTCAACCCGGAGGGCACGCAGCGATCGCTCGCAGGCCTCGCGAAGGTAGGCCGGTCGACCGTCGACTTCCCACTCGCCGCCAGGCCGAGTGTGCCCACCCTTGGTCGCAACAAGCACATCGCGGGCTGCATCACCGCATGCGCGCAACGCGTCGGAAATCAGCCGTTCATTGTGGTTGAACTCGTCGGGGGAAATGCAATACGCGTCGGCCGTGTCGATCAGCGTCACCCCGCACTCGACTGCGGCACGGACGGTCTCATAGGCACGGTCGCGGCTCGGACGGCCGTCGACGGACATCTGCAACGTGCCTAGCCCGATGGGGCCGACTGCAATGTCACCGATCATTCGGCCTGGGGCACGCACCCGAGCTCCTGTGTCTGTCGCCTCTGTCACTTGACGGCACCCACGGTGACGCCCGATGCGATGAACCGCTGGGCGAGAAGCAACAAGACAACTGCAGGAAGTGACGCGATGACGGCGGTCGCCATCACCGGTCCCCATATCTGCCGGTCGACGCCAACGAATTGATAGATCCCCAACGTGATCGGCTGAATCTTCGTACTCGTCGTGAGGGTGAGGGCGAAGAGGAGGTCGCTCCAGGCGAAGAGGAAGCTGAACAGCGCCGCGGTGACGATGCCGTTCTTGCTTACGGGAACGACGATCGCCAGCAGTGTTTTCAAACGGCCGGCACCGTCGACGCGCGCCGCTTCGAGGATTTCAGTTGGGATCCCGGCCATGAAGGAGCGCACCAGCAGGATCGAGAACGGAATGCCAAGCGAGGCGTCGGCGAGCATGAGACCGAGATAAGAATTCAGCAGGTGAATGCTGGTGTACGTGCGGTACAGGGCGTTCGCGATGACGATGCCGGGGATCATCTGGGTGACGAGTATTCCCATGATGAGGAGGCGAGTAGATGGCAACCGGAATCGGGACAGCGCGTACGCCGCAGGTGTCGCGATCAGAATCTCGACGATGGTTGCCCCCGAGGCAACGATGAGACTCGTGAGAACGTCCTTCTTTTCGCTGTGGAATGCGAGTCGGTAGGACGAGAAGCTGAGATGGAAGGGAAACCAGGTGGTATGGGCGGCAGTCACACCGGACTGCAGCGACGCGTTGACCATCCAATACACGGGAAACAAGAAGACGGCCAAGATGGCCAGCGCGATGACTGTCGTGATCCAACTCCGCTTCTGTGATCGCCTCATCGCGTGTCGGTCTCACTGAACGTGCCGCGGTTCATTCGCAGGTAGATTGCTGCGAAGACGAGTGATATGAGAATGAGCACGTTGCCCATGGCCGCTCCCTGGCCAAACAGGAACGTCTTGAACGACAGGTTGTATGAGCCAACAGCGAGCGTTTCGCTCGCGTCAACGGGTCCGCCGCCCGTCACGACGAGAATGATGTCGATCACTTTGGCGGTATAGATGAAGCCGAGGATGACGACAACACCGACAACCGGGCGCAAGAGTGGCCAGGTGATGTGCCAGAAGGTCCTCAGCCCGTTCGCGCCATCGATCTTCGCCGCCTCGTAGAGGTCTGTCGGGATGTCCTGGAGGCCGCTGTACAGGATGACCATATTGAACGGAATCCCGATCCAGATATTGACGAGGATCACCGAAATAAGAGCGACGGTGGTACTCGTGAGCCACGGCACCCGTGTCGTCGTCAGGCCTGAGTTGACCAAGACGTTGTTGAGCACGCCGTTGTCTTGGTCCAGCATCCACCGCCACACAGTCGAGGAGACGACCAGCGGCAGCAACCACGGCAGCAGGATTACCGAGCGGATCAGACCATTGAGTGGGAACCGGCGGCTGAAGAACACCGCCAAACCGAGCCCGATCACGAACTGGCCCACCATGGAGCCGATGGTGAACAACGCAGTGTTCAGAGCAATCTTGCCGAAGATTCCCGAGTGGAAGATGTGCCGATAGTTCTGAAAGCCATTGAAGGGCGCCTTCCCCGTGTACAGCGACGAGGTTGTGTAGTTCTGGAAACTCGTCAACCCGTTCTTCACGATCGGGTAGGCAAAGAACACCACCAGATAAATCACGGCCGGCGCAATGAACATCCACTTGGCCACGCGTTCCGACCAACGCGCCCGGCGCCGCGAGTTTCTCGCGGCGCCGGGCGAGGTCTCGACGCGTGCGCGCCGGGCCAACTCGGTCACCTTGCAGTCACCTTGCCGTCAACGTGCTCGAATATTTTCGATCATCTCCGTTGCTCTGCAACCGTGGGGCGCCCGAGGAGTAGGCGCCCCACGGCTCGCCTAGGGAGCAGGGGCCGCTGCGACTGTCGCCGCGGCTGTCTTGAGCGCCGATGCCGGTGACGCTGCGCCGGTTATTGCGGCTTGGATCGCTGTTTCCAATGCTGTCGCCACGGTTGGGAACAATGCCCCGACCTCTTCGGTACGCGACCTGGCCGTGCTGACCTCGCTGATGAAGGACTGGATCGGCGGGTAGCTCTGGCCGTACTGTGCGGCGACGTCCATGCGAGTCGGGACCTGGACGACGTCGGTGTTGTAGGCCAGCTGGTTTGCCGGGTTATTCATGCAGGTCACAACCTTTGCCGCCGCCGCCTCTTGAGCCGGCGTGGTCTGCGGAATGGTCCACATCTCTCCACCGAGGGGCGCGACAAGCGTCTTGCCGGCCGCCGGCACCGGAATCGGAGCGATTCCGTAGTGAATGTTCTGGAGCTTGTCGAGAGGCGCGATGTTCCACGGGCCGTTGATCTCCATGGCGGCCTTGCCCGCGGCGAACTGATCGTTCACGTCACCTTGGGTCCAGGAGACCACGGACTTCGACGCGGCGCCGCTCTTCACGAAGTCCGACTCGAAGGTCAGCGCCTGCACAGCGGCCGGGTCGCCGAGATGCAGGAAGTCGCCACCGTTCGACCACAAGAAGGGGAGGAAGTGCCAGGCACCTTCGCCATCATTGTCGGCCGAGAACGCGAGCCCGTAGTGCGCCGAGGTGGTCAACTTCTTCGCCGCTGCCGTGAGGTCCGCCCACGTCTTGGGCACCGCGACCCCCGCAGCCGTTAGCAGATCCTTGTTGTAGAACAGCGCGATCGAGTTCACCGAGGGCGCCATCCCGTAGACCTTGCCCTTATACGTACCCGCGGCGAGGATGCCCGGGAAAATCCCGGTCGTGGGGTCGACTCCAAGGTCCGTCAGCGGCACAAGTGCGCCGGTGGCCGCGATCGCCTGCACGCCTGGGTTGTCGATCATCAGCAGGCTGGGCAGCGAGTGCGCCGAAATGTCCTGCAGAATCTTCGGCCCCAACTGACCACCGGGAACGTGGTCCTGACTTGCCATTGTCGCGCCGGCTGCAGCCGCGCAGCTCTGCAGGTGGGAGCTCACGAAGCTCTTGTAGGGATCGCTGCTGTAGTAGTCCAACGACGTAAGACTGACGGCGCCGGCAGCCGGCGCAGGTGAACTCACGGGTGCGGCCGATGTCGCTGGTGCCGACGCGGAAGCTGTCGGTGCGGGGGCAGCCGAGCTGGTTGAAGGCGCTGCGCTCGATGGGGTTGTGCTTGCTGACTTGTGACTCGACGAGCATCCGGCTAGCGCCACAACGATGCTGACAGCTCCTGCCAGCCCACCTGCTGCACGGTGTGTAGATCCCTTGCGCATCACGAGGATCCTTTCATGTATGTCACCTGGCTCGAATGGATGCCACAACGCGCCAGGACAGCGGTTGGGCCAAACGGGGCGGAACACCTCTGCCGCTGGGGCCTATGAATCGTTTCAAAAGCACTGCCAGAAATTCGGGTGAACGTTAACATTGTCAGCGGGGTAAGCGAGAACCTAGAGCGGACTCACCGGGGGTGTCAAGGCATTCTGAGACCGTTACCAAGCCGTGCCTTTACGGGCCCCAATGGATCCGACAGCAGCGGTGGTCGGCGACATTGAAACGGCGTGGCGACTCCGCTAGCCTCCCGCCCGATTCGTCCATGAACGGCATGGACGACACGGACGGCACGGACCCCAGCGCGACTGGAAAGAGCGCAGGCAGACCATGCTTTGCACCCCGGTTCCAAGCGACGGACCCGCAACCGCGCACGCATTAGCCCTGATACTTGTCCGACCGCGGATACCACGGGGTGCTTCAGAGGATCACGTTTGCTGCTTGCTACGGAATCGAGAGGAACGCTAGTGGCCCAACTCGGTGCGGACCGGCTCGAGATTCGGGCCGCAGATCATGTGCTGCGTGTCGAAGCGTGGGGAGTCGACAGCATGCGAGTTCGCGCCGCCCGGGAGGACATTCTCGACCTCGACGGTGCGCTCGTCGACACCCCGGTTCCGACTGACGTGGTTGTCACCTCCGGCGACGGGACAGCCTCCCTTGTCAATGGGAATCTTCGCGTTGACCTGTCGGCTGCGGGGCAGTTGAGATTCAGTCGGGTAACGGATGCCGCCGAACTTGTCAGCGAGATGCCAGCGCATTTCGTCTGGCCCGGGCCTCGCCTCTTCGCATCGGCTGGTGACGAGGCGTGCCGCCTCGAGCAGCGCTTTTGTGCCTACCCGGAAGAAAAGATATTCGGTCTCGGCCAACATCAGCACGGACGTCTTAACCAAAAAGGGCTCGTGCTCGACCTCGTTCAGCGCAACGCCGAGGTCACGATCCCTTTCGCGATCTCATCGCGGGGGTACGGGTTCCTGTGGAACTCCCCGGCGGTCGGACGGGTGGAGTTCGCCGAAAATGGCACCCGATGGGTGTCGGATTCCGCACGCCAAATTGACTACTGGGTGACCACCGGTAGTTCTCCGCGCGAGATCTTGACGCACTACGCGGATGCCACGGGACATGCTCCGACGATGCCGTCCTGGGCCAGCGGACTATGGCAGTCGAAGCTGCGCTACAAGACTCAGAACGAGCTGCTCGAGGTGGCTCGGGGCTATCGAGACCGTGGCTTGCCACTGTCGGTCATCGTCGTTGACTATTTCCATTGGACGCGGCTAGGGGAATGGCGTTTCGACGCCGCTGATTGGCCAGACCCGCGCGCGATGGTCGAGGAACTCGCTGCCATGGGCGTCAAGCTCATGGTGTCGGTGTGGCCGTCCGTAAGCACTCTTGCCGCAAACTACGACGTGATGAATCGTCGTGGCTACCTGATCGCTACCGCGCACGGCTCGTCTGTGCATCAGCTCTTTCCCGACAAGGGAGCTGCTGAGGAAACGCTCGGAGTCAGTTTCTACGATGCGACGAACCCTGCCGCGCGCAGCTTTGTCTGGGACGCTATAAAGACCGGGTACTACGACGCCGGAATCCGGGTGTGGTGGCTCGACGCATGCGAGCCGGAGATTTATCCGGAGCAGTTTGGAAATCTGCGGTTCTTCGGCGGTGCTGGCCCAGAAGTTGCCAACATCTATCCGCGCGAACACGTCAGAGGCTTCTACGAGCACATGCGCGGCGAGGGCGAAGAGGAGATCATCTGCCTGGTCCGTTCAGCATGGGCGGGAAGTCAACGGTTCGGAGCAGCCCTATGGTCGGGCGACATTCCTCCGACGTTCGAATCGTTGCAGGCGCAGGTGCGAGCTGGCCTTAACGTAGCCATGAGCGGCATCCCGTGGTGGACGACGGATATTGGCGGTTTTGCTGGTGGCGACCCCACCTCGGCGGACTACCGCGAGTTGATGGTCCGCTGGTTCCAATACGCGGTCTTCTGCCCGCTGTTAAGGATGCACGGACATCGTGAGCCGCGCGAACAATTCGAAGCCGGTCATTCGGGCGGCCCGAACGAGATCTGGTCTTACGGGGAGGAGACGTACGGGATGCTCTCCGAGTACCTCGCGGTTCGTGAACGATTGCGTCCCTACATCCACGCGCAAATGCTCGAATCCTCGCGAGCGGGCTTGCCGCCCATGCGACCGATGTTCGTCGACTTTCCTGTCGATGACACGTGCTGGTCTATCGACGATCAATACATGTTCGGACCCGACCTGCTGGTCGCGCCGGTGCTCGAACTCGGTGCTCGCAGACGAGCGGTGTATTTACCCGTCGGAGCATCGTGGACCGACACAGCCACGGGGGCCATTCACGCCGGCGGCCGGGTAGTAAACGTGACTGCGCCCTTGAGCCGAATTCCGGTCTTCGCGCGCAACGGCGGAACCGACTTCACCGGGATCTTCGCAACCAACTCCGACCCGGCGTGAGCGTTGGGCTCGCCGTGTTCCGGAGGCCGATGGATCGCCAGAAGCGACTTCTTCGCAGTCCGGTCCGCCGCAAGCAGTTAGCGTTAACAAAGCCGGCCTATTCGTCAGGCCACCGGCAGGCTCGCCCGAAACTATTTCCGAGACTCGGTTAAACAGGATAAGTTACCAGCCAATCGACCCTCTGACAACGTTGTCGACATCGCTTTCTTGGATACCTCTTGTTACGTCGACATGCATGGTTTTTCAGATGCCTTCTGCGGGTTATCAGCAAGGTGACCCGCTCGGCTGGAATTGCGGCTGCTTTTCGACGCTACCGATCCTGCGGCGGCGCTTCTTCGGCGCGTTCTTCGATCGGCGCCGCAATCTCCCGTGACTCGTCGGTCGTATACGCAGCCAACCGGCTTTGCAGAGCGGCAAGAACGGGGAGCCACACGTTTTCGGCCGCTTCATCGTCGTCCGTGCTGTCGATCTCGTCGACTTGTAACCGGATCGCGCTGCCGCCGGAACAAGCGCGGATCTGCCAGGTGAGATAAGTCGGCGGGTCGTCGGGGCCGGCTTGCAAGACGTACGAAAGCCGCCGCGGCTCTTCGACGTGCAGCACCCGACCGATCAGTGAATATCCCTCTGTGGCGTGGAATTCGATCGGCGCATCGGCTTCCCACGATGAATGTGCTGCGAGGCCGTAGAGATAGCCGCCGCTTTCTCGCGACCCGGTGATGAACGACCAGACGTTCGCCGGCTCGACCATGGCGAAGCAGGCGAACTGCCGAGGCCCCGACGGCGCGCCTTGCAGGTCGTCCCGAAAGGGGTCCATGTCGTGGCTCCGGTCGGCTTGCTCGAAGGGGCTCACCCAAGCGCGGGTCAGAGAACTGCGTGTGGTCTTGGATTGTCCACGGGATGCGGCTCTGCGTCGATGGCCGAGACTGACCGGTTACAACGGAGGCGGGTCAAGCCGTCCGGGCCGGATCCGAAGGCCGTCTAGTGGCTCGGGCGACTCAGCCGCGATGGTGGCGAGTCGGCCGAGGACCCGCGCGAGCATGTCGAGCAACACCACCCGCTCATCAGGCGTGAGCGCATCAAGCGCCGCCCGCTCGATCTTACGGATGCCGGGGAGCAGCCGGTCAGCGGTAGCCCGCCCCGAATCGGTGATCTCGACCAGCGTGCTACGCCGATCGTCGGGGTTCGGGCTGCGCCGCACCCAACCCCGGCGTTCGAGCAGATCGAGGTTCGCGGTCATCGTCGCCGACGGCGCAATGACACGTTCGCCAATCTCGGACGGCGTGAGCGGGCCGGCCGCACCATCGAGCACCGCGAGCACCGTCGCCGGCGGCTGCAACATGTCGAAGCTCGCCGAGATAGCCCGATCGAGTTCGAGCAAAGCTGCCGCGCCTACTCGGGCGAGCGACGCGTAGGCCGCGGTACTGGCGGCGTCGCCGTCCGGGTATTCGGTCTCGAAGTCGGCATCGACCTTGACCACGCCACGTGCCGCCGGGGAAGGACGTCCGCCCTTCCCCGGCTTGCGGCGGTAGGGCTCAGACAATGGCGAAGATCTCCACCTGCGGCGGCCCGGCGACACCGGCGCGCTGCATGCCGGCCTGAAGCTCGGGCGAGTGCGCGAAGCTGCTCGCCTGCTCGACGGTGGGGAAGTCGTGCGTGATCAAGACATCGTTGACGTTCTCCGGCAGACGAAGCACCCGCTTTGCGGTGCAGCCGTGCTCGAGCCGCAGCGGCTCGAGCTCGTCATAGACGGCGCGCCATGCGGCGTAGTCGTTGACCTGGTGGCGGACGACGAGAGTTGCGCTCATTGAACGGTCTCCCTTGGGGATGTGGAAGCTTCCTGCTTCCTGGGCCGGGAGCCTAGCAAGTGTTTTACCTCCGAGACAAGCATCTCGGAGCAGAGATATTTCAGGTGAGATCGTTCGCGCCGATCGGCCGAGCGCTGCCGTACCGTGGCACGGTGGACGCGCAACCGGCATCGGACACCTCGACGTGGTCGAACGTCGGACCGGTCAAGCATGGCTACCCACCGCCGCGCCTGTCAGTCGGCGAGGTGACGACCGCCTACTGCGGCGCCGGACTCATCGTCGAGGGCGAATGTTCCGATCGGCCGCCGCGTGATGCCTGCCCGTTGTGCGCGCTGGCGTGGCAAACCGGCAAGCAGCCCGGACGTCGATGGGCTCGCGCTTTTCGCGCCGGGCTCGGCCGACCTCGCGGATAGGAATCGTAGACTCGGCCTCGATCACGGCAGAATGTCGGCGTGACTACCAGTCTTGATCCCACCGACGTCGCGTGGAAGGCCCGGTTTCGCGCGGCCCGCATGACGTTGCCTGACTGGGCGGTGTTGCGCCCCGATCGCAACGTGTTCGTGAGCAACGCCAGCGGGACATTCGAGATGTACCGCTGGGACCGGTCGGATGGGTCGACCGCACAGATCACTGCACGCCCGGCCGGCACCCGCGTCGGCACCATCGACCCGCTCGGCGAGTGGGTCTGGTGGTTCGACGACACCGGCGGCAACGAGTTCGGGGTGTGGCGCCGCCAGCGATTCGAGACCAGCGCCGACGTTAGTGCCGACACCGCTGAAGAGGCGGTACCTGGGCTGCTGCCGTCGTACCCGAGCGGGTTGTGTCTCGGCCAGCGCGGCCTCGCCGTCGTCGGCCGGTCAACTGACGACGGCGCCACCATCTACGTCGCGCGGCCGGGCGATGATCCGATCTTGATGTACTCCCATGAACAAGACGCAGGCGTGATCGCGCTCTCCCGCGACGACACCTTGATCGCGATCGAGCACAGCGAGCACGGCGACTCTCGGCACATGGCGCTTCGGGTATTGCGGGTTGCCGACGGTTCGCCGATGGCCGACCTCTGGGACGGCGCCGGTCGCGGCCTGGCCGCCGTCGCGTTCGCCCCGATCGCCGGCGATACCCGATTGCTGGCGAGGCACGAGCGCCACGATCGCTGGACACCCTTCATCTGGGATGTCGCCGACGGCACCGAGCGGGCACTCGTGCTCGATCTGCCAGGCGATATCTCAGCCCAATGGTTTGCCGACGCGTCGGCACTGCTCGTCGCCCACGAGTACCAAGCCCGGAGCTCGCTGTACCGGTACGACCTCGCCACTGAGACGTTGGAGCAGCTCGAGATACCGGCTGGCACGATCGCGGGCGCCACCGCGAGGCCCGGTGGAACCATCGAGTTCTTGTGGTCGTCGGGCGCCCACGCGCCCACCCTGCGCGATTCGGCTGGTCAGGTGGTGTTGACGCCGCCGGGCCCGGTCGCACCTGAGTCGGTGCCGGTCGAAGACGCCTGGGTTGACGGCGCCGGCGGACTCATCCATGCCCTGGTGTCGAGGCCGATTGGCGCTACTTTCCCTGTGCCTACAGTGTTTTTGGTGCACGGCGGGCCCGCCGCGTATGACGCCGATGCGTTCTCGCCAGGTGTCGCGGCCTGGATCGACGCGGGATTCGCCGTCGTCCGAGTCAACTATCGCGGGTCGACCGGATACGGGTCAGCGTGGCGCGACGCAATGGAACATCGGGTCGGCCTCACCGAGCTCGAGGATCTGCTCGCCGTGCGCACCTGGGCCGTGTCGTCGGGTCTTGCCGACCCAGCGCGCATTGTGCTGACCGGAGGGTCATGGGGTGGCTACCTCACCCTGCTCGGACTCGGCATGCAGCCCGGCGCGTGGGCGGTCGGCGTTGCCGGCGTACCGGTCGCTGACTACTTCGCGGCCTACGAAGATGAAATGGAAGGGCTGCGCGCGTACGACCGGGCACTGTTCGGCGGCAGCCCGGACGACGTGCCCGACCGCTATCGCCAGTCGTCACCCCTTACCTACGTCGACAACGTGATCGCCCCAGTGTTGATCCTGGCTGGCGCGAACGATCCGCGCTGCCCAATCCGGCAGATCGACAACTACATCGACCGGCTCGCCGTCAGGTCGGCACCACACGAGGTCTACCGGTTCGACGCCGGCCACGGCTCACTCGTCGTCGACGAGCGAATCAGGCACGCCGAGGCCGAACTCGACTTCGCCCGCCGCCACCTCCCCGCCTAACCCCGCCTGCCCGCCGTTCCGCACGCGACCCCCGCCTGCCCGCCGTTCCGCACGCGACCCCCGCCTGCCCGCCGTCCCGCACGAGGGTGGCTCGGCGAGGTGGGGCTAGCGGGTGGGGAGATCGGCGGCGACGAGTTCGGCGATCTGGACGGCGTTCAGCGCGGCGCCCTTGCGCAAGTTGTCGTTGCTGACGAAAAGCACCAGCCCGCGCAAGTCGTCAACGCCAGGGTCTTGCCGTACCCGCCCGACAAAGCTCGGGTCGGCGCCCGCGGCCTGCAACGGCGTCGGCACATCGGTGACCGAGACACCCGGCGCGTGCGCAAGCAACTCCAAAGCCCGCGCAACCGGTAGTGGTCGCGAGAACTCGGCGTTGAGAGACAGCGAGTGGCCGGTGAAGACCGGCACCCGCACGCAGGTGCCCGAAACGCGCAGCAACGGGATGTCGAGAATCTTGCGGCTCTCGTTGCGCAGCTTCTGCTCTTCGTCGGTCTCGAACGAGCCGTCGTCGACAAGCGAGCCGGCCAGCGGGATCACGTTGAACGCGATCGGCCGCACGTACTTCACCGGCGCCGGAAATTCCACCGCGCGCCCGTCGTGGGTGAGGTCGGCGGCGCGATCGACCACCTGGCGCACCTGCTTGTCGAGTTCGTCGACCCCGGAGAGCCCGCTGCCCGACACGGCCTGGTAGGTGCTCGCGATCAACCGAATCAACCCGGCTTCGTCGTGCAGCGGCTTCAGCACCGGCATCGCGGCCATCGTCGTGCAGTTCGGGTTCGCGATGATGCCCTTGCGGGCGTCGCGCACCGAGCCCGGGTTTACCTCGGCGACGATCAACGGCACGTCGGGATCCATCCGCCACGCGGACGAGTTGTCGATCACGATCGCCCCAGCGGCGGCGAATCGCGGCGCCAGCTCGCGCGACGTCGCGCCGCCGGCCGAGAACAGCGCAATGTCGAGACCCGACGGGTCGGCAAGCGCGGCGTCTTCAACCACGACGTCGGTGCCGGCCCACGAGAGCACGGTTCCGGCCGAGCGTGCGGAGGCGAAGAACCGAATCTGCGACACCGGGAACCGCCGCTCGAGCAGGATGCGGCGCATGACGCCACCGACCTGGCCCGTCGCACCAACCACGCCGACGCGCAGACCACTCATCGGCCGGTACCGCCATAGACCGTCGCGACGTCGTCGGTCGAGTCGAGGTCGAACGCACTGTGTACGGCAGCGACCGCGATTGGCAGTTCGTCTTCGCGCACCACAACAGAAATGCGGATCTGCGAGGTGGAGATCATCTCCACGTTGATGCCAGCGTCTGCTAGCGCGGTCAAGAATTTCGCGGTCACGCCAGGGTGTGTACGCATGCCCGCCCCGACTAACGAGACCTTGCCGATCTGGTCGTCGGACTGAAGCGATTCGAAGCCGATCTGACCCTGCGCGCGACTCAACGCCTCGACCGCGGCGGTCAGGTCGGTGCTCGGCAACGTGAACGTGATGTCGGTGCGGCCGGTCGCCACCGACGACACGTTCTGCACGATCATGTCGATGTTCACCCCCGCGTCGGCGACGGCGCTGAAGATCTGCGCGGCCTCACCCGGCTTGTCAGGCACTCCGATCACGGTGACCTTGGCCTCGCCGCGCTCATGAGCGACACCGGAAATGATCGGGGCTTCCATCTGGTCCTCCGGAGAGATTTCGGCGATCCACGTTCCGGTCTTCGTCGAGAACGACGAGCGCACATGGATCGGCATGGCAAAACGACGGGCGTACTCGACGCACCGCAGATGCAGAATCTTGGCCCCCGACGCGGCCATCTCGAGCATCTCTTCGTACGACAGCCGCTCGATGCGCCGAGCAGAGGGCACGATCCGCGGATCGGCGGTGAACACCCCGTCGACGTCGGTGTAGATCTCGCACACCTCGGCGTTCAGCGCGACGGCCAGCGCGACTGCGGTGGTATCGGATCCGCCACGGCCCAACGTGGTGACGTCTTTGGTGTCCTGCGAAACGCCCTGAAATCCAGCGACGATCGCGATATGGCCCTGAGCGAGCGCCTCCCGGATGCGTGACGGCGCCACGTCGATGATCTGCGCCTTGCCATGCACTGAGTTAGTGATCACCCCGGCCTGGCTACCAGTGAACGACCGGGCTTCCATGCCGAGATTCGCGATGGCCATCGCGAGCAGCGCCATCGAGATGCGTTCGCCGGCCGTGAGCAGCATGTCGAGCTCGCGAGCCGGTGGCATCGGGGAGACCTCAGCGGCGAGTTCCAGCAGTTCGTCGGTGAAATCGCCCATCGCGGACACGACGACGCACACGTCGTGACCGTCTTTACGGGTCGCCACAATCCGCTGCGCGACCTTCTTGATGCGCTCAGCGGTGGCGACGGACGAGCCGCCGTACTTCTGGACGACGAGGCCCACGGGCGATTGCTCCTTGAACGGGAAGACCGCCGAGAAGTCTACCGGGGCCCGTTAGCCTGACCCGTGTGTATTTCAATCGGTGCCGCCGCAGCGGTAAGGCAGGCATCAGCGCCGGCGTCTGCGCGCTCCTCCTGATCGCAGGGTGCACCAGCCATCACCCGTCGCCGCTGCCCTCGGCGTCCGAATTGCTGTCGAGCGGGCCGAATGCTGCCACTTCACTCAGCTCGATCGCGCAGCGGGCGCGTGGGGCCGACTACACCGGCACCTATACCGCCGACAGCTCAGACAATCCGCCGCGCAGCAGCGTTATCACCGCGTTCCGCACCGGTTCTCGCACTCGGCTCGACGTCACCGAAGCCGACGGGCACGTGCTGATCCAGGTCGACCCGACCGGCACCTACACCTGCAACTTGCCGACCACCGGTTCGCCGAGCTGCCTCACGCTGGCCGGGCCGGGAGAACCAGTGCCGGCGAACGTCGACCCGTCGGGTCAGGCCCTGTTCACGACCACCCTGGACGTGCTCGCCCAAGGCGCTGACCTCAGCGTCGCCGCCGCAGCGCCGCGGGCAGCCATCAGCGGAATCCCGGCGGCGACCTGCTACGCCGTGATCGCCACCCCTAGTGGCGTGGTGTCGCCGGGCACCTATTGCTTCACAGCGACCGGAATTCTGACCCGCGCGCAGTTCCGCTCGAACGTGCTCCAGCTGACGTCGCTCACCGGCGCACCTGTCGACAGCGACTTCATCCTGCCCGCGGTACCCCTGCCCGTCGGGGCCGCGTCGAGCTCACCGCCACCAAACGCAAACCCAGCAAGCCGGACGCCGAGTGCCGCCGCGTCGAGCGCGCCCTAGCCGTTCGGGCCAGTGCCATCGACGTCGAGCTTGGCGTGGGCTACCACCGATTGCAGCGCCCGCAGAGCGGCCCCGGCGTGGGTGCCCCAATGCGACACATAGGAGAACTGCCACCACCACAGCGCCTCGATCGCGCGGCCGGCTCGGTAATGCTGAAGGCCGTGCAGCAAGTCACCGGTGATGCCCGCAATGTCGTCGGAGAGCACGAAGCTCACCGCGCTCGGCGGCGTCTCGTACGGGTCGAAAAGCTCGACGTACCGATCGATCGGCCCGAGGAGTTGCGCAAGCCGCTCGCGCAATTCGTCGATGTCGGGATCGGGGCCGGCGTCGGGCTCCCAACGTTCGGTCGGGACGACGTCGCCGATCGCGCCGAGTCGGCCGCCCGCCAAGAGCAGTTGTGACACCTCAAGCAGCAGCATCGAGACCGCGCCGCCGGGTTGCTCGCCACGGGCGACTTCACGCACGGCGATCACGAAGCTCTCGACCTGGTCGGCGATCTCCGCGGCAAAGTCGCTGAGGTCGTCGCCCGGACGTTCGAGCACCGGTTCAGACATCGAGCTGCCTCCTGCCCTCGAACGCACGGCCGAGCGTCACTTCGTCGGCGTATTCAAGATCCCCGCCGACGGGCAAGCCACTCGCAAGGCGGGTCACCCGCAATCCCATCGGCTTGACCAGCCGCGCCAGGTAGGTCGCGGTCGCTTCGCCTTCGAGGTTGGGGTCGGTCGCCAGAATCAGCTCGGTGACCGTCCCGTCAGCGAGCCTAGTCATGAGCTCGCGCACCCGCAGATCGTCGGGCCCGATGCCTTCGATCGGGCTGATCGCGCCGCCGAGAACGTGGTAGCGCCCGCGGAATTCCCGGGTCTTCTCGACAGCGACGACGTCCTTCGACTCCTCGACCACGCAAATCACGCTCAGATCGCGCCTCGGATCGCGGCAGATCCGGCACTCGGCCTCCTCGGCCACGTTGCCGCAGATCGAGCAGAACCGCACCTTGTCCTTCACCTCGAGCAAGACCTGAGCCAACCGGCGGACGTCGGCTGCATCGGCCGCGAGCAGGTGGAACGCGATCCGCTGCGCGCTCTTCGGCCCGACGTTGGGCAGCTTGCCCAGCTCATCAATGAGGTCTTGAACGACGCCTTCGTACACAGCGCTCTACAGGCCCAAGCCGGGGACGCTGCCGCCGATGCCGCCTAGCCCGCCGCCACCAAGGCCGCCCAAGCCCTCCGCCAGCGGGCCCATCGTCGACGACGCAAGCGCCGACGCATTGCCGGTTGCATCGCGGACGGCGGCCAGCACCAAGTCGGCCAGCGTTTCGGCAGCGTCGGGGTCGCCGGCAGGGCCGAGGGCCTCGGGGTCGATTTTCAGCGCCAGCAGATCGCCCTTGCCGTTCACGGTTGCGGTCACCAATCCGCCGCCGGAGGTGCCGGCGATCCGGGCTTGGGAGAGTTCTTCCTGGGCGGCCATCAGGCTCTGCTGCATCTGCTGGGCCTGCTTCAGGAGTTGCTGCATGTCAAACGGCGGATCCGGGGTCATGAGCGTCCTCCTTCGGTGGCGATCGGTACCCGAGCCTACGGGGCGACGCGGGTGAACCGCGGCGCGCTGAGGCGCCGCGTGGGCGCGTGTCAGCATGGAGCATGCCCCGACCGACGGACAGTGTTCGCCGCACGCGCGCTGCCCGCCGCGGTGGCCGGGTGATCGCTGTCGCGGTTCTTTCCACACTGGCTGCCTGCACCGCGTCGACCAAGCACTCCTCCGAAGCAGCCGTTTCGGCCCCGTCGAGTTCGGCCGCGGTCGCATCGGCGCCCGTCCGTTCGGTCGCCGCCGCACCGGTCTCATCCGCCGTCCCGGCCGTGGGCTCGTCGGCACCCGAATCGTCGGCACCCGAATCGTCGGCACCTCGGTCATCGCCAGCCGCGATCTCGCCAGCTGCGGTCGTGGCGCCGGCCACCGTGCCGTCGCCGGGTCCGATCACTCCAGCGGTTCGGGCGACCCCTAGCCCCTCGGCGTCCCGCACCGCTGTTTCGACGCCGACGCCGACGATTGCGCCGGTCGCCGGCCAGCCGCTGTCGGGCAAGGTGGTCGTGCTAGACCCCGGGCACAACCTGAACAACAGCTCGTCGATCAACCGCATCGTCAATGCCGGCAACGGCGTGTTCAAGGCGTGCGATACGACCGGGACGGCGACAGATGCCGGCTACCCCGAGCATGCCTTCACCTGGGACGTCGCCAATCGAGCAGCGGTGATCTTGCGGGCTGAAGGCGCCACCGTGGTCTTCACGCGGACGTCGGACACCGGCATCGGCCCGTGCATCACGACCCGCGCGCAGATAGGTAACGACGCCCACGCGAACGTGTTCATCGCGATCCATGCCGATGGCGGGCCAGCCGGTGGCCACGGCTTCTTCGTCATGCAGCCGCCGCCAAACAATCCGAACGTGAACCCCGGCGGCGCTACTCAATCGCGGGTGCTGGCGACGGTCATGCACGACACGTTTCACGCAGTGACGGGCTACCCGTACTCGACGTACATCGCGAATGGCTACTACCCGAACACCACGATCACCGGCACGATCAACCTGTCGCACGGCCCGGTCATCACCATCGAATGCCTCAACATGCGCAACGCGGGCGACGCAGCGATCGCCACCAATCCGACCGACCGTCAGCGGGTCGCCGCTGGAATAGCCGCCGGCGTGACCGCCTTCCTGACCAGGTGACTCGCGCGCGATGACCGAAACCGAGAGCCGGACGCCGTGGCACAAGTTCGTCCGCACGCCGGCGCGGTCCCTCGCCAGCGGCGAGACCGGCGGCGCGGCGTTGCTGTTGGCCGGCACCGTGGCGGCACTCATCTGGGTGAACATCAACTCGTCGTCGTACACCAAGGTCTGGCAGACGACGCTGTCGATTCATCTCGGCAATCAGGGCGTCGGCCAAGACCTGCGCGGCTGGATCAACAGCGGCCTGATGACGCTGTTCTTTTTCGTGGTCGGACTCGAGGCGCGGCGCGAGTTTGACCTGGGCGAGCTGCGCGAGCGCAAGCGCGTGACCTTGCCGCTGCTTGCCGGCGTCGCGGGCATGGCCGTGCCGATCGCGCTCTACCTCGCGTTCAACGCGGGTCGCGGCAGTGCCCACGGCTGGGGCGCCGTAATGTCGACCGACACGGCGTTCGCGCTCGGCATGTTGGCGCTTGTTGGCCCACGTTTTCCCGACCGATTAAGGGCTTTCATGCTCACCGTGGTCGTGGTCGACGACATCGTCGCGCTGATCGTGATCGCGACCGTCTACACCGAGCACTTGAGATGGATGCCGCTCATCGTCGCGATCGGACTGTTCGCGGTCGTCCTCGTCCTGCGTCGGCTTCAGATCAGGCGCGGCCCTGTGCACGTGGTGCTTGGCGTCGCGATCTGGCTCGCTTTGTTCAAGTCGGGCGTCGACCCCGTCGTCGTCGGTCTTGTGCTCGGGATGCTCACCTATGCCTATGCCGCAGCTCGGCCGGCACTCGACCTCGCGACCGAAGGATTTCGGCAGTTCCGGGAGCAGCCCACGGCTGAGCTCGCGCGGCAAGCACGCGCAAGCGTCGAAGCGGCGATCTCGCCGAACGACCGTTTGCAGCAGCGCTACGGACCGCTGACCAGCTACCTGATCGTGCCCATTTTCGCCCTCGCGAACGCCGGCATTGCGATCAGTGGGCACTTCCTCGCCACGGCGTTCACCTCGCCGGTCACGCTCGGCATCGTCGTCGGCTACGTCGTCGGCAAACCGATCGGCATCATCGGGATGTCGTGGCTGGTCACCACCGTGACGCGCCGGCGCCTCCGCCCGCCGGTCGGGTGGGCCGCGGTTGGCGGAGCGGGCACCATCGCCGGCATCGGATTCACGGTGTCGCTGCTGATTGCGTCACTCGCGTTCACCGGCACCGAACTCGCGCAAGCAAAGGTCGGCGTCCTGAGTGCGGCGGTGCTCGCGTCGGTGTTCACCTGGGCGATCTTCCGCATCACCGAGTTGTTGCCCAGGAAGCTGCGCATCGTCGCGCTGCTCGGGCGCTCGGAAGCGATCGTCGACCTCGTCGACCCCGTAGATGTCGAGCGTGATCACATTCGCGGCCCCGAAGTCTCGCTGGTCACGTTGCTCGAGTACGGCGACCTCGAGTGCCCGTTTTGCGGCCAGGCCGAGCCGGTCGTGCGCGAATTGCTGGCCGACTTCGGCGACGTCCGTTATGTATGGCGACACCTGCCACTCAGGGACGTGCATCCGCAAGCGCAGCTCGCCGCAGAGGCTTCCGAGGCCGCAGCCGCACAGGGCGCCTTCTGGGAAATGCACGACGTGCTGCTCGCACATCAGGACGCCTTAAGGCTGCCGGATCTCGTGCGGGTTGCCGGCGAACTCGGACTCGACGTCGAGCGGTTCAAGGACGACGTGCGCCGGCACTTGGGCGCCGCGCGGGTTGCCAGCGACGTCGACAGCGCCGACCTCAGCGGTGTCTCAGGTACGCCGACCTTCTTCGTCAACGGGCGTCGCCACCACGGTGCCTTCGACCTGCCGTCGCTGACCGCTGCCGTGAAAGCCGCCGGCGCCCGCGCCACCATCAGCTAGGCCTGTGGATTGTTGCGGCGGCGAACTGCCGACCTACGCCATTGTGCTCGCGGGCGGTCGGGTCGGCCGGCGCCGCGTCTCATGGGAGTACACGATGACCGATTCGCAAATACGTGCGTGGTTAGACCAGGAAGACATGATGGTCGCGAACATGATTCGCGCGCACGGCTGGTACATCCAATACGTCATGGGCGACCCGGCCGAGCGCACGACCTCGATCGCGTACACGATCGGTCTGTTCGGAATCGGGCACCCCGAGCTGGTTCTTCTCGGATCGAGCCCGGGCACGGCGAGTGGCGTGCTGAACGATGTCGGAGGACGTGTGAAGGCTGGCGAAAAGCTCGTCCAGGGACAGCTGCTCACGTTCGAGGAATGGCCGCATCGCGTCACCGTCGAGGAGGTGCCGAACCCCGGCGACATCTTGTTCGGAGCCAACCGGCACTACAAGCGCCCCGACCACGCCTCGGTGCCGGCATTCCAGCTGACGTACGACGACCTCGGTGGTCGATTCCCGTGGGACGACGAATACCTGAATCCCGATTGGATCCAGCCGCGGCGAGGTGCCTATACGGCCTGATGGTTGGCCGGCCACTGAGGGCTACGCATCCGACGCACTCACCGCCTATGACGACGGCGGCTGACCTGTAAGTAATGTGGCGCGTCGACTCGGAGGTGGGCGTGCAGGTTGCGTTACGCCGACGCCCGCCAGGAATTCGTGGCATGGGCACGTGCGGTCGACGCGGTGACGCGGCTCGTCAAACCGGTGTCGGTGCTCGAATGGAACAGCCACAAGAGCTACCTGCTAGACCTTTCGGCCTGCGGCGTACCCATCGTCGCGACGACGCTGGTACGGCGGGGCACATCGTCGTCCGATCAAGCGGGTGCGCTCGTTACGTACGACGGCGAGCTGGTGATCAAGCCAGCCGTGTCGGTGGGAGGCTCCTCCCGTTCACCCAACAATCACCTGCAAGGCGGCTAAAACCCCTCAGCTCTTCACCGGCGTCCGATCAGGTTGGTGTTGGCCGCCGCGGTGGCGGTCACTGAGGAGACAGCCATGCAAACCAGCCCACGCCAACGCAAGTCGAGGCTTCGCAGGGTCGGGACGACGGCCGCAGTCGTCGGATCAGCGCTCGCGCTCAGCCTCCCTGTGGCGGCTAGTGCCGTGCAGCCAACCCCACCGGCCATGGATTCGACCGCGACCCCCATCAAGCACCTCGTGGTGATATTCCAAGAGAACGTGTCGTTCGATCACTACTTCGGCACGTACCCTGCCGCTTCCAACACCTCGGGTCAGCCGTTCTCCGCCGCCCACGGGACACCGAAGGTCAACAACCTCGCGGACACCAAAGGCCTCGGCAGTGTCGGCACACTATTGACGAACAATCCGAACACCGACGCTGCGAACACCCAGGTCAATCCGAAGCGGCTGGATCCCGCGACGATCAACGGCATCCTGACGTGTGATCAGGACCACGACTACAACGACGAGCAGAAGGCGTTCGACGGCGGCAAGATGGACAAGTTTGTCACGACCGTCGGCACCGCGACAGGCAAGAGCGGAACCGGCCAGCCATGCAGCGCAGCCGACGTCATGAACTACTACGACGGCAACACCGTCACTGCGATGTGGAACTACGCGCAGCAATACGCGATGAGCGACAATTACTTCGGCACGACGTTCGGTCCTTCTTCGCCTGGCGCGATCAACCTCGTTTCCGGCGACACGGGCAATGTCGGCCTGCAGATCAACGGCGCCGCGACTGACGGCGACACTGTCACCGACGGCCACGGCGGCGTCTCACTCGTCTCCGACGCGCAGCCCTACTACGACGACTGCTCCACACGGGACGCCGTGTCGCTCACGGGGACGAACATCGGCGACGAACTGAACGCGGCCGGACTCAGCTGGGGTTGGTTCCAGGGCGGGTTCAAGCCGACCACGTCGTTCGCCACGGCGACTGCCGGAAGCCCACAGCCGACGAGCGCGTTCACACCTGATGAGTTCAAGGGCAAGTTCGCGGCAGCGCCTGCGTCGGACCAAGGTCTGTGCAACGCGGTCCACCCGGTAGGGGCCGCAGTTGGTGGCACCGGCGGAACCGTCGCCGACCCCACGAACTACGGAAACAAGGACGACTACATTCCCCACCACGAGCCGTTCGAGTACTACGCGTCGACCGCGAACCCGCATCACCTCGCGCCGGCGTCACTCGCTGCGATCGGCACCGACACCCAGACGGTGCTCAGCGCAGTGCCGCAGTTCGATACCGCCAATCACCAGTACGACACGAGTGACTTCGACTCACTCGTCGGAGCGATCTCGCACGGGTACCTGTCACCCGACCACCTGCCCGCCGTCAGCTTCCTGAAGGCGCCGGGCTACCAGGACGGCCACGCAGGGTACTCCGACCCGATCGACGAGCAGAAGTTCGTCGTCAACGAGATCAACGCGCTGCAGCACACCGCCGACTGGTCGAGCACGGCAGTCGTCGTCACCTACGACGACTCTGACGGGTACTACGACCACGTGTTCAGCGGCGTACACAACACGTCGAACACGGCGTCGGTCGCCAACCCTCCCGGGCCGCAGGACTTCCTGAGCGGTCTCGGCGTGTGCGGCAACGCGGTGATCAACCCGCCGTTGGCAGCTGAGAACGGACGCTGCGGGTATGGCCCGCGACTGCCGCTGCTGGTCATTTCCCCGTGGGCCAAGCAGAACTCTGTCGATCACTCGCTGACCGACCTGAGCTCGATACCCAAGTTCGTTCAGGACAACTGGAAGTTGCAGCCCATCACCGGCTCGTTCTCGAACATTGCCGGCTCGCTTTCCAACCTCTTTAACTTCAAGCCGCGCCACGGCGACAACTCCGTGTTCCTACTCGACCCGATCACTGGCCAGCCACTCGAATCGCGAAGGCACTTCGAGTTCTGACGATCAACTGAGGTCACCCGAGTGGGCCGAGCCTTTCGACGCGGCGGCCCGGCCCGCTCGGCTAGGAGCCCTGACCATCGTTGATGACGGTGGCGCCGAGGTGGCGCTGCAGCAACGCCAAGCCCGATGCGCCATCGTCGGCGTCGTCGTCATCACGATTAGCTTCGTCGAGCACGATCTCGACTGGCGCCGGCGGACTCACGACGCTCTGCGCGGCAGCCTCAGCAGCCGCAGACCGCGGCTTCGCGGCGGGTGCACTCGCGGCGGAGCGGCTCCGGCCGTTGGCCCCGCGGGACGGCGCGCGATCCGCGGCCATCGCCTCGCTCGGGCTAGGCAGTGCCGCGGCCGGCGACGATAGACCGGCGTCGCTGGGGTCGCTGCCCGACAACGTGGTCTCGATCCGCCAGTCGACGCCGAGCACTTCTTTGAGTGCCTGGCGAAGGAGGTCTTCGCCAGCGCCGGTCTTGAACAGCCGCTCGAGTGGTCCGGTGGTGAAGCCGAGCACGAGCGTGTCGGCGCGAACCTCGAGTACCTGCGCATTCATCGCGATCAGCGGCTGAGTGGTGCGACCGCGCGGCAGCCCCTTCACCACGTCGAGGATGTCGTCCCACAGTTGGCGCACGGCGGTCGCATCGATATCACCAGCAGCGGGCACGTTGACCGCAGCCGCCCGCGCTGGGGGCACAACGACTGGCACATCGACCGGCATCTCGGCCACCACGACGGGAGCGACCTCGCGCACCGGCCGAGGCGCAACAACCGGTGTGTCCCCGGCGATCGCGAACCGCCGCTCGAGACGCTCAAGCCGCACCAACACGCTCGCCTCGTCGTCACTTGCGGCCGGCAATAACACCCGCGCGCAGATGAGTTCGAGAAGCAGCCGGGGTGCGGTCGCTCCGCGCATCTCGGTCAGCCCGGTGTTCACAATGTCGGCGGCCCTGGTGAGTTCGATGCGGCCGAGTTGCGCCGACTGCCGGCTCATGCGTTCAAGTTCGTCGACCGGCGCATCGAGAAGGCCCTTCTCCCCGGCGTCGGGTACGGCATTGAGCACGATGAGATCGCGCAACCGTTCGAGCAAATCTTCGGCGAACCGGCGCGGATCGTGGCCCGCCTCCATCACCCGATCGACAATCTCAAGCACCGCACCACCGTCGTGTGCACCGAATGCATCGACGACGTCATCGAGCAGGCTCGCGTCGGTGTAGCCGAGCAACGCGACCGCGTCGCGATAGGTGACGCCGCCGCTCGATGCGCCTGACACCAGCTGGTCGAGCACCGACTGCGCATCGCGCACCGACCCGGCGCCTGCCCGCACCACCAGGCCGAGCGCGGCTGGTTCGATCTCGACGTTCTCGGCCACGCAGATGCGCGCCAGGTTGTCGCGCAACGCCCCGGGCGCCACCAGCCGGAACGGGTAGTGATGGGTACGCGACCGGATGGTGCCAATCACTTTTTCAGGCTCAGTGGTCGCGAAGATGAACTTCAAATGCGGCGGCGGTTCTTCGACCAGCTTGAGCAGCGCATTGAATCCGGCGGTCGTCACCATGTGCGCTTCGTCAATGATGTAGATCTTGTAGCGCGACGAGATCGGTGCGTAGAACGAGCGGTCGCGCAGGTCGCGCGCATCGTCAACCCCGCCGTGCGAGGCGGCGTCGATCTCGATCACGTCAATACTTCCCGGCCCGGACGGCGCCAGCCCTGTGCATGAATCGCACACGCCGCACGGGGTCGGGGTAGGACCCTGCTCACAGTTCAACGACCGCGCCAAGATGCGCGCCGACGATGTCTTGCCGCAGCCACGCGGACCGGAGAACAGATACGCGTGGTGCACCCGGTTGTTGCGCAGCGCCTGCTGGAGCGGCTCGGTCACGTGCTCTTGGCCAATGACCTCGGCGAAGGTACTCGGACGGTACTTGCGGTAGAGCGCGAGACTCATGCGCCACCCCTCCGCAGTTTTGGCCCGACCCCTCGGGCTACCCGACATCCGGGCGAGCCGCTCCCCGAGACTAAGAGGACCCCCCGCGCACCCGCCAGGGCCCGCTTACCCTTGCTGCCTTCCGGCCCTGGGGGGGTTCGTGGGATGGACGCCACGCGAGGGGTCTGGCGCCGAGTGTAGTAGTGCTGGACGACGCCAGGCGCCGGCACTTCACACCCTGCCGCCGCCCCTCGCCGTCCGCCCTTCACCCCCTGCCGCCGCCCCTCGGATACCCTGCTGCGCGGAGGATTCGCATAGTGGCCGAGTGCGCACGCTTGGAAAGCGTGTAGAGGGAAACTTCTCGCGGGTTCAAATCCCGCATCCTCCGCCAAGACCCCTTTTGCCCGCCGCCGTTCCCGACCGCCCGACGCGTTGGCGGCCGGAGAGGGCCACCATCGACGGCATGCCCACGTTGCTCAGCCACGTCCTAGCCTTCGCCGGCGCGGCGATCCTGCTGGCGATAGCACCCGGCCCGGCCACTGCCGTGCTGCTGCGCCAGACGATCCGGCACGGCCGGCGCCGCGGTATCGCCACCGTCGCCGGCATCGAGGCAGGCGTTCTCTTCTGGGCGGTGGCGGCCGCCGTCGGGCTGAGCGCGCTGTTGGCGGCGTCCAGCGTTGCCTACACGGCTCTTCGATTCGCCGGAGCGATCGTACTCATCGGCCTCGGGGTACAGGCCCTCACGCGCTCGCGCCGCGAGCATGACAACACCGAGCTGGACGACGCGGCGGCGGGCACACTGGCAACCGCGGCGGGCGCACTGGCAACCGCGGCCGGCGCCGTGGACCGACCTCCCGGCGCGGACAACTCCCGCGACGCTCGACGCGCATTTCGGGCCGGGCTGCTCACCAATATGGCCAATCCGAAAGCCGGCGTGTTTGCGATCTCCTTTCTTCCGCAATTCATTCCGCGCGATGATCCGGTGTTGCCCACGGGTTTGTTGCTGGCCGCCGTCTGGGTGCTGTGCGACGGCAGTTGGTATCTGGCATTGACCGCGGTCGTGCACGCCGCTCGGCGGATCTTCGCCCGCGGCAGCACCCGGCGACGGCTTGAGGCACTCTCTGGCGTCGCTCTCGTCGGTTTCGGGGTCCGGCTCGCGCTCGCGCAGCGCTGAGCCAAGCGCGACCTGAACGCGAGCTGAACGCCAAGACCTCTCATGATCGGATTGGTCGCGACCCATGGTGTTGGGCGAATTGACCTGCTACCGTGATCGGCGGTCGAGGTTCCAGGTACGTGTTCTCACGCCCGCGGAACGTCAGCGCGGGCCTTTCATTTCTGCGCCGTTTGCTGCGCAGAAATAGAAAAGCCCACGCCGGCCCGGTGGCCGCGCGGTGCGGGCGCCGAATCTGGGTTAGGGAGAGCACGTGACGCAAGGTGTCGTGAAATGGTTCAACGCTGAGAAGGGCTTCGGCTTCATTGCCGTCGAGGGCGGCGCTGACGTGTTCGTCCACTACTCGGCCATCCAGTCCGACGGCTACCGCAGCCTCGAAGAGAACCAGAAGGTCGACTTCGACATCACCCAGGGCCCGAAGGGTCCGCAGGCGGAGAACGTCCGCCCAGTCTGAGTCTGCGACGTTCGGGTGGTCCGCACTTCGGTGCGCGGCCACCCGTTCGTGTTTCGTAAGACCCCGAGCCGCAGCATCTGCCATTTCACTGGCGCATGATGGAGCCATGAATCGGCAGTGGGACGACGATGAGCGGCCACCGCCCCGCGACCATCCCGACCTCCCCGTCGACGCCCCGATCGACGGCGAGGGCCGGCCGGTAGGCCGCCGCATTGTGCTCAGCATGCTGGGACTCGGCGCGCTGGGCGTCGTCTTCGGGAAGCAATTCCAGAATGTGCAAAACGACGTTCTGGCGCCGGTCGTCAGCCACGATCCAACTGGGCTTTCCAATCTGTTGCCGGCGGTTGACCGGTTCCGGTATTACAACGTGACCGACTCCGAGCCGGTTCGCACCGCCAGCGACTACAAACTGACGGTCGGCGGCCTGGTTGACCGCCCGATGACGTTGACCCTGGCCGATCTACAAGCCATGCCGCAAACCACGCTCATCAAAGACTTCCAGTGCGTCACCGGCTGGCGGGTACCGCAAGTGCATTGGTCGGGCGTCGCGCTGCCCGATCTGCTGGAGCATGTCGGCGTGCAAAAAGGCGCAAGCGCGTTGCGGTTCACGTCGTTCGACGGGGCCTACACCGAAAGCCTCACGCTTGCTCAAGCGCAACGGCGCGACGTGCTCGTCGCGTTGCAGATGCTGGGCAAGCCCGTCACCCGCGACCACGGCGGTCCGGTCCGGCTCTACGTCGCGCCGATGTATGGATACAAGTCGTGCAAGTGGCTCGGTGGCATCGAACTCGCCAGCGAGGTCACCCCCGGGTACTGGGAAGATCTCGGCTACGACGTCGACGCGTGGGTCGGCAAGTCGAACGGACGCGGGGACGATGCGGCTACCAGCTAAGCTGCTGCGCTTCACGCGCGGGCAGCGTTGGGTGCATCGCGCCACCGCGATCCTCATGGGTATCTGCCTCGTGACCGCCGCGTTCCTGTACATCGACGTGCTGTCACAACTCACCGGACACCGTGCACTCATCGAATGGATCCACGTCATTGCGGGCATCGGTCTACCCGTGCCGGCCCTGATTGGCCTGGGATCAAAGGCTTTTCGGAACGACGCACGGATTCTCAACCGGTTCTCACGCAACGACTGGAGGTGGCTGCGCTCACGTCAGCGCCGCGACGGCGGCATCGCTGTCGGCAAGTTCAACGCCGGTCAAAAGCTCAATGCCAACTTCCAGCTCGGCGCGATCCTGGTGATGCTCGGCACCGGCTTGGTGATGCGCTTTGCCAATCATTGGCCGATCTCGCTGCGCACCGGTGCGACGTTCGTCCATGACTGGCTGGCCTATGCCGTCCTGGCCGCCGTGCTCGGCCATGTCTGGATGGCAAATCGCGATCCGAACGCCCTGCGCGGTATGCGCACCGGCTACGTGCCGACGTCGTGGGCACGTCGCGAGCACCTGGTGTGGGCCGTCCACGAGAGTGCTCGCGTGAGCGAACGAGCGGCAACAAAGAAGAAGCGGACGAACGTCAGCTGACGGCGTCCGGCAAGATGGTGTTGTGCCGGCAATCGAAGCCCCACCCTACGGACCCGAGTGCACGGTCGACGTGCGGGTGCCGATCATGATGCACCGATGGGACACCCTGACGTTCCTGCATTGGTCATTCCAGCCGGACGTCGTGGCGCGACTCTTGCCACCCGACCTGAGTCTCGAAACGTGTGAGGGAAAAGCGTGGGTTGGGCTGGTCCCGTTCACCATGCTCGTGAGTCTTCCGCACACGCCGTCAGTGCCGTGGGCGTCGCGATTTTGCGAGACGAACGTGCGCACGTATGTGCGCGACCGGCACGGCCGCCCCGGCATTTGGTTCTTCTCGCTCGACGCCACCCGCCTCGGCGCGGTGCTCGCCGCGCGCACCACATTTCGGCTGCCGTACATGTGGTCGTCGATGACGTTGGAGAAGACCGCTGACTCGATCACCTACGCCTGCCGCCGCAAGTGGCCAGGGCCGCGCGGCGCATCGAGTCGGGTCGTGGTCGACATCGGCGCTCCGTACGAGCCCGGTGAACTTACGGCGCGCGACCACTTCCTGACGTCGCGCTGGCGGTTGTTCAGCATCCAGCGCGGCTGGCACAGCTACGCCCACGCGCAGCACGATCCGTGGCCGTTGCAACGGGCGACCGCCCGCGAGGTCGACGACCAACTCGTGGCGGCCGCGGGTTTACCTCAGCCGACAGATGCGCCGCTGGTGCACTACTCGCCGGGGGTCGACGTCCGCATCGGAAGGCCGCGCCGGCTCAGGTAAACCGTTCGCGCGCATGAGCAACGCCGGCCAAACTCTTGCGCAGGTCGTGGCCGCCAACATCGACACCGTATTCGTGGTGACCCCTCTTGTCGGGCGGGCGCGACCGCGATTGCTGCAACGCTGCCTGGCTCTGGGCTGGCAATCGGGTGCCACCCCGGTCGTGCTGCTGACCAAGACCGACATCGCGACCGACCTCGACGACCGGGTCACCGCGGCGCAAGCCGAGGCGGTCGGCGTCGAGGTGCATCCGATCAGCGCCGAGACCGGTGCCGGCCTCGACGCGCTCACGCCCTATCTGGTGCGGGCCAGACGGTCGCCATGATCGGGCCTTCGGGAGCCGGCAAGTCGACTCTGACCAACGCGTTGGGGGCCGGCGCCGTCGCGCTAACGACCGGCGCGCTGCGCGACGACGGCAAAGGCCGGCACACGACAACGGCGCGCGAACTCGTCGTCCTGCCTTCTGGTGCGGTAGCAATCGACACGCCAGGGCTTCGCGGCATGGCGTTACGGGATGCCGATGAGGGCATCAGCAACGCGTTCACCGACATCACCGAACTCGCCGCCGACTGCCGCTTCGCCGACTGCGCGCATCGCGGCGAGCCGGGCTGCGCGGTCGCGCGGGCGATCAACGAAGGCGATCTGGACGTCGCGAGGCTCGACGACTACGAGAAGTTGAGGCGCGAGCAGCGTTGGCTGGAGACGAAGCGCGATGCACGGGCGCGGGCCCAAGAACACGCCCGCGCGAAGGTGTTCTATAAGGAAGTTCGCCGCCAGCCGCACCGCTGACGGACTAAACCAGGCTGCGAAGTTCGTGCGACTTGGCCGCGACGATGCCGGCGGAAGCCCGAAGCCCGGCGAGCACGGTCGACGACGAATCCGCCGCGCGCGCCACTGCCGCGACGCGGGCGCCGATGTCAGCGGCCGTCATGCTCTGCTGTTCGACGGCGCTCGCAATCGTGGTCTGTTCTGAATCCATCAACGAAATCGCGTGCACGATCTCCTCGAGTGCGGCCGCGGCCGCAGCGCTATCAGCCTGGATGGCTTTGATCATGCCGGTGATATCGCCGGTCGCGTCACCGCTGCGCTGAGCGAGGCTCTTGACCTCGCCCGCGACGACCGCAAACCCCTTACCTGCGCTGCCGGCGCGAGCCGCTTCGATAGTCGCGTTCAAGGCAAGCAGATTCGTTTGGCCGGCGATCGAGCCGATGAGGCGACTCACCGCGCCGACCCGGTCGCTCGATTCACTTAATTGCGCGACGAGTGCGGTCGCCGACTGCGCCGACCGCACTGCCTCTGCCGTGTTGCCGACGGCGGTTGCCGCACTGCTCGCGATCTCCTGGATGCTGTCGGTCAACTGGTTTGACCCGGTGGCGACAGCACTTGCCTGCTCGGAGACCTCGTTGACGGCGCCGGTCAGTTGGTCGGCGAAGCCGGTGAACGACTCGGCAGTCGCGGCGAGTTCAGCCGCCACGGTTGTCACCACCCGCTCACGTTCACGTACGCCGGTCACGTCGGTCCAGCTCACCACGAAGCCGCCGGCAATCCGGTCGACGGTGAGGTCGGCATGCGCACGGCCGCGCCCAGTCGTGGCCGACACGGCCACTGTCATCGGAAACGTGCGACCCAACGCGTCACAGTCGACGAAGGCGTCACGCAACGCCTCCAACATCGACTCACCGTCGTCCGCCTTCGTGCGCGCCGCCAGTTCGCGGGCGGCCACATTCTGGAACACGACCGCGCCATGGATG
>Ga0209863_10000099_pt1 | contig 51967 bp, 43 predicted proteins | sample OrgsoiDNA2013046_FD_185796 | JGI IMG/M metagenome (GOLD analysis project Ga0209863, IMG submission 185796) | Permafrost soil microbial communities from the Arctic, to analyse light accelerated degradation of dissolved organic matter (DOM) -... | ecosystem: Environmental > Terrestrial > Soil >...
TACGGCCGGAAGCACAGCGGGATTAACTTTCACATATTTCACGGATGCTGCCGGAACGATTGTTCTTGCAACTCCTGCAGCCATAACAACAAGTGGAACCTATTATATCAAAGGAACAACCGTATCCGGATGTTCAGATATTAAACCGGTTGTGGTAACGATCAATCCAAAACCAACGGTTGTTATTACGAACCCTGCCGCAGTTTGCGCGCCTGGTACAGTAGATATTACGGTAGCAGCAGTTACAGCCGGAAGCACAGCGGGATTAACATACACATACTTTACGGACGCTGCAGGAACCATAGTACTTGCAACACCAAATGCAATTGCAGCCAGCGGAACATATTATATTAAGGGAACAACCGTATCCGGTTGCTCAGATATTAAACCGGTTGTCGTAAATATTCCTCCGACACCAACCGTTGTAATAACAAATCCTGCCGCTGTCTGCGCGCCAGCAACAGTAGATATTACGGTTGCGGCAGTTACAGCCGGGAGCACAGCAGGACTTACTTATACATATTTCACCGACGCCGCCGGAACAATAACTCTTGCATCACCGAATGCCATTGTTGCCAGCGGAACATATTATATCAAAGGAGCCCTGGCATCCGGATGTTCAGATATCAAACCGGTAGTGGTTACGATTAATCCGAAACCGGTGGTTGTGATCACGAACCCCGCCGCAGTTTGCGCGCCTGGTACAATAGATATTACGGTAGCAGCAGTTACAGCCGGAAGCACAGCGGGATTAACATACACATACTTTACAGATGCAGCCGGAACGATTGTTCTTGCAACACCAGCGGCTATCACAACAAGCGGAACGTATTATATCAAAGGAACAACCATATCCGGATGTTCAGATATCAAACCGGTTGTTGTTACGATCAATCCGAAACCAACGGTTGTGATCACGAACCCTGCAGCGGTTTGTTCGCCAGCCACGGTTGACATTACGGTTGCTGCAGTGACTGCAGGAAGCACCGCAGGATTAACATACACATACTTTACAGATGCAGCGGGAACGATTGTTCTTGCAACGCCGAATGCAGTTGCTGCGAGTGGAACCTATTATATTAAGGGAACAACGGCATCCGGATGTTCAGATATTCAACCGGTGGTTATTACGATCAACCCGAAACCGACGGTTGTCATCACGAACCCTGCTGCAGTTTGCGCACCAGCCACAGTTGATATTACGGTTGCTGCGGTTACAGCCGGAAGCACAGCGGGATTAACTTTCACTTATTTCACGGATGCCGCCGGAACGATTGTTCTTGCAACACCAAACGCAATCGCTGCAAGTGGTACCTATTACATTAAGGGAAGTTCTGCAGCCGGATGTTCAGATATCAAACCGGTAGTGGTTACGATTAATCCGAAACCGGTGGTTGTGATCACGAACCCTGCCGCAGTTTGCGCACCAGCCACAGTAGATATTACTGCTGTCGCAGTTACAACCGGAAGTACTGCGGGTCTCACATTCACATACTTTACGGATGCTGCCGGAACCATCGTTCTTGCAACACCGAATGCAATAACAACCAGCGGTACTTATTATATCAAAGGAAGTTCTGCAGCAGGATGTTCTGACATCAAACCGGTTGTTGTTACCATCAATCCTAAACCAACGGTTGTTATCACAAACCCTGCAGCTGTGTGCTCGCCAGCCACAGTAGATATAACTGCAGCAGCTATTACAGCGGGAAGTACCGCCGGTTTGACATATACATATTTTACGGATGCTGCCGGAACGATTGTTCTTGCAACACCGAATGCAGTAGCTGCCAGTGGAACTTATTATATCAGGGGAAGCAACGGATCCGGATGTTCCGATATCCAGCCGGTTGTTGTTACGATCAATCCGAAACCAACGGTTGTTATCACGAACCCGCCAGCTGTTTGTCCGCCTGCAACAATAGACCTTACATCTGCCGCGGTTACAGCGGGAAGTACCGCCGGACTTACTTATACTTACTTTACGGATGCGGCAGGAACAATTACACTCGCCACGGCGAATGCAGTTGCTGCGGCTGGAACATATTATATTAAGGGAACAACGGCATCCGGATGTTCAGATATTAAACCGGTGATTGTCACTTTCAATGTGCTTCCAATAGCAACGATTGACTACCCGGCAACTCCATATTGTGCAACCGGTACAGCGACTGTAAATCAAACCGGTCAGGCAGGCGGAACCTATACTGCTCCGGCCGCCGTGATCATCAATCCGGCAACGGGCGACATCGACCTGTTAAACAGTACACCTGGAACTTATACGATCACCTATTCATTCAGCAATGGAACCTGCAGCAGCACTACGCCTGCACCGATTACGATCAATCCGCTTCCGACAGCAACGATATTTTATGCGGGAACTCCATATTGTGCAACCGGTACAGCGAACGTAACGCAGAGTGGTCAGAATGGCGGAACGTATTCAGCGGCTCCTGCAGGACTTTCAATGAGTTCAACCACAGGTGCAATCGATCTTTCTGCGAGCACAGCAAGCGCAACACCTTATACGGTCACCTACTCATTTGGAAATGGAACTTGTAACAATACGACGACAACGACTGTTCTCATTAATCCATTGCCAACCATTATCATTACCAATCCGGCAGCTGTGTGTGCGCCCGGTACAGTAGATATTACGGTAGCAGCCGTTACAGCGGGTAGTACAGCAGGTCTTACATATACATACTTTACGGATGCTGCCGGAACCATTGTTCTTGCAACACCAAATGCGATAACAACCAGCGGAACTTATTATATCAAAGGAACCCTGGCAACAGGATGTTCAGATATCAAACCGGTTGTTGTATCGATTAATTTGAAACCAGCACTGGTGATAACAGATCCTGCCGCGGTTTGTGCACCAGCCACTGTTGACATCACGACTGCTGCCATTACAGCAGGAAGTGCAGCCGGACTCACATATACTTATTATCAGGATGCTGCCGGAACAATTATTCTGGCAACACCGAATGCGATAACAACCAGCGGAACTTATTATATCATGGGAACTGCTGTGTCAGGTTGTTCAGATATCAAACCGGTCAACGTGACGATCAATCCGAAGCCAACCGTTGTAATAACCAATCCGGCAGCGGTATGTCCGCCGAATACGATTGATCTGACATTAATAGCCATTACAGCAGGAAGTACACCGGGGCTTACATATACATATTTCCAGGATGCGGCAGCGACCATTGTCCTGATAAATCCGAACGCGGTAGCCATTGCAGGCACTTACTATCTGAAAGGAACTTCTGCATCCGGATGCTCCGATATTCAACCAGTCGTTGTAACGTTCAACCCACTTCCGGTGGCGACCATTAACTATGCCGGAAGTCCGTATTGCGCAACAGCAGGTATTGCAACGGTAACACTGACGGGTTTAGGAGGAGGTTTCTTTACAGCACCGGCAGGCGTTTCGATAGATGGCCTTACAGGTGCCGTGACGCTGGGTGCTACTGCGCCGGGAACTTATACAGTTACTTATACATTCAGTAATGGAACCTGCAGTAATTCAACCCCTGCACAGATTTCGATTAATCCGAATCCGACCGTAGCAACTACCAATCCGGCGCCTGTTTGCGCACCACTCACGGTGAATCTGACAGTTGCGGCTGTTACTGCAGGAAGCACGCCGGGATTAACGTTTACCTATTTCAAAGATGCAGCAGCCACTGTTGTACTTCCAATACCGAATGCAGTTGCCAATAGTGGTACATATTATATAAAGGGAACGAGTGGTTCCGGATGTTCAGATATCAAACCCGTTGTGGTAACTGTTAATCCAATGCCGGTGGCTAGCATTGCGTATACCGGAACACCATATTGTACAAACGGAGCAGCGATTGTAACGCTGACAGGGCAGGGTGGCGGAACATTCGCATCATCACCCGGCCTCAGCCTGAATCCTGTAACAGGGGATATCAATCTGTCGTTAAGCACGGAAGGACATTACCTCGTAGTTTATACATTCACCAATGGAAGTTGTGGTAACAGCGTATTTACTCCACTTGATATTAAAAACCCTGTACTGGTTGTAACCAATCCGGCGGCTTCCTGCTTCCCTGCAACGATCGACCTGACAGTACCGGCAATAACTGCGGGAAGTCAGGCGGGACTTACATATAATTATTATCAGGATATTGCGGCCACCATACCGGTCGTGAATCCGGCTGCTGTTGGAACTACCGGTACATATTATATGAAGGGAGTTGACGGAAGCACCGGATGTTCTTCGAATATCCAACCGGTGCTGGTAACCATCAATCCGAAACCGGTAGTTACTGCTTCCAGCTCCGCTACAGATGTTTGTAAAGGAACCACAATAACACTTACGGCTGTTTCACCAGGCAATACGATTGACTGGCTGGGGGTGGGAACCGGGAATGTTGTAACGGCTGCACCTGTTTCTGATACCACATTCTACGCGGAGGCTACTTCAGTTGACGGATGTAAGGATACCGCTTTGGTACCCGTTACCGTAAAACCATTCGTTCTGACATTGACAGCGAATCCGGATCCGGTACTGGCAGGAACGAATACCGTACTTACGACAAGTGGCAACTTTACTTACAGTGTGCTCTCCTGGTCACCGGTTAATTTATTTACGGACCAGACTGCAACATCCCAGAATATCGTTGTGAAGGATACTTCGAAATCATTTACCGTGATCGCCCAATCCATCGACGGATGTCTGGATACGGCTACCATCGACGTGGTAGTGGATCCGAATATGAAAGATTTCTTTATTCCGAATTCATTCTCTCCGAACAATGATAATAACAACGACATATTTAAAATATACGGAACATCCATAAAAGAAGTCACCATGCGCGTGTATAACCAATGGGGTGAACTGATATTCGAATCACAGAATCCATCTATCGGATGGGATGGAACATGGAAGGGTCGTCCGCAGTCGGTGGGTGTGTATGTGTATGTCGCACAGGTGACATTCTATGGCGGGGTAACTGTTCGGCGAAAAGGAACAATAAGTCTGATCAGATAAAATTTCCTTCCCGGCTATGACGGGACGGAGAAAAAGAATCAATATGAAAAAACATATAAAACGGAAAATTTGCTGGATGGCGCTGCTGGCCTGTGTTCTGGGTCAGACTGTGTATGCACAGGTGGATCCGCATTTCTCTCAATATTATATACAGCCGATGACGATGAACCCGGCATTCACGGGTGCATTCGACGGCGACTACCGGATTTCAGGAATCTGGAGAAGTCAATATGGCAATACACTCAATACAAAAGGAATTTCTGCAGAAAAAACAACGAATCTAAATGGCAATTTTGGTTTTAACCTGGTGAACCAGGGATCCAGCGACGGGGCGTACAATTATACCAATGGATATTTAACCTTTGCGTATACAGGTGTCAGGTTTGGAAGAAATTCAGATCACTATCTGGTGATGGCTTTGCAAATGGGGTTTATCAGCCGGAAATTCGATATCTCAAAAATGACATTTGGCAGCCAGTGGATTTCCGGTGTGGGTTATGATGCGTCTGCAAATTCCAATGAGACCTTCTTAAAACCCCAGGTAACATCTTTCGATGCAGGCGCCGGAATCGCATATTACGACGCTACTCCCAATAAAACGGCGAGCATTTTCGGCGGCTTTTCAGCCTATCATATCACGCAGCCGGTGAATCCCTATTTATCAGGTCAATCCCAGTCCAAACTGGATATCCGGTATAGTTTACAAGCCGGTGTGCGCATCATGGCCTCCGATCAGTTAACCATTGTTCCAACGGCTATCTATATGAAACAGGGTGATGCGCAGGAAAGGATGGGCGGTGTTTACTTCCAGGTATATGCCAATGAAAATACAGATGTGATGTTTGGCGCCTATTACAGAATAGATGATGCCATTACACCCTTTGCCGGATTTTATTATAAAGGACTTACGTTCGGTATGAGTTATGATGTGGATGCGTCGGCGAAAAGTGCGGCCGGAAGCAAGGGGAACAGTCTGGAAATTTCCATCTCATATGTTGGTAAGAGAAAATCAAATACGGGGGTACCGCGTTTCTGGTGTCCGCGCTTTTAAGAATATGCCCAATAGCATGCTATAAAAAAATTCATAGTGAAAACCAGATCCATTGTAAAAACCCTTCTTCATACCTGCATCGCGGTCATGGTGATTCCATGTGTCCAGGCACAGCAGGGAAGCGGTTATTTTAACCAGGCAGAGAATCTGTTTAAAAGTAAAAATTACTACGGTGCTTCCGTGGTTTATGAAAAATACCTGGCTACAGAAAAAAATTCCAGGCCCCGTTCAACAGCTTTTGCCATTGAGAAAAAAGTAAAAGGCAAAACGAACCTGGATCCGCACCAGGAAGCTGTATACCAGCTGGCAACCTGCTACCGCATGATCCATGATTATCAGAAAGCAGAAAAATATTATAAGGAGTCGGTCGGATTTTCGGAGACGGCATATCCGGATGCCAGGTACTGGTACGCTGTAACACTGCGCGCCAATCAGCATTATGCCGAAGCGCTGGTTCAGATCAATGCTTTCCTGGAAAAACATACCCAGCTGGATAATATACTGGTGGATGCAGACCGGGAACTGGAAGACCTGAAATATATCCAGTTGCAATCTGAAAGAGTAAACGACCAGTTTGCATTACAGCCGGTAAAGGGGAAAGATTCCTCCTCCGGATATGCCCTGGTACAAAGAGCAGATGGCGTTGTATATACAGCCATTACGGAAGAAACAGATAAAACCGGCGGGAAATGGTATATGAACTCCCTGTTTGAATCCATGAATACAGAAAATCCGCTGGTAGGTTCCGATCCGGTAGAGATCTCTTCCGAACCGGGCCTTCATGATGGCATGGCAACATTTACACATGATGGGAAAACGATGTTCTTCACCCGGTGGACCAAAAGTAATGGCCAGGTGAATTCAGCTATTTATTTCAGCCGATGGAAAAATAAAGGATGGACAAAGCCGGTGAAGGCCCCCGATCCATTGAATATGGAAGGATCCAACAGCGCGCAACCCAGCCTTACGGCAGACGGGCGGTACCTTCTTTTTTCTTCTGACCGGCCAGGCGGAGAGGGCGGATATGATATATGGACTTCCTCCCTGGATAGCCTGCAGGAACCCATCCAGGTTCGTAATCTCGGAAACGTGATCAATACGGGCGGGGATGAAGAAGCCCCTTATTTGCACGACAAGACCCGTACGCTGATATTTTCCAGCAATGGAAGAGTTGGTATGGGGGGATTTGATATTTATTACGCCAGGGGAAATTTCAACCTGACCGGTTGGGAAAAACCTCTGGATGCAGGTGCTCCGTTGAATTCATCCAAAGACGATCTGTATTATACGAGTACGGATGAAGACAGTCCGTGGAATACGGGATGGATCAGTTCAGACAGGGCATCAGAATGCTGCCTTGCATTATTTTCCGTTAAAGAAAATAACTCGCAATTCGTACAGGGTACTGTTATAGATTGTAAAACCCTTCTGCCATTGATAAATGTCGAGCTGACAGTTACTGATCTGCGCCACCCGGACCGGATGCTGGGTAAGTATAAAGCGGATACGGCAGGTCGTTATGCCATTGAACTGCATAATTCAGCCCATTTCAAAATCAGTGCAAAGCGTTCGGATTATGAACCATCCGGTGTAGACTATAACCTGGCTACGATTCAGGGAAAGGATTCTATGGTGAATCAGACCATTTGCATGAAACCGATTGTATATCCTGAAAAAGAAGTCGATGAGTTAATGAAGGCGCTCACCAGAACATCGCGTGTTGGAAATTTTGGTTATAAAAAAGCCGTGCTGACTGATTCGGCGCATGATAACCTGGATTCCCTGGCGGCCCTCCTGAAGAAATTCCCTGACATGGTTGTGCAGATAGATGGATATACTGACGGGATTGGCGGTGTAAATTATAATCTGGACCTTGCGCAGAGACGTGTGAACGCCTGTATCCGTTATCTGCGGAGCATTGGTGTTTCATCGAAACAGCTGGAGGGCAAGGCGATGGGTAAATGTTGTCCGATCGCACCGGAAACCATCGATGGCAAGGATAATCCGGCAGGAAGGGAAATCAACCGAAGGGTTGAATATAAAGTGATTAAACACTGATCACGCGCTAAACTGCCAACTGCCAACTTTCAACTGCCAATTGCCAACTGCCAAATGCCAATTGCCAACTGCCAAATGCCAACTTTCAACTGCCAATTGCCAACTGCCAACTGCCAACTAACAGCGGTCGGGCAAAATAAAATATATCGGTAAGAAGTTTTCTCTGCAGCGCCCCTCTGAAAGCGGGGTGTTTTTTTTGGCGGATATCGGTTGATGATCCGCGTTAGATCGTTTCGTTTTGGTTCGATGCAGCTCCCGCCCATGATAAGATTGCTTGTTGCACAATTACTCGAACATTGGCTGGAGCAGATACTGTTTTGGCGAACGATTTCTTGACGGTGCCAGGCTGTTAGCCTACGGCTTTATGCGTTCTGTGGAATACGTTTTGGGTTGCTGATCAGCATATCAATGATTCCTGAGGATTTGCCAATCCAAAGAGTCAGGGATACTATCCAGACAATACAAAGTGCAGCAGAAATATTGTAATTCTCATTCAGAAAAAGAACAGCACTTGTCGCACAGGTAGTAACAATCAGAAACAGGGTTACAAAGGTAGAGATCGCTTTCATAAATTTTCAATTTAGGGTATGTAAAGAAATAAATTACGTTTGTCGGGGGTTCAACCAGAACTGGATTCGTAATTTCAGAGGATTGGAAAGGATCTAAAACAAGTATTTGGTGGAGATTCGGTAGGAGTTGGATACGATTCAACAAGTATTTCATTACCGTTGATGAATCAAAGATTAAACGCAGATTTCATAAATGCAAGTGACGGAGGAATTATTTTTATTTTTTCCCAACATGGGAAAAAATAAAAACCCACACTCCCCTTAAAAGCCTGCCTGGCAAGGCTTTAGCACGAATCAAAGAACCAGCGTATATTTACGAACATCGTATATAAAAGATGGTTTTTTAGTATATCGGGTGTAAATTCCGGTATATCGTGTATTGACGGGAATGTAAGTTTTACTATGAGGAATGTACGAAAACAGTTCACGAACTACTGTCATTTCATACTCAAAATGAGGGTGTTTTCTGAGCATGAAATGGCAGTTGCCAGCCGCCATGTTTTCAATTGGCACACCTGCACAGCCGAACAGGCATATTGCCTGAAGCCCCATGCCTTGCGTTTTAAGCTTAAATCAGGCTTCTCATGATTGATTTAATCTTTTACATCATATTGGTAATGGCCATCGTCCAGGGGTGGAGGAAGGGCCTGATTCTCGCCCTGTTTTCCATGGTATGCGGATTGATTGGCCTGGCCGCTGCCGTGAAATTATCTGCTGTAGTCGCCACACACATGAAATCGAACCTCCATATAACGAGCCGATGGTTGCCGGTGATTGCATTTATCCTTGTTTTTATACTGGTATTACTGCTCATCCGCTGGGCGGGTCGTTTGCTGGAAAAACTGATACAAATGGTCTTGCTTGGATGGCTGAACAAATTGGGGGGTATCCTGTTATTCATACTCTTATATCTTTCCATTTATAGCATCATCCTGTTTTATGGAACCCAAACAGCATTCATTTCAAAACAGGCAGTGGAAGATTCGCATGTTTATTCACGGATAGCACCTTTTGGCCCGGCAGTCATTCGTTTTATTACCGGATTTATTCCCTATGGTCAGGACATGTTTACCGCACTGGAAGGTTTTTTTGATAAAATAGCCCGCAACATCCATTCATATAACTCCTGACTATCGTTATCGTACATTTGTAATGAAAAGATTATTAAGGTTTTAAAAGCCATGATTTTTGCAGTAAATCGTTTATTTTAGCGATTATATTATTGGATTTATTAATAGTGTGATGCAGTACGATATCAAACAGGCGGATAAGTTTCGGTTCATTGAAGAAGGCGAGGGGGAACCCCTGGTATTGCTGCACGGTTTATTTGGAGCTCTCAGCAATTTCGTAGAACTGATTGAGTATTTCCGGAAGCATTACAAAGTAGTGGTTCCCATGCTTCCGCTGTTTGAACTGGATATATTGCATACTTCCGTGGGGGGGTTGGAGAAATTCGTATACAGATTCATGGAATCCCGCAATTACCGGAATGTGCACCTGTTGGGTAATTCGCTTGGAGGGCATATTGCGCTGATCCATGTGTTAAAACATCCGGAAAGAATTAAATCCATCATCCTGACCGGCAGTTCCGGGCTATTTGAAAGCGCCATGGGCGACAGTTATCCGAAACGCGGTGATTATGAATATATCAAGAAGAAAACCGAACTGACTTTTTATGATCCGGCCACGGCTACCAAAGAACTGGTGGATGAAGTGTTTGAAATTGTGAACAGCCGGATCAAAGCCATCAAAATCATTGCATTGGCCAAAAGCGCCATCAGAAATAATCTGGGGGAAGAACTCAATCAAATTCAACAACCTACGTTATTGATATGGGGAGCAAACGACGGAATTACACCTCCTTTTGTAGGAAGGGAATTCCAGCGTCTGATTCCAAATAGCGAATTACATTTTATTGACAAGTGCGGACATGCACCCATGATGGAGGTTCCTGCCGAATTCAATGTGATATTACACCAGTTCCTGACCAAGTTAAACGAACCTGCAGCAGTGGCATGAGACAGATAAGATCTTATCACTAAAACCCTTGCTGTGTTAAATCTAGAAATTTTATCGGCCGGCATTCAGGCAGTTCACCCGGACGAAACAGTGCAATTTGCCAAAGAGATGATGCTGGATCATCACGTGTCTCATTTGCCGGTGGTTTCACAGGGCAAATTGTTGGGCAGTATCAGTGAGGACAGTCTCCTGGACACTGCTTCAGAGGATGAGCCCATAAGCAGAAGACAGGCTTTTTTTAGTCATGCTTCCGTCCAGGGCGTCGCCCATATCCTGTATACACTGCATGTTTGCACTGAATTTCAACTCAGTCTGATTCCGGTGGTCGGTCTGGATGCAGAATACCTTGGTGCGATCACGTCGATGGATTTACTCCGCCACACTGAAAAACTCATCGGTGCCGGAGATCCGGGGGCCATTATCGTATTGGAAATGGACAGGGTAAATTTTGCTTTTTCAGAAATCATTAAACTGGTTGAAACAAATGATGCACAGATTACCCAGCTGAATACTTATTTTGATGCCATTGCTTCAACTTTTTATATAACGCTTCGCATAAACAAACTTGAAATCTCCGATATAATAGCCACTTTCCAGCGGTATGAGTATAAGATCAAATACTATTTTGGTGAAGAGCAGTATGAAAATGAATTGCGTAGCAATTACAATCACCTGATGAACTACCTGAGCATTTGATTTATCCATATGATATCTATGTAAAGACCCGGTACAATGCCTATGATCCGAAAATCGGGTAAATATCTGCTGCTCTTCTTTTTGATGACCGTTTCGAGCTTAACGCTTAACGCGGAACACGTAAATGTGCAAGTGTGCAAATGTGCAGATGTGCAAATGAAACTGTCAGCTGTCAACTGCCAACTGCCAACTGACCACGACACCCTTCCTCTTTTAAAATCCGATACCCTTTCCTCCGGAGTCATTATCGTACCGCCGACCCAGGGACAGCTTTATACAGTGGGGAATATATATATCAGCGGAAATAAGGTTACAAAATCATTTATCATTACCCGTGAACTTCCTTTTAAAAACGGGGACTCCCTGACACTTCAGCAACTTACCTATGATTTTGTTCAGTCCCGTGAACACCTGATCAATACACGTCTTTTCAATGAAGTAACGGTATCATTGAAAGAATTCCGCGGATATAGGGTGGATATCCAGATTGACGTGAAAGAACGGTGGTATATATTTCCACTGCCCTATATAAGGCCGATAGACCGGAATTTCACCGCCTGGGCGGAAACCGGATATAGCCTCTCCCGGTTTGATTACGGATTAAAGTATTCCCAGTATAATTTTACAGGCAGAAATGATAATATACGCGTGTGGCTGGTTACCGGGTTTTCAAAGCAGGTTGAAATGGCCTATGACCGTCCGAACACCGGGAAAAACCTCGTTCACGGATTTGGCGGCGGATTCCTGATTTCCGGAAATGAACAACTGGATGTGATAACGACGAATAACCAGCAGGTTTTCATAGACCGTGACAGTATCAAGAATGCGGGAAAATATTTGCAAACACAAACAACCTTTTCGCTCCGGTATTATTACCGGCCTGCTATCAGGACAAAACATTTTTTCAGGATAAGCTTTAACCAGTTGAAAATTGACAGCACAGTACTCATTTATAACCCGAATTATTTTTTGAATCATCAGCTGTCTGTTACGTATCCGGAATTATTTTACAGCCTGAATTATAATAATATCGACTACGTACCGTACCCAACACAGGGTTTTCTTTTTGAAACCAGTATTCTGCAAAGGGGTTTTTCGGAAAACATGCATATGACGCAACTGATCGCCCGGTCGACCGAGGCTTTTTCCTTCGCGCCCAAAATGTATTTTGTTACCCAGAATTATGGAGTGCTTCGACTTCCATTCAGACAGTCATTTTATAACCAGTCGCTCCTGGGTTATGGGGATTACTATATGCGCGGTCTTGAAAAATATGTCGTGGATGGTGTTGGACTGCTTCTCGACCGGAATACAGTAATGCGTGAGCTGGCCCATTTCAACATACCTTTCATGCGGGGTACGGCACACGATCATATCCCATTCAGGATATTTGTGAAGACCTATGTTGATCTGGGTTATGTTACGAATAAATATAATTCGCTGAACAGCCTTCAGAATACCCTGTTGTATACTTACGGAGCCGGATTTGATATAGTTACTTTTTATGATTTTGTTTTCCGCATCGAATACAGCGTGAACCAGTTAGGAGAAAAAGGATTATTTTTTCATATCAGAAATGACTTTTAAATACGGTGGAGCTTAATTTAACACGATGAAAATAGCGATATACTCCCGGATCATCGAAGAATCGGAACGTGGCGAAGTTCAACAGTTGCTGGACGAACTTCACAGTCGTCATGTACAGCCCGTTATTTACCGTCCCTTTTTTGAACGCATCAGCAACGTTTTCCGTTTCCCGCCCGACCTTCAGTTTTTTCATCATTCTGACGACCTGGATGAATCCATCGATTTTTTAATCAGCCTCGGCGGGGATGGTACCCTGCTGGATACCATCGCTTTCGTAAGGGATAAAGAAATACCGGTCATTGGAATCAATTTCGGGCGCCTTGGATTCCTGGCCAGCATCGGCAAGGGGGATATGGTTACGGCGGTCATGGCGCTGGTAAACAGGACGTTTGTGACAGATAAAAGATCCCTGATCCATCTGGATGCCAACAAGCCTTTATTTGGTGAAGTACCCTATGGTTTGAATGAATTTGCCATTCATAAAACAGATACTTCCCCGATGATCAGGATACATACCTATCTGAACGGCGAATTCCTGAATACTTATTGGGCCGATGGATTAATTGTATCCACACCAACGGGTTCTACCGGTTATTCCCTGAGCTGCGGAGGCCCGATATTATTTCCGGAATCGGGCAGTTTTGTGATCAATCCGGTGGCGCCCCATAATCTGAATGTACGGCCCATCATCGTTCCGGACGATACGATTATTTCATTTGAAGTGGAAGGACGGGCTGAAAATTTCCTTTGCGCACTCGATTCAAGGAAAGAAATAGTTGATAAAAATGTGCAACTTGCGGTGCGGCGTGAAAAATTCAATATCTCTCTGGTACGGTTAAACGAAAATAACTTTCTGCAAACCCTCCGGAATAAACTGTCCTGGGGCCTGGACAGGCGGAATTAACATTTTGAACATAAGAAAAAAACATTTGGTTCGTTAGGCTGGGTAGGTTCCCCGGACGGGCATAGAATATCATTATTTTCAGGTATGAAGCATTTTTTTTTGGTCGGGATGGCAGTTTGTTGTTTTATTACCCAGTCCGGCGCTCAACCGGACAATAGTTATGTATACCAGGGAGAATTTGGGGTTTTAGGCGGGGTTTCCCAGTATTTCGGGGACCTTAATCCAGACTACCATTTCAATACACCCAAAGCGGTATTCGGTTTATTCTTCAGAAAGCAACTCACGGATTATATAGCGCTCCGTATTCAGGGTCAGTATGCCCAACTGGGCTATTCGGATATATATAATACCCAGAATGCCTTCGATCTGAGGCGAAACCTTAGTTTTAACACCAATATCCTTCAATTGGGGATTCAGGGGGATTTTAATTTCCTCCGCTTTATCCCCGGAGACGGCGAACACCGGTCCACCCCTTATTTGACGTTTGGAATCGGCATGTTCAGCTTCGATCCCTATGCTTTCCTGGACGGACAGAAATATTATCTGCGGGAACTGGGAACAGAAGGAGAGAATGTGGGTTATGACGGGCGCAAACCATATAATAATATTGCCTTATATATCCCCTTGGGACTGGGGTATAAATACAACCTCAACCCCAGAATGAATATCGGGTTTGAAATTGTATATAATTTTTCCACAACCGATTACCTGGATGATGTGAGTAAAACCTATGCAGGTATCAATAATTTCCCTCCGGGTCCTCCCTCACCTCCTTCACCAGCCGCCCTTCTTCAGGACCGGTCCTATGCCACCGGAACACCACCCATCGGTATCGCCGGGCGCCAGCGCGGGTACTCCAACCAGACGGATGGTTTTCTTTTTGCCGAAATCATGATTTCTTTCAACTTCAGTTCATACCGCTGCCCTTCGGCTTATTAATGAGAATGTGCAAATGTGCAGATATGCAAATGGGGAGCATCGTCTTTACCCAAATGCAATTCATACATAGCTGTCTGATATTCTTTAACTAACGTAAATATTATCATTTGCATCCCGCCTTCGGCGGGACACATTTGCACATTCCCACATTAAAAAACCCAAGTCGAACGCCTTGGGTTTTTTACATACCTTCGTGCCCTTCAAAAACGGGCATGGAGTCTTTGAAAATGAGTATAAACCCGGCACGCCTGCCTAAACATATTGCCATCATAATGGATGGGAATGGAAGATGGGCGAAAGGACAGGGCCAGGACAGGCTATTTGGGCACTATCATGGTGTACAGAGCGTCCGTAATGTGGTAGAAGCCTGTGCCGAGTTGGGAGTGGGCTATTTAACCCTGTATGCCTTTTCAACTGAAAACTGGGAGAGACCGGCTCAGGAAGTAAGTGGATTAATGGAGTTGCTGGTGGATACCATCCGAAAGGAAGTACCTACCCTCCATAAAAATAATATACGGATGCATGTTATCGGCAATGTCTCGATGCTTCCGGAGAAAACGATCACGGTGCTTAATGAAGCGATCGCGGAAACGGCTGTCAACACCGGGTTGAACCTGATCATGGCCCTGAGTTACAGTAGCCGGTGGGAAATGGGAGAAGCAGCCCGACAGATTGGAATGGAAGTGAAAGCGGGTAAGCTGGACCCCCTTACAATTGACCAGGAATGTTTTCAAAAATACCTCTGTACCCGGAATTTTCCCGACCCTGAACTGATGATCAGGACCAGTGGGGAACACCGGATCAGTAATTTTCTTTTATACCAACTCGCTTATGCTGAATTATTCTTTACGCCCGTTCTGTGGCCCGATTTTCAAAAAGAAAATCTATATGAAGCCCTCCTGGATTTTCAAACACGGGAAAGACGGTTTGGCAAAACCAGTGAACAACTGGGCTAGGGCCCTAAATTCTTCAGAAATGCTTGAGAATAAATATGCTGTAGCGCTGATGCAGCTTGTATTTTAACAAACACTTTTAATTAATCCCCTTAATTTGCCGCTCTAAAAAACCCGCCCGGATGCTACGACGTTTATTGACTGGTGTTTTTTTACTTACTTACTGCTTATTGAAGACGACGGTTGCCGGGGCGCAGGTTACTGATACTACACATCCTGTTTCTGTAGACCCTGAATTACTGGCACTTGAAAATGCGAAAACGCCAAAAGAATATACCCTGGGAGGTATTAAAATAACAGGTACCAAATACCTCGACCAATCACTTTTAATATCAGTTTCCGGGCTCACGATCGGCGATAAAATAATGATCCCCGGCAGTGAAAATTTCAGCAAGGCCATCACGAAATTGTGGAACCAGAATCTGTTTTCTAATATTTCCATTTATTATACAAAAATTGTCGGAAACGAACTGTTTGTGGAAATCAATGTGACGGAACGACCGCGCCTCACAAATTTTATTTTTAAAGGGGCCAGTAAATCTGAATCTGACGAGTTAAAAATTAAAACGGGGTTGATCAAGGGCCGTGTGATCACGGAGAATATGAAGCAGATCGCAGAAGAAAATATTAAAAAATATTTTGCTGATAAGGGATTCCAGGGTGTGGAAGTGGTCATTACAGAACAACGTGATCCCAAAACCCCCAATTCCGAAATCCTTACGTTTGATATAGATAAGGGAACCAAAGTGCGCATCAACCAGATCACGATTTATGGTACGAATGCGATCCCTCCGGCGAAAATCAAGAAACAGCTGGATGATACAAAAGAAGTAACCAAGTTAACCCTTTATCCAGCCAAAGATTCCTCTTCCTATGGGGAAGTCAAACCGGAAACTTTCAAAGAATATGTGACCAGCTGGGGATTTCTTTCCTATACCGGAACCAAGGAATTCCTGGACCCTTATTTCCGTTTTAAACTCTTTAGTTCAGCAAAATTCAACGCAAAAAAGTATGCGGATGACAAGGAAAAAATTCTCGATTACTATAATTCCCAGGGTTACCGTGACGCCGTTATTGTTTCAGATACTTTGTTTTACAACAGTAAAAAGCAACTGAACATTTCCATCAAGGTAGATGAAGGGAGAAAATATTATTTCGGTAATATTTCCTGGAAGGGAAATACCAAGTATCCGGATACGCTGCTTACCCTGGTATTGGGCATCCATAAAGGAGACATTTATAATCAGGACATTCTGAATAAAAAACTGGGCAAGCAGGTGACCCAGGAAGGTGGCGGTGTAAGTGATCTTTACCTGGACGACGGATACCTCTTCTTCAGAATAGATCCGGTGGAAACGGCCGTTTATAATGATACGATCGATTTTGAAATCCGGATGGTGGAAGGTCCGCAGGCGACCATTAAAAATGTAACGATTGCAGGAAACGAAAAAACAAAGGAATACGTCATCCGCAGGGAACTGCGTACCATTCCGGGTGAAAAATTCAGTCGTTCGGATATCATCCGGTCCACGCGGGAAATCGTGAACCTGGGTTTTTTCAATCAGGAAAAAGTGGAACCCCATATCAATCCGAATCAGGAAGACGGAACGGTGGATATCAACTGGTCTGTCGAAGAAAAATCATCTGACCAGCTGGAGCTTTCAGCTGGCTGGGGAGGTGGTATTGGTGTTACCGGAACGGTCGGTATATCTTTTAATAATTTCTCCATCAATAATATCTGGAAGAAATCCTCCTGGGATCCTTTGCCAACAGGCGACGGACAAAAGCTCAGTCTCCGCGTACAGGCAAACGGGAAAGCATATCAATCCTATAATCTTTCTTTTACTGAACCGTGGCTGGGAGGTAAAAAAAGAAATTCTCTTACTGTAAGTCTGTACCGCAGCGCTTTCCGTACGGGCGGATATAACTATCAAACCGCGAAATATGCATACAGCGATACGAATTCACTCAAAAATTTTGGAGTCGTCATTGCCCTCGGTAAACAACTGAAATGGCCGGATGATTATTTCACCCTGACATATTCCCTGAATTATACGCTCTATGATCTCACAAATTATTCGTTGTTTTCTCCGGATTTCCGGAACGGATATTCCAACAACCTGAGTTTCAAAGTCGGGCTGGGAAGGTATTCTGTGGATCAGCCGATCTATCCGCACCAGGGATCAAACTTCCTGGTCAGCGTACAGTTTACTCCGCCCTATTCATTATTTAAATCGAATTACAATACTTCCCAGGATGAATTTACATTACCTGAATACACAAAATTCCGCCTGACCGGTCAATGGTATATTCCGATCGGAAAACCCATGGGAGCAGATAAGAGCCGGCAGTTTGTGTTATACGCAGGTGTCAAACTGGGATATATGGGCAGGTATAATAATGAATTGAATTTCTCTCCGTTTGAACGATTTCAGCTGGGAGATGCCGGGCTGACGAATAACTTTGGTCTCCTGGGATATGATATCATTTCACAGAGGGGATATCCCGTGTATCAGAATTCGGATCCGAGGATCAATCCGGAACAACAGCAGGCAACCAAGTTCTTTACGATGTTTAACAAGTACACGCTGGAAATGCGCTATCCGTTTGTCACCAATCCAAGCAGTACGATTTACGGAGAGGCATTTTTTGAAGCCGCCAATGGATGGTATGACTACCAGGATTATAACCCCTTCCGTTTGCGCCGGGACGTGGGTGTTGGTTTACGGTTCTTCCTGCCGATGTTTGGATTGCTGGGATTTGACTATGCGATCGGACTGGATCGAATTACAAATGGACAGCTGGGTTCGGGTTCCCGCTTTACCTTTATGCTGGGTGTTGAACCGGAATAAACTGATATAAATTTCCTAGATATGAAAAAGCTTCTATTGGTATTTTCCCTGATTTTTAGTTTATGTGCGGCCGGGATCGCACAACGATATGCCGTCGTGGATTCTAAATATATCCTGGATAAAATGCCCGATTACAAGGCAGCCCAGAAACAACTGGACCAGATCAGTGCCCAATGGCAGAAAGAAATTGATGATAAACAAGCCATTCTCGATAAAATGTATAAGGATTTTGAGGGGGAAGAAGTGATGCTGAGCGATGAATTAAAGAAAAAAAGAGAAGATGAGTTGTTTAACCATGAGAAGGAAGTGCGGGACCTGCAGCGCAAACGCTTTGGTTTTGAAGGGGATTTATTCAAAAAACGCCAGGAATTGATCAAACCTGTGCAGGATAAGGTTTATAACGCGATACAAAAAATCGCCGTTAGCCGTATGTATGACTTTATTTTAGATAAAAGTGAAGGAATTACTGTTATCTTTGCCGACCCTAAGCTGGATAAGAGTGACGATGTTTTAAGAGATCTCGGGGTTAAGTAAACAAATTATTTAAATCAACTATTAACAAAACAAAGAAAACAGAAAGCAATCATGAAAAAAATTGTTGCCATTGTATTAGTAGCAACCACCCTTATGCTCACCGGAAACCGTTTGCAGGCGCAAACAAACAAATTCGGTTTTATCAGTCTTAGCGAATTGATCACTTCAATGCCTGAGTATAAAAAGGCCGATTCATCCATGCAGGATTATCAGGCTGCCCTGAATCAGAATTTTGAAGATATGAAGCGCGAGTTCAATGAGAAAGACAGCAGTCTTTCTTCAAAAGATACGGCGAAGTACACAAGGGCCCAACTTGAAATCAAAAGAAAACAATTGGGTGAACTCTACATGAAATTGCAGGGATATCAGCAACAGGCCGGTCAGCTTTACCAGCAAAAACAGCAGGATCTGATGGCCCCCATTCAGAGAAAAGCGGCAGACATCGTTTCCAACGTTGCCAAAGAAAATGGGTATACCTATGTATTTCTGAAAGACGCCATGCTGGTTTCTCCACCGGCGGATGATTTACTTCCTGTCGTAAAGAAGAAGCTCGGGTTAAAATAATCCGGTTAAAATTTTATAAAAGGCTGTCCCGCTCAAACCGGGACAGCCTTTTTAGTTTTTGTTGATTAATTTAGTATATGCCCTCTTCCCAGCCGATTGGTGTTTTTGATTCAGGTTATGGCGGTCTCACCGTGCTGAAGTCTATCGTCGAAAAAATGCCCGGTTATGATTTCATCTATCTGGGGGATAATGCCCGCACCCCATATGGTAACCGGTCCTTCGAAACCGTGTACCAGTATACAAGAGAGTGCGTGCAGTGGTTTTTCTCAAAAGGCTGCCCGCTGGTGATCCTTGCCTGCAACACCGCTTCAGCAAAGGCTTTGCGCACCATTCAGCAGCAGGACCTGGTGGCATCGGGCACTGATAACAGGGTATTGGGTGTGATCAGGCCAACGACTGAAATTTCGGGCCTTCTTTCAAAAACCGGGGAGGTTGGTATTCTCGCTACCGCTGGTACGGTCGCTTCAGAATCTTATGTACTTGAAATAAAAAAGTTTTTTCCTGAAGTGAAAGTTTTCCAGCAGGCCTGTCCGCTGTGGGTTCCATTGATAGAGAACAATGAACATCAGGGACCCGGTGCGGATTATTTTGTCAGGAAATATGTGGATGAACTGCTCGCACAATCTGCCGGAATTGATACGGTCATACTCGCTTGTACACATTATCCGCTGCTGATGAATAAACTCCGGCAGTGTTTCCCGAAAAATATACAATTGATAGCCCAGGGAGATATTGTAGCAGAAAGCCTGGTAAAATATTTAAAGAATCATCCGGAAATGGAAAACCGTTGCAGCAAACAGGCGCAACTTGCTTTTTATACCACAGACGACCCCACGGATTTTGACCTGCACGCAACTTATTTTTATGGTGAAGAGATCCGGTCTGCAAGAGTATTTTTGTAAAGCCATCCGGTTGTTGTTACTTTTGTGATGTGGCTGGTTGCTATATGAAATACTGTTTATGAACATTCGTTTATCACAGTGGGTTCTCTGGTTTATTTTATTTTCATTTGTTTCCTGTAGCAAAGAATTAAGTTTTGAGAATGGGACGAAACCAGCCAGCGGGAATTTCTATGCAACGATAGATGGGAAACTATGGAATGCCGACAGCCTTCAGTACGTTTTTGAGAGTAATGGGGCAATGTCCATCAATGGACTTAGCCAATCAGGTGAACAGATTTCGATGATCCTGCCAACTTTCAAAACAGGAACGTACACGCTGGATGCCGGTTCTGATTCCTATGCATATTATACGAATGTCTTTACAACTCCGCCTGCCGGTTATCTCAGTAATACCGGAACAGCCGGAGGCACCATTACCATTTCGGAAATAGATACTGTCAATCATCTGGTGAGCGGAAGCTTTTCATTTACCCTGATCAATCCGGTAGATAACAGCTCTAAAACGGTCACCCAGGGCTTTTTTGTCAATTTGCCTTATAAGGAAAATTCAGTGGTTATTATTCCAACCCCGGCCGGAAACGGCCTGGATACCCTGAATGCGCAGATAGATGGTGTCCCCTTCATTGGAAAAAGCATTGTAAGTCTGGAAAATATTTATCCGGATGAATTGATGATCGCAGGATCCTCTGAAAATGGAACCCAGAGAATGGAAGTCATTATGCCGCTTGATGTAGTTCCCGGTACATATAACCTGGATTATAATGCCGGCACATACATAGGGATCTATTCTGCGCTTGTCTCAGAAACCCTGATTTCCCAGGCAAACGGTATCCTGACCATTATATCGAATGATACAGTGAACCGGAGGATGAAGGGAACTTTCAGTTTTATAGCAACGCCGGCATATGGAACAGCCACTCCGGTAACGATAACCAACGGCTATTTTTCTGTTAATTACTGATATAACAGGCTTATTGTTGGCAATCAGGCCGGAATTATTTAGCTTTGCCGTCCCTTTCAATGAGGGTCTTGCCGATGGCGGGATAAATTGAAAGGAAATTCCCTGATAGTCAGGGAGTAAGAGCTAAAAAAAATACAATGAAACGTACATTCCAGCCACACACCCGTCGTCGTAAAACAGTTCATGGATTCCGCAAACGTATGCAAACAGCCAACGGACGGAAAGTGCTGGCCAGCCGTCGTGCAAAGGGCCGCGCCAAACTGACCGTTTCCAGCGAATCCAGTGGTAAGTAAGCGCTTTTATTAAATGTGCAAATGTGCAAATGTGCAAATGTGCGGATGCAAATTAAGGCGGCAGGTTGCCGGCAAAAAAACCACTCTCCAAAATAATCTATATTACGCCCCTTAACAGGGGCTTTTACTTTTAGCGTATTCATGAGCAAAAGCAAACCATATTCATTGGGGAAATCCGAGCGGTTAAAAAGCCGGAAACAAATTGAGATTCTGTTTGAATCGGGGAAAAAAATTACGCTGTTTCCTTTTCGGCTGTTATATCGCGTGGTACCGGGCATGGGAGAAATCAAAGCAGGATTTACCGTTTCTTCAAAAAATTTTCCAAGAGCGGTCGACAGAAACAGGATCAAACGCCTGAGCCGGGAATGTTACCGTCTTCAGAAAATGGATCTGGAAACAGAGGTCCTTAAAAACAAGTGTCTCCTTCATTTGTTTTTTATTTATACCGGGAAAGAAATTATTTCTTATGAACCCTTTTCGAAGGGCATTAAACAGATTTTGGATAAACTGACCCAGTCCATACATGAAATTCATCCTCAAAATACTTAGTTATCCGCTGATCCTCGGGATCCGGATTTATCAGCTGGTGATTTCTCCCTGGTTCGGACCGGCATGCCGATTTACGCCCAGCTGCTCAGTCTATGCAATAGAAGCATTGAAAAAATACGGATTGTTCAAAGGGAGCTGGATGGCCATTCGCCGGATTTCCGGCTGTCATCCCTGGGGACGTCATGGCCATGATCCCGTCAAGTAAGCTTAAAGCTTAAAACCGGTCATCGCGTGCCTGCCGGCAGGCAGGGTCATCGGTCATCCATAACCATCCCCCATCCACCTTACTTCCCCGTTGGATGAATCGTATGTACCGAATCGTCGTCCACATCATTCGACTCCTGCCCATCTCCTTTTTCATATTTGTACTTAGTCATCTCCGTTAGTTTGTAGATGATCTTGTTTACTTCGGAAACGTTAAAAAATTTGAATACTTCTTTAAAGGAGGAAGGATCATAATCGTTTGGGATCTGTTCGAAGGGACCGAAAACTTTCACATTCGTAAAATCTGATATTTTTTCTATTCTTCCGGGAATGATAAAAAAGTTTTTTGCAGCGATGGAAATATTGGAACCCGTCACCAGTTTATGAAGACTATCCAGTTGAATTTTCAATTGCTCCTGGGTAATACGGGTTTGTTTTGTACTGCCTGTATGTTGAAGACTTCCCACAATGCTGTCTTTTTTCAGATTTGCCAGATAAAATCCATCTTCTCCGGCTTCCAGTGTATATTTTCCATTGGGTCCGTTAATGGTAAGTATGACGGGATCGCCCGTATTGAACAGCAGTTCTTTTTCAACCTGGGTATTTCCTTCGGTAACGGTAATATTTTTTTGGGAATCATCCACCTGGATATTACTGTTCGCGTAAACCAGTATTTTTTTTTGATGGGAAGAACAGGCGCTTAAGAGAACCATCACTGAAAATAGCAACCGGAAAGGGTTTTTCATATGTATTATTTAAAATCCCGTTTGTTTCCTGGTCAAAGGAACGAAACGGGATTTAAAGTAAATCAATTTGTTCAAGTAAAATTAAAGAGAGGCTTCGTATCTTTTATTCACTTCCTGCCAGTTGACAACATTCCAGAAAGCAGCCAGGTATTCAGCCCGGCGATTCTGATATTTCAGGTAATATGCGTGTTCCCAAACATCTACCCCCAGGATCGGTGTGCCCTTCACTTCGGCAATATCCATTAATGGATTATCCTGATTGGGCGTTGAAGAAATCAAAAGTTTACCATCCTGTTCCACGAGCCATGCCCAGCCGCTACCAAAACGACCGGTGGCTGCGAGGGCAAATTTTTCTTTGAATGAATCAAAAGAACCAAAATCTGCGTCGATGGATGCTGCCAGTTTCCCGGTAGGTTTACCTCCGCTGTTGGGTGCCAGGATCAGCCAGAAAAAGCTGTGGTTCCAGTGACCGCCTCCATTATTCCGTATGGCGGGAGTCAGTGTTCCCGCAATATTAACCAGTTCTTCCAGCGATTTATTTTCGTTGGGTGTTCCGGCAACTGCTTTATTCAGATTATCAACATAAGCCTGATGATGCTTATCATGATGTATCTGCATCGTTAATGCATCAATACTCGGTTCAAGTGCTGCCGGTGCATATGGAAGTGCAGGTAAAGTAAATGCCATATTTTTTATTTTTTAAAATGAATGTAATCCACGGAAGGAAGACAAAATTACTGCTGAATAGTTGATAAACAATGTGCAAATGTGCAAATATGTCCCGCCGAAGGCGGGATGCAAATAAAATTTAAAGTGAATATTATGAAATAATCAAAACTGTCCTATAATTTCTACAATTTCCAAAGCTTATGGCCATTTGCACATCTGCATATTTGCACATTTTCACATTTTCACCGTCTTTCCTTAAAAAACTCCTTCATCAGCATGGCACATTCATCCGCAAGAACACCGTCTGTAACAATGGTTTTCGGATGAAAGGGCCGGGGGGCAATGCCAATTTGTTCCAGCGAGGGGCAGGCCTCTACATATTTTTTGTACCCGTTTTTAATATCAGGTGCGCCGTACACTACCTTCTGAATTTTACTCCAGTACAATGCACCGGTGCACATCAGGCAGGGCTCAACCGTAATATATATGGTGCAGTCCGGTAAATATTTTGAACCAAGAAAATTAAAGGCTGAAGTCAGGGCGATGATTTCCGCGTGTGCTGTCGGATCCTGCAGTCGTTCAACCTGATTATGCCCACGGGAGATAATTTTTTCCTTCAGCATGATAACAGCTCCTACCGGCACTTCTCCCTCCTCAAAAGCTTTTCTTGCTTCTTTTAATGCCTGCAGCATGAAGTATTCGTTGGTCATAATAGTTGGCGGTTGACAGTTGACGCCTGCCTGCCGGCAGGCAGGCAGGGTTGACGGATGACACTTTATGCGTTAAGCTTATTTCGTGCCGTAAATACTGATCAGCTTCAACAAAACCCCATTGGTCCAGCCAAATCCATCCTGACCGCCATATTCGCCACCACCCGCCTCTTTGTTAATGTCTACAACATTATATTTTTCCATTAGTTTACCAGTATGTTTATAAACCCGGATATTTAATTCGATCCATCTTTTAGCTGCGAGGGATGCTAGGTTTTTTTGCCCGCACCGGTCCAGTCCCCAGATCATCATCCATTCCAGCGGAGCCCAGCCATTGGGAGCGTCCCATTGCTGGCCGCTCTCGTTTTGTGAGGTTACAAATCCGCCTGGTTTCAGCAGCTTATCCTGGATAACGGCGGCCACTTTTTTACCTAACAGGCTTAAATAATCCGGATTTTCATTAATAAAACAAAAAGGGTAAAGGCCGGCAGGGGTAATCATATGAACCCGGGACTGGGTTTTGAAATTGTAGTCGGTGAAGAAAGACATTTTATTATTCCAGAAATATTTTGTGATCAGAACACCTCTCTGATTGGCTTTTTCACGATATATTTTCGCACCTGCTTCATCCCCATTGATCTGTTTGGCTCTGGCGATGGTCCATTCCATATGATACATCAAACTATTCAGGTCAACCGGTAAAATATCTGTCGTCTGGATAGAAACAATCGTTTTTTGATCCGCAAACCACCGAGTGCCGAAATCGATCCCGCTTTCTGCACCTGCCCGAAGGTGTTTATACATTTCTATTTTATTTCTGCCGGATTTTTCCGCGTTCGTATAATCCTCCCGCCAGCTTTCCTGCCTGGGTACCATGCTGTCGTCCCAGTAACGATTCAGGAGATCGCCATTTTTTAATCGAACAGCCCGGCGGTACGCCTCACCCGCCTTGAGTTTATCTGCGCCATCCATCCAGAATTCATATTCTTTTTCCATGGCCGGCAGATAAATCTGATAAATGCTGTCTCCCTGGATATCCGCCAGCAATTCTACCATACAGGAAAAGAAAGGGGGCTGGGACCTGCCCAGGTAGTAGGTCCTGTTTCCGTTGGGAATGTGTCCGTAGGTTTCAATCAGGTAAGCAAAATTGCTGACCATATCCCGGATGATTTTTATTTCGCCGCTTTCTTTCAGTCCCAGCATGGTGAAATAGGAATCCCAATAATACACTTCCCTGAACCGGCCGCCCGGCACGATATATGGGTTTGGAAGTGGAAGCAAAGAACTTCCTTCCACTTCCTTATCGGGATTTCTTTTCAGTACGGTCCATAATTTTTTAATATGGGCCACCACATCATCTGAGGTATCCGATTTGTAATTGGCGGCAACCGGCTGGGGGATTTCAAAATTTTCTTCAACGAATTTTTTCAGGTTAAAACCAGGACCCTTCTGCATTCCGAAATCGTACATGATATCTGCCGGTTTTCTTTTCGGAATACAGTCAACAAAAGTTTTTCCGTCGGGAAATACTTTCTGCATCTGGACTTCAATAAAAAGGTCACCATAAATTTTATCGGGTGTGGCGGGCTGCAGGTATTGGGCCCGGATGCAAATACTCAACAGCATCAATGCCAGGAAACAAAGGGGCTTCATCGGGGGTTACTTTTGATTTTAAAGGTACGGTTTAAAAGCCTAAGGCCTAAAGCCCAAAGCCTAAAACAAATGTTTGGATTAAAAAATGCGGATACGAATAAATAGCAGCGAGGGCATTGAAAAATTAACCACGTTAAAAAGTTTTGGGCTTTTGGGTTTGAGCTTTACTTTGGGCTTAAAAAGAAAAGCCCCCGCGAGGAATCGCAGGGACGTATTGCTTATGACTATTGATTACTATTTATGATTTACGCATGATTGTTAACTGCCAACCGGCAGCTCCCTGAACTATAATTGTACTTCTTCTGACGCACGGGATCCAGGAAGAGCCACAGGGCGAGTATAGAGCCGTAACTCCCCCCGCGTTCAATCCATTCAAATATTTCAAAATGAGGATAAAATAATTCGGTTCCCATTTTCCATATCAAAAAAGCCATGAGCAGCGGTCTGACCGGTTTCATCAAAACCGCGAGGGCTGCCATGAATTCAAAAACCCCGGCAAGTATGGAAACATTTACCGGATTGGAAAACCCAATTGCTGAGTATTGGTTAATAAGTCCCGGTTTTTGAATCAGATTTAACCATCCATGACCTACCAGCACCAGAAAAACAGTAATACGAAGGATTGTTTTTACGTTAGCCAGCGATTTTTCGCTCACTGGTTCATTCAGATCAATGATTGAAAAAAGCCGGCGGAAATTAAACGGAATGCCACCGGCAAGAATTAAAAGACAAAGCGGAACACCATAATTTCCGGCTCTTTCAAAGAATTCGGCAACGGGTTCTCCGGAAAGCGGACGGCACAATGCTGTCATGATTCCCCATATTACCAGCCACGCAGCGATTACACGGAAGGGTTTCATTAAAAGAAGAATGCCCATCAGGATATCAAATGTTCCTAAAAATGGCATTATCCGAAAAGCCATTAGTTTTCCGATTCCAAAAACGGCGAAATAGTTGCACCAGATGGCCTTTGTTATAATTCCAAATGCCCCATGCCCAATAAAACACATCGCAGCGGCAATCCGCAGCGTGTAATGGATCTTTAAATGGTAGGTTAATGCTTTCAATTCAGTGTACCCTTTAAATAAGGGTTATTTATTAATGTACGATTATGCAATTACTCAAAACAGGGCTTCTGGGGAATGAACGGTTTTAAAGAAGACCCCGCGAAGAATCGAAGGGTCTGCATTGCTTAAACCATAGAAAAATTTAATTCACTCCGTCATTCTGTGCCCGCAGAATGGCAAAATTTCCCACATTATTTCCAACCGTAATACCGGTTTCGCAATCTGTTCTGTAATGAATTCCCCCCACAAGACGGCTCATAGCTGCTTCATTCGCCATGGAACTGTATTTGGACGCATTCGCTGGCAGGATATAGCCCAATATTTCACTCGCAGCCCCGCTAAATACAGAATGTCCGGATACATAAGCCGGAAAATTCGGAACTCCTGTCAGGGTCTTGATGGAAGGATCTACCTGTGAAGGCCTTGGATTGAAAAAATGATATTTGATATCCCAGCAAACAATGGCGGCGTCCATCAGTGTCATATTCAGGAGGGCCATATTTCTTGCAAAGCGGACTTCACTATAGTGCTGGGTTACAAAATCTTCTGCTGCAATCGCGTCCCAGTGGCCGGGTGGTGTATAGGTGCCAACCCCGTCTGCCCAATATTCTACAATACGCAGATTTTCCCGCGAAGGATTTTTAACATAGCCGTTTACTTCTGCCACGTCTTTATTCATCTGATCTGATCCAACTGCCGGAGGCGCGGCCGGACGCAGGCTCACAACCGTTGCAGAATCGAATAAAAACGGCTTCACTTTATAAAAAAGTGGCAACATCGGAGGGCGCTTTGGATGTTCCAGACTATACCAGGGGGTAAGTCCCTGATCCATTGTATTGGTTATAAAATTTGACCAGTCAGCCGGTGTACCCACTGCTTTTCCTGCATTATCACCCCGTGCACGTGCTATAAAAAGTTCAGCTACCTGTCTGCCAAGGGCTTCACCTGCTGTAATATCGGCTCTTGTGGCGGCTCCGCTCATGATCGTTGCCTGTTCCTGTTCCATTGCTTTTGCCTGGATATTGGCAATTTCACCCGGGAATAACAGCTTCATCATTTCTGCCGTAACGCCAGCAAGCACCGCAGCTTCTGAAGGATAAGAAGGCAGATCAGATTTGTTTATGAATTTTGCGGATACAGTGGAATCGAAATTATAAGGAGCCGCACGTTTGTATTTCATTTTATAATACCAGCAGGCAATCAGAGCATCATACTGTGCTGCGCTAACGTAACCATATGCCCTGGCAGCGTAGGGTGGATTTGAAAAAGGAAACAACGGATAAGCCAGGGGATTGGCCGCATTGGGAATCGGATAACTGGTATCAGAATTCTGAACGGGAGGCAGATTGTATTTTGCAACCAGCCCACGCATGATTTCATTCCATCTGAGTACACCACCGGCTGCCCAGTATTTAATTGTATTTTCCTGATCTTTATTCAGGGATTTCTGCAAAGATTTAATTTCAAACAGGTCTGCTGTATACAGCGGGGAAGTCGTAGGAACGGGTGCAACCACAACAAAGCTGTCGGGTCTTGAAAGTAAAACCGTTCTCCAGCTGCCTGCAGACGTGTCATTGTTATTTGCAAGCATTGCGGGCAGGTTTGAAGTGCGGCCGGTAATATCTTTCTGGCAGCTGACAGCTGTCAGCAACAAACCCATCAGGCCGGCAGAATAAAAGAATATCTTTTTCATTTCGTTAATTTTTTTCAATTATTTTTTAAGACTGAGTACATAATAAAGACCAGCTGTATAAGTTTGTGACTGTCCCATATTCTTTCCGGCAATCGCAAAATCAGCACCTCCGATCACTTCCAGGTTTGGAACAAAGGGCAGGAAATATTTTACATGTGCACCCAGCGTTGTCAGGTTCATCTGGTTGCTTACAAAAGGAAAATCGTTTTTGCGGATATCAAAACCGCCATAAGTATACATATTATACAATTGGGCCCTGATCGTAAGAGTAGGCGAACGGTATCCAATAAATAAATTACTCATCTGTTGATTGGGCATATCCACCTGATCAGTCAACATTTCTTCACCATTATAATATGCGGTCTTGTCGATCGTGACATTACTTCTCCACACATACGCACTTGAAATCGTTGTGAAGAAAACGCCATTCTGATAATCCACGGTCAGTCTGCCTGCCAGGTTGGTACTGCCAAGCCCGATGGACATGGGCTGTAAATCATTTTCATAATTGGTGAGCGGGGTACTGAAACTTCCCACTCCGATAAGGGATAAAGTTCCTTTTCCGATTTTATGCTGATAAAATTCGTATTTAAGATCCAGGGCAATATCCTGGAAACCCTTCAGGCCACTCAATGTTCCTGCAGTGGCGTGCGTCCATACATAAGGAACCGTTACAAGCACGTTCACTTTGTCGCTGATACCATAGTTGCTCATCAGCATGAGGGACTCGGTGGATACAGTTCCCATGTTCAGATTCGATCTCTTCAAAGAACCCTCCCAATATTTGTTCCAGCTGGAATACATATAGGTTAAGCCATTGCACCATTGTTTTTTACTCATCATGATGGCGTCGTCAGCGGTCTGACCCTTGGCCAGAGATACCACCAGGCTGAGCCCCAATGCAGTCATCAGATGGAAAATTGTTTTCTTCTTCATTTTTGCAGTAGTTAAGTTTTGATATAAAATTTGGAATGGTTAATGATGAATGATAATTGATAAATTTATTCAGGTTAAGATTTTTTCATTTTAAGCCGATCTACAACCAGGGTACCTACTTTTATTCCAAGCTGGGTTGAAACCTGGCAGGAATGATGATAATGGATACCTCCATAAAAGCGGGCCCAGTTATTTTCCACGGCTGCTTCCCGGAAAGATTTGAATGAACGGTTCGCGATTCCGAATTCCAGTTCTGTCGTATCGGTATAATTGAAATGGTCCCCGAAAATACTGGTCAGCGCTTCGGCGGCGGCAGCAGACCCGGTAGAGTGGCCGCAGGTATATTCAGGAAATGGCGGCGTTTGCAAATGCGGACGCCAGTTCGGATCAACATATTTATTGATCACGGTTTCAGGCCTTATGGTATTATATGCATATTTCACATCCCAGCATTGGATAAAGGCATCGAAAAGTGATATCGCAGTAAGCGCAAAGGCGGTTACGGTGGTTGGAAAATCTGCTTTTGCTTTTTCAGCGGCGATCCCGACGATACTCATCCAGTGGCCGGGAGGAGAAAACTTTTTTGTGCCGAACATCAGGTGACCGGATACATTTAGTTTAAATGGATTATCGTCCCAGAAGTCTGCAATATGAATCTGTTCAGGCGTCAGGCTGTCAACGGCGGTTTTCGATAACATCACCTGTTTGTAATAATCGCTGTTTTTATCAGTCATGTCATATGGATAAGGCGCCGGCACCGGAAACATATTGGAACTGTCCAGTACCAGTGGTCTGATTTCACGCCAGTGTGGTTCGGCTGCTGAAGAATAGGCAGGCGGGGTTGGCACCCATCTGCCCGGAGAATCCATCACGGTATATTCTGATGCGCCGCGGGTTTGCAGGTAATGGTCTCCCTTGCTCCAGGCCATGATAACATTCGAAACGGAATCAGCATAGGCGACGGAGTTATTAAAAATTTCCGTTGGCATGCCGTGATCATTCGCCAGTTGTTTCAGGCTGTCCACATATTCTTTCATACTCCCCGCAGGAAAAGTAACGGCTTCACCGAGCCTGCAGAAAGCCAGCAGCGCAGCAAATTCTGCATCCAGTGGTTTCCCTTTATCCGGAGCCGGTGTGTTTTTCAAACCACGCAGCTGGCCTCCCAGCGAAGTATAATGATCAGGGTAACAGCCCGCAATGACCTGGTAGGCCGCCACATTCGCATACGTGTAATTTCGGGAGGCCACGATGGGGCTGAAATTATTGCCCATGACGACCGTGTTTAACTCATATACGGTTTTGCTGTACAGGATGGGATCTTTAAAAACCGCATCATAATCCGACTGCCTGTTACAACCTGCAACGACCAATGCGCATAGCGCAAAAGCGAATAATAAATATTTCATGAAAATGTACTTGTTGAAAATGTAAGCTTATCCCGCAAAGCGGGACAAAAGAAACCGCCGGGGGGCGGTTAAACGAAATCCGGTGGCTGACCGGCGCGTGTAAGATAAACAGACGGAATTTGAAGCAGATAATGATCCGTGGCTTTCAGCATGACAGGTGAATGATCCGGCATGGAATAAGGAGTCGTTTCTGCATAGTATTCGGCAGTAAAACCTTTGAAACCATTATTATGGGAATCTGATTTTTTTGACTGACCGGGATGTTGCAGATCATTCACCAGTTTAAAAAAATCATCTTTGGCAGACTGAATCCTGGTAGCTTTTATATTCGGGATGCAAAGGAGTTCCAGAACGCCCTCATTGAACCGGCGTTTTACATAATTATACTGAACGCCTTCGATTTCAATTTTTCCGTCGACCCGTTGAAATTCCTTGGAATTTGCGTAGGAAGAAATATGCGTCGTAGGAACTTTAATCAGCATCAGGTCGGTATCAGCATATTTATCCTGGTCAATGTCAGCGATGAGTGCTTTATCTGCATCCTCCTGAAGAACAGCTGTATAGAGTTGATATCCTACCCAGTTAAAAAGTAGTATTCCCAATAATAATATGGCGGCAGTTCTCTTCACAGCGGGGGCAAATTACTATTTTTTATTGAACGGTATAATTTTTCTTATCCGGGCCCACACCGGTTATGGTAAGCTTTTTCCATCCCGGCGGGAGTTTGGAAGGAAGCTGGACAATTCCGGTGCCTGTGATATCCAATCCTCCGAAACCCATGATGACAGATTGCAAAATACCACCGGCGCCTGTTGCAAAATACGGATTGGAACCCCCTTTGGTTTCCGCAATCACCCGGAAGGGGGGATTCAGGTTCGGGATATATGCATCTTTGAAAAAATGAAAGGCAGTGTCTCCTTCCCCGAGTCGTGCATATAATAATGCGAAAATGGCCTGGGTCATAGCGGGTGTTCCCTGGTTTGGAACGCGTGACTGATAATAAATCAGGTCTTTTTTAACCTGTACGGGATCCGTGATGAGTTTTAACGGATAGGCCAGCAGGTTTACATCACCCTGTTTTATACCTTCCCCATTATATTTCGCATGTTCCCGGGTTATCCCATTCAGCTGGAGGATGGGAATATTTTCAGAAACCAGCATCCAGTCGGGATCTGCTGTAAGTCCGAGTATATTAGCCGCTTCTGTCGCGTGTTGCAGTAAAACTTTCGCCGCTCCGTTGGTGAAAGCATTGTTGTCAACATTTTCGGCCCACTCATCTGCCGCCACCACATTCATAATATCATAATGCCCTGGACCATTTCTTTCCACCCGGGATGCCCAGAAATCAGCGGTCGCAGAAATAATGGGCCAGCCCTTTTCCCTCAGCCAGTCCTTATCCTGTGTAACGCAGTAATAATTCCAGGCAGCCAGCCCGACGCAGGCAGTAATATGGTGTTCAAAAGGCCCGCTCAGGGCCCAGACCGGTGTTTCTTCCACTCCGCTGGCCGCAGATTCCCAGGGGAACATAGCGCCTTTATAACCATGTGAAAATGCATTTTTCCTCGCCGCATCCAGCCGCTCATAACGATATTCAATCATGGACTTTGCCATCCCGGGATGCATGACAAGGATCGCAGGAAACATCCATAAATCAGCATCCCAGAATACATGACCATTATATCCCAGTCCGCTCAGACCCATGGGGGAAAGGCTGAATGCGGTTCCTTCCCGGCTGAACGAATATAAATGATAGAGCATGCTGTGTATATCCTGCTGGGACTGTTCATCTCCGTCAACCAGTATATCTGATTTCCAGATATCATTCCATGCTTTTTCATGGAAAGAAATCAAACGTTCCGTACCCTGCAGTTTGGCGAAAATGGTCAGGCGTTCCGCTTCATTCAGCGGATCATCATGGTGGGCAGATGTAATGGACGACCCGGCAATGGCAAACCGGTAGGTTTCTCCGGCCCGGATCCGGCGGGAAAATTTCAGCAGGTGCATATTATTATCCCACATCTCGTGGATCAGCCGCGGTTCCTGACCCCGGAGTTCGTTGAAAATAAAAGTATTCGAAGCACACATCAGTAGTTTACCGGTAGGACTTTTCGCCGTTGACGTCAACAGGGAAATCACTACGTGCGGTCGGTCGATCTCATTATAATAATTCTGTACATCCCGCAGTGCATCGGGCGCTTCCATGATACTAGCCGGTGTAATCTCAATATCTTTTTTTGCCTGCACGGTAATATCCATTAAAACGGTATACGGAAGCTGACGGAGAGCATAGTAGGTATAATGAATGATCGCTTTATCGAGGAAATTGAAAGAGGTGGTGAAACTGGCCCGCTGCATGTTCAGCGTTTGTTTCAGGGATGAAATATTTTCTGAAGAAATATCCTCTCCATCCACATTGAAATGCATATTCAGCAGATTAAAACTTTTCAGAAAATTACTGACGCGGCCGCGACCGTACAAATCGTATGCACCGGCCAGCACCACATCTTTTACCTGGAAGGGCTGGGGAGAAGAAACAATGCCGATCATTCCATTGGCCACCGTTACGCCATAATAATTGGAAGGAAACGGAGCCTGTGCGGAAATAATCCATGGATCCGGGGCGGCTGATTTTTGTGCAGCGGCTGTTATATTTAATAAAATGGAAAGGCAAAGGATCGGAAAGCAATGCAATCTTGTCTTCATCAGTTCAGGTTAATGGTAATTAATTTTCAGGTATGGTATCGTGTTTTTTCAGACGATAAAGTCGTTCAGCATTTTCTCCAAAGAATTTATCTCTTTCTTCCGCACTGAATTTTTCCGTGAATTTTTCGAGCAGGCTCTTCCACTGAATATAAATACCGGATAGCAGCAGGAAGGGCCAGTCGCTGGCGTAAAGGAGCTTTTCAGGGCCAAAGGATTCAAAAAGAATTTCCAGGAAAGGGTAGTAATCGGCCGGTTTCCAGGATTTCCAATGACCACGTTCCAGCAGACCGGATACTTTACAGGAAAGATTCTGATGTTGGGAAAGGTCCCGGATTAATTTTTCCCAGGCGGCGGATGGCGGCATCCCGGCATCCGGGTTTCCGCAGTTCTGTAAAATGAAGGGCTGGTCCCTGTTTACAGAAATCCAATGGCTGACGACAGCCGGACTGGAATCTGCCTCTATCGAAAGGTCCAGGGTGTACTGGTGTTCCAGGAGTTTTTCCATAACAGCTGGCCCGGGCAGATTTTGATTATTCATTTCCAACCGGTATCCCCTGACAGGTACATATGTACGTAATGCCTCTATTTTTTCAGTTGCTTTTTCGTCATTTAAATCTATCCATCCGATCACACCCCGGATCTCCGGATGCGTCAATGCCAGTTCAGAAAGAAAACGGGTCTCCACTTCCCCGGGTTCCGCAACGACGGCAATACAACCTGCGACTCCGTTCCGCTGCAGACTCTGAGAAATTTGTTCCGGAAGGTAATTTTGCTGCATTAATTTATGATTCCGGATGAACGGATGATCAACAGACTTTTCATATTTCCAGAAAAAAACTTCAGCGTCAATTTTCATATGGCTCATTCTCTTTCAAAGCTATGAAGGAACCCGGATATTCCGGATGCCGGCTTTGTCCGTGTACCGGCCTGGTTCCGGCATGGCTGGGGGACGCAACGGAGGAAGGGAAGCGAAAGCAGGAGGAAGGATGAATTATAACTAATTTAGTTGCTCAACGTATTCAGATATGAACGAACCCATCTCAGATAAAGAATCACTTTTCCCGGAAGCGGATATCAAATTTGCATCCTTTGGAAGCCGTTTCGGTGCTACCCTGATCGATGGATTCATTATCTCCGGGGTCATTTTGCCGGTCACTTATTTTAATATCACTGCCTGGAAAATCCCCTATCTTTTTATTTTAACCTCCCTGCTTGAAATCATTTACAAGCCCTTCCTGGAATACCGCTATGGCGCAACCCTGGGTAAGATGGCTGTTGGAATACAGGTGCTGGGGAGCCAGTTTCAAAAAGTCGGTTTTAACGAAGAAATGAGGCGTGTCAGCTTTTATATGGTGCCTTCCATCCTTCAGTTCATACTGACCGTTCATTTTTATTTTTCTCCGGCATTTAAATCGATCAATAACTACAATGAATTCAACCATGAAATTGTTTCTGCCAATCCCGCCACGCTCATACTGGGAGGAATTGTTTTCTTTTTAGGAACGGCAGACTGCATAACGTTTTTAATAAATAACCAGCGAAGGGCCCTGCATGATTTATATGCGGGTACATATGTTGTTGAAAAGTATTTAACTAACAGTCATTAGTTTTTTAAGCTAATTTTGGAGATTTAGGCCCACTATGCATCATTCCCAACAGCGGCTGCGTATTGTAACGGCGACTTCTCTTTTCGACGGCCATGATGCGGCCATCAATATCATGCGCCGGATTTTACAATCGAAGGGTGTTGAAGTAATTCACCTGGGTCACAACCGCAGTGTACACGAAATTGCGGAAGCAGCCATCGAAGAAGATGTGCAGGCAATCGCCATCACTTCTTACCAGGGCGGCCACCTGGAGTTTTTCAAATACCTCAAAGATTTGCTCGATGAAAGCGGATGCGGACACATTCGCATTTTTGGAGGCGGTGGGGGAACCATTCTTCCCACTGAAATAAAGTGGCTGCAGGAAAATGGCATCAGCCGGATTTATTCTCCCGACGACGGCCGTGCCATGGGACTGGAAGGCATGATTGATGACCTGATCTGCGAAACGGAAAAAACATTCCGTTCAAAGGACGATATTTTCTGGACTTCGGAAAAAAACTGGAACGGGAGCTTTCCGCTGGGTGAATACAAAGAAATCCGTCGCATCGCCCGCGCGATAACCCATGCAGAAAATGGCGGCCAACGGCCAACGGTCATCGGTCATCAGTCATCCCTGCCTGCCGAGAGGCAGGCGTCATCTGTCATCGGCATCACCGGCACGGGCGGAGCGGGAAAAAGCAGCGTAACAGATGAAATTGTCAGAAGATTTCTGCAGGGTTTTTCTGAAAAAACCATTGCGGTCATTTCCGTGGATCCTTCAAAGAAAAAAACCGGTGGTGCCTTGCTGGGTGATCGTATCCGGATGAACAGTATTCATTCACCCAGGGCCTATATGCGGTCACTCGCTACCCGGGAAACTGATGTGGCGCTCAGTGCCTATGTTCAGCAGGCACTGGATATTTGCAGGCAGGCCGGCTTCGATCTGATTATCCTGGAATCTGCAGGTACGGGTCAGAGTGATGCATCGATCCTGAACTTTTGTAATTTATCTGTTTATGTGATGACCCCGGAATACGGAGCAGCCTCCCAGCTGGAGAAAATCAATATGCTGGACTATGCAGATGTGATTGTTATCAACAAATCGGATAAACCCGGCGCTTCCGATGCATTGATTGAAGTCAGAAAACAATTTAAAAGAAATCACGGTCTCTGGACTGCAAAAGATGCCGGCCTGCCAGTGATTGCAACCACGGCATCTTTATTTAACGATGTGGGTTCACAGGATTTATTCATGAGATTAATGACCCTGGTTGACCAGCGATCCGGCACTCATTTTTCAGCAGAACTTGTTCTGCCGGAAATACTGGGACATTTCGAAAAAACCATTATTCCGGCTGCCCGTATCCGTTACCTGAGTGAAATTCACGAGAGCATTCAGGAATATAATCTGTTGGTAGAAACCCAGGGCAAAATTGCTTCTACCCTGTATCAGTTATCCGGAGCGGTTGCGGAAATGAAAAAAGTTTCTGCAAATCAGTTATTGCTGACGGAAATGGGGAACCGGATTATACAATTGGAAGAACAACTCACACCGGTAAGCCGTAAACTGCTCAAAAACTGGCCCGATAAAATAAAATCATATCAGGCAGATGAATATATTTATCACGTGAGGAATCAGGAGATCCGGCAATCGTTATTCACCCTTTCTTTATCAGGGACGAGAATTCCCAAACTGCTTTTACCGGCATTTAAAGACTGGGGGGATATTCTCCGCTGGCAGGCACAGGAAAATGTGCCGGGCTCTTTCCCATTTACTGCCGGATCATTTCCGCTGAAAAGGGAAGCGGAGGATCCCACAAGAATGTTTGCGGGTGAGGGTTCGCCGGAAAGAACGAATAAAAGATTTCATTATCTCTCGGCATCGCAACCTTTTAAAAGACTCAGCACGGCTTTTGATTCCGTCACTTTATATGGTGAGGATCCTGATCCGCGCCCGGATATCTACGGGAAGGTCGGCAATAGCGGCGTGAGCGTTTGCACGGTGGACGATGCAAAAAAGTTGTACAGCGGATTTGATCTCTGCGATCCGAAAACAAGCGTAAGTATGACGATCAACGGTCCGGCCCCGATGATCCTCGCTTTTTTTCTGCATGCAGCCATTGATCAGGAATGTGAAAAATATATAACGGAAAACGGATTATGGAATGAAGTGAATGAGAAACTTTTAAAAAAATTCGGAGATGCAAAAACACCCCGTTATCAGGATGCGGAATCAGCCGGTTTACCACAAACCCATAATGGACTGGGTCTGAAACTACTGGGAATTTCCGGTGAAGATGTTTTACCGGCAGACGTGTATCATTCATTGAAGAGGAAAGCGCTGAACCAGGTGCGGGGTACTGTGCAGGCGGATATTCTGAAGGAAGATCAGGCGCAGAACACCTGTATCTTTTCAACTGAATTTGCACTCAGGCTGATGGGCGACGTGCAGGAATTTTTCCATGAGAACAAAGTGAGGAATTTTTACAGCGTTTCCATTTCGGGATATCATATTGCAGAAGCAGGTGCCAATCCCATTACCCAGCTGGCCTTTACGCTGGCGAATGGATTTACCTATGTGGAATATTATCTGAGCCGGGGCATGCAGATAGATGCATTTGCTCCCAACCTCTCTTTCTTTTTCAGCAATGGCATGGATCCGGAATACAGTGTGATCGGCCGGGTGGCCAGGCGCATCTGGGCCAAAGCGATGAAATATAAATATAAAGCGAACAAGCGGAGTCAGATCCTGAAATATCATATTCAGACCAGCGGAAGAAGCCTACATGCACAGGAAATTGATTTCAACGATATCCGGACAACCCTGCAGGCCCTATACGCAATCTATGATAATTGCAATTCACTGCATACGAATGCTTATGATGAAGCGATCACCACCCCTACGGAAGAAAGCGTGAGAAGGGCCATGGCCATCCAGCTGATCATTAACCGTGAACTGGGCACGGCGAAAACAGAAAATTTTATCCAGGGGTCTTTCCTGATTGAAGAACTGACCACGCTGGTGGAAGAAGCGGTAATGAAAGAATTCGAACGGCTTACGGAAAGAGGAGGCGTGCTGGGTGCAATGGAAAGAATGTACCAGCGCAATAAAATTCAGGAAGAAAGCATGTTGTATGAACAACGGAAACACAGCGGGGAACTTCCGATCGTGGGTGTGAATACTTTTCTGAAAACCGGAGGATCAAAAACCATATTGCCCAATGAAATTATCCGGAGTACCACAGAAGAAAAACAATGGCAGATCAATAATTTAAACCGGTTTAAAAAAATAAACCGGGCTCAATCTGTTTCGGCTCTTCAGACATTAAAGCAGACAGCCGTTCAAAATGGCAATCTTTTCGCCTGCCTTATGGAAACCGTAAAATATTGCAGCCTCGGCGAAATTACTCATGCGCTGTATGAAGTGGGGGGACAATATCGGCGCAATATGTAACGCCCCGGGCCTGCCGGCAGGCAGGCGTCAACCTTCAACCCTCAGTATTTGGAAGGAATAAATTTTCCATAATTTTATTTTAACCAGGGTCGGTCAGATCCTTTGTACTCCGGATCAGCCCGATACCGGCAAAAAAGAATAGAATACCCAGGATCCCAAATACCACTACCGACCGGATATTATGATTGGTTGTCGTATTCCCCTGCACAAAATTGTAGGCCGCTAAAATCAATCCCGTGATACCCAAAATGGTCAGAATAACCCCGAATAGTCGTTTTTCCATGATTCACTGTTTTAATGATCTCTGTTGAATGAATGCAAAGAATGTGCCTCTGCGCCCTAAAAGCCTAAAGCCTAAAGCCTAAGGCCTAAAGTTATCCGTCATCAGTCATCTAAGCCTAAATTTGTATATGCATAAATGCGTATTATTTGGCCTTATCCTGTTCCTGCTCGCATGCAGCCACAATGCCTACAGAGCTTCAAACAAAACATATAAAAAGGAAACAAAAGAACTTGGCGAAACGATTAGCCGGGAACCTGTTGATTATTTCCCCCTGCAGGATTCCCCCTGGATCGGTACGGTCAATTTCGATTTGCGGAAACCCAATTTTGTTATCATCCATCACACGGCGCAAAACGGTTGCCCGGAAACCTTACATACGTTTACAATCAAACAATCCCAGGTGAGCGCACATTATGTGATCTGTAAAGACGGAACGGTGCATCATATGCTGAATGATTATCTGCGGGCCTGGCAGGCCGGATTGAGTAAATGGGGCAACAATTCCGATATCAATTCTTCCAGCATCGGTATCGAGCTGGACAATAACGGCTTTGAAGTTTTTACGGATCCTCAAATAGAAAGCCTTCTGATCCTGCTGGATTCACTCAAAACCCGGTTTAAAATTCCGCAGGAAAATTTTATTGGTCACGGGGATATCGCGCCCGGAAGAAAAATGGATCCCAACTGGCGCTTCCCCTGGAAACTCCTGGCTGATCATGGATTTGGCAACTGGTATGGAGATACGACAACCGTACAGGTTCCGGCGGGCTTCAATGATTTCCAGGCATTGCGCATCATCGGTTACAACATCAAGGACAGTATAGCAGCTGTTGCAGCTTTCCGTCGGCACTGGATGCAGGACTCCGTTTATCAGGCATTCGACAGCGCTTCTGAAAAAATCCTGTATAACCTTTCCCAGAAGTATCAATAAGCCATCCATAAAAAAAACCACCGGCAGGTGGTTCTTTTTCACGATACATACGGGATATATATATAGACGGGACGAATTATGCATCCGGAGGATTGCGTGGTTGATTGAAAGGACGAATTACAGAACCGGCGAATTAGCGTAATTGCTTTGTGCGATTTCTTCAATAATCCGTTCGTTAAAAGCTTTCAGATCTGACGGACTCCGGCTGGTGGTGAGGCCATTATCTGTCACCACTTCCATATCCATCCAATGGGCACCGGCATTTTCAAGGTCCGACCGGATTGAAGGAAAGGATGTTAAATTTTTCCCCCGCAGCATACCGGTCTCAATCAGCAATTGGGGACCATGACAAATGGCCGCCACCGGTTTATATTCTTCCATGAATTGCTGAGCAAAATCCACACAATCCGGGTTCGTTCGCATCTTATCGGGATTCAGCACACCTCCGGGAATGAACAGTGCATCATAATCGTCCACCTTCGCATCGTCCAGTTGAACATCCACCGGGATATTGATGGACCAGTGGTCGTGATCCCAGGCTCTTACCTTGTTTTTTTGCGGAGAAACAATCTCCACGATGGCTCCGGCTTCCTTCATCGCTTTCATCGGGCTGGTTAGTTCAATTTCTTCAAAACCATCCTCTGTGAGAATGGCTACTTTCTTCCCCTGTAACTTTCCCATATTGAAAAATTTAGAAATATAAAATATTGTGTCAATCAGGTGTATTCAAAAACAATACCAACATCCGGCCGGCTCAAAGGGACATTCAATAAGTAATCCGTAATTTTAATCCTACTTTATGACCATTGAGCAGAAGCGACTACTCGTAAACTCCTATAAAAAGATTCCCCTTGAACAATGGGGTCCCTATCTCAGCGAACGTCAGTGGGGAACGGTCAGAGAAGATTATGGTCCCTGGGGGGACGCCTGGAATTATTTTCCTTACGATCATGCCCATTGCCGGAAGTATCAATGGGGCGAAGATGGTCTGGCGGGCATTTCCGATTTTTTTCAAAACCTCTGTTTTGCCATTGCTTTATGGAATGGAAAGGATGAAGTATTGAAAGAAAGATTATTCGGGCTGGGAAACAGCCAGGGGAATCATGGGGAGGACGTTAAGGAATTATATTATCACCTCGATAATATTCCATCGCACTATTATATGGAATACCTGTATAAATATCCGCAACAGGCTTTCCCTTACTCGCAGCTCATTCAGGAAAACCGTCTCCGGTCCAAACATGAACCGGAATATGAAATCCTGGATACGGGTGTTTTTGACGACAATGAATATTTCGATGTGCTGGTAACCTATGCGAAACAGAACTCCAGTGATATATTTATCAGGATCGACATAACAAACCGGTTTGACAAGGCTTCGGATATTACTGTGCTGCCTACACTCTGGTTCTATAATAAATGGACTGAGGAAAAGGAAGCGAAACCTGACATCAGCCTCCTGCATAAAAATTCAGTAAAAGCATCGCATCCCCGCATGGGCGATTATTATTTATATTTTCAAACCCCGAAAGAAAAATGGTTTACGGAGAATGAAACCAACCTGGAGAAAGTAATGGGGGTCCCGAATAAAACACCGTTTGTAAAAGATGCTTTTCATACTGCGCTGATCAAAGGCGAAAACCTGGATGCGCTGAAGAAAAGAAAAAACGGGACCAAATTTTCTCCGGTATACAAAATACGCCTCGAGGGTGGTCAAACAGAAAGTATTTACCTGCGACTTTCCGGTAAAACGATCGCCAACCCATTTACACTGGGCTTTAAAAAGATATTTGAACAACGCAAGGAAGAAGCCAATAAATTTTACGAAGAGATCCTGCACCCCGGTACGCCGCCGGAATTTAAATTGCTGCAAAGACAGGCGCTCTCCGGTTTGTTATGGAGTAAACAGTATTATCATTTCGACGTGGAAAGGTGGCTGTCTACCAGTGATGGCGTTCATCCGGTGAATGACGGGAAGAAGTTTGGCCGCAATCATGATTGGAAACATCTTAAAAACCAGGATATTATTGCCATGCCTGATAAATGGGAATATCCCTGGTATGCGGCCTGGGATATGGCTTTTCAATGTATCCCCATGGCCATGATCGATCCTGTGTTTGCAAAAAATCAGTTGCTGCTCATCATGCGGGAATGGTATATGAAACCCGATGGGCAATTGCCGGCCTACGAATGGAATTTCAGTGATGTGAACCCGCCTGTACAGGCATGGGCCGCCCTGGCTGTTTATCGGATTGAAGGGGAAAGGTCCGGTGCGTATGATATTGATTTCCTAAAAAGAATTTTTCAAAAACTGCTGATCAATTTTACCTGGTGGGTCAACCGGAAGGATCGCAACGGAAATAATATGTTTGAAGGCGGATTCCTGGGCCTTGATAATATCGGAGTATTTAACCGCAGTATTGAACTGCCCGATCAGATGCAACTCGAACAGGCCGACGGAACCAGCTGGATGGGTATGTATGCGTTGAACATGATGGACATGGCATTGGAAATTGCCATGAAAGACATTACGTTTGAAGATACGGCCACTAAGTTTTTTGAACAGTTTGTGCTGATCGCGGAAGCGCTGAACGAACAGGGTATGTGGAACGAAGAGGACCGGTTTTTTTATGATACGCTGGCGATCGCCGGATCCGCGCCCCTGCAACTTCGGATACATTCCATTGTAGGCATTACCACTCTCTTTGCAGTATCTATCATCGAAAAGAAAAAACTGGATAAACTGGCCGATTTTCAAAAGCGGATCAGCTGGTTTGAAAACTACCGCCTGAAAAATAATAAATTCTGGCCCAACGAAGAAAAGACCGATGGGAAATCCATCCTGCTCTCGCTGATTCCGCGCAAACGCCTCGTGAACCTGCTCGAGCGTTTACTGAACGAAGAAGAGTTTCTTTCTCCGGGCGGCATCCGGGCGCTTTCCAAATACCATGAAAAAAATCCGTACGCCGTACGCATAGATAATATTGACTATGCAATCCAGTATGATCCGGGAGATTCCACGTCGAGTTTATTCGGTGGGAATTCCAATTGGCGGGGACCTGTCTGGATGCCGATCAATTATATTATCATACAATCTGTTCGTAAATACGGACTGTATTACGGGGATGCATTGAAAGTGGAATGTCCCGTGGGTTCCGGAACTTATATGAACCTGGAAGAAGTGGCGGATTTTCTCACAACCCGGGTGATTAGTTTATTCCAGCCGGACCTGTCTGGCAGTATACCGCAATATGGGAAATACAACTGGTTTTATCAGCAACCCGGAAATGAACACATACATTTATTTTACGAATATTTTCACGGAGACAACGGCATGGGCCTGGGAGCATGCCACCAGACCGGCTGGACAGCCCTGGTAGCCGAACTGATTTCTGCTCACCAGGAAAGTACCCTGAAACGGCAGGCTGCGGAAAAACGGGAAGTCACCTTGGTTGATTAGCTTTTTGTAGTTTCATCATTGTATATGGATCATATCATCAGGGATATCAGCGACCTGTTTGCCGGTTATCGTTCAGAAACCATTCTGTCCATCTCTAAAATTCCGCAATCCGGCAGCATCCGGATTTATTACCGGATCCGGACGGCCTCCGGATCATTTATTGCTACACATGGCATCAATATAAAAGAAAACCAGAGTTTCATAAAATTCAGCCGGCATTTTAAAAAAACCGGTTGTCCCGTGCCGGAAATATTTGCCATCAATTCCGAAGGCACGATTTATCTTCAGGAAGATTTTGGCGATATTTCTTTATTGAACCGCCTGGAAGAAGCAGGTCCGGTTGACGAGGTATATGAACTTTTCAGAAAAAGCCTTAAGGCGCTTTCCCACCTGCAAATAAAGGGAAATGAAGGATTGGATTATGAAAACTACTGTCTTACTTCAAGTGAATTCGGGAAACAGGCCATCCTGAGTGACCTGCTTTATTTCAAATATTATTTTCTCGATACCCTGCAACTTCCCTATGACAAGGAAAAACTGGTGAGTGATTTTGAAATATTTTCTTCTAAACTCGGCAATACATCCCATAAATATTTTATGTTCCGGGATTTTCAAAGCCGGAATATCCTGGTTGAAAATGAAAAGGTACATTTTATCGATTACCAGGGGGGAATGAAAGGCGCACTGCAATACGATGTTGCATCCATACTCTGGCAGGCAAAAGCAGAGTTGAGTGAGGCATGGAAACATGGTCTTCTCGAATATTATATGGATTGTGTGGAAGAAGAACTGGGCGTGCCGTTTAAAAAAAAGGAATTTGTTCAGCAATATCAGGGATACGTGCTCATCCGTCTGATGCAGGTATTGGGCGCCTATGGATTCCGGGGCCTGTTTGAACGGAAAGCACATTTCCTGGTGAGTATACCACTGGGGTTGAAGAATCTTCGTTCTTTTCTTCGTCAGTACACCATGGGAGAAACGGTGCCGGAATTCGAAAGAATTCTGCATCTGATTGTAGAGGACCAGATCATCGCCCGGTTCATTCCTCCGCGGGCCGGTGCAGATACAGCGCTGGTTGTGCATATTAACAGCTTTTCATACAGAAAAGCAATCCCGCCGGATCCCGGAGAAAACGGAGGGGGTTATGTTTTTGACTGCCGTTCTATTTTAAATCCGGGAAGAATACAAGAATTTAAATCACAGACAGGCAGAGACAAGGGAGTCAAAGACTTCCTGGAGCAACAGACAAAAATGCCCGAATTCCTCAACAGCGTTTTTGACCTGATTGATATTTCCGTTGAAGACTATCTGAATCGCGGATTTAAAAGCCTGCTGGTAAATTTTGGATGTACGGGCGGACAGCACCGGAGTGTGTATGCCGCCGATTCACTGGCCCGCCACCTTAAAAATAAATTCGGTGTTACGGTTGAACTGCATCATACGGAGCAGGAGGCGAAGGGTTGGAAGAACGTCTGAAATCAAGGAAGCCGGCCATTCCAAAACTGCTAAGAATTAATATCAGGCAAAATACGGGTAAAGAAAATCTTCCACTCCAGTCCTGGCAAAATACAACAGAAGGGACTGAAAACAGGAGTATGCCGCAAATCAGGAAAATTAAAAACCGTTTATTCCGGATCCAGCCGGTAATCATTCCGGCGATCGCCAGTACAAAATAAAGTATACTGATTCCGGCAAGAAGGGCATTATGAACAGGGGAAAAATAATCCCGTGTCATAGAAAATATTTTAACGAACCGGTAGAAGAACAATCGAAACGTCATGCCCGGATTCGCTGAAAAGTAGGAGAATATGCTCATGCCTTCCCGGTATGGAACTTGCCGGTATGCCAGTAAACCGGATGGATACCCACAGATAATATTCGCTTCCCTGTTATGATATGGGTAAAAATAAGCCGGGTTTTCAACCAGTGATCTTTTAATGAACAGGGTAATGAGTAAAATATAAATGAAACATATAACCGGCTTTCCCAAATTTCTTTTCCCGGAAATAAAAATCCAGTAAATGGCAGCCAGTAATAAAAATAAAAATCCAATGGGCCTGAATACCGGTAAAATAAGTAGCAGAAACCAACACAGGAATTTATTCCGGGGAGATGACTCTTCTGTCAGCAGAAAATACAGGGAGATAATGAGCAGGCTGCAGAATATAGAATCCGTGAAAAGGGCGCTTACCCATTGTTGAATAAAAAAGCAGGTTGCATATAAGATCCCCGCACCGATGATGGCGGTTTTGTTCCATATGAAAAGCCTGATTATATTTACGAAATAATAAAGAGAAAGGCCTGAGCATATTAGCTGAATAAAATACATGCTTTTCACGGGCAGGCCCATCCATCTTACTATTACATGTATGCTGATATAACCCGTATAAAAAAACTGGTTCCAGTTAAAATTCCTGTCTCCCTGCAGCCACCGGTTAGCCAGTTCAATATATTTGATGGATTCCTCCTGAGTATTTATTCCAAGATAAAAAACAAGCACCAGCTGCATAAGGAGCCAGCTACCGCCAATCAGCATCCAATCGTATTTCTGCAGATCTTTCAATGAAATAAATTTTCCGCTACTGCAACTGCTTCCGGTTTGCCAACATCCACCAGCCTGGATCCTGAATGATCGAATCCCAGTATTGGATGGACAGCCGCCAGCTCCAGGTAAACGTCTACGATTGAAAATTTCCCCTGCTGGTGCATGAGCGGGAAAATTTCAGGTGAAATCAGGTGTATACCACTGAACCCTTTTTCATGTAGCTCTTTACCCGGGATCGAAATTTTTTCTTCTCCCGTTTTTGTATTTCGCCATCCGGACAGCCTGTTATTTTTATCAAACAGAAAATAACGGGACGATGCACGTTTTGTTACAGCAAGTGTGACCAGCGATTTTTTCTCTTCGTGATATGTAATCATAGCCTGCAAATCCATATCCGTCAGGATATCTGCGTTCATGAGAACGAAGGGGCCCTGGTCAAACCAGGCAGCCGCTTTTTTAAGTCCGCCCCCGGTTTCCAGCACTTCTCCGGATTCATCGCTGAGCGAAATATCACTTCCCCATGCGTCATTAACAATGATGGCGTCCCGGATCTGGTCCGCGAAATGATGCACATTCACGAGCACGTCTTTTATTCCGAATTTCTGCAGGTAGATAATATTTCTTTCGAGCAGGGTTCTGCCATTGATCATGGCGAGTGCTTTGGGATGCCTGTCCGTCCATGGTTTGAAACGGGTGCCCAGGCCGGCGGCCAGGATCATTGCTTTCATCAGAGTACAATATTTTGCACCAGACCGCTCTTGAACGGGTAATCGGTATTGAAGTGGAGGCCCCGGCTTTCTTTTCTGAACTGTGCACCTTTTACAATCAGGTAACCGGTGGTGATCAGGTTTCTGACTTCGCAAAGCTGGGGGGATAATAAGGTGGTTTCATACAGCGATTCTATTTCTTCATGCAGCAGGTCCAGTCTTTTAATGGCGCGGGTAAGGCGGATATTGGTTCGTACGATCCCCACGTAATCACTCATCAGCAGCTGCAGCTCTTTGATGCTCTGGGTAATCAGGATCATTTCTCCGGGCGCCGTGGTTCCTTCTGCGTTCCAGTCAGGAATATCTTCCCGGAAGGAAATGTTTTTTATTCTTTCGATTGAACTCAGGTAACAGCGGTGTGCAAAAACCATTGCTTCCAGCAGCGAATTGCTTGCCAGCCTGTTCGCACCATGTAACCCGGTTGAGGCACATTCCCCGGCTGCATATAAATTCCGGATCGATGTATGGCCCCACAGATCGGTTTTAATTCCTCCACAACTATAATGCGCTGCAGGAGCTACGGGAATCATTTGTTCAGCCACGTCTATGCCGGCTGATTTGCAGGTAGAATATATATTGGGAAAATGTTCCAGGAATTTTGTCATATCCATGTGGCGGCAGTCCAGGTATACGTGTTCAGTACCGCCTTTTTTCATTTCACTGTCAATGGCGCGGGCAACGATATCCCGCGGTGCCAGGTCTTTCCGCGCATCATATTTCTCCATAAAAGCTTCCCCGTTTTTATTCCGGAGAATGGCTCCGTCTCCCCGGACTGCTTCGGTGATCAGAAAAGAGGGGCTCACGCCCTGCTGATAAAGGGCGGTAGGATGAAACTGGATGAACTCCATATTCTCAATTCGTCCCTTGGCACGGTATACCATGCCAATACCGTCTCCGGTGGCGATCACCGGGTTTGTTGTAGTGCGGTATACCTGTCCGTTACCGCCGGTGGCGAAAACCGTAATGCAGGATAAAATTTTAATGATCCGGTTCTCCTTCATGTCCAGCGCATAGATGCCATAACATTCTATATCCGGTGTGGATTTGGTAACGAGATAGCCCAGGTGATGCTGGGTGAGGATATCCACTACGAAACAATGTTTTATGATCTCGATATTTTTCTGGACAGATACGGTTTGTAACAATGCGCGTTCCATTTCCCTGCCCGTAACATCTTTATGATGCAGGATCCGGAATTCAGAATGGCCGCCTTCCCTGCCTCTTTTAAAATCTCCTTCCTCATCCTTGTCGAACTCTGTACCCCAGTCAATCATTTCCTGTATTCGCAGGGGACCTTCTTTTACAACAATTTCCACCGTTTTCGGGTTACATAATCCGTCACCGGCAATCAGCGTGTCTTCAATGTGTTTTTCGTAACTGTCGTTTTCAAAATCTGTAACACCCGCGATGCCACCTTGTGCATATTTTGTATTGGTCTCGTCAGCAATCGTTTTTGTGATCACAAGCACCTGTTTGTCGGGGCAGGCCTGGGCTACTTTAAGGGCATAGGTGAGACCGGCTATGCCCGATCCGACGACGAGGAAATCTGTTTTTCTGAGCATGGTTATTTCCTAATAAACAATCGTGTATTCGAATTTTTCCGGATGATCAAATACTTCAATCAGGTTATATTGAATTACGACTTTTTTCCTGTCAGGAAAAAGTTTAGCCAGGCTATTGTCAACTTTCTTTATGGGCCGCGGTACCGTAATGGTTAAGGTATAAGGCATTGTAATACCCATACTGCCGGCGTCTTTCATTTGCGCGAACTGGGGAGTTTGCTGAAGCGCTTTCCATTTTTCGGGATTTAATTTTCGTGAAATCAGTCCGTCATGACTTTCAAAATCATAAATGGCATTGAACTGATTCATGTCCGGCATGCCATTCTCATTACCGGAAGTACCGGTGGTATCCGGTTTGCCAGCCATGCCCTTGAACAACTGGTTAAACCCGAGCGATTGGTTGTTCATGGAGTTATATAATTTCTGCAGATCCGAAAGACTTTTAAAAGGGATGATGATATCGCTGTTAAATTCCTTCTCGGGTATATTCAGTTTCAGATGAACGGAGCCATCTTTTATCAGGGCTTTGTTTTCTGCTGAAATACTTTTGACCGTATCCAGCAGGGTCTTCATCATAACGGTGGTATCAATATTTTTAGCGGGCATTTGTTTATCCATCTCCTCTTTGCCCAGGTAACTCTGCATCACCTGCAGGAGCTGGCTCATATTGGTATGAATGGAATACACTCCATTCCCGCCAGCTTTCACATCAATGTCTTCATTAATTTCAAAACATCCTGCCAGAAAAAACATGCTGGCAAGCGTAAGGATATATTTCAGTTTATTCATAAAAAGAATTATACGGCAAGGTACATGTTTACCGGAATTCCAGTTGATATAACACGCTAAAACTTTGAACATGACCGGGCGCTAAAGTGATCAGTCCCATGCCATTGTTAAAACTATCCGGGGCTGAACTCAGGTTTTCGATGGCAATACTTTTGCGGTCGTCGGGTGTATAAATCTGGAGATAGGGATAACTGTCGTCCGGAAATAATGTCAGGCGAAGTCTGTTGGCCGGATTTTCCAACGTTACCGCGGGCATGCCGGAACCGGCATCCAGTAAATAACAATGATCGAAAAATTCTGTTCCTATCGGGCGGGGAGCATAAAAAGCATCTGATTCATTCAGATGGCCTATGGGGATCAGTTTTTCATCCAATGCCACATTTTTTTTTGACCGGAAAGACAGTAGCCAGTCATTCACTTCTCCTCCCAGACTGAAATAGGGATGCCACCCGTCGGCGATTGGAATCGCACGATTGGATAGGTTTTCCACGTTTGTATCCAGGTAGAGCCGGCCGCCCGTTTTTAATGTATATTTGACAGTTATTTTATATTCAAAAGGGTAGGCCGGGTCTTCTTTTTTATAGTGGTATCCCAGCATAACAGACGCTTCCTCTTTCTGAACTTTTTTTTCCAGAACGGAAAAAGGTTTTTCGGCCAGGAGGCCGTGAATGGCAGAACCGTCATTAAATTTGTTCCGGAAATCATAGGTGGTTTCTTCAAATGTATACCTGCCTTCGGAAATACGGCATACAAACGGCGAGAGTTTGGCGCTTTTAAAAAAGGTTTTATTTTTTTTCAGGTCATCCAGATTCCGGTAGCCGTTTATTGTCTGGATCCTGCAATTTCCGAGCGGGATGGAGAATTCGTTTAATAGTGCGCCTGCTTCGGGCAGGATCCTGACCCGGATGCCACCGGATAAATCGGAGATCTGTAAAAGGTTCAGGTCTTCTTCCTTTTCTTGCGTTATATTGAATGACATTTAAAGACTGATTAAATACCCCGGTGAATGGAAAAGGATATCCGCAGGCAATTTCAACAATATTTTGGAAAGGAACACCAGATAAGTGCAGCTCCCGGACGGGTAAACCTTATTGGCGAACATACTGACTATAACCAGGGCTTTGTACTTCCCGGCGCCATTGATAAAAATATTTACATTGGCCTGGCACCCAATGGGGATATGAAGCTGAATTTGCACGCAATCGAATACAATGAGCATTTTTCTTTTTCGCTGGAGGATATGCATCCCGTAAAAGGCTGGCCCACGTACCTTTTGGGAATGATCTTTATGATGATGCCTGAAAAACGGCTGCCTTATGGAATGGACGTGGTGATTAGCGGTAAGGTTCCGGTCGGAGCGGGTATGAGTTCATCTGCGGCGCTTTGCAGTGCATTCGGACTGGCCCTGGATGATCGGTTTCACCTGGGTTTATCCAGGATGGAGATAGCCCTTGCAGGGCAAAAAACAGAACACCGGTTTGCCTGCCTCCAATGCGGCATTATGGATCAGTTCGCCAGTTTATACGGTAAAGCAGGTCATCTGATGAAACTGGACTGCCGGAACCTTGAATATGAATATATCCCGTTTGATTTTCCGGATTATCGCATTGTGCTCGTGAATACGATGGTGAGTCATTCGCTGGCGTCCTCTGAATACAACCTGCGCCGCCGGCAATGTGAAACGGGGGTGGCGATTCTTCAGCAATATTATCCGGAAATACACACTCTCCGGGACCTGGAGAAAAAACAATTGGAAGCCCACCGGCATGCATTGGATGAGGTGGTTTACAGGAGGTGCCGTTTTATTATTGAAGAAAATCAACGCCTGCTGGATGGATGCGATTTTTTAAAACAGCATAACCTGGATGCATTTGGAAAAATGATGTATGCGGCACACGAAGGACTGAGCCATGATTATGAAATCAGTTGTCCGGAATCAGATTTTCTGGTGAAAACAATCCATCAGATTCCCGGCGTACATGGAGCGAGACAAATGGGTGGCGGATTCGGCGGATGTATCATCTGCCTGGCAGAAAAGGACGCGGTGGAAAATTTTACACGGCGTATCAGTGAAAAATATGAAAAGCAATATGGAAAAATTCCTGATTGTTACACCATGATCATTAGCGAGGGAGCGCACATCCTTCAGCCTGCGGCTGAAGGATGATATGCAAATGTGCAAATGTGCAAATGTGCAGATGTGCAGATGTGCAAATGGAATTGTTTTAATGTCCTTATTCATATACATCCATTCTCATTTTATCATATGATCATTTTCGTATTTCATTTTCACATCCATTCTCATTTTATCATATGATCATTTTCGTATTTCATTTTCACATC
>Ga0209863_10000100_pt1 | contig 51858 bp, 43 predicted proteins | sample OrgsoiDNA2013046_FD_185796 | JGI IMG/M metagenome (GOLD analysis project Ga0209863, IMG submission 185796) | Permafrost soil microbial communities from the Arctic, to analyse light accelerated degradation of dissolved organic matter (DOM) -... | ecosystem: Environmental > Terrestrial > Soil >...
TCGCTTGGATATTTCAATTTTCCGGTATTCAATTATTCTTTTCAGCCAGCCGTCCCTTACGGAGTCCGGAAGGGCTTTCTGAACGGAATCATATTCTGCCCGGGAATGATAGTCCTCCTTCAGCCTGGTAAATCCCACGGGGGTTTTTTTGGAACTATCGGCGTTCATCTTTATATAGGGGCCAAATGCCTGGTAAGCATTGAGTATTTTCAAAGAATCCTGGCTTGTTTTTGCGCTCGCCATCAGGGCCCGCAGATTGGGATCCCTTAGCAAATCAGTCTTGGATTTGTCTGCGGAATTTATTTTTCCTATATCAAACGCTGACAGGAAAATAAGGAAAAAAAAGGCGGAGGTAAATATATACATGCGGATGGGATCCAGGTAGCTGACCCTTCGCCCCATCATATATTCCCTGGAAAGGAACCCCGGTTTTGCAAACAGGTCCTTTACCGTAAGAAAAAATTTCCCGTCAAAATGGGTGATATCCGAGAAAAAATGCGTGATCAGGTGCCAAACGGTTTGTTTTGGCTCGATATTTTCCTGTCCACAAGCCGGGCAGTACCGCCCGGTCGTTTCGGTTCCGCAGTTCAGACACGTCTTTTCAGTCCTTATCTTGCTGTGTGACACCAGTTATTTTAATTAAAAATAAAGATACTGGCAATAATTAACAGGAGTTTTTTCCGTTTTAGAGTGGCTCATTAAATTATCGGTATCATGCGCGTACGATTTCCCGTCATTCTTGTTTTCCTGCTGGCTGCATTTTCAGCCAAATCCCAGTTTTACTATAAGGATATCGTGCTTACCCGGCAAAACCAGGATAACTGGAAATCATTCCGTGACCAGAAAGTCAGGGAGGTAAACATTCAGAGCATTGATGCAAATAATGAAATGACCCCGGGATTCACCTGCACGCAGACCATTTCAGCGGATTTCAGCACGATTGCCACTTTTACCAAATCAACCAATACGCCGCCATCTACCCTGACGGTCTTTTATGACCGAAGCGGACACCTGGTCAAAACGGTTGATACGAGTGATACCTATAGCAGTACCACCGAATATATGTACAATGAAAAAGGGGATATCAGCACCATGCAGAATAATTCAGTGGAAACCGATAATCATGTCAGTGCTTCCGAAAAACATGTCTGGATATATGATGGATCTGTTCTGAAGCAAATGATCAAGATAAAAGGGGAAACCGATACGACGATCGTAAATCTCATAAAAGATGAGAAGGGAAATATAACTGAGGAAAAATCCGTGCGCAATGGACAACCTCTGCCTTCCATTTATTATTATTATGACGGCGAGGGGAGGCTCACGGATATCGTGCGGTATAGTCAACGGGCCGGCAGGCTGCTCCCGGACTATGTTTTCGAGTATACGGGGGGTCACATTTCATCCATGCTCTTTGTTCCGACAGGATCCACGGACTATCAAAAATGGATATATGACTATAACGCCAACGGTCTCAAGGCAAGTGAAACCTGCTACGACAAAAAGAAACAGGTTGTCGTAAAAATAAATTATAGCTATTCTTTGCATTAGTCTGCAGCTTAATGCATCGCCTCGGCCATTTTCATCGGTTTGCTTCTCTTTACGAATAATACAAAGGGAATGCAGATCAGGAACAAGATGCCGAGATAATAAAATACATCCATATAGGATAATACATTGGCCTGGGAGGTAATAGAATAGTCCAGTGCCTTATACGCGGAATTCAGAGCCACATCGGGTTGCATGCCCCTTGCCATAAAACCATGTTGTATGGCATGTACGCGGTTCATGACGGCCGGATCATCCACGTTCAGTTTACTGACGAGCGTGCTGCGGTGAAACATATTCTGCCGGGCCATGAAGGTGGTAATGATGGCGACGCCAAAAGAACCGCCGACCTGGCGCATCATGCCCGTAAATGCCACGCCCTGGCCTATTTCGGGTCCTTTCAGGGAACTCAATGATAAACTGGTGATCGGTATGAAGAGCAGCGGCAGACCTACACCGCGGGCTACTAGCATCCAGAAAAAGTTTTCCGAAGGAGTAGCATTGGTAAGTATAGAATATCCCCAGAAACAGAATATCGCAAAAATTAACATGCCCATCGATACGAGAAATTGTTGCGGAACTCCTTTGCTCAGAATGATACCAATCACCGGCATGAGAAAGGCGGTTGTTACTGCAGCAGGGACCAGGAGCATCCCGGATTGAAAAGCCGTCCAGCCCAGGGTACTCTGGGTGTATACGGGAATAATAAAAGTGGAACCATATAAACCAAACCCCAATAAAAAGGTGAGACCGGTTCCGATGCGCAGGTTTCCATTTTTGAGTACCCGGAGATTCACGATCGGGTTTCGGAAAGTCATTTCGCGCCAGATAAAAAAGAAAGCGCCCAAAAAAGCCGTGCACGTAAATAAAATGATAAAACCATTTGCGAACCAGTCATCATCCTGTCCTTTTTCCAGCACGTACTGGAGCGACCCCACCGAAACAGCCAGCAGGGCAATGCCCAGCCAGTCAATATCGCTAGCTGCACTTTTTTGACCATAATTTGGATTACGGACAAACTGCAGAGTCAGCAATGTTGCAATTACGCCGATGGGTATATTGATATAAAATATATAAGGCCATGAATAATTTTCCACGATATAACCACCCAACGGCGGCCCAAGCGTAGGACCAACAATAATGCCCAGTCCATATATTGCCTGCGCCATATTTCTTTTTTCGGGCGGATAAGCTTCCGTAATAATAGTTTGTGAAGTGGCCAGCAATGCGCCTCCTCCTATGCCCTGTAAAAAGCGAAAGAACACGAGTTCCCAGATGCCGTTGGCATTTCCGCAAAGAAAAGAACAGACCGTAAAAATCATGACGGAAGCTGCAAAATAATTTCGTCTGCCAAACTGAATGGAAAGCCAGCTTGTCATGGGAATGATGATCACGTTCCCGATGGCATAAGCGGTAATTACCCAGGCCACTTCTGTTAAAGTAGCACCCAGATTACCACGCATATCATTGAGGGCCACGTTTACAATCGTGGTATCAATAATTTCCAGCAAAGTGCAAATGATCGCGGTCAGGGTAATGATCACTCGCCTGGAGCCATATTCAACAAGGGAATCCTGTGAAAAAGCTTGCGCCATAATTCAGATTTTCTTTAAAACTAATTACTGATATGAACATCCACGTTTACGTTCATCCCTACTTTTAAACGAGTCAATAAAGAATCCTGTGGATTGCCGAATTCAATCTTTACCGGAAGGCGCTGTACGATTTTTACAAAATTTCCGCTGGCGTTATCCGGTGGCAGCAACGCGAATCGCGCTCCGGTAGCGGGCGAAAAGGACGACACGGTGGCTTCAAATTCATGTTTGGGAATGGCATCCACATCCACGATCACCCGCTGCCCGATTTTTATCTTGTTGTATTGTGTTTCTTTGAAATTCGCTACGACCCATACATTTTTATCAAGCACAACGCTGAACGTTGACTGGCCCGAAGTAAGAAACTGGCCAACCTGTACATTCACTTTACTCACCAGGCCATCTGCCGGTGAAGTAATTACAGTATAAGACAAATTCAGTTTTGCGTCATCCACGTCAACCTGTCTTTGCCTGATGGTTGCAAGAGCAATACTGATCTGGGAAGAAGTTGCCTGACTCTGACTGCTTACTGCGCTCGTCTGGCTGAAAGCCTGTTTTCTCTGCTGCTGCAGGATTGCCAGTTGTTTTTCCGCTGATTCTTTCGCCGCGAGTTTGTCCTCGTATTGCTGTTGCGTAACGGAATGATCCTTGATCAGGTTCGCGTACCGGTTATATTCCTGCGTGCTCTGCCAAACGGAAACTTTTGCTTTTTCAATTTCGGCATCGATGGCAAGGCCGGCATTTTCACTCGTTCCGATATTGGAATGAGCCGCAGCGGAAGAAGCTTTCGCTGATAAAAGGTTGCTCTCTGCCGTGGCCAGTGCAGCTTCAGCCTGATCCAGCTTTATGCGCATGTCACGGTCATCCAGTATAAGGAGGGTATCTCCTTTTTTTACGACCTGGTTATCCGACACCCGGACTTCCTTTACATAACCCGAGATGCGGGGAATGATCGGGCTGATATTGGCTTCTATCTGCGCATCGTCTGTTTCAGCATGCAATTGCGCGTGGTGCCATTTTGTAATTCCAAACCAGCCACCTGCAACGACCAGCGCGATAAGTATAATCAGAAATACCTTACTTCTTTTAGGAGCCTGCGCCTGTCCGCCATTTTCTTTTGCTGTTGCCATAAATCTTGATAATTAATAGTTGATTATTTTATATTCCGGGTTGTTGCCAGTATACCGGCTCTTTCCAATAAAGTATTATACGCAACGATCGCATCGGCCCGGGCCAGCTCCAGGCTGATCTGGCTCTGAAGCATCAGGGCATTGGCGTCCAGTAGATCAGTAACCGTGAGGAGGCTGTTGTCGTATTTGTTTTTTACGATCTTATAGTTTTCAACTCCCTGGTCAATGGCCGTGCGGCTGACTTCAATTTTTTTATTTGCTGTCAGCAACGCTTCATAGGCCTGGTTCACCTGTAGTCTCACTTCGTCATTTAACCCTTCTTCATTGGCCTGCACTTCGGCGAGTTTTGCCCTGGCTTCCGTTACATGAGCGTTTGTTTTCCAGAGGGAAGAAACATTATAAGAAAGGCCGACACCGAATGTAACGGCGTTGGTAATGGTGATGAAGTTGGGAATATAAGCGGCAATATATCCGCTGGTTAAAGCAAGGGAAGGGTAATAATCCGCTTTGGCTGCCTGTATACCCACCTGGGAAGCCTGCTTCCGGTATGCGATTGCCTGCATGTCTTTCCGGTTTTGCAGCGCGAGCTGCTCATAATCCTGGAGGCTCTTCACGGCCCCCGGTTCCACGAGGCTGGCTGAATCCGGCACAAGAGCCGTTTCTTCCGGCAACCCGAGCATGATATTCATATTCACCGTGGCCACTTTGAGATTATTCTCCACGTCCGCCAGCGTCAATTCAATATTTGCCGTTTGCAGTAAGGCCTTGAGTTTATCATTGCGGGCCAGCAGACCATTTTTTTCCAGGTTTGCGAAATCCGCATCCCGGGATCTTGACTGAGCCAGGTTCTCCTGGATGACACGGACATTTGCCCTCGCTTTGTATAAATTAGTAAAAGCGTCAATGGTATTCATGATGACGGCTTCCTTGTCCTGATCCGCGTCCAATACCGCCGCTTTCTCCAGGAATTCAGAAGAACGAATACCATATTGAATTTTGAGGCCGGAATAAATGGGCAGGCTCAGGTTCGCTATTCCATAGGCAGCCTGGTTTACCGTTATAGGTGCAGCTGCGCTTCCACCGCTATTGCTTTTATACTGAAGGTCGATATTGGGTTGTGTGAGCCGCAGATACGATCCGGAGATCTTAAAATCCGGAAGTTGATTTTGTTTTGATATCGTTTTATTCGCAACGGCCTGTTCTACCCGGGCATGCGCTGCACGCAAGGGTTTGCTATTTTTAACACTGAGATCGATGGCTTCATCCAAAGAAATTTTCCGCCTGCCATCCTGCCCGTATCCCGAAATGGAAAAAAGAGATAGCGGTACAAATGCCAATACTGAAATAATCGTTCTAAGATTCATGGGTTAAAATTGCTTTGTAAATATTTTTGATGTGTACCGATAATTTTTTTTTCAGGTGACGTTCAAACTCTTCGTCCGTCATGGATTCCAGGTGATGATATCTTTTATAAAAATCCATATTGATGAGACTATGTGAAATCGTACCAATCAGGGTATTCGTCATCATCGGTATATCGATATTCTTCTTAAACAATCCTTTTTTCTGACCCAGGCGGATCAGGTCATTGATGTATTCAGAATTCCTTGCCTTCATTTTTTCCATCAATTGTATGATGATGGGATTCTGGTTGATGATCTGTTCACATAAAAGGATCCGGTGAAAGACCTTTCGTTGTAAAATACCTTCAATATATTCGTCTACCAGGCTGTACATTTTCTGAAAAGGATCCAGACTGTCATCCTTCAACAGGGTGTCTACTTTCTCCCGGATATTCAGACTCTTTCTCTCAAAAATCTCCTCCATCAGTTTTTCTTTCGAACCGAAATAGTAAGAGATCATGGCCGTATTGATGCCCGCAGCTTCCGCGATGTCTCGTACGGAAGTCCCGTCAAATCCCTTGCGGGAAAATAACATCTCCGCGCTGTCCAGTAATTGAACCTGTTTTATCGATAAAGAGGGTTTCATGCCGCAAAATTAATTAAACGTTTGTTTAATTATGCATTTTTCACGAAATAATTTAGAAAGCCGGGGCGCCGTTTGTCATTTTTACCCCCTAAACAATTGATTTATTGTTAATTTGACGCCTCATAAAAAAAGAATATGAAATTTATAATGACCGGTTTTTTTGGTATTTGTGTATTGTTATTTTCCTGTCATGTGCCTGAAAATACAAGGGACGCTGCAACCTCATCCGACCCGCTAAACATAGCCTCCCAGGATAGTTCAGTTAAACCGCAGTCCAATTTTTATTTATTTGCCAACGGAACCTGGTTGAAAACGACCGAGATTCCCCCTTCCCAGTCTTCCTGGGGTTCTTTTTCCACTTTGCTCGATAGCTCCCTGAACCGTTTACACAGGATCCTGGATTCTCTCGGAACCATTTCCGATGCGCCGAAAGGTTCTCTTGCACAACAAACCGGCGACCTGTATATAAGTGCCATGGATTCTTCCGGGATAGAAAAAAAAGGCTGGCTGCCCGCTAAACCCGAACTGGATAGCATTTCCGCGGTTAAAGACAAATCCGCGCTGCTGCATGAAATTGGAAATGAACATAAATTTAATCACAGCCCGTTCTTTGCCTTTACCGTAACGCCCGACGACAGAAACAGCCAGCTAGACGTGGCCCATTTCGATCAGGGCGGACTGGGTTTACCCAACAGGGATTATTATTTCAAAACAGATTCTTCTGCGAAAAAAATCCGGGATAATTACATCCTGTACATGACAAAAATATTCTCTCTCCTGGGTCAGCCGTCCGCAGACGCGGCCAAAACCGCCAACTCCGTGTTGGAGCTGGAAACCGAAATGGCAAAGATTTCGAAAACCCCCGTAGCATTAAGGGATCCGATAGCCAACTACCATAAGGTTAACGTCGCCGCCTCGCCGGAAATAAAAAACCTGCTCGCTGCATTCGGAGTTCAGACGGATACGATACTGGTGGGACAGCCTGAATTTTATAAAGGGTTAAAAAGCATTGTCAATCATACACCGCTGCAGACTTTAAAAGACTATCTGAGTTTTCATCTTATCAATGATGACGCGGACTATCTGTCGCACGATTTTGCAGATGCAAAGTTCAATTATAACAAATTGCTGACCGGACAATCGCAAATGCTGCCGAGATGGAAACGGATGACAACGATGGTTGACAAACAACTGGGTGACAATCTGGGTCAGATTTATGTTCAGAAATATTTTACGCCAGCAGATAAAGAAAGAATAAATCAGCTGATTGATAATATTATTTCCACATACGCCGAGAGAATTCAAAAGCTTGACTGGATGAGCGATTCAACCAAACAAAAGGCGCTCGTTAAACTGCACGCTATTGTAAAAAAAGTTGGATATCCTGAAAAATGGAAAGATTATTCAACCGTGAGCATCGTCCGGGACGATATCATTTCGAATATCCGTTCCACTTCCCATTTTGCGTACAACAGAAAAATCTCAAAAATCGGGAAACCCGCTGACCGAACAGAATGGCAGATGACACCGCCTACGATCAATGCGTATTATGAACCAACAGAAAATAATATCAATTTTCCTGCGGGTATCCTGCAGCCGCCATTTTATTTTTCTTCCGGCGACGATGCCGTAAACTATGGCGGTATCGGTCTTGTGATTGGGCATGAAATCACCCATGGATTTGACGACCAGGGACGGCAGTACGACGCGGATGGCAATCTGAAAGACTGGTGGTCGGCCGAAGATGCCAAAAGATTCAAACAGCGCGCCCAAACTATAATCAATCAGTATAACGGATATATCGCAATAGATACTCTGCACTTGAACGGACAATTAACAGAAGGTGAAAACATTGCCGATAATGGCGGTCTGGCCATCGCGTACGCTGCTTTCAAAAAAACGGACCAGGGAAAGAGCAATGAAAAAATTGACGGTTTCACCCCGGACCAGCGTTTTTTTCTTTCACACGCCCAGGTATGGAAAATAAAAACGCGGCCCGAAAGGCTCAGAACCCTGACGCTTACAAACGAACATTCGGCACCCATGTGGCGTGTCAATGGCCCCGTTTCAAATATGCCCGCTTTTTATGAAGCATTTCAGGTTCAACCAACGGATTCTATGTATCGGCCAGACAGTTTACGTGTTAAAATCTGGTAATATTCAGGTCATATTCAGGCCTTGGTCATCATAAAAAAAATCGATTAAAACCCTTGCCAGTCAAGGGTTTTAACATTTCATTCGCAAGCTTTGCCATGATAGAAGCACCCTAATTTGGGTTTCCATGCTATTCAAATGGCTCTATCTTTGTTCTGGAATTGTAAATTAAATATCCATCCGGATCGATTCCCAGGTTGCTTTCCCCATATCATGTTTGCCTCAGTTTATTGATGATCCTTGCCGTAAAAATTATTTATAAACTTTTTTTTTCACTACTAAAATCGTCACATTATGAAACCGTCATTCGCAAACTTTAATCTTAAGAAATCAGCAACCGTTTTCGCAGCAGCAGCGCTGTTCACTGTGGGTACTGCAAAATTGCAGGCAGCACCAATCATCGAAAAAATTATCAATCCAACTGAACAACAGGTAACTGTAAAATATGTAGGAGCAACTGATAACAATTTGATATTCCACCTGGAATTCGACAATAAAACCGGTGAAAAGTTTTATCTCATTGTTAAAAATGAGAATGGTGATATCGTTTACCAGAACTCTTTCAACGATGTTCATTTCGAAAAGAACATTCGTCTGCCAAAGCAGGATTATGAAATGCAACCAACATTCATTATCCGCACTGCAACAGAACAGATTGAACGTAAATTTTCAGTTGAAAACAAGGTATCTGAGAAATTAGTTGTAACCAACTTATAATTCATCCCCTGTTAAATGAAAAAGCCCCTGATTAATCGGGGGCTTTTTTATTTAACAAGCCTTTTTAAGCCGAAAGCGTAAAGCCTAAAACTTTTTTATTGTTAATGATCGATTAAAAAAATCATAATTAATAATCAATAATTCATAATCAGTTGTCCACCTCTTTAATAGACGGCCGCATGTCCGCAGGGTCCCGGTGTTCATATTTCAATTCAAATTTTTTCAAATCCGGTTTGAATTTTCTTTTCCGGTTCAGGTCGTATTGATAAATATCCTTCCCTACTCCGAATAAAAATGGAAGGCCCACCGTGTCATATTCGTATATATTGTCATTCAGAATACCGTCCTGATTGGTATATACTGTGGCCGTTAACATGAACTCGATATGATTTTTAAAATCCACGATATAGGAAACATCCGTTAAAAATCCGTAGGCCCAGCCCACCTTATTAAAAACGCGAATATTCCCCGGAATCTGATGACCGCCCTTCTGAAAATAAAATTTCACATAGCTGTCAAAAAATACCGCCGTGTCATATTTCGGGAACGGTGTTTCAGACGGGTACTGCGAAAGGTATTGGTATAAAAACAGATAATCAACGGCAGTCAGGTGAAAACGCCTGGATTCGGGAACCGATAAGGGGAAAAGAGCTGTCTGGAGCAATTTCTGTAAGCCCTCCAGCGGAATGCGGTTATGTCGGGTGAAATCCATCGGTTCGTTGATCAGGCTGTCATGGGCGTCCAGGAATCCCCTGCCGATTTTCGCGACCGGCAAAAACTGAAATGAATCCTTATTATATGCAGGGGGCTGCACGTAAATCACTTTACCCCTGTTATCCAGGAAACGAATTGGGTTGTTGTGTCGGTTTTCCGATTCGGTCAGTGGCATGAACTGGCGGACAATTCTGATACCCTGAAATCCCAGGGACCGTAACCGGCGGTTTATTTCTTCCTGTCCGACGAATTCATACATTCTGTTATACGCGTCATTGTCACTGATCAGAAATGCTTTGCGGATGAACTGGGCGATGGAAGGATATCCAGTTTCTGAACTACTGTCCCTGAACAAGGGTTGCTGGCCGGAATAGCTGCTGTCAAATTCCATTCGCGTGAATTTATTCACGCCGTCCAGGTGCATGGTGTTTAGTTTTTCCAGCGAAAGAAGAGCCAGCGGCAGTTTTACGGTGGAAGCCGGATAAAAATACAGATCGGGTGACACGTGAAAATAATAATTTGAAAAATGCGGTTGGTTGACAGCATCCCGGTCAATCTGGGTATAGATGATCTGGACCCGGAATGAATCAGGCTGTCGAATGAGTTTCTGTACAATGGAACTGGTATCCGATTGCAATATTTTTTCCAGTAAGGCATCCGTTCTGAACTGGCCTTTTACAAACCCGCAAAACGCAAACAGGGTCGCCAGCTGGAAAAGAAAAATCTTCATGCCGGCGAAAATACGAATGTTCATTCTTTCGCTTTATTCCCCCGTCAGGATTTCCCACTCCGGGTAACCAGCCAGATGATGATACCGATAATAAATAAAACGATCAATATGCCAACCCAGACGCCCGCTTTAAAAATTCCGGCCACCACAGTACAGCCGGTTAACAGGAGCATCATCAGGGCCATTAAAAGGGGTAGAAAGTTCTTCATGTGTTTTCATGTAAGAAATGAAAAATCATGCCATGAAGCATAAGAAAATTTTAGATAAGCGAATGGGGACGCCAATCCGTTAATTTGCGGAAACATTCCGTTTTGAATTCAGGTAAAAAAATCTGGCTGCTGATCGTTTTGAGTTCCTTTCTCCGCCTGATCCTGGCGGGCTCGCTGGAATTAGGGAACGATGAGGTGTATTATCAAACCTATGCCATGCATCTGCAATGGAGTTATTTTGATCATCCGCCCATGGTAGCCTGGCTGATTCGTTTATCAACCGTCAACCTTTTTTTTCACCAGGAATTATTCATCCGGCTTGGGTCTATCTGCTGTGCCGCGACCGGGACATGGCTGGTATATAAAATCGGCAGCAGGATAAATGGTGTGCGCACCGGCTGGATAGCTGCAATCCTCTATAACACGTCTTTTTACACTTCTGTCATTTCCGGAACATTTATCCTTCCGGATTCTCCGCAGGTTGTCTTTTGGCTGCTGAGTTTGTATTTCATGATCCGGATACTGGAAAAACCGGCAAATAGAAGTCAGTCGCTGTTTTTCATTGTATTGGGTATGAGTATTGGTCTCTGTATCCTAAGTAAAATTCACGGCATTTTTCTTTGGCTGGGCCTGGGCGGATATATCCTTTTTCACCGCAGGGACCTGTTGAGATCGCCGATGCTCTGGGTATCCGTATCGATCACGCTAATGATGATCTCACCCCTATTTGTCTGGAACGTCAATAATCACTTTATAACTTATAAATATCACCAGGGAAGAATTGGCTTTTGGGGAAATAAGCCAGATATGGACCATTTGCTGCAACAGGTTTTGGGTTCTGTCTTCTATTGCAATCCGGTAAACTTTATACTGTATATTTTTTCGCTGACGGCTCTTGCAAAAGGGAAAATGAAACCTCTTCCGGATAATTATCCGTTGTTTTTATGGCTCAGCCTTCCTTTGATTGGTATACTGCTATGGACATCGCTGTTTAATGAAGCCCTTCCGCACTGGTCGGGGCCTGCTTATCTCTCTCTCATGCTACTCACGGCGGTTTGGCTTGACGAAAAGGCGAATTATTCATATGCCCCAAAATGGCTTCGTGTCGCGGGCTGGGTGTACGTCACGGTTGTCTTATTGGGGCTGGTATCCATTCCATTTTTACCTTTTCGCATCGGGAGTATGGAAGAAAAAAATCTGGGCAAGGGAGATATTACCTTGGATATGAGTGGGTGGAAACAATTCGCCCGGAGCTTTGACTCGCTTTACCGCTCCGATATAGTTTCCCGGAAAATGAAAAAAAATGCCGCGCTGATTTCCGATTACTGGTTTCCGGCGGGGCATTTAGACCACTATTGCAGCGTTCCCTACCATCATAATCTACTTGTTTTTGGTCCCCTGAATGATATTCATCATTTTGCCTGGCTGAATCAGCAACGCCCCCGCTTATTAAAGGGATCGGATGCTTATTTTATTTATACGTCCAATTACTATGGACCGCCGGGGATTTCGGTAAAAAGAAATTTCACCTGGGTAGAAGACTCTCTCAAGATTCCCCAATTCCGCAGTGGAATAACGGTCCGCTATTTTGTGGTTTACAGAATGCATGATTTTAGAGGAGACAGTCTCGATTATCTGGTCCCCGGCATTCGTTAGCTCCAATTCCTGATAAGTAAGGGTTTTTTCAACGCACGAATCTCAGAAAAAAAAGCTCATAATTCCTGACGGAATAAACTAGATTTGGGTCTTATAAGACCAACATGAAACTTTTTGTTGCCGGACTCCCTTATGATTTTGACGATACTGATTTAAAAGAAATGTTTGAACTCTATGGCGAAGTGGTTTCGGCCAAGGTAGCCATCGACCGTGAAACGCGCAAAAGCAGGGGGTTTGGATTTTTGGAATTGCGAAACGACCTGGAAGGAAAAGAAGCCATTGAGGCGTTAAATGGAGCAAGACTGCGCGGAGGCAAGGAACTCGTCGTGCGTGAAGCAGAAGATAAGCCACGTGACAGTAACAGTGGCGGCGGCGGATACCGGCCCCGGAGATAAGTTTAGCTGTTCAGCGTAATAAATCCTCCGTCAATCGGATAATCGGTTCCCGTGATAAAGGAGGCTTCATCCGAACAGAGATATAATGCAAGCCCTGCAACTTCATCGGGCCTGGCCATCCGCCCAATGGGTTGGGACGCCGATAGTTTCCTGAACATTTCTTCTTCCTTCCCCGGATAATTTTTTGCAATGAATCCATCAACAAACGGCGTATGAACACGGGCGGGGGAAATAGAATTGCACCGGATATTATACTGGATATAGTCTTTTGCGATGGACAGGGTCATGGCAAATACGGCCCCCTTGGTCATGCTGTAGGCAAAGCGGTCAGACAGACCCACATGGGCCGCGATGGATGCCAGGTTCAGGATAGCGCCACCCCTGGCCTTCATGTGGGGAATGCAGGCTTTTACCAAATGAAAAACGCCCTTCACATTTACCGAAAATAATTTTTCAAAGTCCGCTCCATTTGTATTTTCCACGTTTCCGACATGGGCGATGCCGGCATTATTTACAAGTATATCCGGGGTATGTTTTTGGACAATTGTCTGTACGGCCTTTTGCACCGCAATCTCTTCGTTTACCGGGCAAAGAATAAATTCAGCGAGCCCTCCTTCACTATGAATCTGTTCAACCGTGGCTGACGTTCCTTTTTCATCCAGGTCAAGAATAAAAACCCGGGCGCCCTGCTGCGCAAAAAGCAGGCAAATGGCTTTGCCAATACCGCTTCCGCCTCCCGTGATAATGGCCGTTTTATTTTTTAAACTATTCATATGGATAACATTCCCTCTGTTGGTTGTAAATATGAAAATACGGTTTTATCCTGTTTATTTTTTTATCCTTCACCAGGGGTCCCCGTTTCAGATAGTGACCGGAGAAGGGGATAGTTTCATAAATTTGCATTCCACTTTTCCCCCATGACGCAACAGCTTCTTGATCTATCCGCCCGGCTCGATGGTGAACTATTTACGGACGAAACCACCCGTATCCTGTACGCAACAGATGCTTCCGCTTACCGGGAAATGCCCCTGGCGGTGGCCGTTCCAGAATCGGTTGAAGATCTCAAAAAACTGATCCTTTTCGCAGGCGAAAATCATAGCTCCCTCATACCCCGGACCGCCGGAACTTCATTAGCGGGCCAGGTGGTGGGAAAAGGGATCGTGGTCGATGTCTCCAAAAATTTTACAAAGATTCTTGAATTGAATCCTGGTGAGGCCTGGGTGCGCGTACAACCGGGGGTTATCCGGGACGAACTGAATCAATTTTTGAAGCCCGCTGGTTTGATGTTCGCCCCGGAAACATCCACGGCCAACCGGGCGATGATCGGTGGCATGGTTGGAAATAATTCCTGCGGCTCCAATTCCATTGTATATGGTAGCACCCGCGATCATCTGCTGGAAATAAAGGCCCTGCTCAGCGATGGCAGCGAGTGCTCCTTTCAATCATTGAGTCTGGATGACTTCCATAAAAAATGTGAAGGAGAAACCCTGGAATCTGATATCTATAAAACGACCCGCTCCCTGCTGGGCAATTATGATAACCAGGTGGGCATCCGGAAGGAGTTTCCGAGGAAATCCATTGAAAGAAGAAATACCGGATATGCCCTGGATATCCTGATGGAGTCAGCCCCCTTCACGGCAGGGGCACCCGATTTCAATTTCTGCAAGCTGATTGCAGGCTCCGAAGGAACGCTGGCTTTTATTACGGAAATTAAATTGCGGCTGGTTCCGCTGCCCGCCAGGGAAACCGGATTGCTATGTGTGCATTTCAACAGCATTGATGAATCCCTGCGCGCCAACCTTATCGCCATTAAATACAAACCCAGCGCCAGTGAACTGATTGACCATTATATCCTGGAGTGTACAAAAGATAATATCGAACAAAGCAAGAACCGGTTTTTTGTTCAGGGGGATCCGGGCGCTATCCTCGTAATTGAATTTAAAAGGGACAGCCGGGCGGAAATAGAAAATATAGTGACCCCCTTAATTGAAGAATTAAAAGCTGCCGGCCTGGGTTTTCATTTCCCCCTGTTGTTTGGAGAGGACACAAATAAAATTTGGTCCCTTCGTAAAGCCGGGCTGGGATTGCTAGGTAATATGCCGGGAGATAAAAAACCTGTGCCGGTGGTGGAAGACACCGCTGTAGACGTGCGGGATCTTCCGGACTATATCGCAGAGTTTGATAATCTGCTGACTAAATATGGATTGAATTCGGTCCATTATGCACACGCCGGATCGGGTGAAATACACCTCCGCCCCATCATCAACCTGAAAACTGAAGAAGGGAATAAGATGTTCCGGACCATCGCAACAGAAATTGCGGGCCTTGTAAAAAAATACCAGGGTTCCCTGAGCGGAGAACATGGTGACGGCAGACTGCGCGGCGAATTTATTAAACAGATGGTAGGCAATCACAACTATGAACTTTTTAAAACCATCAAAAAAAGCTGGGATCCGCAAAATATATTCAACCCGAATAAAATTGTAGATACGCCACCCATGAATACCATGCTTCGGTATTCACCCGGACAAAAAACCCCCGCATTCAACACGGTTTTCAGATTTTATAATCAGGACGTGTTGCAACACGCCGAGCAATGTAATGGATCCGGTGACTGCCGTAAAACGCAATTGTCGGGTGGCACGATGTGCCCCTCATTCATGGCAACCAAAAATGAAAAAGACACCACCCGGGCGAGGGCAAATATCCTGCGGGAGTTCCTGACGAATTCAGAAAAACTCAACCGTTTTGATCATAAGGAAATCTATGAAGTGATGGATCTCTGTTTAAGTTGCAAGGGATGCAAATCAGAATGTCCTTCCAATGTGGACGTGGCCAAATTGAAAGCGGAATTCCTTCAGCAATATCATGACGTACATGGTGTGCCCTTCCGTTCCCGGCTGATCGCCCGTTTCAACAGTTCTGCCCGGATCGGTTCACTGGCGCCAGGCTTGTATAATTTTATGATGACGAATCCGTTTACGGGCGGAATCATTAAACAGGTTGCCGGATTTGCAAAAGAACGTTCCATGCCCTCACTCTCAAAACAAAGTTTGCGGAAATGGTACGAAAGAAAGTTAAGAGTCAGGAGTGAAAAGTTAAAACGGAAGATTTATTTATTTTGTGATGAATTCACGAATTACAATGATACCGAAACAGGCATAAAGGCCATTTTGCTTTTGGAAAAACTGGGATATGAAGTGGTCATACCCGAACACGAGGAAAGCGGCCGCGCCTGGTTGTCGAAGGGTTTACTAAGAGATGCAAAAAAAATTGCCAATAAAAATATTTCTGTTCTGAAGGGACTGGTAAACAAAGAAAACCCCCTGTTGGGTATTGAACCCAGCGCAATCCTGACTTTCCGGGATGAATACGTGGATCTGGCGGACGATGATCAGCTCGCCGCAGCCAGGGAGCTTTCAAAGAATGTTTTTATGATAGATGAATTTATTGCTGCTGAAATAAAACAGGGCAGGCTGGATAAAAACCTGTTTACAAAAGAAGCCCGTCTCATTAAACTCCATGGTCACTGTCAGCAAAAAGCAATATCCTCGGTGGCACATTCTGTCGCGATGCTTTCCTTTCCGGAGAATTACCGGGTTGAAACCATTCCCTCTGGCTGCTGCGGAATGGCCGGGTCCTTTGGATATGAAAAAGAACATTATGCCCTTTCCATGCAAATCGGCGAACTCGTGCTGCTCCCGGCCGTCCGGAAGCTGCCGGAAGATGTAATCATTGCCGCACCAGGAACCAGCTGCCGTCATCAGATTAAAGATGGAAGTGGCAAAAAAGCCTTTCATCCCATTGAAATATTGTATGATGCGCTTTTGTAAGCTTAAAGCCTAAAGCGTAAAGCCTAAAACCTTTTATAAGTCTAAAGCTTAAAGCCAAAAACTTTTTATAATAAATCACTTTAATTATTGTACTAACTTACTAAATAGTACTCATTAGTTTTGGGCTTTAGGCTTTAGGCTTTAGGCTTTAGGCTTTAGGCTTAAAAAAGTAATATTTTAAAAAATGAATACAAGAAGGGACTTTCTACAAAAGATAAGTGGATCGGCCATCGGCCTTTCCCTGCTGCCTGGGTACCTGCCGGCAGCGGGTACAAATTTGCCCGGCGAATTATACGACGGCCCCATACTAGGGGTCGCCATCATGGGACTTGGTGGTTATGGGACCCGGGTTGCTGAAGCCATGGTATCCTGTAAAAAAGCCAGACTCACCGGTGTGATCAGCGGGACGCCTGCCAAAATCAAGGCCTGGCAGTCTAAATACAATATCCCGGAAAAAAATTGTTACAACTATGAAAATTTCGATGCCATAAAGGATAATCCGGATATTGATGCGGTCTACGTGATCACGCCCAATGCCCTTCACCATGATGAAGTAATCCGCGTGGCCCGGGCCGGTAAACAGGTGATCTGCGAAAAACCGATGGCCATCAGCGTGAAAGAAGGTGAGGAAATGGTGGAAGCTTGCAAAAAAGCAAACGTAAAACTCCTTGTCGGTTACCGGATGCATTTCGAACCCCACACCCTGGAGATTATCCGGCTGCGGAATGCGGGCGACTTTGGGAAAATCACTTTCTTTCAGGGACTATCGGGTTTTATCATCGGTGATCTGAACCAATGGCGCTTAAATCCCAAACTTTCCGGGGGAGGCGCCATGATGGATATCGGTATATATTCGGTTAATGGTTCCCGTTATATGGTTGGAGAGGACCCCATCTGGGTAAATGCGGTGGAAACAAAAAACGATCCTGTAAAATTCGTGCATGGCATAGATGAGACCATTCAATTTCAACTGGGATTTCCCGGCGGAGCTGTAGCCTCCTGCCTCTCGACCTATTCCATGAACTGGCTCGATCGTTTTTTTCTGAATGGCGTAAATGGATTTGCAGAACTTCATCCGGCCACCGGTTATGATCCGACCCAGGGATTGACAAATAAGGGCCCATTGAATTTTCCATTTATCCCTCATCAGACCGTTCAGATGGATGAAATGGCAGCCATCATACTGGAAGGCAAAAAGCCTGTCCTGCCCGTCGACGGTGAAGAGGCAGTGAAAGATCTGAAAGTTATCGAAGCCATTTATAAAGCCGCGCAAACCGGTAAGACGGTTAATTTGCAATTGTGAAATCTTGCGATCAGATCATTCAAAGCCAGTTATAATAACTATTGTATAGCAGTACGATTTTTCTCTCTGCTAACTGCAAACCAGTCAGCTGGTTAAATACCACGCGGCCGTTTGCCGGATTCCTTCTTCATAACTCGTCGGCTTGAATTGAAATGCTTTTTCAAACCGGGAAGAATCAAACTCATAAGAAAACTCATTTTGGTAAAGCATCTCTGCCAACTCCTTCATAATCGGATTAAACCATCCGACAACCTGGATCAGCCATTTCGGAAGTACCTGAACCCTGACACTGACATGCATATATTTTGCGGCCATGGCAATAAATTCATTTCCCGTCAGCGCCGGCAACACACTGGGTAAGTGCCAGGTCTGGCCGTAGGCAGAGTCCTTTGTTGCGAGCATATAGAGGCCCTTCGCCGCATCCGGCGTGTAGGTAAAAGAATGCGCCAGTTTTGCATTGATAAACCATTGCGCGGATTTACCCTTCTTCATACGGTCGAAAACCAATATACCGGGAACACTGGTTTTCGAAGCATGCGGACCGTAAAAATCGGCCGACTTTGCGATAATGGCCTGCAGACTGCCTGCATTCATTTCTTTCAATAGGATCTCGTCTATTCCGGCGCGGATCTTACCTTTTTCACTTGAGGGGTTGAAAGGAGTAGACTCCGTCATTTTCCCTTTTACCCTGCCGTACATATACACATTATCAAAAAATATCAGCCTGGCGCCCGTTGCTTTGCAGGCATCAATCGTATTTCGCATAATGATTGGCCAGCTCGTTTCCCAGACCTTTTTTTTGTACTCCAGTCCGACCAATAAATAAACGATATCGGATCCTTTTACGGCCCGAAAAACCTGATCCCTGTTTAATGCATCGGCCTGAAATATCTCCGCGCCCTCAACAGGTTTCGGATGCCGGGAAACCAACCGGATTTTTTGTGCATTAGATTGAAGAACCGTTGTCAGTTCTGTCGCAATAGCACCATTCGCTCCCAGGATAGTGTGAAGAGTCATAGATAATTATTGTTTATTCATTATTAACTGTCCATTGGTAAAAACTGTTTAAAATAAATCATTAATCTTAACTTCTCAGGTCTTTTTAAGTTTAAGACCTAAATCATCTGTCATCCGTCATCTGTCATCCCTGCCTGCCGGCAGGCAGGCGTCATCGACTTACGCTTGCCAAATGGAAGAAATGATGTGGTGAATATCATTTTGGAACTAATTTTATAAGCAATGATGTAGAATTGTAGTAGCGACTCATCCGGGTTGATTCATACCTTTACGATATTGTCATCCAGTTAACCAGAATCCTTACATGCCTAACAGACGCGTTGCCATTCAGCAGTTGCTCATGATCTGGGCCGGAGTCGCCCTCCTGCCTTCCTGTTTACAAAGCGATCAGAAGGTATCTATACCGTTAAAGCTCATCCACATTGAACCGGACGACGAAACCATGCTGGCCGATCTGGCCGAGACCATTTTACCCAAAACAGATTCGCCGGGCGCCAAAGACCTTTCGGCTCATTTGTTCGCATTGAAAATGGTGGACGATTGTTACCCAAAAGCAAAACAGGAAAAATATATACTGGGAATGAAGGCTTTTGAAACCTTCGTAATGAAACAAACCGGCAAATCATTTTCAGAAAATAACGCCGCTCAAAGGCAGGCCATCGTAGCCGGACTCGATCAGCAGAAACCCGCGGATGATGGCATTACTTTCTTTTACCAGTCTACAAAAAAATTAACCATACAGGCATACACGACCTGCGAATATTATTTAACAAAAATCCGCGGATACAAAATGATCCCCGGAAAGTTCCAGGGTTGTGTTCCCTTAAAAACCGCTTAATCTCCATTTGATATGGGCAATCAGAACGACAGTGTGAAAACCCGGACCTTTGATGCGATTGTAATCGGATCAGGCATGAGTGGCGGATGGGCAGCAAAAGAGTTATGTGAAAAGGGTTTAAAAACCCTGGTCCTGGAAAGAGGAAGGGATGTGGTGCATCTGAAAGATTATCCTACAACCAATATGTTGCCATGGGAATTTGAGCATCGCGGACAGTTACCGCAGGCGGTACTGGACGCCAACCCGGTGGTAAGCAAGTGTTATAATTTCAGGGATGACGCGATGCAATTTTTTGTAAAGGATAATGAGCATCCTTATGTTCAGGAAAAACCGTTCGACTGGATCCGGGGCTACCAGGTAGGAGGTAAATCATTACTCTGGGCCCGGCAAACACAGCGGTGGAGCGATTTTGATTATGAAGGCCCCGCGCGGGATGGATTTTCGGTAGACTGGCCGATCCGCTATAAGGACATAGCCCCCTGGTACAGTTATGTGGAAAAATTCGCCGGCATATCGGGAAACAAAGACGGGCTCGCTGTTTTACCGGATGGAGAATTTCTTCCTCCGCTGGAACTGAGTTGTGTTGAAAATTATTTCAAGGACTTTATTTCAAAAAATTATACGGATCGTCATGTAATCTATGCCCGTTGCGCACATTTGACAGAACCCAAACAGATACACCTGGATCAGGGCCGCGGGCAATGCCAGAACAGAAATCTCTGCCAGCGCGGTTGTCCATTCGGAGGATATTTCGCCGCCAATTCCACAACGATTCCCTGGGCCCTGAAGACAGGGAATATGACTCTTCGTCCTTTTTCAGTTGTCCATTCCATTATATATGATGAAAAAAAAGGAAAAGCAACGGGTGTGCGGGTTGTCGATGCACATTCCAAAGAAGTCATTGACTATTTCGCCAGGATCATTTTTGTGAATGCGGCGGCGACGAATACCAACCTCATTCTGTTAAATTCAAAATCCAACCGTTTCCCCAACGGACTTGGCAACGACAGCGGCATCCTCGGAAAATATTTTGCGTTTCATAATTACAGGGGACATATTTCGGCGGAGTATGAAGGATTTATGGACAGAACGACGGCAGGCGGCCGACCCACGAGTGCCTACATCCCAAGATTCAGAAACGTGCACAAACAGGAAACCCATTTTCTACGCGGCTATGCAGCGGGATTTTTTGCAGGAAGATTTAGTGCACCCAAAGCAGAAGGATTCGGTGTCGCATTAAAAGACAACCTCGCCAAAAAAGAACCCGGTCCCTGGCGCGTGGGTTCTCATATGATGGGTGAGACCATTCCGAAAGAAACGAATTTCCTGAGCCTGGATCCAAATAAAAAAGATGAATGGGGCATTCCTCAACTCAGCTTTTCTATAGAATATGACGAGAATGACAATAAGATGGTGGACGACTTTCATAGTCAGCTCAGTGAAATGTATACCAAAGCAGGATTTACCAATATAAAAACAAATGATTCTCATCAGGCGCCGGGTCTGGATATTCATGAAATGGGGGGCGCGCGTATGGGAAAGGATCCAAAAACTTCAATGCTCAATAAATGGAATCAGTTGCACGCCTGTGAAAACGTGTTCGTTACCGACGGGGCCTGCATGACTTCCACATCGACACAGAATCCATCCCTGACCTACATGGCGCTCACGGCCCGTGCCTGCGATTATGCGGTTTCCCAGATGAAAAAGAATGAACTCTAAAACGCTAAACGCCTAACGCATAACGCGTAACGCTTTTAAGCGTATCTTGGGCGGGCAAAGGCAGTTTCTCAGCTTACCTGCATTTCTTTTCATTTTATACAATTTCTACATTTTTCGTTTATGTCAACATTCAAGACCTGCAGCCTGGCGTTATTTTTAGTTATTAGTTTTTGCTCCTGTTCCAGTTCGTCCATGCGTATCATGGCGACCTGGGTAAATAAAAAGGATATGCCGGTTCCGCAACCCGGCAAACACAAGATTTTCATTTTCGCGATGACACAGAATTACGACGCCCAGGTAAATATTGAAAACGATCTGGCCACGGCCGCGGAGGCCAAGGGAATTAAAACGGTCAAGAGTGTGGATGCTTTTGGGCCGATTCTTACGCTTGATAAATTACCAAAAACTGACGTATTATTAAAAGCCATCCGGGACCTGGGTTGTGATGGGATTTTCACTGTGGCGCTGGTAGACCAATCGGAAAAAACACATTACGTGCAGGGATCTTCCGCCGGCGTGTTTGTGCCATACCCTGGTTATGGATATTATTATAGCGGATACTATGCCTATACGCCTGCTTTTTATTCACCTGGCTACTATACTACGGATAAAACTTATTTCATAGAAAGCAACCTGTTTAACGCCAACACCGAAAAGATGCTGATATCCATGCAATCCAAAGTCGTGAATCCTCCGGATATCATAAAAGCAAGTAAACAGTATACCCAAATGCTGGTGACCGAACTCCAGGCCCAGGGATTTATGAAGGATTAGTAAATTCTGTGCAGTAACTGTACATTATTAAAAAACCTGTCGCGCGACAGGTTTTTTGCTTGAATGCATTTGACAGGGACTATTTCTGAAAAATCATGGGAATCTGAATATCCAGCTTACACCCGATGCCCGGATTGGTTTCAAAACTTACCTTCCCATTAAAAGATTCCACCCGGTTAATAATATTTACAATTCCAACACCGCTTTTCTTAATACCGATTTCGAATCCGATTCCGTTATCATTTATTGAAACGTGTACCTGGTTGTCGACCAGATACATTTTGATTTGTACCCGGGATGCAGAAGCATGTTTATAAACATTATTGAGCTGTTCCTGGATCACCCGGTAAATATTGAGTTTTAAATCATCCAACAGTTCCGGTTTTTCGGGTAACCGATATTCAAAGGAAATCTTGAAACCAATACCCTCTTCCATTATTCTCACAAGAGATTGAATCTGTTCCCTTAAATCAAAACCTTTCAATGGCGTAACGTGTTTTCTGCTCAGTATCCTGATTTCAAAAATGGTGGCGTCGATCAGACGGATGGATTTATCCACAAATTCCTTTTTCCCGGCGGGCGTTAATTTTGCCGTGCTGAGACACATCCGGGTGCTGGCCAGCAATTGGTTTACATTGTCGTGTAATTCCCTTCCGATGATATTGCGTTCTCTTTCCTGGGCCTTAATAACTGCACGGGTTATCTTTTTTTGCTCCTGTACTTTCAATTCCAGCCTCTCCTTTTCCATCTCCCTTTGCATTTTGCGGATCTCAGTAACGTCCCGGACGATCGCCATAATACTGTCATCCCCAAATTTCTTGAGGTTCGCTTCTGTTTCTATGATGGTTCCGTTTTTATGAATCATAAGCCGTTCACTGAAAAAATGTTTCCCCCTCATGAGTAAATCATTCCGGAGTGGTCTTTCTTTCAGCTGAACCGGACAAACCAGTTGACTGATATTCATATGGCTCAATTCCTTCTTTGTAAAACCGAATAATTTGCAGAAACTCCCGTTGACGTCCGTAAAGTTTCCCTGGAAGTCTGTTATCAGGATCGGATCCGACGCCTGTTCAAAGAGAGAACGGTATTTCGTTTCCCTTTTGTTGATCTCCTGCTGTGCTGTTTCCCTGGCAGTCAGATCAATTCCCGCACCCATCAGACAAAGCTTCCCTTCATAGGTTACCGCGTAGCCATTGAGGTAATAAAGCAATCGCTGGCCGCCTTTGGTGATCACTTCCATTTCCAATTCATTATACCCTTCTTCAAAAACTTTCTTGATGGCAAGAGTCACGTGTTCATGAACATTCTCATCGAAAAAATCAAGGGGACTCAAATTCCCTATCTCTTCTTTGCTGTACCCGGAAGCTGTTTCAAAATTTTTATTCCAGCGCAGATATTTGCCGGATTGGTCATGCAAAAAGAAAACCCCTGGAAGACAATTGATAATCAAATCGGAAAGCTCTTTTTCCCTGATTACCCGATCCTTCATGGTCAGCTTATCCAATTCTTTACGAACAGGAAAATTTGCCAGAGAATTCTCTGATTTAGAATTAGTATTGGTCTTCATTTCTAGTTTTTAAACAGTGATCTTCAGCAGTGCCGGTGAACAAGATGTATCGGCAGGATGATCATCACAGCGGGAAATTCTTATAAATCTGGCAGGCTCGTTAGAAATACATTTATTTCGGGGTGCAAAATTATAACATAATATCATAAAAATAATATAAAGTTAACATTGAATTATTTTATAAATCCCTGAACAATAGAATTTTACGCATTTACGTCAAATTGACATTTATTCACAACAGCCGTACCTCGCCAAACGGAACTGAAATGGCAAAAAAAAACCTGCCGATTGGCAGGTTTTTATCCCAGTTACAAAAAATCCTATTTTTTGCTGTTCTGTTTGTCTTTATTCCTGTTTGATGTTTCCCCTTCCTGCATGTTGGAATGTTCCTTACCGCCATGTCCTGATTGCGGATGCTGATTAGTGGCATCACTCCTTCCGCCCTGCTGTTCTTTGTTTGTTTTTCTGTTCTGGTCTGCGGCTGTTCCCTTGCTGTGGGAAGAATCTTCATGATTTGAATGTTTCATAATAGATCAATTTTTGTAAGAATAATGTTTCAAATTTTGTGCCTTCCCAAGGATCTTCTCAGGATAGGCATATTTTTAACAAAGCCGGGTATCCGTTTCACAGGGTCTGTTTCAAAAGTGGATAAATTTACCCTGCTTTGCAAAAGATGCATCAAGGATCCCGGACCGGATTTGAAATATTTCACAGGTTTTAAAATATTAATCCCGCCACTTCGTCTACTCATTATATCATGTTGATGGCAGAAACGATAATTGCCCCGATGACCGAATCAAAATCAAATTCCATATCGGCAATTGTTACAAATTATAGCAGGCGTCTGTTGGGATTTATCCGAAAACGGGTGAGGAATGAAGCTGACGCGGAAGATATCCTGCAGGATGTTTTCTACCAGCTTTTGGGAAATAAAGAGCCCATCGACCAGATCACTGCCTGGCTTTTTACAGTGGCCCGCAATAAAATTATCGACCGGAAACGAAAAAAGCAGCCCCTGCCTATGGACGGACTTTTTTCAGAGACGGAAGATGGCGAAATAAACGACTTCCTGGACGTCTTTTTAGACGATTCGTCCAATCCGGAAACCATTTATTTAAGAAACCTTTTTCAGGAAACACTAAAAGAAGCATTGGAGGAATTGCCAGCAGAACAAAAACAAGCGTTTGTTCTGAACGAAATGGACGGGATTTCTTTTAAGCAGATTTCCGAAGAAACCGGCATTCCGCTTAATACCCTGATATCGAGAAAACGATATGCGGTACTTCACCTTCGAACGAAACTGGCCGACCTGCATGATGCATTAAAAAACTATTAAATAAAACACAATGAACCGATCCAGATTTCCCCGATTTATTCTTTTTCTGATGTTTGTTTTCGCCATTATTGTTCCGCTCAGTTTCATTATCATGGCACTCTGGAACAATATTCTGGTTGCCGTACTTCATGTATCGATCGTTAATTTCTGGCAGGCACTTGGTCTTTTTGCCTTATCCCGTATATTGTTTGGTGGTTTTCCCGGCAAACCCGGATGGGCCGGTCATCATCGCCGCAGACATGAGATGGAAGAGATGAGAAACAAGTGGTTCAACCTCTCACCGGAAGAAAAAAAGCATTTCAAGGAAGATTGGAAAAACCGGTCCGCCGGGGGACAATCGCCTGTTACACCGGGTCCGTTAGGTGCCGAATAAGGTAAAATCGGGACCCTGAAATCAATTGCGGGATAAACATACTTGACTATCTTAGGGGACCCTGGTCCCCTTTTTGGTTCATCGATTCAATTTGAACAGGTCAATGATGATTTTTCCCAAAAGAATAAAAATTTTTTCCCTCCTTGGCAAGGCCTTTGAAGAATTCAGGAAAAATGATCCATTGCGAATGGCCGGAGCGACCGCTTTTTTTACCACATTCGCCTTACCTGCAGTTCTCATCATTTTGATCCAGGTGTTTGGGCTGCTTCTGAGTCCCCGGTTTATGAGCAGGCAATTATTCTCTAACCTCGGCGAGGTGGTTGGCAGGAATACGGCTGGGGAACTGCATAAAACACTTTTCAATGTCCGTCACCTGATGAAAAATGGATATGAAGCGACGCTTGGATTTATCTTTTTTATTTTTGTTGCTACTACTTTATTGAATGTAATAAAGGACTCTTTGAACCAGCTTTGGAATATCAGGATGGGAAACCATCTGGGATTCGCCCACGGTTTGCTGAACCGGGCCAAATCTTTCATGGTCATTCTGATTGCCGGCATTCTGTTTTTGATTGCTTTACTTACCGAAGGGGGTATGGACCTCATTCAACAAAATTCCAATGGTGACTCTTTGGGCAACGGGCTGCTGGCCAAAGAGGTAATCAGGCAGCTGGCTTCGCTTGTCCTGGTTACGATCTGGTTTTCCATGCTGTTCAAATTTCTCCCTGACGGAAGGCCTTCCTGGAGAACCATCATTGCCGGTGGCACATTTACCGGCGTTTTATTCACGTTTGGAAAATTATTGCTTCAGTGGGTATTATCCTATAGCAATATGCAAACCATATACGGGGCATCTACTTCTTCCGTGTTGCTCCTGTTATTTGTATTTTATTCTTCGTTTATTTTTTATTTCGGAGCCTGTTTCACCAAAGTATGGGCCGAATTTCATAACAAACCGATTCAGCCGGCAAAATATGCCGAGAAATATGAATGGTCCCAGGTATAGTCTTATTATTTATTTCGGCTTGAATTCCATCTTGACACCAATCCCTTTGCCGGCTTTTTTTTGTTCGGGTGTTTGGTAGATGGTCTTGGTCATGGTACCAAGAAATTTTCCGCCATATTTGAGATAACTGATCGAGTCAGATTTTTTGATAATGGTCGCTTTGTCAATATCGGCCTCTGTGGGAATTCTGTCCAGATACTTGGTCAGATACTTTTTTGCCATGTGGTGATCCACATTTGTCTTTTCGATTTGGGCCATAGGAATCTCCTTTTCAGGAAATATTTTAGATACCGATATTTTAGCGGAGGACTTCCGCTTGCCAGGGACTTTTACTTCTGTTGCTTTAACTGCTTCCGGCCCGGCTTCTACAGCCTGTACGGCTGCCTTTGATTTTGGTGCCACTCTTAAAATGTTTAGGTAAATATAGGCATAATGGTCAATTGTTAATGGTTAATTGTTAATGGACAACGGCGTATGGTCAATAGTTATGGGTATTTTGGTAAATTGACAACGTAAACAATTAACCGTTAACAATTAACCGTTAACAAATAACAATTAACAATTCACAAATTATGCGGTTGATCAGATGGAAAAAAGAAGATAAAACATATCCGGGCGTTATTCTCAATGAAAAATATTTCGATGTTTCTCCATTGGGTGAGGACTATAACGAAGTCTTTTTTGGAACCGGCGGTCTGCTTCGTTTACAATCGTTCCTGGAGAAAAATAAACTGGACCTGAAAAAACTGGAAGAGCCGGTACAGCTCGACAGTCCCATAGCGCGGCCATCTAAAATCGTCTGTATCGGTCTAAATTATGCCGATCATGCAAGGGAAACCAAGGCCCAGCCCCCGGTGGAACCGGTTATCTTTTTAAAGTCCACCACCGCATTATGCGGACCCTTTGACCCGATCATCATACCCAGGAATTCTAAAAAAACGGACTGGGAAGTGGAACTTGCCGTTGTAATGGCAAAAAAAGCTTCTTATGTGGAGGAATCCAGGGCCCTGGATTATATTGCCGGATACTGTTTACATAACGACGTAAGCGAAAGGGAATTCCAGATGGAAAGGAGCGGCACCTGGGATAAGGGGAAAGGATGCGACCATTTTGCACCCCTGGGGCCCTTCCTGGCCACGCCGGATGAGATCCCTGATGTCAATCAGCTCAGGCTCTGGCTCAAAGTGAATGGCAAAACGATGCAGGATGGCAATTCCGCCAACCTGATTTTTAAAATTCCTTTCCTGATATCCTATATCAGCCAGTTCATGACCCTCTTGCCTGGCGATCTGATCTCCACGGGTACCCCCGCCGGGGTAGGTCTGGGAATGAATCCTCCGGTTTTTCTTTCCCCGGGAGATATTGTTGAACTGGGAATTGACGGGCTGGGGGTTTCCCGCCAGGAACTGGTTCCTTATCTTTCCTGATGGAACATCTGAAGGAAATTTTTCGCGTTTTCTACCAGTTACATGGTTAATCAGGCATCTTACACAGTCTGATTTTTTTCTTCCTGCCATCGGGGTAAATTGGATTCGTATTCGGGACGCATGAAATGAATACTGTTACCATTAAACCTTACTTATGAAATTGCAGGAAAGCATAACCGGCTTTTATTATGTCGGCACCAAACGGGCGAATATTACAAAACTGGTCAGCATGTACAAGCACGGTTATGCATCCGGCAGTTTGCAGGAGGCCATGGCGGATCTGACAAGGAATGATCGTATCCTGCCCGAAGTGATCTTTTGCGATTCCTGTTTTGGATTCCCGGCGATAAAACAATGGACCGATTTGCTTTCCAGGGATGAACGGCTCTCCCATATACCCTTCATCATCGATACGGACAGAATCACGGCAATTGACAATAGGCGGTTTATGGCCGGTAAAAAAATAGATGATATACTGAATCTGAGCGAGTGGAATGAAAACATACTGATTTGGAAAATCCGTTTCCTGCAGAAATACAAGAGCCAGTCCCGCCAAAAAATAAAACCGCAAATAGAAAAAACTGCCGGGCCGAATCCTGGTTCAAAATATGTTTTTTTTAAAAGAAGCCTGAACAAACTCGGTTCCTGGTCCGCAGGTATATCGGGACACTGGCGATCCATAAATGAGTAACTTAGAAAAAATGATTCCTGTTAATGATTGCTGATACCGAGAACACCTGTTCAAAAATCCGAGCTGTAAAGAAATTTATAACCCCTGACCTCCGACTTCTCCGTGCCCTTTTTTTCTTTTTCCTTCTTGTGGCTTCCTCTTACGGAAAGGCACAAAAATCCACTTTGGACAGCCTGATTCATCTGGTGGAAACATATCCCCACAACGATTCAGCAAAAATCCGCATGATGCATTCCATCAGCCGTATATTGGTTGAATCCGATGTGAGTAAGTCTTTTGCCTATTATGAACAGGTTTCCAACCTGAGTGATTCCCTCCATTTCACCTACGGCAAGGCGCTCGCCAATATCAACCTGGGTCTCCTGCTTTCCTCCGCGGGAAATTTTGAATCGAGCACGAATGCTTATTTCAAAGCCATCGACCTGGCAAAAGAATGTAATGCAAGCCGCCTGGAGGCCATTTCCCTCAATGATATCGGAGAAAATTTTGCCTCCCTCAGGGATTTTGATAAATGCCGCAGATACGCCCTGGAAGCTATTGAAATCAATCTGAAATTAAAGGCCTGGCGCGGGGTCGCCATCAATTATGAATTATTAAATCGCTGCGACCTCGAACAGGGTTTATATGCTGAGGCAAAAACAAACCTCGATAAAGGGATGCCCTATGCGCTGGAAGCCGGTGAGAATTACATTTTATCGCAGTTCTACCTGGGATACGGAATTCTCCATGCCATTTATAACCGGAATGATTCGGCTGCTTACTATTTTAATAAAGCAGTTACTTCCGCCTTGCAGGAGGGAGATTTGAAAAATGAATTTCAGGTTTATCTTGCTCAATCCAAATACCTGAAACATGTTCCCGCTCATGAGAAAATTGCCCTGCTTTCCAAGGCGATGAAACTGGCGGATAGGACAAAATTTGCAGAAGGAAGGGCAAAAGACGCCGAACAATTGTCTGAAGTATATGATTCGCTGAATAATAAAGATTCTTCTTTATTCTTTTATAGAATGTATCGTTCCGTTTCCGATTCCTTATTCTCGGAAAACAACCGGCGGAATATGATCGTGAATGAATCGGAATGGACGGTCAAAACCAAAGAACTGGAAAATAGTAACCTCAAACAACTTACGACCGCACAGAAAAGAGAAATTGCTTTTAAGAATATTCTGCTCTTCCTGACGGGTGTCGGATTCCTGCTGGCGGTCTTTGTCGCTTTTCTTTTATATAAGTCCTTTCAGGCTAAAAAAATAAAAGAAGAGTCCCTGTTTAAACAAAGAATTTCAGAAACGGAAATGCAGGCCCTGCAAGCACAAATGAATCCCCATTTCTTTTTTAACAGCCTGAACAGCATCGAGAATTTTATCATGCAGAATGAGAAAAAACTCGCTTCGGATTACCTGAACAAATTCGCCCGTTTTATACGGGGTATACTGGATAGCAGCAATAACGACCTGATTGATCTAAAGAAAGATATAGAGTCGCTGCAGCTATACATTGATTTGGAACGACTGCGCTTCAATAATAAATTCACTTATTACTGCCAGATTGATCCCCGGCTGTTAGATGGCGATTATCAGGTGCCCGCCCTGCTCGTGCAACCCTTCCTGGAAAATGCCATTAATCATGGAATCGGACCGAGCGACCGGACGGATCTGAAAATATGTTTGCAGGTCAGGCTGAAAAATAATATGATTCACTATATTATAGAAGATAACGGAATTGGGCGGGACCAATCCAGAGTATATAACCAGTTAAACAAACCTTTTCACAAAAGCGTGGGTATGAAACTTACGCAGGACCGGATTAATATATTTAACCGGGAAACCGGTTCGTCCGACAACGTAAAAATCATCGACCTGTTTGATGATGAAGATAAACCCATCGGAACCAGAATTGAATATGCGATAAAATGTGTAACTCATGCAAGTCCTCAAGGCTATCCTGGTAGATGACGAATTAAGCAGCCTGCAAAACCTCCAGTTTAAATTGCAGGAATACTGTCCCTCCGTTAAAGTAGTTGCCCAAACTCAAAATCCGGAAGAGGCCATCCGGCTGATCCAGCAATACAAACCGGATGTCATATTCCTGGATATTGAAATGCCCAGGATGAGCGGTTTTAAAATGCTGGAACAGATTCCGGAAGTTGATTTTGAAATCATATTCATAACGGCCTATAACCATTACGCGATTCATGCCATCCGTATCAGCGCCTTTGATTATCTGGTAAAACCTGTTGCCATTGAGGACCTTCAGCAAACCATTGAGCGGCTGGGAAATTTTTCGGTCAAAAAAACCAGGGAGCGGGCAGATCTGCTGAAGAAAAATCTGGCCAATCCAAAGAGTCAGGAAGATCATATTGCCATTCCGACAAATGACGGACTCGAATTCATCCAGATCAAACAGATCATCCGCATTGAATCCAGTTCCAATTATTCCAAACTCGTACTGCAAAGCGGGCAGCAGTTACTGGTAACACGCCAGCTCAAGGATTTTGAAGAATTGCTCCAGGATTACCGGTTTTACAGGGTGCATCATTCCCATCTGGTAAACCTGAATTTCATTGCAAAATATGTGCGCGGGGATGGCGGACAGATAACCATGCGCAACGGAGACATTATTGATGTGTCGCGAAGAAAAAAAGAGGTTTTCCTGAAGTTGATCGGGGGTTGAACCATCGTAACGGGCTATCCGGAACATGATAAACCCTATTTGTTTAAATAAGTAATCAATCGTATTAGATCTTCCTCACTATATTGTTCTTTATTGCCGGCACTGTTCAGAAAATTGTTCACGGTATCCAGGTCTGGATTCAGTTTGAATACCTTTTCAATGGATCCTCTTTTTAAAAGGTGAAAAGTCCTGTATTCCTTATTGGGAAAAAGGATACAATATTCCGGCATATCAACATATTCATCAATCGCCCTGGCCGTGTATTCCCCCCTGACCAATTTGGTGCGAATGGTTTTGAACAGTGAATATTTGCCGTCATTGGTTATCAGAACCTGGAACAGGTCTTTATTACTGATATAATAAATATGTTTAAATACATAAGCTGAATCGTGCAGATAAAATAAGATCGCTTTGAATTCCCGCCAGTCTATTTCGGATACCTTTTTAAAATCTGCAGTGACTAAAAGTCGCTGGTCAATTTTATCGAAGTTGAACAGCAAAGAATCATTGCTGATGGTGGAATTATTTGCCGTTAATAATTTCGCTCTAACCCAGGTATTGTCGAACAGCAGGGTTTTCCCATTAAACACCCTGTCAAAATAAATATAGGGTGTACTGATCTTGTCAAATGTAGGGTGTACACTATCCTGTGCATGGCTGATACACAGAATGATAAAACAAAGAAAAGTGCAGGTAATATTTTTTTTCATTACCACAGTCAACCTCCGGAACTATTCCAATTTACGAAAAGTCAGATAATAATGTTCGGTTAATCTCGTCCCCTATCCAAAGTTGTTAATACGACCAGCCCGTGGGTGGGTTGCGTGTTTCTGAAGGATTCATCAAAGCGGCATGATTGGCTTTGTAACTCCCGGTCAACCAGTCTATAATCACCGAAATGCTGATGGTTAAGATGCCGGTATCTGGCGGCGTTTAAAGAAGTCAGGACGCTACATCCGCAGATATTATTATCTTAGTATCCGCTGAAAAGGATTACTACCATAATACTGCTTGGAATGCTTCTTTTTAACTGGTGCGGTTATCAGTTATTGAATGCATATCTGGAAAACAGATCCTTCCATCAATTGCGGGTAAAACTGGATGGAAATAATTATAGCGAATCCGAACTGATCTCCCTCAAAGTACCAGCCGCAAATCTATCCTACTATAATTGCTCAAAACAATTCATTCGGGTGGATGGACAAATAGAAGTCGGTGGAATACAATATAATTATGTCAAACGCAGATTATTTAATGATTCTATAGAGATGCTCTGCATTCCGAATCATGAAGCCACGCATCTGAATAAAATCAAAAATGATTTTTTTAACCTGGTGAATGATTTGCAGCATCCGGGCCAGAATAAGAAAACAGATTCCCATTCCAATAAAAGTTTTTCCGGAGATGATTGTATCGTCAATGCTCTTTTAAAAATAGAGCATCCGGCTTTTGGCGCTTCTATAAAATCTGTCGCTGATGCCTTTAAACTCCCACGTCGTTCATCTTTCCCGGAAGAACAGCCACCGCAGAAGAATGTCTGACCGTATCTTCCCCGTGAATCAGATAATTAATGACTATCCTCCAGGGGATAAAATTCACATTTTAAATTCCTGCTTATGCATATTCAAACTGAACCGATCGGAAGTATCCCACGTCCGATCGAATTGATTTTAGGGATCAAGGCCCATGCCGCCGGTCAGATAAATGACCGGGACCTCCAGAATCTATATGACAACGCGGTTTCTGAAACCATCAAAAAATTCGAAGCAACCGGCTCACCCGTTATTACGGACGGAGAACAGACCAAACCAAGTTTCGCCACTTATCCCATTCAGGGTTTGACCCAGCTGTCCCCGGATGGTGTTGTTATACCATTTAAGGACGGGCATAAAAGACAATTGCCAAAACTAACGGGCGGACCTTTCCACTATCAGGTTTATGCGGATTCGTATGTTCAAAAAGCTAAATCTTTGACTTCCCTGCCGGTTAAACAGGCTGTCATCTCTGCATCGGCTATCAGCCTGTTATATCCCTCAGACGGCATTGAGGGTTACTCCCGCGACCAGTTCCTCAAAGATCTTGTTCATGAAGCTGTATCTGATATCCGGAGAAGCCTGGACAGTGGCGCCTATAATGTGCAGATTGATTTTACGGAAGCCAGGCTTTCCCTGAAATTGGATCCAAGCGGTGGGCTCCTTCAGTCCTTCATCCATTTAAATAACGCGGTACTGAGTCATTTTTCTGAAGAAGATAGAAAGAAGATCGGAGTTCATTCCTGTCCGGGCGGCGACCATGATTCAACACACAGTGCAGATATCAGCTATACAGGTTTATTACCTCTGTTGTTCCAGTTAAATGCGGGCAATTTTTACCTGGAATATGCAGGAGAAAAAAATAAAAAAGAAGTGTTGAATGCCATTAAACAAAATTTAAAACCGGGACAACGCATCTTTCTCGGGGTTACAAACGTTCTTGATCCAAGGATCGAAACTGCAGAAGAAATACGGGACTTCATCCTGGAAGCGGCTGAAACAATTCCCGTTGAACAGCTGGGTACAACAGACGACTGCGGCTTTTCTCCGTTCGCCGATGATATGTCAACATCAAGGGACATCGCTTTTGCCAAAATAAAGGCAAGGGTCGAGGGTACTAAACTGGCTGAAGAGGTCATGAAAAAAAAGAGAGTTTTTTTTCAATCCTAAATTTCTTAACTGAAAAAGATTTATCCCATATTCCTGATGGCTATCCTGCTGTTCAATTGGTTTGGTTACCGGTTGATAACTTCTGTTTTGGAAGAAAATGCCAATAACCAGTTGGAAACGGCCCTGGACAATAATGATTATAGTGAATCCCAACTGATCTCCATTAAGATCCCCGTTTCCTACCTGCCCTATTATAAAAATTCTCAATCCTTTGAGCGGGTTGACGGACGGGTGGAAATCCAGGGTCTGGAATATAAATTTGTTAAACGCAGGATTTATAACGACTCACTCGAGTTGTTATGCATTCCAAATGCTGCCGTGATGAAATTGAATGCAGCCAAAGATGAAATTTTCAGAATATTAAATGACCTGCAGCATCCGGGAACGGATAAATTAGCAAACACACATCATACTTCACCCAAACCCCTGTTCAAAAGAAAATACACGGTCATCGATCCTTACAAACTGAATGATAATTATTTTATCATCCCGGACCATTCATATCATTTGGTTTTCCGCACTACTTCCCGTCATCAGCTGATTGTAGAACAGCCTCCGGACAATGCCTGATTCTGGCATGTCACCACGGCCAATCCCATTCACCAGGGTCTGTTATCCGGTCACCCATCCATGTATTGTACTGCAGGGCGGGCAACGGTAATCATTATTGTGTTAAATCTTAAGACGATCATAATGCGAAAAAAAATATTACGGATGGTAATTGCGGTTCCCCTATTCCTTATTCTTACCTCCGTTTGTTATAAATGTTTCAATAAATATTATAAAAGAGCGGAAGCGACCAGGCTTTACCAGGAAGGGCTAAAACCTGTCGAAGATAAAAGCAACCCATTTGCTGCCCGGGCCGAACTGGCCTTTTACGATTCCCTGCTAAAACTACCCCACTCACTGGATAAATTATCAGAGATTCTCGCCTTCAGATCAGTCACGCTGTTGAAGATGGGACAGGAAAAAGATGCGGCAGCAGGTTTAGAAGCCCTTCTTCAGACAAGAGTGGATAAAAATGATAAAATATCCATGATGATAAAAACAAATCTCGCTTTAACTTATCTGAGATTGGGTGAAAGGAACAATTGCGTGAACAATCACTCATCAGGATCGTGCATATTTCCAATCCGGGGGAAAGGAATATATACCGATCCTTATGCATCCCGGAAAAGCATTTTTTTATACGAGGATCTCATGCAAAAAGATTCAAACGACCTGGCTTCCAGGTGGCTGCTGAACATCGCGTATATGACCATTGGCGAATATCCCGGAAAAGTTCCTTCCCGGTGGCTGATACCCGGCCTGGACACCGATACTTCTTCTTATAAAATAAAAGCATTCCAGGATATGGCGACCGATCTTCTGTTAACCGGACCCAGAGAAATGGCCGGAGGAAGTATAGTGGATGATTTTAATAATGACGGATACCTGGATATTATTACCTCTTCCTGGGGATTGGAGGAAGGCGGCATGCGCTATTATAAAAACAATGCGGACGGAACTTTTACTGATATTTCTCAAGCCGCTGGCTTAAGCGCCATTAAGGGAGGATTAAATATTATCCAGGCAGACTATAACAATGATGGATATACGGATATTTTTGTTTTAAGAGGCGGATGGTTGGGAGAGTCAGGTAAGGAACCGAATACCCTGTTGCGAAACAATGGTGACGGAACTTTTACGGATGTTACTGTCGAAAGCGGGCTGCTTTCCTTTAATCCAACCCAAACCGCAACCTGGGCGGACTTTAATAACGATGGCTGGCTGGACCTGTTTATCGGCAATGAAACTTCCTCGTTCTTTCATCCTCATCCGGCTGAATTATATATCAATAATCAGGACGGCACTTTTACCAATACGGCTTCGGAATCGGGAGCAGCGTTTAGTTATTTCATGAAGGGAGTTGTTTCGGCGGATTATAATAACGACGGTTGGCCGGATATCTTTATTTCGAGTTTTGATGGAAAAAGAGTCCTCCTGAAAAATAAGGGAGTAAAATCAAAAATTCCCCAGTTTACGGATGCAACACATGAATCAGGGCTGGACATAGACAATGCATCTACGTTCCCGACCTGGTTCTGGGATTATAATAACGACGGATGGCCGGACATTTTTGTATGCGGATATGAGTATCACAAATCCCTCGCGGCAACCGCGGCGGCTGATGCATTGAACCGTCCCATTTTAAATTCCAGCAAAATGTATTTATACAGAAATAACCACGACGGCACATTCACCAATGTTGCCAGTAACACCGGATTAGAAAGATCCGTATTTGCAATGGGTTCTAATTTCGGTGATATAGATAACGACGGCTGGCTTGACATGTATCTGGGCACGGGTAATCCGGATTTCAAATCCCTTATCCCGAATAAAATGTTTAAAAACATATCCGGCCAGCAGTTTGCAGACGTTACTTCCTCTGCGCGCGTGGGCAATCTGCAGAAAGGACACGGCGTTTCCTTTGCAGATATTAATAACGATGGCAATCAGGACATATTTATCAAGGTAGGCGGGGCTTATCCCGGAGATGCTTATTATAATTCGTTTTACGTAAATCCGGGTCAGAATCAAAATAAATGGATCAGTGTATTGTTGGAAGGCTCAAAATCGAACCGCTCGGCCATCGGTGCCCATATTGCTGTTGAGTTTACCGAAGATGGTAAAAAAAGAACAGTATATATGGATGTAAATTCAGGTGGCAGTTTCGGAGCAAACCCCCTTCGAAAGGAAATTGGAATTGGCAAAGCAGAAATAATAGATGAACTGATTATCAAATGGCCAACCTCCGGTATCGTCCAGGTATTTAAACACGTTGAGCCAAACCAGTTTATTAAAATCAAGGAAGGGGAAAACAAAATGGAAAAAATGGATCTTAAGGTCCTGCAGTTTAAAGCCAACATGGGAAATATGGGTGATATGAAAATGATAAGTTGTGTGCCACCGAAATAGCTGGCACCATTTTTTAATAAGTACGTGGAAAGTACTAAATGCCTTCTTCCGTAATAGATCATTTCAACTATGATCCGGGATCTGCCATCCTGAGGGTAACTTTTGTATCGGGGCTCGTGTATGAATATAAGGACGTTCCTAAAGGAATCTATGATAAAATGAAAACTTCCATTTCAAAAGGAAAATTTTTGAATAAAAATATTAAAGGAAAGTTTCTGTTTGATAAAATCAATTCGGGCGGATAGTATGTAAACGGTCGTTTCGCTATTTCAACAGCCTCATATTATCTGATCAGTACGCTTGACCCTCTGAGAAAAAATTTTTTGCCGGAAGGGCCGTCCGTGTAACGAAGTGTCCAGATATAGGTTCCGGTTCCCTGGGGTATTCCATTTATTTTGCCATCCCATTTGTGTGTCCAGTCTCTCGTTTCAAATACAAGCTGACCATATCGGTTGAAAACCATAAACTCCAGGTTGGTCGCCATATATGCGTTCAGGGGATAGAGCCAATCATTTTTCCCGTCGCCATTTGGAGTAAATGCGTTGGGAACCGTTATATAACAACTAAGGAGTTTGGAAATCTTCGCGATGGCTGTATCATAACAACCCAGATTATTTTCTACGACCAGACTGACGGAATATATATTCTCCCTGCCGGTATTCGGGAACAAATGGGCCGCCGGAGTCTGGTCCATACTGCTCGTCCCGTCGTCGAAATTCCAATACCAGGATCTGATATTGCCAACGCTGGTATCGCTGAAGGTTACGAGGTCTTTGGGGCATACCTGATCCGGTGCTTTGAAAGCTGCCTTCAATACATTATCCAAATTGACTGGCTCAGTAACCACATCACTGCAGAATCCATTGGAAACAAAATGTTGCACATTCTTTGGCCCGAAAACGCTATAAATAATCGAAGTATCGAGCAAGGAACTGGTGAACACATTATCAATGGTCCATTGCCACTGGTTCACTCCGATTGCGGGCTGGTAGATCAGATTCAACGTATCATTCTTACACCCATAGTTTATGTTATAATTGAATGCCGCTGAAACTGTATCTTTTAAACTGAATGAAATAGCTGAATTCGCAGGCGTTTCGACGCCGCATTCGTTAATTATTGTATTTCCATCACTGCCATTCACCAGGGTGACCTGATAACTACCGCCCAGTTTTATCGGGTTGCTAAATGTAATGTTGATAATATGGGTTAACCCATTGCTGCAAATTCCTGCCACCTTAGAAATACCAACAGCCGAACTGCCTGAAACAACAAAATCGGATCCATCCGGGGCTATCGAACTGCACTGAATGAGATCCGGAAATACCAATTGTACCGAGTTTGGGGCACAGGCGGGAGGTGTCAGACTATCCATCGGCGTTGGATGGGGCGGTAAAACCATAAATGCTATGTTTTCACCCACTGCAACCTGGGTTCCGCAGTCATCAAGCAAGGTATTGCCATCGCCGCCGGTCCGCGCCAGAAGCGAATAATTCCCGATAGGCAGGGGATTGTTCATACTAATTATAATGGTGTCCATGTCAAAGCCATTGTTACAATTTAATCCCGAAGCCCCGGTAATGGACACCGGATTGCCGCCAATGATAAAATCTGAACCGTCCGGCGCGAGACTGTTACACCTCATTTGCTTATTCAGAATAAGGGTCAATGATTTTCCGTCGCAACCGGGAGTGGCAGATTTAAACTTTGGCAACAAGGTATCGGTTATCACGGCCGAACCTCCTCCAAAATTCAATTGATATCCGCTTTGGGTATTGGTATAATGGCTGATCAGGAGAAGATAAGTATGCCCCTCTTCCAGGTTCGGCATGGTGCTGTAAGTAGTTACATGTTGTGTAACGGGATCGGAACCGCAGCTGATTTTAGGATTTCCTCCATTTCTGGCACCGGTTAAACCATAGCTGCCGGACCAGTTACCGGCAACGACCAGGGAGGAATCGGTGTATACGTCGTTTGGACTATGCCCGGTAATATCAAAAAGCATCCAGTCATAATCGTCATTCAGGTTATTTGGCGTAATGAGAAATCCCAGTGTCCCCCCGCTATAACAGGTAAAGGAATACCAAAAAGGATTGGCAATATTATATATGTCACAGCCGGGTACCGCAATATTACCGGGGCTGCCCAGGGGAACGGTCGCCTGCGTAAATACAGCGGTGCCGCAGACTGGAAATGCCGTTGAAGGCAACTGGCCGGTTACAGGGAACCTTTGGGACCAACCCCATACGGAGATAAGCATTAAACAGGTAAAAAAAGCAGTTTTCACGATTTCCAGTATAACTGATTAGTTGATATAAAGGTTGCCAGGAAACCGGATTTGGCTAAAGATCAGGATTTCTTTCAGGTATTTGATGCATGAAAATTTTTAATGGCAGTCTGACTTTTTCAAATTTTGAACAAATACTGTAATCTTTGCATCATGAAAAAATTACCCACTCTGCTTTTATCCCTCGGGATTATTTTGTTGGGATGTAAGCAACACAGTCCGGATAAACAGGCAGGCAGCGGAGACGCCGTTTTCCAACAGCTTTCTGAAAGTTTTTTATCGGGTTTCCTGGCCTGGCGGCCATAGGATGCGGTAAATCTGGGATTTCATGAATTCGATGGTAAACTTCCCGATAGAAGCAGAAGCTCCATAAGTCAGGAACTGACACGGCTCAAAGAATATGATCAAAAATTGGCAGCCATTGATTCCAGCTTACTAAGCGGAAAGATGTTTTATGACTACCGGATTTTATCACTTAACATCAAAGCGGAGATTTTTAGTTTTGAGGATCTGCAGAAATTTTCTAAAAACCCAATGACCTATGCGGGTGCAATTGACGCAAATGTTTATGTGAAACGTAATTTTGCCCCGATCGAAGAAAGGATCAGGTCCATTATTTCCATCGAAAACCAGGCTCCAAAACTATTTGAGGATGCAAAAGCAAACCTCAACGATTCGCTGGCCAAACCTCTTGTGGATCTTGCCATTCAAATTGCAAAAGGTTCAGTCAATTTTTTAGAAAATGATCTGGTCACCGCCTTACAGGATGTGAAAAATGATACCTGCGCGAAATATTTTTGAGTGATAAAAACAGCTGGGATAAAATTTTGAATTGATTGGAGTAACGCATGCCTTACAGATATTCCTTCAATAGGGAAATGCCTTTCCTGATTTCTTCGCGTCCCCTGGATTCGATTCCATACCATCCCCGATAACCGGAATCCTTGCAGAGTTCGATCATCTTACGTGTTGAAGCCTCGGCAGGCTGGTTGCGATATGACATCCCCTTGGCATAGGGAAGCATTTTTTGAAGATAAGCGTAATTATCGTACGCAAGATCCGGAGTGCGCCAGTCGGGATAGGTCCCAAAATAGGGATTGTCGACTTCCTTCATCAGTTTCTGCATAAGATCCGCATCATCAGATATGCCACCATGATTTTCTATAACAATTGAAATATCTGAAGACTCGCTGTATTCCAAAAGCATATTATAGGATTCCGCCGCCCAATTCAGTGCTTCGCGTTTTTTTATATTTTGTGGCCCTCTGCAGTTTGTTCGTATGGCACGACAGCCGAGGAAATGCGCTATATCCACCCACTTTTTGTGTTGGGTCACAAATTGTCGGCGTTCTTTTTTTGTTGCAGTACATCCGTCGCCCTCATCATCAACCATGATCAGAACCAGGGCAACTCCCTGATCGGCCGCATTTTGTTTTAATATCTTGAGATATTCCAGGGTAGGAACTTCAAATAACGTGTTCACAAATTCTATTCCGTTGAGGTTAAAATCTTCCCGGGCAATCCGGGGAAAATCCAGGTTCTTCCATTTGCCCTCACGTATTTCATCTACCAGTGCCCATTCGGCAAGGGAGATATCGTTTTTTTCGACTGAGTTATTTTTTTTCATAAAAATCTATAAAAAGATAGGATAATTTACCTGATTAATACAGTCGAACCCCTTAAATAAAATTTCTTTCCGGAGCCGTCTGTATAATGAAGAGTCCAGATATAGGTTCCGGTATCCTGTAACCGGCCGCTAATGGTGCCATCCCATTTTTTCGTCCAGTCACGCGTTTCAAAAACCAGTTGTCCATACCGGTTAAAAACCTCGAATTCCAAATTGGTGGCGGAAAAAGCATTGAGGGGATAGAGATAATCGTTTTTACCATCGCCATTGGGAGTAAATGCGTTGGGTACAGAAATAAAACAACTCTGCAGTTTAGTTATTTGGACGCTGGCCGTATCGCGGCAACCCAAATCATCCTGAACAACAAGCCTGACAATATAATTTTTCCCGGTCCGGGTGTCAGGAAACAAATGCTCCGGCGGATCCTGCAGTGTGCTACTTGTTCCATCGCCGAAATCCCAATAATACGAAACAATATGTCCGTCACTTAAATTACTGAAAGCTGCCATCGTTTTCGGACAAACTTCATTCGGAAATTTAAATTGCGCTTGCAACACGTTATCGAGATTGATGGTTTTTGAAACCGTATCACTACAAATACCATTCGAAACGATATGTTGAACATTCTTAAAACCGAAAACGGTTTCGATAAATACCGGATCCAGCAGTGAACTGCCGGAGAAAGAATCAATTTTCCATGCCCATTCATTCACGTCATTCGCGGGCAGATAATTAAGGTTTATCGAATCATATACACATCCATAATCAATACTATAATCAAAGGAAGCAGTTACGGCCCCTTTTATGCTGAAGGGAAGTGAAGAGCCCAGGGGGATCGATACACCACAGTCGTTCATAATGGTATTTCCATCGTTGCCAGTCACCGTTGAGATTTGGTAGTTACCGTTTACAACGATCGGCGCGCTTAGTGTAAGGTCGATCGCATTGGTCAGGTTTCCAATGCAATTGGCTTCAGCTTTGGATATGGCGACTGCCGAACTGCCCGAGATTATAAAATCTGAACCATCAGGAGCGACTGAACTGCATTTTACGGGATTTGAAAATACGAGATGAAGTGTATTCGGGGCGCAAACAGGCGGAGTAATACTATCCAGTGTGGGCTGGAGATCCGATACCGTAAAATCAATTTTTTCACCCACGAGCGCCTGCGAACCACAGTCGTCCATTAAGGTGTTTCCGTCGGTTCCATTTTGTATGACCAGCTTATACTTTCCAGCTGGCAGCGGATTGCTCAAAGAAAGCTCCAAATAATCAAAATCAAATTGCGGACTGCAATTTAATCCCACGGCTTGTATGACAGAACCAGTAGGAGACGTGATGACGAAATCCGAACCGTCGGAAGCGAGACTATTGCATCGCACAAATTTTGTTATCCCGACGGTCAGCGTTTTTTTATCACAACCCATCACAACAGAAAGAATTTGTGGCAATGCGGGATCATTTATGACGGCGGTGCCGCCACTGAAAACCAATGTATAACCGCTTTGCACGACCGTTGCGTGGCTGACCAGCAGAAGATAGGTATGCCCCTTAATCAGGTTGGGCATTGCGGTGAAAGTGGGAACATTTTCCGCCGCAGGGGTATTGCACTCAGCAAAAGTAATCCCATTAATATTGGCACCCGTTGGTCCCGGAACCCCCGACCGATCACCATTTACGATCAGGGAGGAATCAGTATAAATGATACCCGGAAGAAATCCGGTATAGTCAAAAAGCATCCAGTCATAATCATCTCCGGCATCGTTCGGCGTTATCACAAATCCCAGCGTCCCTGAAGTATAACAGGTAAAAGCATAATAAAAAGGATTCAAATCAGGATATCCATTACAACCCGGAACGGGTATGGAAGTCGTAAAACCCAGCGGAACTGCCGGCTGTCTGATGGTATCTGCGCCACAAACAGGGTAAAATGTTGCCGGGTACTGACCTTTTGCAGGAAAGGTTTGTGACCATCCAAAAACCGGAACACATATCAGATAAGTTATTAAAACAGCTTTCAAGTTTACTGATTGATTTAAAAGTTGCCCGGAGATTTATTAAAATTTTCTTTTCGATACTATCTTATACGTAAAGGGACAACCAGGAGTAGCCTATCACTTCAAAAGTTAATGGAAAGCAACGAATAATATAGTTCGCCGGCCTTTTTTTATGTTACCTGTGTTTAACTGTTAAATAGCCTTTTTAATCTTCGGAAAAGCTTTTAAGGACCAAATAACACTACTTTCGAAGTCCCTTCTTAATCGGACCTATTCAAACTCGTATTTGATTTTCTAACGCAGCCACATTTTCGCAAAACGTCGGGGATCCTGCCAGTCATGCATTTCCCTGCAATCAGATCTATTCATGTATAATCCATATTAAATAATCACTAAAATCAAATACACATGACAAAGCGAAACCTGCAAACAATTTGTTTATTTAAAATTTTGCCTGTCCTGTTCCTGATATTCTTTGGAATATCGGCTGATGCACAAAGCAAGCCCAACATCGTCGTCATTATGGGCGATGATATAGGCTGGCTAAACATGGGCTGTTACAACCAGGGACTAATGGCGACCAGAACACCTAATCTGGACAGAATAGCTTCTGAAGGAATGCGATTTACCGATTACTATGCTGAAGCGAGCTGTACAGCAGGTCGCGCAAACTTTATCACCGGTGAGTTACCAATCCGTACCGGCATGACTACCGTTGGGCAGGCTGGTTCACCTATTGGCATTCCGGCACAGGCTGTCACTATTGCCACAGCCCTTCATTCGATGGGTTATGCCACAGGACAGTTTGGCAAGAATCATCTGGGAGACCTGAACGAATTTCTTCCAACCGTTCACGGATTTGATGAATTTTTTGGGTACCTCTATCACCTGGATGCTATGGAAGATCCCTGTCACCCGGCCTATCCGCAAAATTTGCGGGACCAGGTTGGACCCCGGAACATGGTTCATTCCTGGGCAACCACTTCGGATGATGCAACCGTAATGCCACGCTGGGGTAAGGTTGGCAAACAAAAAATAGAAGATGCCGGCCAGATGTGCCCGGACAGGATGGAAACCGTGGATGATGAAATTCTTGCCAATTCTTTAAAATTTGTGGACAAGGCAAGAGCCGACAAAAAACCGTTTTTCCTCTGGCTGAATCCTACACGTATGCACGTAACTACCCATCTTTCTCCCAAATACCAGGCGATGCGTAATTCAGAAAATGGCTGGTCCATTCACGAAGCGGGCATGGCACAACTGGACGATATCGTCGGTTCCGTCATGAAATATCTGAAGGACAACGGTCTGGATGATAATACCATCGTCGTTTTTACAACTGACAACGGAACAGAAAATTTCACATGGCCCGATGGAGGTCAAACGCCATTCGCTGCCGGAAAAGGAACAGCTTTTGAAGGTGGCTTCCGTTCTCCGGCCTTACTTCGGTGGCCAGGTCATGTACCTGCCGGCAAGGTAGAAAATGGCATTTTTTCGGGCCTGGACTGGTTCCCAACTTTTCTTGCTGCAGCAGGCAATCCGAATATTGTCGGTGAGCTCGCCAAAGGCAAAACAGTTGAGGGTACTTCTTATAAAGTTCATCTTGATGGATATGATCAAACCCAGTTAATTACTGGTAAAGGACCGTCCAGCCGGCATGAGATTTACTATTTTACTGAAGGCACGCTGGCTGCTGTGCGTGTGGATGATTACAAATATCGGTTTATCGATCAGCCCGGTGGCTGGATAGGTTCCACTGTTCATCCCGATATGCCGCTGCTGGTAAATCTTCGTCTCGATCCATTGGAACGCACGATGTGGCCGAATTCTAACCTTGGATCTTACGAATACTTTAATTGGTTCCTGTATGAATTCTGGCGTTTTGTGCTGGTACAGCAACAGATTGCAAAGGCAGCACCAACGTTCATTGAATTCCCTCCCATGCAGAAAGGGGCAAGCTTTAACCTGGAAGCATTGAAGGCGGAAATGGCAAAGAAGATGGCTGAATCGCAACAGCATGCAGCCGGAAATTAATCTGACGATATAATTTTCCGATTTTTTTGTCAGTTTAGAATGCCCCGTAATGAACTATGGGGCATTCTATTTTTTACGCTCATTTTTATACAGGACAAACTTATCATTTATATATAAAAACATATCCATGTTGTTTGCTTTTCTGCAGTAAGCATAGCTTGGCCGGTACTTCATCATGAAAAACCATAATGAATCACCTTTAAGTTGTGTCAGCTGGGCAACTCTTGTTTTGGAAAATTTTATATCGATATATTCCGTCTCATCCTCTTCCTGAATTCTTTTCTTTAGTTCCCTTTTTTGTTTTTCTTTTTTAGAAAAATAGCCAATGGGACTAAAATTAAACCCGGGTGCATCCCCGGGCCTTTTCTCATTCATAAATTTAACCGGATGTTTTTTATTTAAAAGATATGCATAGTCGTTCCTTCTTTTTATTGAATCCTGAACATATTGGTTCATCTGATCAACATCTACGTCGGCAAGCGCTATGATATTGGGTCGCAGAAATACATCGAACGGAGCCGCCAGTTCAGCATAATGTAAAATGATCGTATCAGAAAGATATCCCGCAGAGGAGAAAATCAGGGTATTGCCTGCGACCGCTGAAATTTCATAGTTGCCGGCCCGGTCGGACCTGGTATATTTCTCACTGGCCAAGTTTCTGACGTTGACATACGGAATGGGCTCCTGACTGTTTATTTTAAATATTCTGCCGGTCAGCGATTCCTGGGCAGAGGCTGAATATGCACCGCAAAATAAAATCAAAACGGAACCAATCCATTTCTGCATAAGCGAATGCTGAAAAATCAGCATTCAATGTAAGCAGATTTTAATATGGAAATATTTTCCTCCCATACAATCAAAAGTTAAAACCAGCCATACGAACAGTTACCCGGACGAGGGTACGATCCTGGCGGAAAGATCTGGGTCCTTCATTGTTCTGTCGAAAGGAAACATGGGGCGTTCAATTCTTTTATAGGGAAGACGTTCCAGATCCTGATCTACACCTCCGGGTGTCAGTGCCATGATCCAGTCCGCTCTCATGGCATACAACTCCGGTTCCAGGTATCCGATTTTTACAACGACAATATCTGTTTTACGCGGATTAAGTCCCAGCCTGGTAAAATCAATTTCCTTATGATACGGCTTGCGTTTCTGAGTGACGATAATGCTTACGCTTCCAACTTTTACAACCACTTCTACTTCGGCATCCTTGTCTCCATATACAATGGATTCAACCGTTCCGGAGATCAGAACCGGTGGAGCAAATCGTGCATCTACTTTTGCACCGGCATATCCTTCCACCCGATTACCGACACCAGTTTTTATGGCATTTTTTATAAGATCCGGTCCGGGAATAGACGCGTAAATAAGAGAGGGGCCATGACCGGATTTAAACTCAGCGCGGGAAAGTATTTCCTTCAATGTCCAGGTTACGTCGCCCGCACCGCCGGCAGTAGGATTATCTCCCATATCACTGATAAAGAAAGGACGTTTAGAATCTAACAGCGCGCTATCAAGACATACATTTAATGGGGCCACGGGCGCTACGAATGCAAAATTAAATCTCTCCTTCCAAAAACTTCTGGCCAGTTGTTCCGCTGTCTGAACAACTTTTTGTTTGTCATCCCCGGTCACCATCACGACGGCATGATTGCGCGGTTCATCGGCCCATGCGTATCCTATCCAGATAGCCGCATCAATGATGCCTTTTTGGGATGCGGCGGGTGCAACTGCCTGGTATATGCTCTTTCCGGGTTCAATTCTCGTGCTGGTTTTTTCTCCGGGCAGGAGAACAGGAATAGAGACGTAAGCCTTGTACGCCGGCTTTCCCTTCCCGCTCTCAATCCGCTCTATGAGGTTTGTAACGGCACGTTCTTTTGTTTCCATGGCGTCTTCGTGAGGTGCCTTCCGGTAACAAGTAATCAAATCTGTATTTTCTGCCAGACGCCACGAAACATTTCCATGTAGATCCATGGATGTGGAAATAATCGTTTTCCTGCCCACCACTTTTCGGATCCTTACAATAAAATCACCCTCCGGATCATCCAGGCCAACCACACTCATGGCCCCATGAATGTCGAACCATAGACCGTCATAGGGTCCGTTTTTTTTGAGCGAATCCAGGGTTTTATTTACAAGCGATTCATAAGCTTCCCGGGTAACCGCACCTCCAGGTAATGCGTGGCCCACTAAGGTTGGAATCCATATTACCCGGTTACGAAGCGGCGAATCGGGAGATAAAAAAGGATATACGGAGAAAACATGGGTACCATAGTTTGCATGAAAGGCTTCTTCATCTGTGAGCGCGGGTGAAAATGTACTTGATTCTATCCCCAGTCCCGCAATGGCAATACGGGGTTGAGATTTGGGCTGGGCAGATACCGGGCCCGGTATCAAAAAACATGATGTGATCAGCAGCAGCTTGAATGTCCCGGATATTGATTTCATTTTGTATCGTTTGCCTTTATGGATGCTTTTTGAAGGTACAATTTTACTTCCCAATTGAACCCATCCACATGTTCTGCCGGGCTGGAGTTCAACGGGTACACGGGCCGCTTTTACTTTTGCACATTCACTACCAATCTGGTATCTTGGGTCGAACAATCATTGATGAAACCCCACTACCCCATCCTGGATGGATTGCGCGGCACGGCAGCAATCCTGGTTGTGATTTTCCACCTGTTCGAGGCTTATTACCCCGTTCCCGCCAACCATCCCATGCATCATGGTTATCTGGCGGTTGATTTTTTTTATCTTCTTTCAGGTTTTGTAGTGGGTTATGCCTACGATGACAGATGGGGTCGGATGAGCATAATGGATTTTATTAAGATCAGACTGGTACGTCTGCATCCGCTGGTCATTTTAGGAGTTGCCATTGGAGCAATTTGTTTCTGGTTCGATCCCTACACCCATTTGGGCCATCACTTCGGCCTGTTAAAAATAATCGGTGTTATGCTTATTGGATTTACCCTTTTGCCTTCACCCGACCTGCGGGGCTGGGGTGAAACGCATTCGCTGGACGGACCCTGCTGGTCCCTCTTGCAGGAATATATTGCTAACCTGATCTATGCAGTGTTTGGAAGGAAGATGACCAAAATTGTTCTTTGGGTTATCGTGATCATCAGTGGGATCATACTTACAATAGTATCCATCTGGCACGGAGACGTAGCAACAGGATGGGGTTACGATACTTTTTGGATAGCCGTCGTAAGAATGATGTTTCCTTTCTTTGCGGGTTTGCTACTTTTCCGAACGGGAAAACTTTTACGAATTCCAATGGCCTATACGGTATGCTCTCTGATGTTGATTCTACTGTTTTTCTTACCTACTTATAAATATAATGGTTTGTATGAGGCAGCCTGCATCATCATCGCGTTTCCTATAATAGTGGCAGCAGGCGCCGGTGGAACAATAAGCGGTCGCTGGGCAAAATTGTGCAGGTTCTCAGGCGCCATATCATATCCTATTTACATCGTTCACTATCCGTTCATTTATATTTACACCATGTGGGTAGTAAGTAAAAAACCGGCACCGGCGCAGATTATCCCGGTCGCCTGCGCGCTGTTCGTATTTTTCATACTGCTGGCCTGGGCCGCACTTACATTCTATGATGAGCCGGTAAGGGCATGGTTAAAGAAAAAGTATCTGTCTTTCCCGTAGAGAAATATCTACATTTCTTTCTCCTTTAAAGCAATTGAACCCATTGCACAATGACTTAGCTACTGGCAGGGTTTTTAGAATATAATGGTATAATCATTATTATGAAATATACTCTAAGAAACATTTTGGGCATGGTTGCATTCCTGTTTGTAGTGGCTTTTTCAATGTCTGGTTGTGCAGAGAGTCATTACTATGACACTTATCATCACCATTCCAGGGGATGGTATGATCATCATCATACGCCACCACCAGCAGATGTAAATTTTGATGTGGAAATACATCATTAACTGATATATTGTTTTTAACAATAAAAAAGCCCTGGCATGCCGGGGCTTTTTTTAATTTGGATGAAGCGTACACGATAACGCGTTAAGATTCGTTTACTGGTTACGAACCTTGGCATAAGTGAAAACCCTTAGCGCAAAAATCAATATGAGGAGTCAGATTTTATTTATATTTTTCGTCACTAATCCGAGGGTATGAATTCAATACATCAGGAATTATTTCCGATCTGGGTAAGGAAAACAGGTGTTCTGATCCTGAGTTTTATCTTATCCGTATTTTTTATCCGGGCTCAAAGCGGTGTGGTTTCAAAGTTTGATTCTTATACAACGCCCTTACCGAATCATACATACGAATTGAAAGGGGGTCTCCTGTTGTTTGAAAAATATTGGGCGAGTGGGAGGGTCGAATTACCCGACCATAAGATACTGCAAAATGATTCTCTGTATTACAATTACGACAAGATGAATCAGACTTTGCTGGTTACAAAGGATTTTAAAACTATGCTGACCGTGGAAAAGAAGAATTTTAAATCGGTCACTTTCTTCCTGATGGATTCCGTGTATGTACTTGAACACGTCGACCTGATCAATTCAAAGGACGTATTTTTTGAACTTCTGAGAGATGACAATAAATATTCATTGTATAAAGATATTCTGACCGCATTCACGGATGTTAATTACCGTTCGAGCGGGTTGGCAACGGAAGGGAGCACGAATGGAAGGCTGGTGGATCATAGCATATATTATATTGTATTCCAGAATAAAGAATACAAAAAACTAAATAAAATTGATAAGAAATCCATTCAGAAAGCTTTTAACACCAGTGCGGACAGGGAAAGAGTTGAACGTTGGTTATCGGGCAAAACTGCAGACGGTGGCGAATCGCTTCTCTGGGATCTGATAGCGTATCTCAATGGCTAACGGGATTGACAATCTAAAAAGCGGCTACCGCAATATGACCTTCCTAATGTTCAGTTGAACTCACGGAGCATCGCAAACAGGGATTTTCTCATTGATAAAGCGATGGCTGGATATAAAAAAGCAAACGCCCGTAGTCTCTGACTGTAATGGGAACCTTACAACCCCTACGACAGCTTTCCTCAGGCGCTTGGTTAATTAAAGGATACTGAAGCTGCAAATATAAGACAGGAACGGGTCTGATTCTATAGGTGAAAACCCTTAGAATGAAAGGTCTGGCCGCCCAGGACAACCTGTTTAATTTTCAATTGGCAGTTTCTTAATTTCTTTTAGTTTGTCGGTAACCAATCAAAACTCTTTAACACCTGTAATCGTCAGTAAGCCAGGTTGGTTTTACGGCGCGTCGAAATTGAACATGTATTACTTTTAAAATATCTATCTTCCCATATTGCTCCATGTATAATTGATCTGAGTACATAGGACCCTGCAAGCCGGTTACAAAATTATAGTTTTACATAACCCTGAATCAAACAACATGAAATTTTTTTTCGCGTTTTTTTTATTTGCGTTAATTACAACCAGGATTTTCCCACAGTCTGTTCCAACGGCTCTAATTCATGTGAATGTTATACCGATGACATCACCGTTGTCGCTAAGCGATATGACTGTATTAATATCGGGAAATAAAATTATCGGCATGGGAAAAACCGGAAAATTAAAAATTCCGGCTCATGCAATAGTCATTGATGCCCGCGGAAAATTTCTGATTCCTGGTTTGTGGGATATGCATGTTCATGTTTTTCATTACCGACATCCGGACCCTCCGGATACATTCGATTTCCCATTATTCATTGCTAATGGCGTCACGGGTGTCAGGGAAATGTGGACGAAAGGAGAAAATATGAATCACATAAGACTGTGGCGCAGGCAGTTTTATGACCAACCCGGCACGGTTCCGCGTTTTGTAGCTGTCGGTACACTGGTAGACGGGTTACCCAATACCTGGCCGAATTGCGATACGGTATCCACTGCTGCAGAAGCGAGACGGATGGTTGACAAAATCAAAGCGAGTGGTGTGGATTTTGTAAAAGTATACGACAATCTTAACAGGGAATCCTATTTTGCCATTGTAGATGAAGCAAAAAAACAGCATATCCCATTTGCCGGTCACATACCGTTCAGCATACTTTTGAAAGAAGCCTCCGATGCGGGTCAGCGATCTGTTGAACATCTTACAGGGGGTAGTTTGGAGGATTGTAAGATAATCGGGATTTTTGCAAAGACTGATTTACCGGAAGCAAAAGCATCAGGCTCACCCGATCTTCCTTATATAGAACAGGTCGTGGAAGTTTGTGATGAGGAAAAAGCCATGGTTTTATTTCGGAAGTTTGCAAAGAACGATACCTGGGAAGTACCCACATTGATTCGCAGAAAAATCTATGCGACGGACACAGCCACTTTACACCGGGACGAGCGACTCAAATACATTCCCGGGGGAAAAAGAGCTGATTATGGTTCATCTTGGTTGGATACCCAATCTCCGGAGAGATTGGACACGGTAGTGAAACAGGAGCAACGATGTTTTGAACTGGTCAGATGGATGCATAAAGCCGGAATCAAATTTATGGCAGGAACAGACGTACCAAATCCGTATAGCCTTCCCGGATTCAGTATGCATGATGAACTGGGGTTATTTGTTGATGCGGGATTAACGCCCTTTGAAGCGTTAAAGACCGCGACCGTTAACCCGGCGGTATTTATGGGCATGGCTGATTCGCTGGGCACCATTCAGCAAGGCAATAATGCTGACCTGGTGCTGCTGAATGCCAATCCACTGGAAAATATATCCAATACCAAACGCATTTATGGGGTTATGGTGAATGGAAAATATCTTTCAAGGGAGGTATTGGATAAAATTCTTACAGATGCTGCTGAGCTGGCGAAGAAAAATTGATCGGTAGACCCAAGTAGCCTGTAATTTTTATATGGCTGAAATA